>Ga0247727_10001645_pt1 | contig 52487 bp, 47 predicted proteins | sample WisWelCaveWW1625_FD_202498 | JGI IMG/M metagenome (GOLD analysis project Ga0247727, IMG submission 202498) | Biofilm microbial communities from Wishing Well Cave, Virginia, United States - WW16-25 | ecosystem: Environmental > Aquatic > Deep subsurface > Groundwater > Cave microbial mat | place... | reverse complement strand
CGCGCCGCCGCCGGTGTCGCCGCCGCGCGCGATGGGCGCCGTGCTGCCGGCCGCCGCCGGTGAGCTGGGCGCCGCCGCCACCACGCCCGAGCCGCCGCCGGAGGTCGACGGCACCGTGGAGTAGCCGTAATTGGCGTTGTACCGCGGTCCGGCCCCCGCATCCATCGGGCTCTGGACCCGCGGCGGATTGTATACGTAATAGACAGCCCGCGGGCTGTAGAACCCGTAGCCATACGGGCTCCAGGCGATGTCCCGGTGCGGCAGAAACGTGTACATGCTGTAGTAGGGGTTCCACATCCAGCTCGACGCCGTCAGGACGGTCCCGCGCCGGTAAGCCAAGCGGCCCGCCGAAAAGCTGGCCGCCGCGAGATAACTCGCCCGCCGTCTGCTCCAGCGGTCCAGTGCGTCGGTGTCCTCGACATCGAACTTCTGGGCGGCAAAAGCTCCGGCCAGCTCCATCTCCTTCTTGGCCCGCATGCGAAACTCCCCGCCTGGCCCCGTCACCATCGCCTCGCCGGCGAACACGCGCAGCACGGGCTTTTCCCCGCCCGTCGCGTCCAGCCGGTACAACCCGGCCTTCGCCAGCCGCACCTCCGCCTCCCCGACCGCAATCGTGATGGAGCTTTCCTTGTCCAGCTCATCGGCCTCGATCACTGCCGAGCCGCCCAGCAACCGCAGGCGCACGTCCTCCAGCTTGCTCGAAACCATTTCCAGGTGCGCGTCTTCTCCGACGCGCAGGAAGACGCCCGGCGTCAGCAGGATCTCGGCCCGGCCGCGCTCGGTCCGCAAACGCTGGCTCTCCTTGACCTCCTGGAGGTGCGTGATCTTGTGGATGATCGGTTTCTCGTTCAGCAGGACCCGGCCGTCCAGATGCTGGATCAGCCCGGCCCGCGCTGAAATCGCGTACTGGGCGAAAGCAGCGCTGGAAAAACCCAAAATCAGCGACAGAAACGTTCCAACGCAGGCGGTTCGCATGATTTGCTCCGTGCCTCTGCTTCAACTATGATACTTACGCAACCGGTTGTCAAGTCATGCTGAATCTGGGCCATCGAGGCGCCGCCGGCCACCTGCCGGAGAACACCATGCCCGGCTTTCACAAGGCCCTGGAACTGGGCGCCGACGGATTCGAGTTCGACGTTCGCCAGACGGCCGACGGAAAGCTGGTCGTCGTGCACGGGCCGGTGGTCGACGGCCACGCCGTGCAGACCAGCTCTTATGCCGACATCCGGCGCGCCTCGGCCGGCTATGAAATCCCCTTGCTCGAGGAAGTGCTGGAAGCCTTCGCCAGCCGCGCCTACCTCGACATCGAGTTCAAAACGCCCGGCTTTGAGCCAGCGGCCATCGCGCTGATCCAGAAGCACTGCGACCCGGCCCGCCTGGTGATTTCGGCTTTCCAGCCACAGACCCTCATCAAGACCCGGCAGATCGCGCCCGACCTGGCCCTGGGCTACATCTACAACCGCATGCAGGACGAATCCACGCGCCACAACTGCCCCGTCGAGGTAGCGATTCCGCAGTTCCGGCTGGCGTCGCGCGACCTGATGGAGCAAGCGCACGGCGAAGGGCTCAAGGTATTCGCCTGGACGGTCAACGACGCCCACGAAGCCGCGCGGCTGATGGGGCTAGGCGTCGACGCGCTGATCTCGGATTATCCGGAGATGGTGGCGAAGGTCCGGAAGGCGCACGGCGGCGCGCCCGCCTAGCCACGACGTTGTTTCACGTGGAACATCGGGCCGCCTCGGACCGGCATCTGGGGGCGTTGGTGGCGTGCTAGAATGGCCCGGTGGAGCCGCTGGCGCGAAAGTTTTCCAGCTTCGAGGAGGCCGAAGGGGCCGATCGCGAGTTCTACCGCTCGCTGACCCCCGCCCAGCGGATGGAGATGCTTCTCGAGCTCCTGGAATTCGTCTGGCCCGGCAAAGATGGCGCTCCCGCGAGACTGGAAAGAGTTTATCGAGTTGCTGAATTCCCGCCTCCTTGAGTACGTCGTGGTGGGAGCCGTCGCGGTGTCGGATCACGCCTACCGGCGCAACACGGGCGACCTCGACGTGCTGATCCGCCCGAGCCTGGACAACGCCAGGCGGCTGGCCAGCGTGATGGACGAATTTGGATTCCGATCCTTGGGCCTGCGCGCGGAGGATTTCATCGAGCCCGGCAAGTTCATCCGACTGGGGTTTCCGCCCCGGGGCATCGACCTGCTCAATCAAGTCAGCGGCGTCGACTTCGTGGAAATCTGGGAGGGCCGCGTGATCGCCGAAGTCGACGGCGTCGCCGTGACGCTGATCGGCCGCGAGGCACTGATTAAGAATAAGCGTGCGGCAGGCCGCGACAAGGACCGAGGCGACCTGCGAATGCTCGGTGTCGCCTCGGAGTGAGCGGGCCGGGCGGGTTCAGGCACGGTTCAGCTGGTGGCAAATTTGCCACCAGCTCACCCCGGGTGAGCGGGGCTCTCGAATCAAGCACTTAGCCGTTGCAAATTTGCTACCGGCACGGCATCCGCCCGTCACAGCGTTGTCTGGCCGCAGTCCTTCCGCGACCAGGGGATCACACGAACAACGCTAGGTTGCCCGAGGCGGTTGGTGGTATACTGGCTTTACTCGGAACACCACAGGGGCAGTTCCGAGCACAAACAGTTACAAGGGGGAGTTGCGATGACATTCTCTAGTCTCAGGCTGCTGGCGATCGTAGTGTTATTGGCGGGGGTGTGCCTGGCTCAGTCCGACACCGCGTCGATCTCGGGCTTCGTGCGCGACCCTAGTGGATCGATCATACCCAACGCCACGGTTGTGCTCAAGAACGAAGCCAACTTGTTCGAGCGCCGGACCACGTCGAACGAGAGCGGCTACTACATCGTGACCACGCTGCCGCCCGGCTACTACACCCTCACGGTGGAGGCGACCGGATTCAAGAAGTTCGAGAAGAGCCGCAACAAGCTGGACTCGAACATCTCGATCCCGGTGAACGCCGACATGCAGGTGGGGGCGGTGACGGAGGTGGTGGAGGTGACCGCGTCGGCGGTGACCTTGCAGTCCGAAACCGCCACGCTGGGCAAACTGGTGACCGAAGAGCAAATCAAGCTGATGCAGCTCAACGGCCGCAACCCTCTGTTTCTGGCGCTGCTGAAGCCGGGCGTGGCCGGCGGCTCGATCGCCGGGTTCAGCTTCGCCATGACCACCGGCGGCCTCAACATCAACGGAGGCCGCAGCCAGGACAACCTGATTACCCATGACGGCGCGGTGGCCGTGCGCACCCGCTCGAACGGAACCAGCATCGGCGCCGTGGATCTCGATTCGGTGCAAGAGGTGCAGATCATGACCACCGACTACGGCGCCGAATATGGCCGGTCGGCCGGCGGCCAGATCCGCATCGTCACCAAGACCGGCGGCCAGAGCTTCCACGGGAATTTCTACGAATACTTCCGCAACTCGGCCCTCAATGCCAATACCTGGGCGCGGAACCGCACACCCGGGCGGCCCGAGATCAGCAGCACCGCCGAGCCGTTTCGCTACAACCAGTACGGCTACAACGTCAACGGGCCGATCTACATCCCGGGCAAGTGGAACACCGACAAGAGCAAGGCGTTCTTCCAGTTCGGCCAGGAGTGGGCCAAGCTCCACCGCGCCGACACCTCCATCATCACCGTCCCCACGGTGCTGATGAAGACCGGCAACTTCAGTGAGCTGCTCAGCCCCACCAACAGCTTCTTTGGCCGCACCGTGTTGGTCAACGACCCCACCACCGGCCGCCCGTTCGATAACAACATCATCCCGGTCGGCCAGAGGAGCGCCAACGGCTTGGCCCTGCTGCGCGCCTATCCGGATCCGGTCCCCGGCTTCCTGCAGGGCACCAACAACTACGTCCAGCAGCGCGGCGCCTTCCAGGACCAGCGTAAAGACTCCATCGGCGCGGACTTCAACCCCAACGAGAGGCACATGTTCCGTTTCCGCCATCTCAACTATAACCTGGTCGACGCCGGCGCATTTCGCGGCGGCACCGACCGCGCTCCGGCGACCCTCACCCGGCCCAACCGGACCGTGTCGCTAAACTGGATCTGGACGAAATCGCCGACCGTGGTGCACGAGTTGCTGCTCACCGCCAGCGTCGATCGCGTCTACATCGCCGTGCAGACCGAGGGCGACCGCTACAGGCGCAGCATTTACGGAATCAACTACCCGTACATCTTCCCGGAAAAGAAGGAGATCTTCGACAAGATTCCCACCGTCAACCTCCAGAACTTCGCTTCGCTCGACGGCGGGCCTTACCCCGCCTCCTCTACCGGCCCGATCTACAACCTTTACGACAACATCACCAAGATCACGGGCAACCACACCCTGAAGTTCGGGTTCGCCTTTGAGCGCTCGGGCCAGAACGACTTCGACCAGATCAACGTGGCCAGCGTTCCGGGCGGCACCAACAATCAGAACGGGCAATTCCGGTTCGATAACACCCGCACCGGAGCTCCCACCAGCGGCCTGGCCATCGGGAACGTCGCTCTCGGCCTCTACAGCGCCTACGCCGAGCTGGGCGTGCGCTCCTTCACCCCCTACCGCGGCCACGCGTACGAGTGGTTCGCCCAGGACTCCTGGAAGGTGACCCCGAAGCTCCGCTTAGAGCTGGGCCTTCGCCACACCATCATCCAGCCCCACTACAGTTTGTGGCGGAACATGCTGGTGTTCGATCCCGCCGCCTACGATCCATCGAAGGCTGTGGTGCAAGACCCGCGAACCGGGTCGGTGCTCAGTGGGGATCAGTACAACGGCATGGTCATCCCGGGTGAGGGCTTCCCGGCCTCCGCGAAGGGCCGCGTGCCCATCGCCGATACCGGTGAGTTCAACCGCCTGTTTCGCGGCGGCAAGTCCTTTGCGGATATTCACTACAAGGACTTCCAGCCCCGCTTGGGCCTCGCCTACTCGCTGAACCCCAAGATGGTGGTGCGCGGCGGCTTCGGCAAGTTCGTTACGAGGCTGGGCGTCAGCGATTCGGTCTTCCTGGGCGGCAACCCGCCGTTGCAGCCCACCGTGGTCACCGCCAATGGCTTGGTTGACAACCCCGGAGGCGCCGGGCGGGCGTCTTCTCCCTTCAGCGTCACCACTCTGGACAAGGTTTTCCCCAACCCCAGCGCGTATGCCTGGAACGTGGTGGTGGAGCGCGAGATGCCATTGAAGACTATCCTGGAAGTCGGCTATGTCGGTCGTCGCGGACTGCACCAGCAGCGCGAGAAGGACATCAACCAGATGCGCGCGGGCACCATCCAGGCCAACCCCGGCGTCAACACGGACTTCCTGCGGCCCTTCAAGGGCTTCGGCGTGATCCGCAGCACCAACAACGAGGGCAGCTCCTGGTACAACGGGCTTCAGATCGGGGCCACCCGCCGCTTCAGCGGCGGTTTCAGCTACGGCGTGGCCTACACCTACTCGAAGACCAGCGACGACGGCTCGGCCCAGCGGGACATCATTCCCAATACCTACGATGCGCGGAACCTGTGGGGGCCTTCGGGTTACGATCGCCGGCACATCCTGATTCTGAACTGGATTTATGAGTTGCCGATCCTGCGCGGCGACCAGACGCTGAAGGGCAAAGTGCTGGGCGGGTGGCAGATCTCCGGCGTCACCCAGTTCCAGACCGGTACGCCGTCCTCGGTCGGCACGGGCGACGACTTCGCCGGCGTCGGCGTCGGCGGCGGCGGACAGTTCTGGAGCAAGAACGGCGAGACCTTCATCGCCCGCGGGGAGCGCCAGTTCTCCTACGGCGGCGCGGCCGACCAGGCCTTCTACTTCCGGACCCGGAATGCCGACGGCGCCGCCATCTTCAGCGAGCCGGCGCGCGGCACGTTCGTCACGGCCAACCTGCGCAACATCATCTACAACCCCGGCTTCCAGAACTGGACGCTCGGCCTGTTCAAGAACTTCCCGGTCACCGAAAGCCAGCGGGTGCAGTTCCGCTGGGAGCTCTACAACTGGCCGAACCACCCCAACTGGGGCGGAGTGACCACGGACCCGCGCAGCGGGACCTTCGGCAAGGTCACCGGCAAGAGCTTCGAGCGGACCATGCAGTTGAGTTTGCGGTATTCGTTCTAAACAGAAGACAGAAGACAGGAGTCAGGAGTCAGGAGTCAGGAGTCAGAATAACGCGGCGAGAAACCCAGGCAGCCGGCTCAACCCTCACCTTTGACCAGCGGGCGGCGGCCATTCGGGGTACATCCGTAGGCGCGAAATAGTCCCGCGCAAGCCGGTGAAGGTCCAGCCCCGTCGTCGCCCGGCTGCGCCGCCGACGGCCCGCTCCGGCCCTCTGGGATGCCGATCGTGGCGGCCAGTGCCAGGACGAACAGCGTTCCTGCCAACACCCTCAAAACTGCCTCGAGAACGCCCTTCAGCATGTTCCTTCCTCCTCAGTGAGCGGCTGCCATCTTGGACAGGAAATTCTCCAGCACCCAGATCTCGGACCCCGTTTCCTCGACACACATAGCCACCCACTTCCCGTCGGGATGCAGGTGAAGGCGCGGTAGGGATGGCGGTAATGTGCCTGACCACGCTGGGTCAGGCCGGGGCGCAACGGCTGACCAATCTCCCCGAGGGGGTGCGCTATGTGCTCGGCATCACGCGGCTGAACACGGTGTTCGAGATTTTCGATACGCGCCAAGCGGCGCTGCGGGATTTCAAGTAGACGGTCAGCGTCAGTCGTCGCGAACGCGCCATCCCCGGTCGACGATCGCCGGCGAGTTGCGAGGACCTTCGGCGCAGGCCAGCGTCCCGACGCGCGACAGCTTCTTGTCGAAGAACAGCCGGCGGCCGAGCGCGACCTTCACCGTCGTGAGCGGGTTGTCCTCAGGCGGGGGCGTAGAGATCGAGACCAAGCGGAGGCTCAGGCAGGCCGAGCCTCCGTTGCGTCGCAGAACGCCAGCGCCAGCCAGAGAGCCGCCGTTCAGCGGGAGGCTTTCAACGCCGGCAGCACATTCTCGAGCACCCACAGTTCCGGGTTGGCCCGCCGGCCCGCGGTGAACGCCAGCTTCGTCCCGTCAGCCGACAGGTGAATGTGCTTCAGGCTTTTTGCCGATACGCCCGTGTACTCGGCGGTCCCGCCCGCGGCCGGAACTCTCCACAATTCGGACTCCGGTTCCTTCACACGGACAAAATAGACCCAGCGGTTGTCAGGCGACCAGGCCAGGCTCAGGATGGGCACGAACCTCTCCGGGGGCACTGCTTCAATTAACTGTCGGAAGCCGCCGCCGTCGATGCCGACAACGGCCACCTGCTGGCGAGGTTTTTCCCACGCGGTCAGCATCATCGCCAGGGTCTTGCCGTCCGGGCTAAGCGACGAACCGGTCAGGTGGAAGCTGTCGGGCGGGGTGTAGAACCGCGTGAGGTCTCCTGTTGAAAGGTTCAAGCGCGCCCCGCCGATGTAAATCGTCTTGTCATCCGGTGCGAGGGAGAAGGGCCCGCGGAAGCCGACGGAGCGCACCAGCTCGGACTTGCCCGTGCTTAAGTCGAACCTGTAAAAGGAAGCGCCTTGCGACCCCCGCGCCGCCCCCAGGATCGCCGAGCCGCTGTGGAACCAGACCGGCCATGGTCCGAATTCGTGATCCGGGGAAAAGACCTTCTCCTCGCCAGTCTCGAGCGACCGGACCACCAGAGAGACCGCGCCAGCTCCGCGGCGCGAGTGTCCCCGGCGAGAAACGCGATCCATTTTCCGTCCGGAGACCAGGCCGGGCGCTCGTTTCGCCCTAGAAACGCCTGCGTGATCCGCGAGGCGGCGCCGCGACCCTTTCCCGTGACCGGGTCCATCTCGACGGCGAAGACATCCTCGTCGCTGCGGTTGTGAACGTAATAGAAGGCGCCCGTCCGGCTGAAGCCGATCGGGTCGACACTACCAATGTCCGCCTTGACCACCTGCGGAGCGCCTTGCGGCTTTCCGTCCCGCACTGCTACCGACCACAGGTCCATGCGGCCGGAGCGGTTGCTGAGGAACACGACCTGAGAACCGTCGGGGGTCCAGGAGGGGCCCGCATGATGGGTCGGGCCCGCTGCCACCGCGCTCTCGCTCGATCCGTCCACCGCCAGAACATAGATGTCCCGATCCTGCTGATTCTGTTTTTCGAGAACATCGTAGGCAACATAGCGGCCGTCCGGTGAGAGCGCAATCCTTTGGGGCTGGCGCCACTCCAGCGACTTGAGCACCTTCACCGATCCGTCGCCGGCCGAGATCCAGGCGAGCTGGGAAGTGCGGTCTTTCCCCCAAATGACGGCAAGAATCGACTTCCCGTCGCGCGACCAGCCGGCGGTTTGGAAGTACACGAGTTCCGGGTTGCTGACGAGAACGCGCGGCTTGGCCCCGGGCTCCACGGCCGAAAGGCGTACCTCGTAGTTGCGGTCTTTGGTATTTAACCACGCGTAGGCGATCTGGCGCTGATCGGGCGAAAAGACCGGGGTTTCGGCAAAGTCGCTGGAATCCTGCCAGGAGGTTTTTAGATTCAGGCGCGTGACCCGGGCGGTCCCCAGGTCCCGGATCCCCACATCGCCGGTCTCCCAGTGAGTCATCGCCATCAGCCGGCCGTCCGGGGTGATTGACGCCTCCGGATCCACATCCGGGCCCGTCCAGACCTGGCGCGCGGTCAAGCCGCCTGACGGCCTCGACCCGCCGTCGAGCGCCGCTAGCCGCTCGCGGGCCTCGGCGGCCACGGCGGCCTGGTCTCTGTAATTGGTCGCGATCTGCTCGTAGAGGCTGCGCGCCTCGGCCTGCCCGAGCTTCTCGTGGCACTGCGCCAGGTGCAGCATCGCCTTGGCCGCAACAGCGCGGTCCTTGCCGTTGGTGGCGATGATCCGGCGGTAGGCTTCCATCGCCCCCTTCAGATCGCCTTCCACCTCCGCCTTGTGCGCCGCCGCCTTCAGTTGGACGTCGGCCGGAGCCTGCCCGAGCGCCACGACCGCCGCGAGAACCAAAGAACCGATGAGCTTCATATCCGCCTCCTGGGAAACGAGGTTACAGGCTGCATTTCACCGCCACGCCCCCGGTTTGTCACCGTTCGGTCACCGTTCGGCATGAAGATTGTACCCAAGAGCTATACTTGTATAGCAGGAGCGCGGAATGCTCGCTCTTCGACTTCCCAAGCAGATCGAGAAACGGCTGGAGCGACTGGCTACTACGACAGGACGCACCAAGAGCTTCTACGCCAAGCAGGCGATAGTGGAATTCCTGGAAGCCGAGGAAGACTACCTGCTCGCCGTAGCCCGATTGGAACGGCAGCGGCCGGCCGTCCCGCTGGAGGAGCTGGAGCGCCGGCTTGGCTTGGCGGATTGAGTTTGAGCCGGACGCGGCTGAGGAACTCAGCCGGCTCGGGTTGCTTGCTCCCACGCGGTTTCTGCTATGCTGGCGATATGACGGTCAAGGAAGAACTGCATCGGCTTGTGGATGATCTACCCGACGACCGCGCCGACCTTGCGCGGCAAGTTCTGGAGGACCTCCGCGACGCCTCGGATGCCAACGGCGAGCCGCTCGACGCCGAAGCTATCGCATCGTTGGATCGAGGCTTGGCTGATATCGAAGCGGGGCGCGTTACCTCTCTTGAGGACTTCGAGCGCGACCACCCGCTGTGAACTTCCGCGTCGCCCTGGCGCACGAGGTCAAAAAAATCCTTGCTGGGAATGGACACCACAACACGGGCCAGTATACAGGGCCGCTTCCACCAACTCTCAGAGAACCCGTTTGACCCCCGAATCTCCGGTGCTTTGTCAGGACGGGTCGGCGTACGCAAATCACGGGTTGGCGACTGGCGTGTCTTGTTTACCGTGGATCGCGAAGCCAGGCTGATTCACATTGCTACCGTCGCGCCTCGCGGCCAAGTGTACAGGCGGTTGTAAGTCACCGTTCGGTCACGCCTTCGGCATCAAAGCGGTAGCCCAGGCCGCGCAGGCTGACGATGTGACGCGGGCGGTCCGGATCCGGGTCGATCTTTTTCCGCAGGTTGGTCACCTGGTTGTCCACCACGCGCTCGGTGATGCTGACGTCCCGGCCCCACACTTCATCGAGCAGTTGCTGCCGCGTCAACACGCGTCCTGCCCGTTTCAAAAAAGTCGCCAGCAGGCGGTATTCGAGCGGCTTCAGGTCCACGATCCTCCCGGCGCGTCGCAGCTCGCAGCGCGCCGTGTCCAGCTCGAACTCGCCGAAATGGTAGATCGTTCGTTCGTCCTCGCCCGCGCGCCTCAGCAGCGCCTTGATCCGCGCCCGCAGCTCTCGAGGGCCGTAGGGCTTGGTCACGTAGTCGTCGGCGCCGACTTCGAGCCCGATGACTTTTTCGGACTCCTGTCCGCGCGCGGTCAGCATCAGGATGGGCGCCTTGACGCCCTCGAGGCGCAGGTGGCGGCACACCTCGAACCCGTCTTTCTTCGGGAGCATCACGTCCGGCACAATCAGGTCAAACCGGCCGGCCGTGCCCGCGCGGCAGGCCTGCTCCCCGTCCGTCGCCAGCTCCACCTGGTAGCCCTCGCGCCGCAGGTCGTCCTCGAGCGCCATCGCGATGCTGGGCTCATCTTCGACTATCAGAATCCGGGCCATCACTGCCTCGTCTCGTGAGGCAGCAGGATCGTGAACCGGCTGCCCTGGCCTGGGCGGGTCTCCAGGCGCACGCGGCCGCCATGGGCGCGCGCGATGGCGTCCACGATCGCCAGCCCGATTCCCGTCCCCTCCACACCTCCGTCGCGCGCCGTCCGGCCGCGCACGAACTTCTGGAAGATGGCCTTCCGCTCGTCGGCCGAAATTCCCGGCCCCTCGTCCTCGACGCTCACGCCCGCGCAGCCATCGGCCACGTGCACCTGGGCCACAACGCGTTTGCCGGGCGGGGAATACTTGGCCGCGTTGTCGAGCAGGTTCCACACCGCGCGCCGCAGCGTCTGGCGGTCCACCGAAACGGCATGCCGCTCCCGGTCCGTTTCGAACACCAGGTCGTGCCGCGACGCTGCGGGCTGCTCGCGGAACTCCTCCACCAGCCCGCGGACGAACTCCACCAGGTCCAGCTTCTCGGCTTTGTACTTGTAGCGGCCCGCCTCCAGACGCCCGAAATCGAGCAGCGCTTCTACCATCTCGCGCAGCCGCCGCGTCTCGCGTCCCAGCGCCGCGTAGTAGGCGGCCTTGCGGTCCTCCGGCGCGACGCCGGTCTCGAGCATATCGCTGAGATGCGTCAGGGCGGTGATCGGCGTGCGGAATTCGTGAGAGACCGCATTGACGAACTCCGACTGGATCCGCGCCAGGTAGAGCTGTCGCTCGACCGCGCGCCAGGCCAGATACAGAGTCGCCAGGATCAGCGTGCCGCAGAGAAGGAGTCCCGCAATTAGCAGGGAAGCCCTGGAATCGCCAGACGGTTCCGCCAGACTCACCAGCACGCCCCACGGCAAGCCGGTTTCGCCGGGCCGTTTCAGCAACTCGTCCGCCTTCGCATCCGCCGGCGCGTCGACGAGCTGCCACTGAACGCCCGAGAATCGAATCGCCTCTGCGAGCTTCTGCTCCAGTGGGGCCAACTGCACCAGCCGCGCCGTTCCCCGGCCGCCCTGGCGCGACCATTCCGCCGCGTAGCGCCGCCCCCCAACCGAGAGAACTTCTGCGCCGCGGGCGAAGTCGCCGGCCCGCCTCCACAACTGCTCGGCGGCCTCGGCCCAGGCCCGCGCGCCCTCGGTCACGGCCGGCGGTCCCGCGTAGAAGGCAAACGTCGTCCGGTCGAGCGAATACCGTCCCTGTTCGAGCGCCGCCCGCAGCCGCTCGCGTTCTTGGGCCGCGGCGGAGGTTTGCCCCTCCGCGTCGAGCAGCGCGGCGCGCTCGCGAAGCGCCACCAATTCGGCAGGCGCGCCGGCCGCGGGTGTTGCACCCAAGGCAGCCAGTTGTTCATAAGATCTCAGAGCATCGCCCGCCCGGTCGAGTCTTCGCTGGCAGCGCGCGATCCGCACCAGAGCGCCCGCGCGGACCACCGCTTCCGGGCGCTTGAGCAGCGCCTGGTACTCGGTGATAGCGCGCTCCGCACCGGAGGCGCCGAATTCCAGGCTTTCGCCGGCGGCAAAGGCGGCGGGCGACGCTTCCCTTGGCACGCTCGGCGCTGGCGTCCATAACAGAGGCACGCCCGCCGTGCGTCGCAGCCCCTTCTCGTCCCATGCCAGCGTGAGGCTGCTGTCGTCTCCGGACCTTGCCAGCGCCCGCTCGCTTTCGCGGACCACGAGGCTCGCGGCATTCTCCAGCCGCTCCCTGGTGCGCTGTCGCGCTAGCGTCCGCTCCTGCTGGACCAGGCGCCAGCCGCCCAACCAAAGCAGCGCGACAATCAGGCCGGCGATCGCCAGAAAAGCGGCGCGCCAGCGCCAGGCTTTTTCCACGACTCTATTCTCCTACGCCCGCTTCACGCGCGGGTCAGGCATATGTCACCGGAGTGTCACCTCGGACTCGCCCCGGCGCCGTGCGTTCAGTTTTTGGCCGGCGGGTAGACGAGGTAGCCGCGCTTCTCGGTGCGGATGCGGTAGAGGTTTTTCCCGGCTGTGATGTAGAGGGTCCGCAGATCGGCGTCGCCGAAGGTGCAGTTGGTGACGGCATCCTCGGGGATCGGGATGCGGCCGAGCAGCTTGCCGGCGGGGCTGATCAGGTAGATGCCGGCCAGGTTCTCGGGCGAGCCGGTGTTCGATCCGGCCGCCGCGTAGATGTTTCCTTCGACGTCCATGGCCATGCCGTCGGCGCCGCGGCCGGGGCCGAAGCTGTAGTGAGTCCGTCCGTTCGCGACGGAGCCGTCGGGGCGGATATCGAACTTCTTGATCGTTGCAGGGCCGGCAGCCGTGTCGGCTACAAACAGCGTCTTGCCGTCCGCGGAAACCAGCAGGCCGTTCGGCTTCTCGACGTCGGGCTTCGTCAGCACGCGCGTGAGTTTGCCGTCGAGCTCGATGCGGTAGACGTCTTCACTATCCAGTTCGCGGCCGGCCTGATTTCCGTATCGCGGGTCGCTGAAGTAGATGCGGCCCTGGGGATCGATGTCGAGGTCGTTGGGGCTGTTGAGGCGCTTGCCCTGGTAGCGCTCGGCGAGCACCTCGATCTTTCCAGTCGCTAGGTCGGTGCGCGTCATACGCCGGTTGCCGCCCAGGTCGGCCCCTTCGCAGGCGACCAGGCGGCCTTGGGCGTCGAAGGCCAGGCCGTTGGCGCGGCCGCTCGGCTCGCGGAAGACGCTGAAGCCGCGGCCGGGCGTGAACTTCAGGATGCGGCTGCCGGTGATCTCGGTGAAGTAGACATTGCCTTCGGCGTCGGCGGCGGGGCCTTCGGTGAAGACGATCGAGACGGCGGTCTCGAGCTTCGCGCCGGGTTCGAGTAGCGGGAGGCCGATCTGGGAAGATAACCACCAAGGCACCAAGGCACCAAGGAACAACAAACAAAGTCTTCTTGGTGTCTTGGTGTCTTGGTGGTGAAACACTTAACGAGGCTTGCGGGCGCGCGCGGGCGGGGGGCGGCGGCCGCCCTGGTCGTTGCCCCGCGCTTGGTTCACGCGCAGGTTGCGGTCTTCGAGCGGGGCGTTGTTGAAACGGGCGATGATGGCCTTGGAGTCCTCGTCGGTGGCCGCCTCGATGAAGGCGTAGCCCTTCGACTCCTGGGTCTCGAAGTCGCGGATCACCTTGACGTCATCGAAGGTGAGGTTCTCCTGCTTCAGCCAGCCTTCGATGTCCTCCGCGGTGACCCATTGCGGCAGGTTGCCCATAAACACCGTTCGGTTCATCCAGCTTGTTCCCCACCAGGGAAGTAAAAGGGATTATAACGCATCTCGAGGGGGCGGGTTCAATCCAGGATGACCCCGATGAAGGCCAGGCACATTTCGTCGGTGGTCTGCTCGCCCCAGCGCACGTCGCGGGGCGGGTTGTTGGGGTTGCGGGGATTGGCCACGGAATTGTCGTAGACGGCGGTCAGCTCCAGCCGGGAGAGGAACGGCAGGCGGATGGGTTCCTTGTAGTAATAGGTACCCTGCCACTGGAAGTCCCAGTCGTCGATGTAGACCATGGGCTCGCGGCGGCCGTCGCGGAACACGGCGTCGACACGGATCTCGCGCCCGAGCAGGTGCATGTGCGGGGTGATCGAGATCGCCGTCGCCGGCACGATCATCGGCAGCGCCGCCGTCACCGTGTGGCGCGAGGCCCCGGCGGGAATCACGAACTGCGTGTTGACCAGAGGAAGCCACAGCAGGTTTTTCTGGATCGGCTCGCGCGCGAAGAACAGGCCGACCCTGGTGCGGTCGGCCTGATCGCTGCCGTTGGGATGGTAGTGCACTTGCATCGCAACGCGCGCCCCTGCGCTCAATGGGATCCCGATACCCGGCGGCAGCTCTTGCGGCTGGTTGCCGGGCGCCCAGCCTCCGATCCCGCCGCTCGGGGTGAATCCCACGCCTCCGAAGCAAGGGTAGCCAGGCTGCGGATCGCCGGCCTGGAGCTTGGTCGCCGAGATCCCCATAGCGTCTTCGAACAACAGCACGTGATGAACCACGCTGCGGTTGCCCGGGCGCACTTCGACGCCCGTGATGTGACGGTTCTGGAGCAGCCTGGTGGGGATGCTGAAGCACCGGTAAACGTCGTTGCCGCCGGCGGGCACCGTGTAGGAAGTTTCGGGCTCGATCACCAGGTCCGGCGTTCCCAGGCTCCACTCGTCGTTGAACTGCAACGGCGGCGGCAGATCCGCCGGATCGCCCTCGGGAGCCCCGGCGTCGACCCAGCGGGCGATGAGCTCGATCTGGAGGTCCGTCAGGCGGCGCTCGTCGTGGAACTCGCCGTAGCCCTTGACGGGCTTCCAGGGCGGCATGGTGCGCGCCTCGGTCTGCCGCCGGATCTCGCGGGCGTGCGGAAACGCCTCGCGGTAGCTCATCAGGGAGAACGGACCGATGTCGCCGGGCCGGTGGCAAACCTGGCACTGCTGCTGGAAGACGCGGACGATTTGGTTGTTGAAAGTGACGACGTGATTGGCCGACCGCGAGCGGGCGGGGAAGGGGAAGTTCTGCGCCCAGGCGGCGGAGAAAACCGCGAGCATCAGCAGCAGCGAGCGACCCATGGCGGTATTGTAGCAGAGGATGTACAATTGCGGCGTGGGGACGTTCAGAGCGGCGACGGCGGCACTGCTGCTGGCGGGGTTAGCCGCGGCGCAGGAGCGCGTCTCGTTTCCGACCCAGGACGGAGGGATGGTCCACGCCGACATCTACGGAAGCGGCGACCGCGGCGTGGTGCTGGCTCATGGCGGCCGGTTCAACAAGGAGAGTTGGGCGAAGGAGGCGCGGGTATTAGCGGAAGCCGGATTCCGCGTTCTGGCGATCGACTTTCGTGGATACGGCCAGTCGCGAGGCCCGGGCCAGGCCGACCCTTTGAGCGCGCCGCTTCACTTCGACGTCTTGGCCGCCGCGCGCTACCTGCGCAAGAACGGCGCGAAGACCGTGTCGGTCGTCGGAGGAAGCATGGGAGGCGGCGCGGCCGCTGAGGCGTCGATACAGGCTGAGCCAGGGGAAATCGATCGTCTGGTGTTGCTGGCAGCCACTCCGCCCGAGCAGGCAAAAGGCCGGAAGCTGTTCATCACGTGCCGCGACGATATCGGCCCTGGGGACAAGCCGCGGTTACCCGGGATTCGCGCGCGGTACGAGAAAGCCTCCGGCCCGAAAGAGTTGGTGGTCCTGGAGTGCTCCGCCCACGCCCAGTTTATTTTCGGGACGGATCAGGGAGAGCGCTTGATGCGCGAGATCCTGCGATTTCTTTCGGAGCCGTGACGACGCGGGTTGCGGCGGCCGAGCCCCTCGGCCAGCAAGGCAGTTACGAAGGTGTTGAGGCTGACAACTTCCCGCCGGGCTCGTTCGGCGAGCCGGGCGTGAAGGCTGCGCGGTACTCGCTGGCGCCATTGCCCGCTCGCCAAACGGCCGGGCTCGGGAATCGGGTCGCCGAACTCCTTGGCCGTCAGTAGGTAGCTCTGAAGGGCGTCCCGCCCATTGGCGATCGCCTGTTCCGGCGTCTCGCCGTCGGAGAGGCAGCCGGGAAGATCCGGGAACTCGATCAGGTACCCGCCGCCTTCCTGTTGCAAGAGCGGGCGGATGAAGAACGGATAGTCCGGGCGGTTCATGTAGCTACTCCAACTCGTCGATCAGCGAAAAGAACTTCTTAATGTACACGGGCTTGACAGGCCGCTTGGCCGGAACGGTAACCATCGCGCGGCGCGGGCTTCGGAAGGTGACGTGGCTCGTCGCATGCTGACGATGAGCAATACCAAATCGGCGGCACACGCTTCCGCCTCGCGAAGTTCGCTGGGTCTTTTCGCAGGCCGTCCTGAGTGGGGCAGGGAAGGCTCGACGGCCGCCGCCTTTCGGGACGGATCAGCGAGAGCGGTTGACGCGCGAGCCCCTCGGCGCTAAGGCGGATACTTCGCGGCGATCTTGGCGACCGTGCTGGCGCTGCGGAACGTGGCCTGACCCTTGGTGATCCGTTCGAACACGGCATTTGAAAAAGTCGATTCGCTTTGCTTCTTGCGGCAGAGCCAGTATACCTCGCGCCCATGCACGTGGAAGTCGTCGATTGCCGTTTTCAAGTTCATCAGCGCTTCTTGGGCGCCTGCGCTCAGCGGGCCGGCCAGGAAAGCGATGTTGAGCGCTGTCGCGGCCTTCAGGGCCGATTGGTTGAACGGCCTGTAGGCGGCGATGGCGGCCAGCTCCGCGTCGGTTCTGAGGAAAACGGCGACCGCGTAGCCGAGCGCCGATTCGAGGCGCTTCGCAATCCGTTTCTCGAGGGCGGCCGCGTCAGTGGATTTCGAATCGAAGATGACGTTCCCGCTGGCGATGAAGGTCTCCACGCCGGAGAAGCCGAGGCCGGCGAAAAGGTCGCGCAGCGGCTCCATCTTGACGGTGCGGCCGCCGACGTTAATGGCGCGCAGGAAGGCGATGTATCTCGGCATGGGTCACATCAATTGACTCTTGTTCTCATTTGCCGGCTTGCGCGGCCTTCAGATCTTCATGCTCGAACGCCGATGCCATCCGGTCAATCTCTGTTGCGGTCAGGCCCAGCTTTGCCGCCTCGTGGCGCCAGGACGCGACCGTCTGCCCCAGTTGCGCGGCAATCAGCCGGGCATCGTCTGCGGTGAGTTCGAAATAGCCGGCGACTTGGATCGCCAACTGTAGCGAGGCCGTGCCGTCAGCCAAGTCGATGGCCGTCGTCAGAACGCGCGGCTTGATATCGGCAGGCACAGGGTTCAGGTCGTAGGCCGGTGACAATCGCCACCCGGCCGGGCCGGCCCACAAGAAACCGTGATTGCGAAGGTGATCGTCGGTGTTAGAAATGAGGATGCTGAAGGCGATCCGGCGCCACAGCCCGCGCATGTCGTCTCTGGGCGAGGCGCCATGCTGGCGGAGCACGTCCACAAATTCCATGTAGCTCCGGGTTTCGTGGTCCTTGGCGTCGAGCATGCTCATCGCGGACAAGAATGGGAGCCGGGCTCCGGGCTCCCGATCAAAGCGGCGCAGCAGAATAACGGGCTTGCCGGCGACGGATTCGAGGCGCCAGACGGGCACCGGAATCCCGGCCTTCGCGGCGAGCGTCAGCGCCACGGCCTCCCACCGAACCGTGTTTACCTCATCTCCCTGATCCGGAAACTTGGCGATCGCCAGATGACCGTCGCGGTCGCGAACCGAAGCTTTCGGACGCGCGCCGCCGAGCGACGAGCCGGGCGCGAGGAGAAGGCGCACGTCCTCGTCGCTGTCCGTGTCATTCAGGACGTGCTCGGCCGCCGATAGCAAACGGGGCAGCTCGATCAACGGCGGAATTCTTGTCGAAGCCTGGTCGGCGAGGAAGGGGCCCCCTTCTCTCTCGGCAAAGCGCAGCGCGCCCTGACGCGCTTCATCGTCCACCAGGAGCAGGTAGTCGATTTCTCTGACGGTGCGCGGCGTCCGGCCTTCGCGCTCCGCCCGCCGCCGCTCCGCGCGGCGCATCAGCACGCGGCCCCAACGGTCCGGAGCCGAGTCTCCAATAGCGCCGAAAAGAAGTTTATCGGAAGTGTGGAATGGACCGGGGCCCAGTTTTAGGGCCGGCTCCAGGGAGAAACGTTCAGGATGAGCGAGCCAGGCATCGTCATATTCAAAGGTGGCGCTCTCCCGGTCCTTGCGCACACGCGCCCACAGCCGCCCCACCAACTGGGGCCTCCCCCTCAGGTCTACGTATACGAGAGCTTCCTTGTCCATTACACGGCGCCCGTGGTTTCTGGCTTGGTGGGCTTCTGCCGGCGCGAAAGCCGGATGCGTTCCGGCAGGCGCTCTTCTTCAAGCGCCAGCCCGACGGAGTCGTGCCTGGGGTCGGCCACGTCCGCCAGTCGCTCCGACATCCCTAGGGCGAAGAGGACGGTGGCGTACGCACCAAGCGAAGCGCGTGGGTCGCCCTTCTCGATCCTGCTTAAGGTCATCCTGCTGATGGAGGCGCGCTGGGCCAGGATCGCGACGGGTATGCGTCGCCGTCGCCTGGCGTCACGAATGTCGTGGCCCAGCTTCCGGAGGGCACGGGCAACCGGGATCGGGACGACTGACGCTGCCAGGGCTTTCATGTTTAACGTCCTCTACAAGAGGCCTTATAGGCTTCATAGTAACGTATAGTGGACGTTAAGTCAATAGAGGGAAGTACCGCTCGCTGGCCCGTCTACTGGGCCAGCTTCCGGTAAATCGCTTCCGCCTCGCGGAAAGTTCGCTGGGCCTTTTCGTAGGCTTCGCGGGAGGGGTAGCCGGAAGGGTCGACGGAGGCCGCCAGGCGGAAGATGTAGTCGGCCCACTTCTGCACGGCGGCGCGCTTGACGGGGAGCTTGCCATCGCGGAGGAAGTAGAACGGCGAGCTGTGGGCGTACCGCACAGTATTAGTGATTGGCTCGAAGCAGCGCACGGCGAGCCAGCCGGGCTCGGTGATGGTGAGATTCACGGCGGTGACGAAGACGGTGTTGGCGCCGGCGGAAAACGAGCGGATCACGTGGCCGTTAAAGACGATCTCGATGCGGTCGAGGGGATTCTGGGAACGGGCCTGAATGCCCACCGTCGCGTTCAGCGGGCCGTCCCAGATCATCTGCGCGCCGGGCACGTGCCCGTCGATCGACACCTCGAGCAGCGGGCCGTTGGTGGCGAAGCTGCGCCCGGCTCGCAGGTCGGCGAACCACTGGTCATAACTGAATGGCTCGCCCAGGTGGACGTAGACGCGCGCGTACCCCGGCCAGCTCGGCATCACCCCGGAGGCGGAGCCCGCCGAGACGGGCAGGCGGAATCCGCAGTCCAGGAAGCTGTAATACAGATCGAGCATCCACTGGGCGAAGCCGGCGGGCGTTTTGTAAGACTCGCTGTCGCGCTCCATGGACCCGTATTTCTCCGCGTCCAGGAGCATGCCGCGCGGATGAAAGTGGTTGTTCACGATCCCCACGGCGTCGATCACTTCGAACGCCACGCCGAGCGGTATGTTCTTCCAGATGGGCTTCTCGGCGTCGACGAAGCCGCCGTGCGTGCGGGCCTGGCGGCAGAACTCCAGCTCCATGGGGTGATGCGTGGTCATCTCCGGATCGATGGCGCGCGACATATTCAGCAGCACCACGGCCCCGTGACCCTTGTCGAGCCGCTCCACTTCCTGATTCTGGAGGCTGACAAAGCGCGTGCCGCCGACAGCTAGGAACGGCGACTTTGGAAAAGGCGGAAACTCCCGCGGCCGGCCGCCGAGATGCCGCGTGATAGCAGGGCCGATGTTGAGGTCTTCGGCGCGAACCAGCAGCGGCATTTCGTCGGCGTCGCGATGGATGTGCAGGTCGCCGGAATACCATCCCTGCTGGTTCATGTTGTAGTAGCGAGGGATCTCGAGGTCGACGCGCAGCGGCTCGCCGGCCACGACGGTCACGGTCTTTTCGGCGGGGCGGTACTCTAGCCCCTTTTCGGCCCGGATGGTGTACTTACCGGCGGGCAGGACGACGGCCGCGCTCTGGTCGATCACGGTGTGGCGTTCGGCGCCTTGCGAGTAGACGACTTGGCGAGGGAACAGGTGCGCCTTGCCGCTTTCGTCGTGCAGGTAGACCCTCGCGGCCGTAGGTTTGCGCTCGCTGGTCACATACAGGTCGAGGCCCCCGGTGGACGGCGCTTGCGCGGCGAGGCTCAGGCAGACCGCCGCCAGCAGACCGATCAGGCGTGTTGGCCGGCGCATCTCCACTCAGGATAGAATACAGGACCGCCAGCGTGGCGCGTCCGCCGACAAGACATTCTCACCGCAGAGACGCAGAGGTCATAGCGCGGCGAGCCGCAACCAAACGCGGCTCGCCGCGCGGGGGTTGGGGGATGGGGGATGGGGGCCGGGGCGGAGGCGAGAAATCTTCGGGGGCCGCAACGAAATGCGAGGATAGCGGTGCACGGGAAAACCCAATTAGGCTTTCTCTGCGTACTCTGCGTCTCTGCGGTGAACTACCGGCACGGCGTGGTCGGCGGCGCGCTGCCCAACTGGTTGACGCTCGAGACGGCGCCGGTGCTCCCGTTCAGAGTGAAGACGGTCCAATAGCGGCCGTTTCCGGTCGGGGCGGTCTGGCTGAAGAGCAGCCCACTGCTCGAGAAAACCTGCACCGTCGCGCGGGACTGCCCGAGTCCATCGGGCATCTCGCCCGAGTAGTCGTGCACGTAGAAGTGATAGATACCGGGCGTGAGCCGGCCGATGCGTATCGTCTCGGTGGGCGGATCGCCCGTTACTTGGATGTTGTCGACCTCGAGCAGCGCGAACGGCGCGGCCGAGAGGCTTCCCAGGCTGCTGTAGTAGACGTGGAAGCAGGAGCTGCCGCCGGGATTCGGCCCGGCCAAGTGCATGTCGAGATCGTTCGGCCGCCGGCTGGCGTCCTTGGTCCAGTTCAAGGTGATGCGAATCTCGCCGCTCGCCAGGGTCGGCGAGAGCGAGATGTTCTGGGTCAGCGTCTGGCCGGCGGTGATGCTGACGGGCACATCGGTACTGATGAAACCTGAGGCGGAAGCTCGCAGAGTCTGCGCCCCGGAGGGGACGGCGTTGAGGGTGTAGCTGCCGTCGGCGCCCGTGTTGGCGCTGAGGCTGGTTCCGGCGACGGTAACCGTCGCGCCGGCAATGGGCTGTCCGTTGGAGGCGTTGCGGACCACGCCTTGCAGCGTGCCGGTGCTGCCGCCGGGCGAGGTTCCTTCGTTGTCGCAGGTGCAGTCGTTGGACAGGATGGCCGTCTGGATGGCCGCGAACAACGCGGAGAGGTCAATGTGGGTATCCCGGCTGGGGAACGGCGCCCCCAGCCGTGGGCCGCCGAACTGGCCGAAGTTGAATCCTTGCAGGCAGGAGGCGTAGGGCGACAGCTCGGCTCGCGCCGCGTCGAGTTGGGCGCGGATGTAGGCGGCGACGTCGTCGGACACCGGTTGATCGCAATTGAAACAAACCGCCAGAGCGACGGTGATCCCCAGACGGTAGCCGGCCAGGGTCAGCCCTTCGTAGACGGGCGGGGCAATCGACGGATTGGTTCCGGCGTGACAGCCGACTCGGGCGGCGCGGACCGCCGCCAGGATTTCTCCAAACAGGTTGTTGACCTCGGTGAGCGCGGTGTCGCCGGTCAGGCCGCCGAGCCGGTCCCGCAGCCCGCGCACGCGTTCCGGATCGAAGCGCAGGACGGCGGTCTGGACGCTCAGGGCGTCGGCGGCCGCGGACAAGTCGTCGCGCATCAGGGCCAGGGCCTCGGCGCTCAGCGGTCCCGGGCCGTTGCACAGAGCCCGGATGACGGCGAACCCCAGCCGGATCATGCCGGTGAAGTGCGCGTGAATGTACTGGCGAACGAGCCGGCCGTGCGCGCCGACCACGCCGTCGTCGGCGGTGACGCCGAAACTTGCCGTCGCGACTGGTTGGTGATTGACCAGCACGCGAACCTGCCAGTTCCCGGATTCCTCGCCCGCCTCTTCTCCGGCGATGGTCATGCCGTCCCAGAAACAGCCCCGCCCGCTGAATCCCGCTACAACCTGGCTGGACTTGTGGATGGCGCCGTCGGGCCGGAGCCATTCCCATCGCACGACGTCGCCCGCCGCTATACCACTCACGAGGACCTGGTGATAGGCCTCCGGCTCGGCGGTGCCGAAACGGGCGCGAGCGGGGCCGACGCCTCGCAACGATCGGGGCGCTGGCCGGTGACGCGGTGGTCGATCACAGCCAGGTCCTGCGAGCCGTCAGCCGCCGGCCCGACGAGGGGTCTCGAGCCGGTCAGCTTCTTGGCCTCGCGGTGGTCCCGGAACACGGCCGGCAGGGCCGCCGGGGCGGCGTTCAGCGAGCAGGAGCCTGTGGCGGCCGCGCGCTGGACTTGAGGGGGAATATGCAGCAGGCCCAGGTTAGGCTTATCCGCCGCGATCGCGGTCGGTAGACCTGCCAGAAACGAGAGGATAGACACCAGGGGGAGTGAGCGCATACCTTGGACATATCGGCCCAAGATGCGGGTTGCTAGGAGATTTTTTGCGAGGGGCTGTCTTCTGAGCTTGTGATCTCTTGAAACCGCTCGCGGATGAACTCCAGGATTCCGATCAGCAGCGCCGCCAGGACCGGTCCGGCGACCAGGCCCACCGGTCCGAAGACCTGCAAGCCGCCGGCCAAGGCGAAGAAGATCAATAGAGTGGGCAGCTGCGCCCGTCTTCCGATGATCAACGGGCGCAGCACGTTATCGATCAGACTGATACCCAGCACGCCGGCAGCCAGCAGAACGACCGCCCGCAGCACGAAACCCTGGCCGAAGAGAATCGCCACCGCCGGAACCCAGATGAGCCACGCCCCCAGCGGAGGCAAAAGGGAGAGGATACCCATCAGCACGCCCCACAACAGCGGCGTGGGCAGCTCGAGCAGCCAGAAAAACGAGCCGCCGATGAGGCCCTGTCCCACGGCCACCGCCAGCCCGCCGAACACGGTTGCCTGGATGACGTCGCGGATCTTGGTGAAGAAGCCCGCGGTTTGCTGCGGGCTGAGCGGCACCAGCGCGCGCAGCCAAAGGACCAGGCGGTCGCCGTCGCGTATCAGAAAGAACAAAGTCAGAAAGGCGAAGGTGAGATCGATGACCAGCTCGAAGAGTCCGCCGAGCAAGCGTGGGGTCAGCTCGATCAGCCGCGATCCGCCGCGGGTGAGCACCTGCGACAGCGCCGCGGGCAATTCGTAACCGGCGCGGGCGGCCGTCTTCACCGCCCAGTCCCAGGCGCGCACCAGGCGAGGGTCGCCGGCTTTGCCGCTGGGGTCGCGCAAGGCGGCTTCCACCTGCGAGTACACTTGCTGCATTTGATCTCGCAGCGAAGAGATCAGGTAGGCGCAGGGCAGCGCCAGCACGAGAACGGCCGCCACGCACAACAGAAACGCCGCCAGCGACCGGCTCCGCACCAGACGCACCGTCGGCTCGAGCAGCGGATGCAACAGGAGCGCCAGCACCGCCGCCCAGATGGTGGGCGCCAGAAACGGCCGGAAGACGCTGAAGCACAGGTAGACCACCAGAATTCCGCCGATGGCCAGCAGGGCGCTGGTCAAGTACTTCGGCTTCCAAACCAGCGGGGTCAAGGCCTAGATCTTTTCCCCGCCCAGGTAGACGGAGTGGATGGTGCGAGTATTGCGGATGTCGTCGAGCGGGTTTTTCTCGAGCACGATCAGGTCCGCGTACTTGCCCTTTTCGAGCGTCCCGAAGTCGCGCGAGACGCCCAGAAACTCGGCCGCGTTGCGGCTGGCCGACTGGATGATCTGCATGGCGCTGAGGCCGGCCTGCTGCATCAGCTCCATCTCCCAGTGCTCGAAAAAGCCCTGGAAGCGAGCCGGCGGGCCGGTGTCGGTGCCGAAGCCGATGCGGATTCCGGCGGCGGCGAGCTTCTTGAGGTTGCTCGAGGCCATCTCGAAGGCCTGGCGGTTCTTGGCGAAATCCGGATCGTTGTAAACCTTGTTCTGGTAGGGCTTGCTCTTGAGAGTGGCGATGGTCTTGGCATCGACGCCGCCGCGCTGGAAGAAGGGCTCATCGAGCCAGGGAGGGGCGATGGCGTAGACGAACGTGGACTGCTCGCGGGTCAAGGTGGCGATGGCGGTGGCGTTGTTCTTTTTCAGCTTGGCGATCAAGTCGTCGTCGACCTCGGCGTCGCGAACGCTGTGGGCCATGGCGTCGAGGCCGGCGTCGAGCAGGCCCTTGGCGTCTTTCAGGTAGAACAGGTGCGCGGCGACCTTGAGGCGCTTCTTGTGAGCCTGGTCGATGATGGCCGCGGAGATTTCCGGGGCCAACGGCTTGTAGCGGCCGTAGTGGTCGTCGACCCACATTTTCACCATGTCGACGCGCATCTTGGCGAGATCGTCAACGTAGGCCCGCGCCTGGGCGGCGGTCGAAACCTCGAACGGCACGCCCTGGTTGCCGGGCAGGACCGCCGGGTAGCCGCCCTGGCCGGTGAAGCCGCGCCCGGCCGAGTAGACGCGCGCCCCGATCCGCTTGCCGCCGCGCTGCTCGTCGCGAATGCGGATCATCAGCTCCGGGTCGGCGTCGGAGCCGAGGCTCGCCACGCTGGTGACTCCGTAGGAGGCGTAGGCCTGGAGCTGCGCCTCGATGTTGTCGCGCGTGTAATTTTCTTTCGACGAGGTCAGGCCCTTGACCATGCCGACGTGGCCGTGCAGATTGATGATACCCGGCATCACGGTCTTGCCGGCGAGGTCGACGGCTCGGGCGTCAGCCGGGGGCTTGAGCTGCGCGGCCGGCCGGATGTCGCGGATGCGTCCGCCGGAAATCAAGATCGAAACGCCTTTCTGCGTCCCTTTGCCGGCGCCGTCGATCAGGTCGACGTTTTGCAGCACCGTCGTTTGAGCCAGCGCCGACACAGCGGCCGCGTATAGCAACCAGGGTTTCTTCATGGTTTGCTCCTGTGCGTGGCGATTCTACCACAGCGCCGGCCGACGCCAGCAGCTAGTGGTGAAAGGACAGGAGCAGCGGATTCGCGAAGCGGACCCCCTCGACGACCCGGCCGTCCTGAAAGTCTTCGCTCAGCACCAGGGGGATGCGGTTCAGAAATGCGGCCGCCCAGATTTGCGCGTCCCAGTAGTTAAGGCGGTGCTGCCGAACGCCGCGCAGCGCTTCGCGGACGACGGCGGCGGTGACGTCGATTACCGTCCATGTCTGAGAATGCCGGTCGACTTCGCGCAGGGCGTCGTCGACGGAGAGGGGTTCCGGCGGCTTTCGGATGACGTTGACGAAAAACTCCGCCAGCACCTGAGTGCTTACAGCCCCGCTCTTGGCCGAGGCGAGCGCCCCGAGCAGCTCCACCGCGCGCTGCTGCTTCGTCAGATCCGACCGGTCATAGCAGTAGACGAGCAGGTTAGTGTCGAGCAGGACGCTGCCGATCATAGCGATCGATCGTGGAGCTCGTCGCGCGTCCAGCGGCGGCCGGCGGGAACCGGTCCCTTGGCGATCCACTGGTCGATGAACGCCTTGCTTTCCTGCCAGGCCTTGAGGCGGTTGTCAGCGCTCTCGAGATCCCGCAGCCGCTCCTCGAGGGCCCGGCGGATGATCTCGGCCTCCGTCACGCCGGCTTTTTTGGCGACCTGCTTGAGCCGGCGGTTCTGCCGGGGCTCGAGGTAGACCTGCTTGCGCACCATGACGGGCATGTCCGCGACCCTCCGTGCGTATACATCGTAACATACATCATGGCCCCGGTGCGCGTCGAGCGCCTGCCTAGCGGCGGCCGCGCCGCTCCGGCAGCAGGTTGTCCAGCACCCAGACCTCCATCTGGCCTTCCAGCGGGGACCGGGCTGCCGAGAAGGCGATCCGCCGGCCGTCCGGATGAATGCTCAGGTTCTGTAGAGTCGGCATCGCTGCCCCCAGCTTCTGCGGCTCGCCGCCTTGCGCCGAGATCCGGTATAGCTCGACGGGCTCGGCGCTGGTGCCTGCGTTTTTCTTGCCGAACAGCAAATAGCGTCCGTCGGGCGTCCAGGCGAAGCCCGCCCACGTGTCGATATGCTCGGGGCTACTGAACATCACAAGGCTGCGCAGCTCGCCACCCGCGCTCGGCATCAGGGAAATGCCGCGCGAAGTGGCAATGGCCAACTGGCGCCCGTCCGGGGAAGTGGCCAGGCTGTTGAAACTCCAGGGCCGCCGCAACAGCTCCCTTTCCTCGCCGGTTTGGATCTCTCGCCGCATGATGGAACTGGGGTGCGCATAGAAAAGCACCTTGCCGTCCGGCGAAAAGGCGGAGCGTCTCAAAACGCCCCCGCCCGCGGCGCCCAGAGTGATGGCGGCAGCCTCGCCGGTTCCTACGTCGATGCGGTAGATCCCGCGGCGTCCCTTGGCGTCAACCCCTGCGCCAAACAAGAATCGGCCGTCGGGCGACCAGCGACGCCCGACCCACCGAGGAGCCGGCACCTGCTCGCGCCGAAACGGCAGTAAGCGTTCCTCTCCGGTTTCGAGCGACCGGATCACCAGGCGATAGCCCTCCATGGCCGCCGGGTCACGGCCCGAGAAGTAGGCGAGCTGCTTGCCGTCGGGCGAGAAGGCCGGCGAGTGGTTTTGGCCCACAAAGGTTTCAATGAACCGTTTCGGCTGGCCCGAGATCAGGCCAGTCGCAGGATCGAGATCGGCGGCGTAGATGTCTCGCGTGCCGCGGCGGACGCCATAGTAGAAGGACCCCTTGCCGGCGAAGCCCAGCGGCTTGATGAAGCCCACATCCGCTTTGAGCAGCTCGGCATCGCCCTGCGGTTTGCCGCCGGCGACCGCGATGGCCCATAGGCCGCTCGAGCCGCTGCGATTGCTCACGAAGACAACGTTGCGGCCGTCCGGCGCCCACATCGGCCCCCAGTCGACCGCCGGGTGCTTTACCAAGGGAACTTCGTTGCCGCCATCCGTGGCCAGCAAGAAAATGTCGCGCTCGGGGGAATCTTCCCTGGCGGGAACGTCATAGGCCAGGTAGCGGCCGTCGGGCGAAAGGCGCGCCCCTTGCGGCCAGCGCCACTCGAGCGACTTGAGCACGCGCGCGGCGCCGTCCGCCGTGGAGATCAACGCAATTTGGAAGGTCTTGTCGACGCCCTTGCGTAACAGCGCGACGACATGCTTGCCGTCACTGGACCAGTCCATCGGCTGGATTTGATTCACTTCCCGATTACTGTAGAGAACCCGCGGCTTGGGGTCCTCGATCCCAGCCACGCGCAACTCCTGCGCCGAACCGTCCGTGTTCCAGTTGTAGGCGACTTGCTTGCCGTCCTGCGATACCACCGACCAGTAGGCCCAACGGTTCGGGTCTTGCTCCCAAGTGCCGTCGGTGGTGAGTTTGCGCATCTGCCCGCTGGCAAAGTCGTGCAGGGCCAAGTCGCCCGTCTCCCAGTGGACGTACACCAGGGAGCGGCCGTCCGGTGTTGGCGCGCCGGAAAGGTCCACGTCTTTCTCGGCCCACAGGAGGCGGGTGGTCAGCCCGGGCCCCGGGCTTTGGGCGCGGGCTTTGATCGCGTAGGGCGCGACATCTCCGGCCGAAAGCAACGCCAGCAGCATCACCAGGCTGAACGCCAGCGATGGCCAGAGGCGCCGCCACACGGGCTGGGGCGGCAGCAACCGCTCGGCGGCCGGCTGTCGGGCCTGCCGCCAGGCGTCGAGCTCGGCGGGGTAGGCATAGACACTGCTGCGCGCCATGTGCTGATGCCGACGTGCTGGCAGCCCTTCGAACTTCTCCCAGCGCATCACAGTAGTGACGTCGCGCTGCAGATAGGCGGCAATCTCCTTCCAGGACTCCAGTCGTTTTCCCTCGGTCATGGCAACCTCCTTGGTTCCATGATCAAGCTAGGGCCGGGTGGTCGCCGCCGGCAACAGGCATTAGCCTGCATCCGGCCTCTGCCCGCTAATTCTAGGTCATTACCGCGCCGCCCGCCGCTCGGAGAGCAGGTTTTCCAGCACCCAGACCTCGTCGTGATCGGTGGAGTCGGGCCGGACAGCCACGAAGGCGATCCGGCGGCCATCGGGGCTCAAGCTCAACTGCTGGTCCCTCCACTTCATCCTCATGGCAACGCCGAGTTTCTGGGGCTGGCCTCCCTCCGCTGCCAGGCGGTACAGCTCGAACGTGTCCCCGCCGTTGCGACCCCTGGCCAACAGCAGGTGGCGGCCGTCAGGCGTCCACTCGAGACCCGCCCGACTAATGGCCGGATCCTCGTTAGTCATGAACAGTTGCCGCCTTTCGCCGCCCGCGGCGGGGATCACACTGACGCCGCGGGCGCTGGCGAACGCCAACTGTCGCCCGTCGGGCGATGGAGCGAGATTCTGAATGATCCAGCCAACCTCGACGAGATCCATCTCTTGGCCAGTCTCGAGCATCCGCTTGACGATGGTGACGGCCTTTCCCGGCGCCTTCAGCGATGAGCGCGCGTAGAAAATCGCTTTGCCGTCCGCGGACCACACCACCCGCCAGGCCCACGCGGCGCCGAGCTGCACGATCGGAACCGTCTCTCCGGTTCGAGGGTCGATCCGGTGGATTCCGCGCCTGCCATTCGCGCCGAAGCCGACGGTGGCCAGGTAGCGACTATCCGGCGACCAGGCGAACCCGCTAGACGGCGCGGGCGGCGTGTGCTCGGGCTTGTATGGCAGGATTCGGTCCTCTCCGGTTTCGAGGGAGTGAATTACCAGGCGTTGACCTGACCGAAGGTTGCCGGGTTCGCGGTTCGACACATAGGCAAGGAACTTGCCGTCCGGCGAGAACGACGGCAAGCGGTTCCGGCCGACAAAAGTCTCGATGAGCGGCTTCGGGGCGCCGACGACCCCTCCGGTCACCGGGTCGAGATCGGCCACAAATATGTCACTTGGGCGGCCGCGGAGGCCGTAGTGAAAAGATCCCCGGTCGGAAAAGCCCAGCGGGAAGATGTCGCCGATGTCGCCCTTCAGCAAGCGAGCCGCGCCGCGCGGCTTCCCCTCGGCGACCTCGATGCCCCACAGACCAGGCGAACCCCCGCGATTGCTGACAAACGCGACGCGACGCCCGTCCGGCGCCCACACCGGCCCCCAGTCGTTCATAGGATGATTGACCAGCGGGGCTTCGCTTGATCCATCCGCAGCCAGGATGAAAATATCGCGGTCCGGAGAGCCTTCTTTGCTGGGCACGTCGTAGGCGACGTTGCGGCCGTCCGGCGACAGGCTCACCTTGACGGGCACGCGCCACTCCAGGGACTTCAACGGCCGGACGGAACCATCCGCCGTCGACACCAGCGTGAGCTGCCAGGTGCTGTCCAGCCGCCTCTGCACCAACGTGAGCAGGAGCTTGCCATCGTGGGACAAGGCAACCGGTTGGATGTGCGTCAATTCCTTGTTGCGGTACAGCACGCGCGATGGTCCACCGTCGATTCCAACCAGGCGCAATTCGTGTACGTAATTGTCGGACCAGGTGTAGGCCACCTGCTTGCCATCGGGCGATACCACAGACCAGTAGGCGAATCGCCCACCGGCCGTATCCCATCCCCCGTCGGTGGTGAGCCGTCGGTGCCGCCCGGTCACCAAGTCGCGCAGGCCCAGGTCGCCGGTTGCCCAATGGGCATAGGCCATATGTAGGCCGTCAGGAGCGACGCCTCCGGAGACGTCCACACCAGGCTCGGCCCACAGCCGCTTGGCGGTCAGGGGGGCTTCGGGGCTTTGCGCCCGGGCTTTGATCAGACCCGGTCCGGCGTCCCCCGCCAGCACCAGCGCCAGCAGCATCACCATGCTGAACGCCAGTGAAGGCAGCGGCCTCCGCCACAGCGGCCGCGCCGGCTCCGCCCGCTCGGTGGCCGGCTGGCGGGCTTGCCGCCAGGCCTCCAGCTCGGCGGCGTAGGCGTAAACACTGCTGCGCGTGTGGTGCCGGTGCCGGCGGACGGGGAGCCCTTCGGACTTTTCCCAGCGGATGACGGTCCGAACGTCCCGTTGGAGGTAAGCCGCAATCTCCTTCCAGGATTCCAGGGGCGTCTCTTCAGTCGTCTTGTTGTCGTGCTCGGTCATGGTTGGCCTCCTGCCATGACGAAACTACGGCGACATCGCTCCCTCCTGCAATCGGCATTAACTGACATCCGGAGATTTGTGACTAATGACAAGTTTAGCGGCCGGCGCGCAGCGGCGCGAGCAGATTCTCCAGCACCCAGACTTCGTTGTGGGGCCGAGGTCCCGGACCCGAAAACGCAATGCGCTGGCCGTCGGGGCTGATGCTCAAATCCTCCATCCTCATCGTCAAGCCTACCTTCTGCGGGCGGTCCGCATCCACCGCCAGGCGGTAGAGCTCGGATGGCTTGCTCCCAGTACGGTCGCCGGTCACGAACAGCAGGTGGCGGCCGTCCGGCGTCCACAGCAGGCCGGCCCCGCGGGGAGGACGAATGCTCCCCTGCTCCGTGTTTGACACCACGACCTCCCGCCGCTGACCGCCCGCGCTGGGCATGAAGCTGACCGCAAACGCGCCGGCAAAGGCCAACTGCCGGCCGTCGGGCGACAGCGCCAGGCTGCGAATCTCAGAGCCGACCTTGGCGACTTCGGTCTCCTGGCCCGTCTCGATCTGATGCCTGACGACGGAGAACTCCTGCTCTTGCCGCTTTTGGCGCACATAGTAAATCGCCCGGCTATCAGAGGACCAGGCGGGAGCATAGATCAGGTTAGCTTGGTCTTGCACGATCGGGGCGGTTTCCCCGGTTCGAGCATCGATGCGGAAGATCCCCCATCGCCCCTGTCCATCGAAGCCGGCGTAAGCCAGATACCGGCCGTCGGGCGACCAGACGAACGAGCTCTCCTGCCTTCCTGACCTATACTGCGGAGCCAACGGCAATACTCGCTCGTCCCCCGTTTCGACGGAGCGAATGGCTAGGGACGACCCGGCGTACTGCGACTCGGGTTCACGGTTCGACACGTACGCGAGGGACTTGCCGTCGGGCGACCACGCCGGTTTGCTGTTGCGGCCTTCAAAGGTGTCGATGAGCTGCTTCGCAGAGCCCACCGCGCCGCCCGTCGCCGGGTCCAACTGGGCCACGTATATGTCGGCTCCTCCGCCCCGCTCCTCGTAGTACAGCGAGCCTTGCTGGGAGAAGCCCAGCAGATGGCCGGCCCCGAAATTGGCCTTGAGCAAGCGGGGCGCGCCACGCGGCTGGCCATCGGAAACCTCGACGGCCCACAAGCCATTGGATCCGGCACGGTTGCTGACGAACACGACGCGACGCCCGTCGGGCGCCCACATTGGCGACGCGTCAAACCCCGGATGCTTCACCAGGGGCGCGTCGCTGGTTCCGTCGGTGGCCAGCAACCAGATGTCGCGCTGGCGCGAATCCGGTCCAGCAGGCGCGTCGTAGGCGACGTGGCGGCCGTCCGGCGACAAGCTCGCCTTAAGGGCCCGGGCCAGCGGCGACTTCAGCACGCGAATCGACCCATCCGCTACGGTCACCAGCACGAGCTGCCGGGAATCGTCGGGCCGGCGGGCGAGGGTCGCCAGGATCTGCTTGCCGTCGGCGGACCAGGAGTGCGGCGCGATTCCCGAAAGGTCCGGGTGGCGGTACAGTATCCGCGGTGGCCCCCCGTCGATTGGCGTCAGCCGCAGCTCCTTTGTCGTACCTACTGTCCAGGTGTAGGCCGCCTGCCGGCTGTCGGGCGAGATGATCGAGTAGAGAGCGGATCGGCTCGGCGGGCTGGCGTCGGTGGTGACGCGCCGTTTTCCTCCGGTGGCGAGTTCGCGCACCGCCAGGTCGAAGGTGTTCGGGTCGACAAAGGTGAGGTGCCGGCCGTCGGGAGACACTGCTCCCAAGAACCACATCCCGTCGTCGGCCCACAGCCGCTTGACGGTCAGACTCCCCGCGGGACTCTGCGCCCGGGCTTTGATCACTCCCGGGCCGGCGTCCCCGGCCAGCACCAGCGACAGCAGGAGCAGCAAGCTGAACGCGAGTGAGGGTATCGGCCGCCGCCAGAACGGCTTGCTGGCGGCCTGCTCGCCGGGCTGGCGCGCCTGCCGCCAGGCTTCCAGTTCGCTTGCAAACGCATAGACGCTGCTGCGGGCGAGGTGCTGGTGGCGGTGCACCGGCAAGCCTTCGGATTTTTCCCAGCGCTTGGCGGTGCGGACGTCGCGCTGGAGGTAAGCGGCGATTTCCTTCCAGGACTCCAGCGGGTTCTCGGATGAATTGTCGGTCATGGCAGCCTTCCTTTCGTGATTTGTGGCTTGCGCCATGACCAGGCTATTGTAGCCCGGTTGGGCTCTCCAAGACGCAGGAAGGGACGCTGGGCGCGGTGTCCCCTAATGCCCCGCGGCCAGTGGAATCCGACGCCGTGGTAGCATGGGGGTCGATGGGACTCACGGTCCTCCACGTCGCGGTCGGCAATCCGGCCAAGCCCAAGGTCACTGAGTCGCTTGAGTTCTTGATTGACTCCGGCGCGTTCTACTCAGTGGTTCCGGCGCGCATCTTGAAAAAGCTGGGGATCAAGCCTCTTGGCCGCGACGAGTTCCGGTTGGCGGATGGATCGCGGATTACCCGCAAGAGGGGTGGTGCGCTTTTCCGCTATGGTGACCGCGTCGGTGTGGCCGACGTCATTTTCGGCGAGCCCGGCGACAGCATGCTCCTGGGCGCAACCACGCTAGAGTCCTTGGGACTGGCCCTCGACCCACTGAAACGCGAACTCAAACCCGTGCCGATGGTACTGGGCGGCCCCGTCACGCCAACTCCACCACCGCCTCGGTGATCTGCCCGAGGTACTTCCCGTCGGCCACCACATCCGCCGCGATCGCCGCCCGCGGCTGGCCGTGGGGCCGCTCACGCGGTGCGCTGCTGGAACTCGCCGCGGGCGTGACCGCGCGGCGGCGATCTTCACCCAGCTCGGGTCCATGCCGAACTCCGGCTCGCCATCGGCGGCCGTCGGTCCCTTGATGTCCCGCCGATTGCTAAGATAGGCAGCCTGGGGGTCGAAGCCATGACCAAGCCGCGCCGCGTCGTTCTGGTTCTGGTAATCTGCGCGCTGGCCTTGCCGTCCGCGCCGCCGGACGCCAAAACGCTCGCCTCGCAGGTCACCATCCGCCGCGACACCTGGGGCGTGCCGCACATTCTGGCGCAGACCGAGGAGGCCGCCGCCTTCGCGATGGGTTACGCCCAGGCCGAGGACCACGGCGTCGAGATCGCGCGGCGGTTCGTCAGCGCCCGCGGCGAGGAAGCGAAATACACCGGCGCCGCGGTCGAGAGCGATTTTCGAATGAAACGATTCGGCAACTACGAGGTGGCCAAGCAGAGCTTCGTCAAGCTCGGCCCGCTGATGCAGAAGATGATGCAGGCGTACGCCGCGGGTCTGAACTTGTACATCGCCAAACACCGCCCGCAACTGCCCGACTGGATCCCGGTGTTCGATGGCGTCGACGTGCTGGCGCGGGGCCGCGCGGAGATCCTGCGGTTCGCGTTCAACGAGGCGCGGTATCGCGCGCCGGCCGCGGCGACCTCCGGCGGCTCCGACGAAGGCTCGAACATGTGGGCGCTCGGGCCGTCGCGGACGACCTCCGGCAAGGCCATCCTGCTCGGCAACCCGCACCAGCCGTGGGCGGCGCTCTATTGGGAAGCGCACCTCACGGTTCCCGGCAAGATCAACTTTTACGGCGGCACGTTCGTCGGACGGCCGTTGCTGACCACCGGGTTCAACGAGCATCTCGGCTGGACGCACACCGTGAATCAGCCCGACTTAGACGACCTGTTCGTTCTGGCCATGGACCCCGCGAAGCCGGATCACTACGTGTTCGACGGCAAATCGGTGCCGCTGACTCGCCGCGAGGTGTCGGTGGATGTAAAGGGATCGGCGAAGACCGAGCGGCGGGTCTACTGGGAGTCGCACCTGGGGCCGGTGCTGCACCGGACCGCGGAGAAGGCCTACGCGGTGAAGTCGGCGGTGCTCGATGCCTATCGCTACTACGAAGAGTGGTACGCGCTGGGCAAGACGCGCGACCTCGGGGAGTTTCTCGCCACGCTGCGCCAGAACCTGATCCCCATGTTCAACATCGCCTACGCCGACGTCGAGGGCAACATCCTGTATCTGTGGAACGGCACGGTGCCGAGGCGGCTGGACGACGGCGCCGACTATCGCGGCGAGGTCCCCGGCGCGACTAGCAAGTACGTCTGGACGGAGCTTCACAAGACCGACGAGCTCCCGCAATTACTGAACCCCAGCGGCGGCTATGTGCAGAACTGCAACGATCCGCCGTGGTTCACGTCGCTGCGGAATCTGCTCGACCCGCGGCAGTATCCCTCGTATTTCGAGCCTGGCCGGCAGCTCGCGCTGCGCGGGCAGTTGTCGCTCGAGATGCTCGAATCGCGCGAGAAGTTCTCGCTCCAGGACGTCCAGCGGCTGAAGTTCAACGCCCAGATGCTGCTGGCGGATCGCGTCAAGCCCGACCTGATCCAGGCGGCCAAGCAGTCGCCGCATCCTTCGGCGGACCTGACGCGCGCCGTGGCGGTGCTGGAGTCCTGGGACAACCGCGCCGGCGCCGACAGCCGCGGCGGCCTGCTGTTCCAGCGGTTCTGGGATACCTATCAGGCGGCAGTACGCCAGCCGTTCGCCGCGGCCTGGGACAAGGGGAACGCGGCGAAAACGCCTCGCGGCCTGGCCGATCGCGCCGCCGCGGTGAAGCATCTCGAAGAGGCCGTTCGCTGGACGCGCTCGACCCACGGCGCCGAAGACGTCGCCTGGGGCCAGGCGCACCGCATCCGGCTCGGGGCGGACCTGGATCTTCCGGCCAGCGGCGCGCGCAGCGAGTACGGCATGTTTCACAATGTGGGCTTTGAGACGGCCGCCGACGGCAAGCGCGTGGTCGGCCTCCGCGAGAAGGGCAAGGCGTTTGCGGGCGGCGGGGACGGCTGGATCCTGACCGTCGAGTTCGCGAAACCCGTGGTCGCTTATTCCGTGCTGGCTTACGGGCAGACCGCGAATCCGGCCTCGCGACATTCGACCGACCAGGCGCGGCTGTTCGCCGGCCACCGGTTCAAGCGCATTCCGTTCACCGAAGCGGAGATCAAGGCCAACCTGGAGCGGGAATACCGTCCGGGGGAGTGACCTGGAGAAAAAACAAATGCTCTTGCTAGTGGAAGCGCTTGCTGAGCCGCGACCAATGGGAGCGGTTTCCCGTGGTGGACTGCACGCGAACTTCTGCAAGTTTGCACTAATGGCGATGCTCGGCGCGAGCCTGTGCGCGCCGTCTTTGTTCGCGGCCGACGGCGCGCTGCCAGTGCCGCAGAACCTCAAGGCGGAGCAGATCCCGCCGATTCCGGTTTCGCTGATGGAGACGCTCTCGCGCTACGCCGAGGTCCGCTCGGCGAACCTGCTCGACTGGCACCCCACGCGGCGCGAGATCCTGATCGCCACGCGCTTCGCGCAGGCCACCCAGGTGCATCGCGTGGCGATGCCCGGCGGGGCGCGCACCCAACTGACCTTCTACCGCGAGCCGGTCAGCGAGGCGCGCTATCACCCCGCGGGCGACGCCTTCGTATTTTCCAAGGACGTCGGCGGCGGGGAGTTCTTCCAGCTATATTATCAAGACCTAAAGAGCGGCGAGACCACGCTGCTGACCGACGGCAAGTCGCGCAATCTGGGCATATTGTGGTCGAACGACGGACGCCGTTTCGCCTTCACCTCCACGCGCCGGAACGGCCGCGATGCGGATGTTTACGTCCTCGATCCAGTGGACGCGAAGACCGCGCGGCAAGTGATGCAGGTCGAGGGCGGGGGCTGGCAGCCGCTCGACTGGTCGCCCGATGACCGCTCGCTGCTGGTGATGGAGTACCGCTCGATCAACGACAGCTCGCTGTACCTCGTGGATGCGACGACCGGCGCGCGGCAACTGCTGACACCCAAGCCCCGGGAGGGCCAGGAGGCCTACGGGCCGGCGGAGTTTTCCGCGGATGGCAAAGGCGTCTATCTAACGACGGACCGCGATTCGGAGTTCCAGCGGCTCGCCTACCTCGACCTGGCCTCACGCCAGACGACGTTTCTTGATCCGGGGCTGAAGTGGGACGTCGAGGATTTTACTTTGTCGCGCGACGGACGGCGCCTGGCGTACGTGGTGAACGAGGAGGGCGCGGCGCGGCTGGGTCTGTTGGACACAACGACGCGAAAGAGTATTTCGACGCCGCGACTGCCGTCCGGCCAGATTCTCGGCCTGCGCTGGCACAACAACGGCCGCGAGCTGGCCCTCACGCTGGCCTCGGCGCGAAGCTCGGCGGATGTCTACTCGATCGACGTGGAGAAGGGAACGGTCGAGCGCTGGACGGCGAGCGAGACGGGCGGGCTGAATCCGGAGACCTTCAGCGAGCCGGAGCTCGTCCGGTGGAAGTCGTTCGACGGGCTGCCGATTTCCGGTTTCCTCTACCGCCCGCCGAAGAAGTTCGGCGGCCGGCGGCCGGTGATCGTAAATATTCACGGCGGTCCGGAGAGCCAGTCCCGGCCGGGGTTCATAGGCCGCAATAATTACTATCTGAACGATTTGGGCGTCGCCGTGATCTACCCCAACGTCCGCGGCTCGGCCGGATACGGCAAGACCTTCGTGACCCTCGACAACGGGATGCAGCGCGAGGACTCCGTGCGGGACATCGGGGCCCTGCTCGACTGGATCGCGAAGCAGAGCGACCTCGACGCCAAGCGCGTGATGGTCACCGGCGGCAGCTACGGCGGCTATATGACGCTGGCGTCGATGGTGCACTACAACGACCGGCTGTGCTGCGCCGTCGACATCGTCGGGGTGTCGAATTTCGTGACGTTTCTGGAACGCACGGAATCCTACCGGCGCGACCTGCGGCGCGTCGAGTACGGCGACGAGCGCGATCCCAAGATGCGCGAGTTTCTTCTGAAAACCGCGCCGGCGGCGGGCGCCGACCGCATCAACAAGCCGATGTTCATCGTGCAGGGGCGCAACGACCCGCGCGTGCCGTGGACCGAGAGCGAGCAAATGGTGGCGGCGATCCGCAAGAACGGCCGGCCGGTGTGGTACCTGCTGGCGAGCGACGAGGGCCACGGCTTCGCCAAGCGCAGCAACCAGGACTTCCAGTTCGCGGCGACGGCGCTGTTTGTGCAGGAGTTTCTGCTGGGGCGGTGAAGCCCGGCGCTCCGTCCCCGCGAGTGGGCCAGGGTTTAGATGTGGTACAATGGCCCTATGGCACACACAGCGTCCAACCAAGCGGAGCAGCATGATGTACACCTCGGCGTGCGAGGACGTCTGGTTCTTCCGGCCCAGGTGCGCCGGCGCCTGGGAGTTCGAGAGGGCGACCGCATGATCCTGACCGTCGAACCGGACGGCAGCCTGCGACTGGTGAGCCTGCGCGAGCAGGTGAAGAAACTGAAAGGGATCTATCGGCGACTGGCGCCGGGAGTCAGCCTGGCGAACGAGTTGATCCGGGAGCGGCGCCGAGAGGCCAAACGCGAGGGCCGTGGATGACGCCGGCGTGCGTCCTCGATCCCTCGGCGCTGCTGTGCTATCTGCAGGACGAACGCGGTTCGGAGCGGGTGACCGAAGCGCTGGCCGAGGGCGCCGCGATCAGCGCCATCAACTGGGCAGAGGTCCTTTCGAAGCTGTCCGATCGGGGCGAGAATCCGGACACGGTGAGTCGTCGGCTGTCGGAGCAGGGGCTGCTGGGGAAAGCGCTGGCCGTGCAGCCATTGGACGAAACCACGGCCCGCGAAATCGCGCGGCTACGTTCGGTGACGAGAGCGGCCGGTCTGTCGCTTGCCGATCGGGCCTGCCTGGCGCTGGGTCGCCAGCTTGGCCTCCCCGTCCTAACCTCGGATCGGGCGTGGAGAAACTTCAAACTGGGCGTGAGCGTTCAGGTGGTGAGGTAGCCTGCGCTAGCGGTCACGCCGGCAGATCGACCACCGCCTCGGTGATCTGACCCAGGTATTTCCCGTCGGCCATGACGTCGGCGGCGATGGCGACGCGCGGCTGGCCGTGGGGGCGCTCGCGGCTGGTCTTGATCAGAAACGACCCGCGGGCGTGGTTGCGCGGCGGCGCCTCGAGACGCAGCACCTCCGGCTCGGCGCTCCAGCCTTCGGGCAGCACCAGCGCCACCTCCAGCTTCATCGGCGCCGCGCGGTAGTTCTGCACGCGGATCTCGCCGCGCGCCGTTTCGCCTGGCTTCACGACCATCTGGTACGGGTAGATCTTCACCCAGCTCGGATCCATGCCGAACTCGGGCTCGCGGTCGGCGATCACCTCGTGGAACAGATCCTTCTGCTTGCGCAGCTTCTGCTCGGTGGCGAGCAGGACGTCGCGGGTCACCGGAAACGGGCGGCCGTGACCGAGAGCCATCATCTCGGGCTCGTGGTCCAGGATGCTGCGGATGGACTTGAGGTGGCTGTCGCTCTCGACGTGGTTGCGGAAAATCAAGTTATGGCGCAGGGAACCGTCTCCGGGCGGGTTGCGAAAAGGAAACAGCGCGTCGCCGGTGAAGGCCACGCGCTTGCCGTCGATGGCGACGAACAGCGCCATCTGATACTCGGTGTGCCCCGGCGAGTGCGCGATCTCGAACTCGAACTCCTCCCACTTGAACTTCTCGCCGTGGCGGAAGGCGCGGTCGACCTTGAACGGCTCGCCGAGCGTGCAGCCGAGATTGTGCCCGCGCGGGTTCTCGAAGATGTCGATCGACCATGTTCTCGTAGCACCACACGCGCGTGCCGTGGTGGCGGGTGAGGTGCGGGAAGCCGTTCATGTGGTCGTCGTGCATGTGGCTGGGCATGGCCACGTCAACCGACTTCATCCCGAAGCGCCGCTTCAGCGGCTCGATGTTGTGCTCGACGAAGCGGATGCGGTCGACCGTAGGGGTGGCCAACTGGAAATTATTGAAGTAGACGCCGCTCGCCGAGCCGTAGTCGATGAACATCGCCTTGCCGTTGTCCGAGATGATGGCGTAGAACGACGAGGTGGTCTGGTGGTGGGCGATGAAGTGCGGGCTGACGGCGTAGGCCTGATTGGCTTCGGTCAGAGCGCCGCCGGTCTGGAACTGGTAATACTCGGACAGCTTGTTGATCGTCGCCCCGATGCCGGAGTCGGGGTCTGGAAGGGCCGCGCCGTGCGAAGGGCACACCAGCTCCGGCTTCAGCTCCCGCAGGCGCGCCAGCGAGAACACCGCCATGTCCACGCCTTCCGCGCCGCCGTAGTTGTACTGCATGTCGTAGAGGGTATGCACCTTGCCGGGGCTGTGCATCAGGTCGCCGGAGAAGGCGACCTTCTTGCCGTCGACGGTCGCGACCAGCGTCACCGAGCCAGTGGTGTGTCCCGGCGTGGGCAGCACGAAAAACTCCCGGCCGTTCCAGCGGAACTTCTCGTAGTCGCGCAGCAGGCCGGCGACGGGAATGTTCTGGGTGATGGTGTAGAAGTCGTTGCGGACATAGTAGAGGTGATACACGCGGCGGTTGCGCCAGAAGTTCTCGGCGTCGGCGAAGAGGTGCCGCTCGTGAGCGGGGACGGCGATGGGGATCTGGCGCTCGACGGCGAGCGGGTCGCCCTGGCACTGGTCGCGGTGGTGGTGGGTGTGCAGGATCCAGTCGACGCGCGTCACGCCGAGCTGCGACAGGTAGTCGAGGATCTTGCCGGAGCCGAAGTCGACCAGCGCGGCGCGCGAGCCGTCGCGGATCAGGTAGACATTACAAGTATCTTCGAGGCGGTAGAGGTTGTCGGAGAGTTTCTCGAGCTGCGAGGAGGGCGCGAATGCCGCCCGCCGCGCCCGCGGCCCGGTCTGCGCCGCCGCCGGGGCCGCCGCCACTGCCCCTGCCGTCTTCAGAAACCCGCGTCGCGAAAAAGGTTTCGGCTTCGCCATGGTTACCTCCGCAGCGCTGCTGTCCAGTTGCTGACTACCGTGAGGGGCGCCAACTCCGCCCCGATCGTGGCAGTGACCAAGAACCGACTCCCGTCGGCGGTTACGGCGTAGCGATTGGCCAGGGGGCTGATCACAACCACACTGGTCTGGAAGAGCGCCCGCGGGACGCCAACCTGGAAGGCCGAACCCGCCGCCTTCACGTCCACGGCCATCAGCTTTCCATCCAAGGCAAGGTAAAAGATCTCCTTGCCGTCGCCGCGCCACAAGGGCTCCTCGCCGCCTCCGGTTGATACCTGCCAGCGGCCGCCGGCGCCGCCCCCGGACGCGGAAAACGGCCGGACGTAGACCTCCATGCGGGACGTTTCGTCGGAGGAGTAGGCGATCCACTTGCCGTCGGGGGAGAACCGCGCGCGTGTCTCGTCGAATGGCGTCTGTAGAAACAGAACCGGCTTACGATCGCCCTCCATCGGCAGCAGCCACAGGTCGTAGCGCGTCTTCTCGCCCGCAGCCTGGTACATGATGAATCGCCCGTCCCTCGACCAGTCGGTGGCATACTTCATCCCGCCGCCCTTCACGAGGAGCTCGTCGCCGCCGGCGCCGCTGGCGAGTTTCTGATAGATGTCGGCGAGACCCTCTCGATCCGCAGAGTAGGCGATGCGAGTTCCGTCGGGCGACCAGGCCGGGAGGCGCTCGATTCCCGGGTCGAAGGTGAAGCGGGAGGTGGCGCCGCGCGCCAGCTCCGAGACCCAGACGTCCATCTCTCCCGACGGGTCCACACGAACCTCGGCGAGGCGCTTGGCGTCGAGCGAGAGGGCGATATTGATGCTGAAGGCCACGCCGCCGACCTTCCCCAGCGTCTTGCCGTTGCGGTCGAACCAAGTCAATTGCGTCGACGCAGGGACGCCGGTGCGGTAGGCCAGGATACCGTTGGCGGAAACCGTAAATGGCCGATAGGCTACGAAGAAGGAAGTGGGTGTGCCTTCCGCCAGCGGCGTCGGCTCGCCGCTCAGCTCCAGGCGATCGGCGTCAAACGGCTGGGCCAGCAGCGTGCGCTGACGGGTGAACAGCAAGTAGCCGGCTGCCCCGTCTCGGGGCGCGACATGTACTGCCATTGACTCGCTGGCCAGAATGCGCTTTCCATCCTTGGAACTCAGTTCCTGCGCGTAAATCCCGGTCTTATCCGGCTGTCCGCTGCGGAGGTAGTAGAGAAACTTGCGGCCGCCGGGCAAGAAATAGGGGAAGCGGTGCGAGATTTCCTGCCGGGAGCGCTCCAGCGCGGTCACCGGCGTGGCCTCGCCGCCGGAAGCCTGCACCCGATAGAGACCGCTGAAGCGCCCCGAAGCGAAAACGATGACGCCGTCGCGATTCCAGGTTCCGCCGGTGCCGGCCTGCGCGTCGCACAGAATCTGCGGCGGCCCGCCCCCCGCCTCGATCTTCTTGAGCTTTCCATCGGCGAAGAATCCGATGAAACGGCTGTCGGGCGACCAGAACGGAAGCAGGGCGCCGTCGGCGCCGGCCAAAGCCTGCGCTGAGACCGAGTCCAGACGGCGGACCCAAAGTTGAGTTCGCCCCTGGCTCAAGGCCGTGAAGGCCAGGCGGGTCCCGTCGGGCGATATGGCTAGCCACTCGCCGAAGGCCGTGTCGTCGGGCGGCAGCATCGTCAGCTTCAGCACCCGCGTCTCGGGCGGCGGGCGGCGAAAGTAGGCCACGGCGAGCCCCACGGTCGCGACCAGAAGCACCGCCGCCGCGATCCAGGCGAGACGACTTGCGGCGGGCTTCGCCGCTGCGGCCGGCGCGGCGGTCGATGCGTCGGCCAGCCACTCGAGCTGCCGCTTCAGATCTTGGGCGCTCTGCCAGCGCTCGTCGGGATCCTTGGCCAGGCAGCTTCGGATCACGCGGTCGAGCGCGGGGGGCGCGACGGTTTCGCTCAGGCCCTCGTGGGCCTTGCGGCCAGTCGCCGCCTCGTACAGCACGGCCCCGAAGGCGTAGACATCGCTGCGGGCGTCGGCGGGCTTGCCCAAGAGTTGCTCGGGGGCCATGTAATGGAGGGTGCCCATGACGACGCCGTCCCGCGTCAGTTCGACGGAGCGAGTGGGGGCATCGACCTCCAGTTGGTGCTTGGCGAGGCCGAAATCGAGCAGCTTGGCGCCGGCCTTGGTCAGCATGATGTTGGCCGGTTTCAGGTCGCGGTGATACACACTCTTGCGGTGCGCCTGGGCCAGGGCATCGGCAGTCTCGACGCCGCGCCGCAAGAGCTGATCGAGCGGCAGCGGCCCGCCGGCCAGGCGAGCCGCCAGTGTTTCGCCTTCCAGAAACTCCATGACCAGGAAGTCGACGCCGTCCTGCCGGCCGATGTCGTGCAGCGTGCAGATGTGGGGATGATTCAGCGCCGCCACCGCGCGGGCCTCGCGCTCGAAGCGCTGGCGGCGCTCGGTGTCGGCGGCCAGGTTCGAGGGCAGGACCTTGACGGCCACCGTCCGGTCGAGCCGCGTGTCGCGGGCCTTGTAAACCTCGCCCATCCCGCCGGCGCCGATGGGCTCGAGGATCTCGTACGGGCCCAACCGTGTGCCCGTCGCTAGCATGTGCGGCCTATGGTAACACTGTGTTGTGAGGCGATGCTGGAAAGTGTGGCTCGCGACGCTCGCCGCCGGCGTGGCGGCGGCCCAGACGCCCTGCGCCTCGACGCCGGTCTACCAACCCTGCGAGATCGGCTTCGAGCTGACCGAGCAGGAAGCCGCGCGGCATCCCAACCCCTACCTGACGGTCGAGCTGCGCGCCGAGTTCCGCGCCCCTAAGGGCAATACCTACCGGATGCAGGGCTTCTGGGACGGCGGCCGCCGGCTCCAGATCCGCTTCTCGCCGCTCGCCGAGGGGACCTGGGACTTCCGCGTCGCCTCCAACATCGAGCGGTTCAACGGCAAGACCGCCAGCTTCGCCGCCACCGCCCCGGCGACGCCCGGCTTCGTGATCCCGTTCAACGTTCACCATTTCCGCCACTCCCAGCCGGACACGCCGCATCTTTGGATGGGCGATACCTGCTACCGCTTCGCCACCATCCCCATGGAGACGTTCCGGCCGTTGATCGACCTCCGCGCCGCGCAGAAGTTTAACCATTTGCGCGGCCTGGTTCTCGGCGACGAGGCCAACGCGGCCCGTGTATTCCCCGACCCGGACCGCATTGCGCCCGAGCACTTCCAGAGCGTCGACGAGCGCGTCGCCTATATGAACCAGAAGGGGATTACGTATGACTTGATCCTGGCGAGCGACCAGAACCACCTCGAGAAGCTCCTGCCGAACTGGAAGCAGCGCGAGCGCTACGTCCGCTACCTCGTCGCCCGCTACGCGGCCATGAACATCACCTGGCAGGGCGTCCAGGAGTTCGAGGAATACCGCAACGGGGCTGCGATTCTCAAAGAGATCGGCGACCTGCTGAAGCGGCTCGACCCCTACCGCCATCCGCGCTCGACGCACACTTTGGCCACGTCGAGCTCGCTGGCGACCTCCGGCTGGATGGACTACGTCGTCTACCAATCCTCCGAGCCGAGCCTGTTCGCGGTCGAGCGGCAGCTCTACCCGCTGGCCTTTGTTAATACAGAGTTCGCTTACGAGGACAGCGGCGCGGGCCGGTCGCACCCCCACCACGTCGACGCCGACACGTTTCGGCGGCGCCTGTGGAACGCCGCCATCAACGGCAACTACGTCACCTTCGGCAACACCGGCACTTACGGCGGCCGCAAGTTCGAGGTGGATTTGAAATACGCCGACTCGCCGGGCGCTCGCCAGGTGACCCACCTCTATGACTTTTTCTCGAAGACCCGCTACTGGGACCTGGAGCCCTACTTTCGCGTCGAGGGCGGCCGCGCCCTGGCTCTGGAGGAAGTCGAGTACATCGTTTACCTCGAGAAGGCCGCGCCGGTCGATTTGATCGTCCACCGCTCCGGCTACCAGGTGAGCTGGTTCAATCCCGCGACCGGCGAGTACGTACACGAGAAGGAATTCAAGGGCCAGCGCTACACCTCGCCCGGCCCGCCGGACAAATCGCGCGACTGGGTGCTCTACGTGCGCCGCGAGGGCAAGAAGGAGAGCATGATGCGCTCCTATAAGCTTGAGTCCCGCCGTCCGGTCGTGCAGACGGCCGAGTCGAGTAAGGCGGAAGTTCCCTTCGAGATTCAGTTGCCCAAGGAAACCGAGCTGACCGCCGGCCAGCCGGTGGAGTTCAACGCCACCATCACCAAGCAGACCCGCGCCACGCGCAACATGATCTGGTTGTGGACCGCCGAGGCGCCGGCCAGCGGTCTCGGCCTGCGCGTGCTCGGCACCAGCCAGTTCGGGCAGTTCACCATCCCGCCCTCTATTGCGCATGAATACCCAACGGCGCTCCACCTGCGCCTGGCGGGCCTCGACGGCAACGGCAAGCTCTTCGCCGCCGACAAGGTCTACACGCTCAAGAAATGACCGTTCTCGCCGTCGACACCACGAGCGAGTTCGGGAGCCTGGCGTTGGCGCGCGACGGCCAGGTTCTCGAGGCTGTCGGCGTTCACTCCGCGAACGGATTCGGCCACGTCATCTTTCAGGAAATCCTCGCCTTGCTCGACCGGCACGGTTTGACGCTGGCCGACGTGGACGGCTACGCCGCCGCCAGCGGCCCCGGATCGTTCACCGGCGTGCGCGTCGGCCTGACGGCGGTGAAAGGACTGGCCGAGGCGCACGGGAAACGTGTCGTCCCGGTCTCGAACTTGCGCGCGCTCGCAGCCGCCGGCGCCGGCCCCTTGCGAGCGCCCCTGATCGACGCGCGCCGCGGCGAGGTCTACGCGGCCGTCTACGATGAAGCGTTGCAGTCTGTGGTCGGCGAGATGGTGGCGCCGCTTCCGCGTCTTCTGGAGGCAATCGGCGACCGCAAGGTCACGTTCGTGGCGCGCGACTTCTCGCCGTTCCCGGATGTGTCCCCGCAGATCACCGCGTCCCGCGAATTAGCCGCCGCGGTGGCCGCCGTTGCGGCAGGAGTGTTCGCCGAGGGTCTAGCGCTTCTTCCCGAGCAGGTCGAGGCCAACTACGTGCGCCGTTCCGACGCGGAGATGAGGTGGAAGGAAGTTCTCAGTCTTGCCGATCCGAATGCCGGTCCCAGGGCAATGTCATGAACCGCTTTTTCTCACAAGCTCGACGGGCATATGCGGCTGGCGTCCAGCACTTCTATACCCACGAGCCGTCCAGAAGCGTCAAAATCAAGGTGAATGTCCCCATGCACCTCCGCGGGATCGCAGACGTAGGTGTTCTTTACCGCCCCCGGCGCAATGGAAGTCGCTAGGTAGATGTACGCGGCGTCAACGGTGGAATCGTAACGGACCCTCATGGGCGTTCCTTTCTGAGGCTCTCAACTTAGCCCGGCCTGACGTTGGAAATGACGGTCGTGACGCTGTCTCCCCTCTCGGCGATGAAGATCATTCGATCCGGATCGTAATAACCAGTCTTCAGGACGCCCGCCTGCCGGTATGAGAAGGGTCTCGCGCGTTTCATGACCGATAGAACCTCGTCCATAGCGATGCCTCGCTGCTTCATCCGCTCGAGGGCAGGCTGTGAGAACCTAGGCGGAGGCGGCAATCGAGTTCCTCAAACCTTGATCCAAACCGCAAGCAGCGACTCTATTGTTGCGCTCTTCGGAACGGCCCGTCAAAAATCCGAGAGAGTCGCCTTACCCTCTAAGCACAGGGTACCATGCTGGTTGGAGGTCCTCGCCGGCGTCTAGCGCACCTCAATCTCGACGGGCGGGGAAGCCGCCCCGCCTACGAGCAGTATCAGCCGCGCCCGCCCCGGCGGCAGATCGGCCGGGACTTGGAAGTTGACCTGAGAGACGCCGGCCAGTCCTGGGGCCAGCCCGGAGTACGTGGGAGGCAGCACGCGATTGCCCAGCGTCAGCAGCGTGTCGGCGACCGTGCGGTGGAACGGCTCCTGAACCGCGCCGCCGGCGCCGGCTTCGGCCATCGGCGTGGTCAGGCCGAGTCCCGTCGCGTAGAGCGACAAATACTCGTCCGGCCGCGCCGGATCGGCCGCGGTGACCTGCTGGAAAGTGCTGGCGTGAAACACCGCCGCGCCGTCGCCGAAACTGAAGATCCCCACGGAACGCCCCAGCGTCAGGTTCCGCGCCTCCGACTCGATCCCCGAGTGCCTCACGACGATGGGGTACTGGTTGCCCGGCCGCAGCAGCAGCGCCAGGAAGTACGGCGCCTGAAAGTTGATTTGCGTGGGCGAGACGTAGAGCAACGGCACGGGGTTACCCAGCAGCAGGACCTGCGTGCCGGCCAGCTCGGTCGGCAGCGGCAGTCGCGCGGCGGCTTCCGCCCGCGGCGCGAGGTTCTGCCCGAACAGACTGACCAGGGCTCCCTCTGACTGCTGCCCCGGCTGGAAGCTCGCCGCATTCGCCAGGCCCTCGACCGCGAATCGCGGCAGCACGGCCGCGAAATCCTCTCCCTTGAGCCGTGCGTCGAACGCCGTAACGCGCCCCGGCGCGACATTCTGCTGAATGGACCGAAAAACGCTCTGGCCCCCGCGCTCGATCCGCACATGGTACAGTCCCGGCGCGCGATCCGCGAAACCGAAGAAACCGCCGCCGTCGGTCTCGGTCACCGACTCTGCCGCCGACGCTTCGTGGACCAGCCGCACTGTGGCGCCGTCGGCCAGCCATCCCGGGCCGCCCTCGACTTCGAGGCGTCCCATGACGTGTCCCGTCTCGGGCCGCGTTTTCCACGGCAGCTCCGGCGGCGCCTCGGGTTGCCGGAACAACTCCGCGATGGCGTCGTAGAATTGCGCGTTGGGTGAGGTCGGCGCGCCCGCCGCGTTCAGCGTGTTGGTACTGGCGTAGGAGTAGAAGTTGATGCCGAGCGGCATGCTTCCGGCCGCCGAAGGGGCCAGCGCGCGCGTGGCCTGTCGTATCGATTCGGGAATAGAGTTCAGGTAGATGGCCGTGCCGATCATGACCCCGCGGCGATACTGGCGGTCTTTCTCGAACTCGCCCCAGCGGTCGAGGAAAGCCGCATTAGCGGCCTCCCGGAAGTAATTCATGGGGATGCCCAGGTCGAGAATGCCCTCCTCCAGCCAGGCGCGCCAGTTCTGAAAGACGCGCCGGTAGGCGTCGGTCGAGAGAAACTGCTGGTCGTTGCGCGGCCCGTCGCCCCACGAGATCAGCGCCCCGGACACCTTCACGCGCGGCTTGAGCGCCACCGTTCGCAGGTAGATCTGGCGAGTCATCGCCGTCACCTGGGCGCGACGGAAATCCGACCAGGCGGCGTCGCTGGCGCGCGCCTCGCCGGCGCGATTATAGAGCCGCCGGAAGCGCTCCTGCGCCGTCGGGTTGTAGCCCTGGTCCGCTGTCTCGGGGTAATACCGAATGAAGTCGAGATGCACCCCGTCGATGTCGTAATTCTCGACCACGCGAGCGATCACGTCGGCGGTGTAGCGTCCCACGGCGGGATGCCCCGGGTCGAGGCCCACCGCCGACACGGTGCCCGCCGAGCTCACCGTCATCCACATCTGGTCGCCCGTCGCCGCCGGACCGTGCAGGTTGACGACATGCTGCGCGGAGGTCGGCCGCGCCGTCCCGCCCCAGATCGGCGTCACCGGAAACCAGGCATGCACCTCGATGCCGCGCGCGTGGGCGCGCTCGATCAGGTATTGCAGCGCGTCGAAGTTGACGTTGTAGGTGGCGTCCCAGTCGGCCGGCGGCTCGAGCGACTTCAGGTAGTAGGAAGTACCCCGCAGCCGGGCCTCGACAAAAACGGTGTTGGCACGGGCGCGGACGACGTCCTCCAGCATCTGGTCGACTTCCGCCGGAGTCTTGAACCCGTAGTGAAAAGCGTCCGCCCAGAAGGCGCGGTACTGGCCGGCCGAAACGACCACCGGCGCCAGCAGCAGCACGCAGGTGAGACGGCTCATAGCAACAGCATACAATCCCCGTAGGAATAAAAGCGATACCGCTGGCGGACGGAGTGCGCGTAGGCCTCCAGCACCAGCTCGCGCCCGCCGAAGGCGCAAACCAGCATCAGCAGCGTGGAGCGCGGCAGGTGAAAATTCGTCAGCAACGCGCCGGTCACGCGGAACTCGAAACCCGGATAGATGAACAGGTCAGCCTCGCGGCGTCCGGGCTCGACCGCGCCGCCCAGGGCCGCGTGTTCCAGCGCCCGCACCGTCGTGGTGCCGACGGCCACGACGCGCGAAGCTGCACGGATCGCCGCCGCGGCGCTTTCTGTGATCTCGTAAAGCTCGCGGCCCATCCGGTGATCGTCGATTTGCTCGCTCCGCACCGGCTGAAACGTCCCAGGGCCTACATGCAGGGTGATTGGCACGACTTCCAGGCAGATCTGCCTGGAAGTCCCCCGCTGAATCTGCGCCAGCATCTCCGGCGTGAAGTGCAGCCCCGCGGTTGGTGCGGCGACCGACCCGCGCTCCCGCGCGTAGACAGTCTGATAACTCGCGTGGTCCTCAGGCTCGTCGGCCCGGCGGATGTACGGCGGCAGCGGCACGTGACCGATCCGTTCGAAGGCGTCGAGCAGGTCGGTGGCCCCGGAGAACCGCAGCGTCCGCTCGCCGTACTCGCCCCGCGCGATCACCTCGGCGCGCAGGGCGCCGTCAAACTCGATCACTTCGCCCGTGCGGATCTTTCTTCCGGGCCGGACGAGCGCCTGCCAGACCGCCGCGTCCTCCTCGCTCGGCCGCGCCAGCAACACCTCGATCCGCGCCGGCCCGGAACCGCGGCGGCCGTAAAGCCGGGCAGGGAAGACCCGCGAGTTATTGACGACCACGCAGTCCCCGGACCGCAGCCACTCCGGAAACTCGCGGAACGAGCGATCCTCGAAGCGTCCGCTGGCGCGATCGACCACCAGCAGGCGCGCCCCCGCGCGGTCCTCGAGCGGGCGCTGCGCGATCAGCTCCTCGGGCAGGGAATAGTCGAACTCGTCGAGGCGCACGGTGAGCATAGAATGAAACCGCAGATGCACGCAGATAAACGCAGATTGAAAGGCAGGAAGTTATCGGCGTTCATCGGCGGTTTCAATGGGTTTTTTGGCTAGGTCCGCAGACGCAGCAGGAAATACGTCCCTGCCAGCGCGAAAATCGCATCCGGCGACCAGGCGGCCAGCGCCGCCGGCAACTGATTGAGGTTGCCCATTTGCTCGAACAGCGCGTTCACCGACCAGTACACGATGGCGATCCCCAGGCTCACCGCCACGCCGGCCAGCGCGCCCCGGTTGCCCGTCAGGAAGGCGAACGGCACGGCCAGCAGCCCCATGATGAACGCGAAAACGGGGAAGGAGAACTTCTTGTGAAGCTGCACGCGCAGGCGCACGGTGTCGAAGCCGCTTTGGGTCAAGTCCAGTATGTAGTCGCGCAGGTCGCGATAGTTCATCTGCTGGTGCGGTTTGACTTCCTTGAGGAAGTAGCCCGGCGGCTCGTCCAGCTCGGAGAAAACTTTGACGGTGAAGGTCTCGTAGCCGGAGACTTGGATATCGCGGATGGTACGCGCCCAGCCCTCCTCGAACACCCACCTGCCGAGCGGCTCGTTCCACTGCGCCCGCTGGGCCGAGATGTGCCGCGCCAGGCGGAAGCGGTCCGGCTCGAACTCGAAGACGTTCACCCCGCCGAGCATGCCGCGCGCCGGGTCGAAGTAGTTGTAGTAATAAATTCGCGAGCCGCGGCCGAAGATCCACTGGCGGTCCGGCCGCAGGTAGGTTCGCACCGGCCGGCCCTTGATCTGGTTGCGGATGGCGTCCTGGCGCCGGTTGGCTTCCGGCAGTACATAGTGGTCGAACAGAAACAGGCCGCCACTCGTCCCCAGCGCCACCAGGAGCACCGGCAGCGCCAGCCGGTACAAGCTCACGCCGCAGGCCTTGAACGCGGTCACTTCGTTTCTCTTGGTCAGAACGCCGAAGCAAACCAGCGTGGCCACCAGCACGGCGATGGGCGCCGTCGTGTAGATAAGCTGCGGCGTGAGGTAGAAGGCGTACGCCGCAAAGCGGCTGAGCGCGATGTGGTTCACCAGAATGTCGCTCAGTAACTCAAAGAAGCTGAACACGTGATACAGCATGACAAACGACGCCAGCAGGGCCCCGAAGTAGAACAGGAAGCTGCCCAGCAGGTAGGTGTCGAGCAGCCGGAACCCGGAGCTCAGCCGGCGGCGCTGACGCGCCTCGTGGTTGGCCGAACGCCATTGCCGGCCCGCCCGCGCCCAGCCGCTGGCCCGCGTAGCCAGGGCCGCGCCTCGCCGCCCGAGCCAGGCCAGCCAGTCCCGGTCCCCGGCGGCGTCCAGGCGCCCGAGCAGCAGCACCCCACAGACGCCGAACAGCGCGTTGGCGCCCCAGACGCCGAGCCCCGGCGCGAGCTTCCCCTCCTGCGCCAGGCCGATCCCCGTCACCAGCAGTGTGTAGTAGGCGAACACCAGGAGCACCGTCAGCACCACGCCGGTCGACTTGCCGGATCGCCGGGACCCCAGCGCCAACGGGATGCCCGCCAGCGCCAGCACCACGCAGGCCGCCGGCAGCGCCAACCGGCGGTGCAGCTCGAGGCGCGCCTCGCGGTTGGGGCCTTCGCGGGCCTGCCGCAGCAGCTCCCCGGTATCTACCTCCTGATAAGGACGCTTGGTCCGTCCGGCCGCGGTTGGCGCCTGGTCGAGCGCCTGGTCGGTCTGCTCAAAGTTGTAGTTGAAGTATTGCGCGGGATCGCTGGATTGCTCGTGGGTTCCGCCCCGCAGGAGCCGCAGCCGGATCTGGTTCTTCTCGGCGTCCGCGACGGCGATGGCTTCCTCAGCGACCGTGATCCGCGGCCCCACCACGTCGGACTTGACGCTCGCCCCGGAGCGGTCCGCCGGCGCGCGCAAATCCGCCAGAAACACGCCCCTCCAACGCGCCACCGGTCCTGGAACGACGTCGCGCTCGCGGACGTAGAGAATCGTGTTCTGGAAACCCTCCTCGAACACCCGCGGCTGGATCTCGGCCGAGACGTAGGACGCCCGCAGCCGGCTCTGGATCTGATAGAACTCCCGCAGGCCGCGCGGTCCCAGATAGAGCGACATCACGGCGCTGGCGGCCAGCCCGACGAGCGCAAACGCCGCCACCGGCCGGATCAGGCTCCGGCTCGGGATCCCCGCCGCGCGGATGGCGATGACTTCTCCGTCTCCCGACAGCCGCCCCAGCCCGGTGAGGATCCCCACCAGCACGCCCATCGGGATGGTGAAGGTCAGCGTCTGCGGCAGGATCAGCGCGAACAGCCAGGCCACCGTTTCCGCCGGCGCCGTCCTCCGGAGCAGCAACTCGAACAACTGCCCCACGTCCCGCAGAAACAGAATGAAGGTGAACAGCACGGCGCCGATCAGCGCGCTGGCGGTGATTTCGCGGAATACATAACGCCGCAGAATCGTCATCGGCTGCCAGCCCAGTGTAGCCTACCGCCTCACCGCGGATCGCCGCGCAACAGGAGCTCTGCCCTTAACTCCAGGCGGCGGGCATCGTTCATAGCGAGTACCTGGACGGTGGCGCGTCCCACCGCGGTAATCCCTTCCATATACACACCTCGCAGCAGGAAGTGCTCAGCCCAGCGGTCGCGGCGCGGGTGAAACAGCGGTACAACCTCACCGGTAGACGGGTCGATTCCCGTCAGGTGGGGCCCCTTGTGGAGGTTGCACCGGTGGCAGGCCAAGGCCAGATTGTCGGAATCGTCGGACCCGCTATGCTGCTGGGCTACGATGTGTTCGACGTGGTGGGTCAGTCGGCTGTGCTCTTGTCGGAGCAGACAATACTCGCCATGATCGCCTGCGCGCTGCCGCACGAACTCCCGCGCGGCGGCCTCCATTTCTACTCGCGATTCGAGCGCAGATGTCGGCAGGCTTTGAGCTGGAGGATTGAGATGAAGTCCGCTGCGTTGATCAACGCTTCATACTCGGCGCGCTCCTCGCCCGTGAGCAATGCCTCGTTGGCGCGCTCAGCGAGGGTGTCGATTCTCTCCTGGACAGGGGCAGCAACACGCAATTCGAGCAGGCGCTTGGCCGACTCGGCGTCCAGACAGCGGCTTAAGGGGTCGAGAAGACCGTCGAGCAGAGCAGCAGCACTCATACAGTGAACTTACCACAATTGGCGGTCTGAATCTGCCGGTTGATGACGGCGAGCGCCGCCGCCGGCCTCATCCGTGGGTCTCCCGCCGGGCCCTCGCCCCATCGCCAGGTCTCCCAGTCACCCCTCGGCCCGGTCCCCGGCCCCAGCCCCCAACCCCCGCGCGGGCGAGCCGCGTTTGGTTGCGGCTCGGCCGCGCTGTGTGACTCGGTTGCGAGAAGCCCACTCACTCGCCGCGGTGGGTTACGCGGTGGGTTACAATGAGGTTCATGGTGCGTCCTGAAAGACGCGTCTCACTAACGGGTGAAAGTCCCGTCCGGGTAAGCGCCGGAGCGCCCGGTAGCAGGCCCCAGTCCGAGGAAGAGATTCCTTGGGCCGAGCGGGGTGTCAAGAGCCTTGAAGAGAGGGAGCAAGGAAGCGGGTCGCAACATCAAGTGAACGCTGCAGCCTCGTCAGATTATCAGCCGAAAGGTGTTCGAGAGGGCCGAGCCGCTCATGTCACGGCGAAGGCAACAGACAGCAGTCTGGGACCGGAACGACTGCGAGGGCGTCCCGCTCGTAGTTGAAGGTTGGTGCGGCGGTTGGCGCCGATTCGATAGAATCCGGTTGCCAAACAAGAATCGCCGAAAAGGAGCCTACCGCCGTGAAGAAACCTTACCACATTGTG
>Ga0247727_10001644_pt1 | contig 52493 bp, 37 predicted proteins | sample WisWelCaveWW1625_FD_202498 | JGI IMG/M metagenome (GOLD analysis project Ga0247727, IMG submission 202498) | Biofilm microbial communities from Wishing Well Cave, Virginia, United States - WW16-25 | ecosystem: Environmental > Aquatic > Deep subsurface > Groundwater > Cave microbial mat | place... | reverse complement strand
GAGTGCGCATGGAAGTCTGCGGGATCGTCACCCCGCCCTGCGGACCCGGCGCCAAGGCGCCAGGAGCTAGACCCCATGCCTTGACACCGACCGGCCCTCTCATGGAAGGCTCCCGCGCACGGTGATCGCCGGCTGCGGGGAGCAGCGGAAACCGACGCCGCGCCTCACGCTGCCCTGGCCGGCCCCACCAGCACCGCGCCCGCTCGGCGGCGCCGCCGGGCGGGCCGGAGGCTGCGTGACCGGCCGGGGCGCATGGAGGCGCGGGATCGATGGCCGCGACTCCGCGCAGCCCGTGCAGCGAGGCCGGGGAGCGCGCTCCGGGGGCGCCGCGCAGCGGCGCCTCCTCGGCCCGCAATCTCTGCGCAGCCAGTCCTGGTCGTGTGCGGTTCGCCCCGTGCGCGCGGGCGTCGTCGCGGAGCCGCCACGGGTGCCTTGCTCCGCAGCGGCCCGTTTCTCCCCCGGGCCGCGAAGGAGCAAGGCTCCCGTGGCGGCCCACGACGACGCCTTCGCGCGCCTACGTGCCCTTGCGGGCGCGGCGCAGTAAGGTCAGCGAGACGATCGTCGCGCCCAGCACCATGACCATCCAGGCCGGCGGCGCCCCGAGCACGAGGGGCGCACCCGTCGAGACGGGTACGGACGCCTTGAGGCCCGCAGCGGCGACCTCGTTGGCGAGGGCCGGCCCGGCCAGGAGGAGGGGTGCGGAAACGGCCAGCAGCGCGCGCAGGAGAGAGGAAGTCACGGTGTGGAGCCTTTGGTCGCCCTGACGGCGGTTGGCGGGGTTGAGAGGTCCAGGTGCCCGCCGTGCCCGTCGTGGTGATACCCCGGGGAGGGACCACCCATGCCTGCCCGACAGAGGAACGGTGGGAGGAATCTATGCTGGCGTGTCCCAACCGTCAAGTCGGTCCGCGCCGCGACAGAGGATCGGCCGGACACATGGTCCGGCTTGAATCCTGCCGTGCGCCCCTAGCAGAACAGGCCCCTGTGCAGGGGGCGTGAAAACGCGTCGTGGGGCGTGGAAAGAGGGATCCCGAGCCCCCGGTAAGCCGGGTTCTGTGACCGGTTTGAGCACGCAGCGCTGCGTGCCGCCACCGGCGACGACCATGTCTCTGGGACCGCCATCGCTGGCGGCCTCGAACGCCCTACCCGCAGGTCATGTCGACGCGAGCCGCGTCATCCCTGCCTATTCGGGCTTTCTCCGGGTGAGGTTTGCCAAGCCGGCGCGCTTGCACGCGCCGCTGGTGCGCTCTTACCGCACCGTTTCACCCTTGCCGCGGCTGTCTCGCGAGCGCGCCGTGGCGGTCTGTTTTCTGTTGCACTGTCTCTGGCCTTTCGGCCGGCGGACGTTATCCGCCACCCTGCCCTGTGGAGCCCGGACTTTCCTCCACCGCCAGGCCCCTTGCGGGGCGGGCGGCAGCGGCCGTCTCGGGGACTCGGGATCCCAAGAATTTCCAAGGAGCCATCAACGCGGCCGGCATGATAGCCCGCGCGGGCCAGCCTCGGGAAACGCCATGGAATTCGTGTTCGTCGTCAAGCGCTTCGACCTGTTCGACCTGTCCTTTCCGCACGGTTTCGTGGCCCGCTCGCCCGGCGACCCGCGCGTGGAGCAGTGGACCGCCCGCATCCGCGAGCGGGGCTTCTTCCTCGAGCGCCGCTGGGCCGAGCGCGACTCGTCCTTCAAGCAGGTCATCCCCTACACGCTGCTGGCCTGCGGGGACCTGCTCTACCTGCTGCAGCGCACGGCGCGCGGCGGCGAGGAGCGGCTGCACGGCAAGCTGTCCCTGGGCGTGGGCGGGCACGTCAACCCGGTGGACCTCGCGCCCGGCGCGGACGTGCTGGACGCCGGCTGCCGGCGGGAGTTGGAGGAGGAGGTGCAGATCCGCACGCCCTACGCCCTGGAGCCGGTGGGCGTGATCAACGACGACGCCAGCGACGTGGGTTCGGTGCACTTCGGCCTGGTCAACGTCGCGCGCTGCGAGACGCCGGACGTCGCCATCCGCGAGACGGACGTGCTCGAGGGCCGCTTCGTGCCGCTGGCCGAGGTCAAGCAGCTGGCGCGCACGCAGCGCGAGCGCTTCGAGACCTGGTCGGCGCTGATCCTCGACCGGCTGGACGAGGCGCTGGCGGCCCGCTGACGTGCGGCGCCCGTAGAATGCCGCCCGTGGACCAGCCGCATCCCGAGCACGGCAACCTGCGCCTCCTGCGCCACCCGCTGGTCGAGGACAAGCTGACGCGGCTGCGCGACGCCGCCACGCCGCCGGCCGAGTTCCGCAGCCTGCTGCGCCAGGTCGCGGGCCTGCTGACCATGGCCGCCACCGCGGACCTGTCGCTGCAGGACGTGCAGGTGCGCACGCCGATGGAGGCGACGACGGCGCGTCGGCTGGCCGGGCCGGTGACGGTCGTGCCCATCCTGCGCGCCGGGCTGGCGCTCGCGGATGGCGTGCTGGACGTCCTGCCCGAGGCGCGCGTGGGCCACTTCGGGATGTACCGCGACGAGGCCGCGCTCGTGCCCGTGCCGTACTACTGCAAGCTCCCGTCCGACGTGGCCGCCGGCGCGGTGCTGCTGGTGGACCCGATGGTGGCCACGGGCGGCTCGGCGTGCCACGCGCTGGCGCAGCTCAAGCAGCGCGGCTGCCGTCGGCTGCGCCTGATGTGCCTGGTGGCCGCGCCGCAGGGCATCGAGCGCCTGGCCGAGCACCACCCCGACGTCGTGGTCCACGCCGCCGCCCTCGATCGCGGCCTCGACGCGCGCGGCTACATCGTGCCGGGCCTCGGGGACGCCGGGGATCGCGCCTTCGGCACGCCGTGAGCGGCAGCCTCTGGCACGTGACACGCGACGGCACGCCCGCCGCGCCCGGCGCCGAGGGCTTCGTGCACGCGTCGTTCACGCACCAGCTCGCGCGCACGCTGGAGGTCCACTTCGCGGGCACGCCCGGGGTCGAACTGCTGCTGCTGGATCCCGGGCGACTCGGCGCGGCCCTGCGCCTCGAGCCCAGCCGCGACGGGGCGGACTTCCCCCACGTGTACCGGCCGCTGCGCGCGGACGACGTGCTGGCGCGCGTGCGCCTGCGCCGGGGGGCGGACGGACGCTTCTCCCCGGGCGGCCTGCCGGCCTGAGGGGTCGAGCAGCCCGGGCTCAACCCGGGCAAGGGGGTGGGTCGATAGGACCGAACTCGATCCGACCGCGTAGGTCCCCCGACCGCCTTCGGCCACCCCACGGCGCCCATGCTCCAGAACTCCCTCGGCGTGTACGGCCTGGCGCGCGCGCAGCGAGCGGGCTGGCTCTTCGCCCTGGCCGCCGCGTGCTGGTGGACGACGGGCCTGACGCTCACGATGCACGGCGGCCACTGGCTGATGCCGCCGCTCTGGGCGACCTCGGGCGTGGCGCTGGCGGGGCTCCTGCTCCTGGGGCACTCGGCCTGGCCGGCAATCCTCGTCGGCCGGCTCGCGGCCATGGCCACGCTGCCGGAGATCCCGGCCGGGGCGCACGTGGCGCTGGCCATCTGCACGACCGCCGAGGCCTTGGCGACCGCCGCCTCGCTGCGCAGCGAGGGCCTGGCCGGCTTCTTCGACCGGCCCGTCAGCACCCTGCGCTTCGTGTTGCTCGCGTCCACCGTCGGACCGCTGGTGTCCGTGATGATCGGAATCCCGGCGCTCGTCCTGCTGGGCCACCTGCCGTGGCAGGCGGCGCCCGAGGTGGCCAGCCGCTGGTGGATCGCGAGCACGCTGGGCACGCTGGTCCTCGCGCCGGCCATCCTGGCCTGGTCGCGACCGGCCGCGCCACACGCTCCGCGCCCGGGGCTGGGCGAGACCGTGCTCGCCGTGGCCACCGTGGCCGTCGCCTCGCTGGTCCTCTTCGGCACCCTGCCGTCCGCGGCCAGCACCTACCCGGCCGCGTTCCTCCTGATCCCGGCGCTGCTCTGGTGCGCCCTGCGGCTGGGCGTGCGCGGCGCGGCGACGTCCGTGCTGCTCATGGCCCTCGTGGCCGTCCCGGCCACGCTGGCCGGGCGGGGTCCCTTCGGCTCCTGGTTGCCGGACGCGCGGCCGCTCATGGTGCAGCTGCTGCTGTTCGTGGTGGCCATCACCTGCCTGGTCTTCGCGGCCATCACCAGCCAGCGCCGCAACACGGAGCACGCGCTCGAGCGCCTGTCCAGCCGCACGGCGACGGCCACCGGGCAGGCCTTCCAGGACGCGCTGGTGGCCGAGGTCGCCGCGCTGCTGCCGGCGCGCTGGGTGCTGGTGGGACGCGTGTACGACGGGCGCGTGCACCCCATCGCCGGCTGGGACGGCGCCGCGCCGGCGCAGATGCCGGTCTACGAACTGGCCGGTACGCCGTGCGAGCGGACACTCGCCGACGGACCCACCCGCTTCCCGCGCGGAGTGCAGCAGCTCTTCCCGCGCGACACCCTGCTGGCCGAGATGGGCGCCGAGTCCTACGTGGGCGTGCCCATCCTGGACGGGTCAGGCCGGCGCACCGGCCTGCTGGCCGCGCTCGGCGCGGACGCGCTCGATGTGCCCGACGACGTGCTGGCCATGCTGCAGATCTTCGCCGCGCGCGCCGGCGCGGAAATACGGCGCGAGGCCATCGAGGAGGCGTTGCTGGCGCGCACGCGCGAGCTGGACGAAGCGTGCACGCGCGCCGAGACCGCGGCGCGCTCCAAGAGCCAGTTCCTGGCCACCATGAGCCACGAGATCCGCACGCCCATGAACGGCGTGATCGGCATGACCAACCTGCTGCTGCGCACGCGCCTCGACGACGACCAGCGCGAGTGCGCCGAGATCGTGCGCGGCTCGGCCGAGAACCTGCTCGCGCTGCTGAACGACATCCTGGACTTCTCGCGCTGCGAGGCGGGCCGCATCCAGCTGGCGCCGACGGACTTCGAGCTGCGCGCGCTGCTGCGCGAGGCCACCTCGGTCTTCGCCACGCAGGTCATGACCAAGGGCCTGCGCCTGGACGTGGACGTGGACCCGTCCGTGCCCGCCTGGGTGACCGCCGACCCGCTGCGCCTGCGCCAGGTCCTGGTGAACCTGCTGGGCAACGCCTTCAAGTTCACCGAGCACGGCGGCGTCAGGCTGCACGTCTCGGCCACGCCCGCCGGCGATGGCGCGCTACAGGCACGCTTCGAGGTCAGCGACACCGGCATCGGCATTTCGCCCGAGGCGCAGCAGCGGCTCTTCACCGCCTTCACGCAGGTGGACGGCGGCACGACGCGCCGCTATGGCGGCAGTGGCCTCGGGCTGGCCATCAGCCGGCAACTGGCGACGCTGATGGGCGGCGAGATGGGCCTCGCGAGCGAGCCCGGCCAGGGGAGCGCCTTCTGGTTCACGATCGTCCTGCGACCCGCCGCGCCGCAGATCGCGCCCGCGCCTGCGGCGGGCGGCACGGCCGACGACGATACGCCCCTCCGCGCCCACGTGCTGCTGGCGGAGGACAACGAGGTCAACCGCAGGGTCGTGGCGCGCCTGCTGGAGTCGTTCGGCTGCACGGTGGAGTGCGCCGAGAACGGCCGGCTGGCCGTCGAACGCGCGGCCGGGAAGCGCTTCGACGTGATCCTGATGGACGCGCAGATGCCCGAGCTGGACGGCTACGCGGCGACCGCGGAGATCCGCCGGCTGCTGGGCGACGCGGCGCCGCCCATCGTGGCCCTGACGGCCAACGCTCTGCACGGCGACCGCGAGCGCTGCCTGGCGGCCGGCATGTCCGACTACCTCAGCAAGCCGGTCCGTCCGAACGAACTGCGCAGCGTCCTGCGCAGTTGGATCGCCGTCCGCAACTGAGGCCGGCCTTCCCCGGGAGCGCTCCCCGGGGCGCGTCGACCTCGGTCAGGCTCCGCCGTGGGGCGCGGCCAGCTCAGCCCGGCAACGTCCCGTGGTACGCCAGCGTGTCCAGCGTGAAGGCCACGCAGTCGCCGCGCTGGTGGCGCTCGAACAGCGCGCGCAACGCCGCGAACACGGCCGCACGGCCCGGGTCCTCGCGCGGCAGGTAGGAGGCCGAGCGCGCGCGGCCCGCGAAGGCCTCCCAGTCCAGTTGCTGCGGGTTGGCGACGTGCAGCACGCGCAGCGCGCCCGGGTCCACGCGGTCCGCGCCGAGGAAGCCGCGCGCCAGCGCCTCGCCCGTGGCTGCGCGCAGCGCCGCGCCGTAGGCCGGGCAGTGCGCGTGCAGCAGGGCCTCGTACTCGACCAGCAGCGGCTCCGTCGAGTGCTGGCGGTCGTTCCAGACGCACGCCACCCAGCCGCCCGGCCGCAGCACGCGCGCGAACTCGGCCCGCGCGCGCGGCAGATCGAACCAGTGCAGCGACTGGCCGGCGACGATCGCGTCTACGGACGCGGCAGGCAGCCCGGTGGCCTCGGCGCGCCCGTCCAGCGCGCGGAAGCCGGGTCGCGCGCCGAGGCGCGCGTGCGCGTGCGCGCGCATCGCCGCCGAGGGCTCGACGCCCGTGACGCGGCAGCCGTCTTCGAGAAACGGCTCGGCCAGCAGGCCCGTGCCGCAGGCGACGTCGGCCACGTGCGCGCCGCGCGGGAGACCGCGCTCGGCGCGCAGCGCGTCCACCAGCGCGCGCGGATAGCCCGGGCGATATCGCGCGTAGTCGTCGGCCAGGGCGTCGAAGCGGCGCGTCGCGTCGGTCACGGGGCCGCGAGCGTACCGGCCAGCGTCAGCAGCGTCACCTCGGGCGGGCAGTTGAAGCGAATCGGCGGCGCGTCGCCACGCTCGATCCCCACGCCGCGACTGACGTGGACGCGCGTGCCGCCCAGCGCGTGCAGGCCGCCGGCGGCCACGGCGTCGGGCACGGCGCTGAGCGTCACCAGCGGCCCCAGCCACGGCAGGCGCACCTGGCCGCCGTGCGTGTGGCCCGCGACCACGAGGTCGACGCGCGTGTCCTGCGGCAACTCCAGCGCCACGTCGGGACGGTGCGCCAGCAGCAGGCGCAGGGCGTCGCCGGGCTGCTCCAGCTCGCGCAGCACGTCGCGCGCGCGGCGCGAGGCGCACATCAGGTCCACGCCACCCAGCAGGATCTCACGCCCGCCGTGGGCGAGGAGCACGCTCTCGTTCTCCAGGATCCGCACGCGCGTGCCCTTCAGGAGGCGGCGCACGCCGTCGCCCCAGTCGCAGTTGCCCATCACGAAGTACACGCCCAGCGGCGCGTCCAGCGGCGCCAGCAGCGCGCGCACCGGGCCGACCAGCGCCTCGAAGCCCGCGCGCGTGGCGGGCTGCACCAGGTCGCCCGGCATCAGGATCAGGTCGGGCCGGCCCTCCATCAGGCGCGCCACGGCGGCGCGCTCGTGGTCGCCGACGCGGTCGCACTGCAGGTCGGACAGCACGCCCACGACCAGCGGCGCGGCCGGCGCGCGCGCAGCGGGCAGCGGCACGTCCACGCGCTCGACGCGCAGGTCGGCCGGCTCGATCAGCGCCGTCCAGGCCAGCAGCAGCGGCAGGAGCACGAGGCCCGCGGCCGCCAGCCCGCGCGCGGCGGGCGTGCTGGGGCGGCGGCGAGCCGCGAGCAGGACGGCTAGGCTGGCCAGCGGCAGCACCGCGAGCGCCCACGTGTGCACGACGTGGATCCCCAGGAAGCCGCGCGAGAGGCCCCACACCGCGACGACGCCCTTGGCCAGCGCGAAGGCCAGCCCCCACAGCGCGGCGACCAGCAGCCGCGGGGCGTCAAGCGGCGCGCGGCGCAGCAGCGCAAACAGCAGGGCCGCATCCGAGAGCGCGGAGAGGGTCAGCAGGACGGGCAGGTCATGCATGGGCGTGGCCGTGGTCGGGCGCGGGCTGTCTCGAACCGCCCGCGCTGCGCCTGCAAGCGTGGCGCACCGACGACTCCGGACGGTTCAGGCTAGTACGCCGGCGCGTTGCCGAAGGCGCGGCAGCCGTCCTTGCCGTCCACCACGATGCCGCGCCCGCCGAACAGCGTGCGCTGCGTCAGGTCGGCGCCGTAGACGTGCAGCGAGATGGCGCGGCGCGCGCCGGTGTTGCGCACGCGGTGCACCTCGGTCTCGGGCAGGCGGTTGTCGCCGATGATGCCCGCCGGCAGGTGCTCGCGGCCCACCTCGCGCAGGTGCAGCGGGCCCGAGCCGCTGTCGTCGACGACGCCGTAGTTGGTGACCTCGAGCTCGCCGTCGAGCAGGCCGAAGACGCACCAGGTGTCGTGGTCGTGGATGGGCGTCGCGGAGCCGGGCTCCCACAGCAGCACCACCACCGTGAAGCCGAGGCGCTCGTCGGTCACGACCTGGTGGCGGCGGTAGCCGCCGGGCAGGCGCTTGTCGGGGTCGGACTCGCGCCACATCTCGTCCAGGTCGCAGCCTTCGACGACGGCGCGCGAGATGGCCTCGTGGCCGCAGCGGATGCGCGCGGCGAAGTCGCCCGGCCGGGCGCAGCTCTCGCGCAACAGGCTGGCCACCGCCTCGGTCAGGGACTGGGTCTCGGGTCGCCACATGGCGCGGGATTCTAGCCGGGTCCGGCGCGGCCGGGAAGGCGCGGCGACTCCAGCGTCGCGATGACCGGCGCGTGGTCGCTGGGCGCCTCGCCCTGGCGCGCCTCGACGTCGATCTCCACGCCGCGGCAGCCATCCAGCGCGGCCGCGCTGAGCAGCACGTGGTCGATGCGCAGCCCGCGGTTGCCGAGGAAGCCGCGCGTGCGGAAGTCCCACCAGGTGTAGTGCCCGCCCTCGGCCGTGAACTTGCGCAAGGCGTCGTGCAGGCCCGCGGCCGTCAGCCGGCCCAGCGCCTCGCGCTCGGGCGTGCTGCACAGGATGCGCTCGCGCCACTCGGCCGGGTCGTACACGTCACGGTCGTCGAACGTCACGTTGAAGTCGCCCACCAGCGCGAGGCGCGGGTGGCGCGCCAGCTCGCCGCGCACGTGCGCGGCCAGCGCCTCCAGCCAGCGCAGCTTGAGCGCGTACTTGGCGTGGCCGACCTCCTGGCCGTTGACCACGTAGGCGTTCAGCACGCGCACGCCGCCCACGCTGGCCGCGACGACGCGCGCGCCGGCCTCCTCGCCGCCGGGGAAGCCGCGCGCCACGTCAGCCAGCGGCGCGCGCGACAGGATCGCGACGCCGTTGTAGGTCTTCTGCCCGAAGGTCTCGAGCGCGTAGCCCTCGGCCTCGAGCTCGGCCCGCGGAAACTGCTCGTCCAGGCACTTGATCTCCTGCAGGCACAGCACGTCGGGCCGGCGCTTGCGCAGCCAGCCCAGCAGCTTGGGCAGGCGCGCGCGGACGGAGTTCACGTTCCAGGTGGCCAACAGCATGGCGTGGCAGTGTAGCGGCGGCCGGGGCGGAGACGGCGCGGGCGCCGCCGCTCACTGCACGGCGAGCGAGTCCGTCAGGGTCACCTCGCCCTGCGTCACCGTCACGTGCCAGTTGCCCTCGGCCAGCGTGCCCGGTCCCCCCGACGGGAAGCAGATCGCCCAGCGTCCGGTGGCCGGGTCGACACCGACCTCGGCGAAGGACGAGGCGCCGCCCGGCAGCGCGATCGTCACCAGCACGTCCGGGTCCGCGCCGACGTTGGCCGTGCCGGCCAGGCACAGGACGCCGTCGTCATCCGCGTCCGTGGCGCTGCCCGACATGAGCAGGTCGACGCGCAGCGGCAGCGCCGGCGTCGGAGCGTCCGCGCCCTCGACCGCGCTGGGCGTCATGGGCTCGATGACCTGGCCGCGCCGGTCGAAGATCAGGTCGTAGTCGAAGTCCTTGAGCAGGATCTTGGCCAGCTTGTGGACCTTCTTGAAGTTGACGGTGGTGCTGCGCACGCGCAGCTTGAGCGCCTTGCGCGCGGCGTCGTCGATCAGGCCGCCGTCGCCCACGGCGAAGGCGTTGGGGAAGGACCCGAGCTCGGCCAGGTGCCCCGACGCGTCGCTCTCGACGCCGTCGGTGAAAGTGCGCAGCGCGGCGGCCACGCCGGCGTCCAGCGCGCCGATCCGCTCGAACACGAGCACGTGCGTCCCGGCCGGCGTGGCCGTGCCGGCGACGAGCGCGTCCTTCAGCCCCTCGATTTCGGCGGCGAACTGCAGGTCGAGCCCGGCGAGGTCGTCCGTCAGGGTGTCGAGGCGCTCGTGGATGTCCTGCGCGAAGAGGGCCGTGTGCAGGATGGGCTGGGCGGCGGCGGGGACGAGCAGCGCGGCCGGCAGGGCGAGGCGGGCGAGGAATAGGCGCATCGAGAGGCTCCCGGGGACTGGCGTGGCGGCCATGAAGTGTGCCACCAGCCTGCCGCGGTTACAGGTGCGCCGCAATGGCTTGAAAGCCGCGTCGTGGCGGCGACGACGCGGCCACGCGCGCGGCGCCGCAGGCCCCCCGGACGCGAGCGCGCTCACGGCCAGGCGCGCGCGACCATCCAATCCGCAATCTGCGCGTTGACCACGTCGGAGTGCAGGAGCGCGTCCAGCAGGACCGACTCCGTGCACGTTGGCTGGTCCAGCAGCGGCCCGCCGCAGGCGCGCCCCAGCAGCATCAGCATCAGCGTGCCGAAGTAGCCGTCATGCACGTTCAGGATGGAGCCGCATTCGCCCTGGTCCTCGAGGTTGTAGACCAGGCACATGGGTGGCGTGGTCGTGCGGTCGTACAGGTCGGGGTTCTGCAGCCAGTACGCCGCCGAGGCCAGCATGATCTCGTCTTGCGAGACCTCCGACATGCTCGTGGCCCCGAAGATCAGGAACGAGATGATCGGATTCGTGGCCGGATTGGCGTAGTCGAAGCAGCCCCAGTCGGTGGCACCGCCCCAGGGGATGAGGAAGTCCGGGCGACTGGACTCGTGCTCCAGCGGATCGAGCGCGGCCGGCTGGGCGAAATCCGCGTTGAGGCCGAGGTGGTAGGCCTGGAAGGCGCCCGAGGAATGGCCGAAGCAGAAGACACGCGCGGGATCGATGCTCAGCTCGACCCGGTTGAAGCGCACGTACTGGATCAGGCGCGCGATGTCCTGCGTGGCCGACAGGTAGCTCTCGCCGAGGTCGTAGTCGACCTCATGGAAGCTGGGCACGACGACGACGAAGCCCTTGGTGAGCAGCAACTGGCCGAGTGGCGAGAGCGCCCCCGGGCCGACGAGCGGGTTGTTGGTGTTGCCGCCGTGCAGCAGCACCACCACAGGGTTGGACGACGGCCTGCAACCCTGCATCACCGGGCAGACGCCGTTGGGATAGAAGAGGTCGAACTGGTTATCGAGGTACAGCGGATCCGTCGGCGGCTTGTTGCCGTAGTTGAGCCCGAGGTAGAACGGGCCGGTCGCCGAGGCCGATGCGCCCAGCGCGAGCAGCAGCGCGACCGCTGCCAGCGACGGGCCGCGTTTCGGGAGGGAGGCCATGGCGCGGCCCAAGATACCCGATCAGGGCCTGGTCGTGGCGGCGGTGGCGCCGAAGACCGTGCCCGTGCGCCCGACGGAGCGTCGGGTTAGGATCCCGCGCGTCGCAGCCGCCGCCGATCGGCCAGCACGAGCCGCGGCGACGGGAAGAGGAGGCCCCAGCCATGCCGCAGTCCGACGCCCCGACGCGCCTGAAAGGCGCAGGGGCCGCTGATCCCGCGAGCTTGCCGGGCAACATGCCGCCGCCGCGCCGCTTCGGCGCAACCCTGCGCCGCGATGCCTGGTGGGCGCAACCGCTCGCGACCTTCGTCGGGCTGGGCCTGTTCGTGGTGTACGCCACATGGGCCGCCTTCCAAGGCAATCACTACACGCACGGGCCATACCTCTCGCCCTTCTACTCGCCCGAGCTGTGGGGAGACTCGCCGCACGCGTGGTTCGGGCCGCAGCCGGGCTGGTGGCCGGCGGCGCTGCCCTTCTCCGCCGCGCTGCTCATCCTGTGGGCGCCCGGGGGCTTCCGCCTCACCTGCTATTACTACCGCGGCGCGTATTACAAGGCGTTCTGGGCCGACCCGCCGGCGTGCGCCGTGGGCGAGCCGCGCACGAGCTACCTCGGCGAGAACTCGCTGCCGCTCATCGCCCAGAACCTGCACCGCTTCTTCCTCTACCTCGCGCTGATCTTCCTCGTCCTGCTGTGGAGCGACGTGTGGAAGGCGCTGTGGTTCGCGGATCCGGCGGGAGGCACGCGCTTCGGCATCGGGCTCGGCACGCTGGTGCTCGCGCTGAACACCACGCTGCTCTCCGGCTACGCGCTCGGCTGCCACTCGCTGAGGCACCTGGTCGGCGGGCGGTTGGACCAGCCCTCGCGCGCGCCGGTGCAGAAACGCGCCTACGACTGCGTGAGCTGCCTGAACACGCAGCACATGCGCTGGGCCTGGTCCAGCCTGTTCTCGGTCATGTTCGCCGACCTCTACGTGCGGCTGTGCTCGCTGGGCGTGTGGACGGACTGGCGCCTGCTGTGAGGAGCGCGCGCTGATGCCCGCCTGGGAGGAGCACGAGCACGACGTCGTCGTCATCGGCGCGGGCGGCGCCGGGCTGCGCGCGGCCATCGAGGCCTCGGCGGCGGGCGCGTCGGTGGCCCTGGTGTGCAAGTCGCTGCTGGGCAAGGCGCACACGGTCATGGCCGAGGGCGGCGTGGCGGCGGCGCTGGCCAACGTGGACGAGCGCGACAATTGGATGGTGCACTTCGCGGACACGATGCGCGGCGGGCAGTACCTCAACAACCCGCGCATGGCGGAGCTGCACGCCAAGGAGGCGCCCGAGCGCGTGCGCGAGCTGGAGGCCTGGGGTGCGCTGTTCGACCGCACGCCCGACGGCCGCATCCTGCAGCGCAACTTCGGCGGCCACCGCTACCCGCGCCTCGCGCACGTGGGCGACCGCACGGGCCTCGAGCTGATCCGCACGCTGCAGGACCACGGCATCCACCAGGGCCTGCAGGTCTTCATGGAGTGCACGGTGGTCGCGCTGCTGCGCGACGACGGGCGCGTGGCGGGCGCGCTGGGCTACGACCGCGAGCGCGGCCGCTTCCACCTCTGGCGCGCGGGGGCGCTGGTGCTGGCCACGGGCGGCATCGGGCGCGCCTACAAGATCACCAGCAACTCGTGGGAGTACACGGGCGACGGGCAGGCGCTGGCCTATGACGCCGGCGCCGAGCTGATGGACATGGAGTTCGTGCAGTTCCATCCGACCGGCATGGTCTGGCCGCCGTCCGTGACCGGCATCCTGGTCACCGAGGGCGTGCGCGGCGAGGGCGGCGTCCTGCGCAACAAGGACGGCCGGCGCTTCATGTTCGACGACATCCCCGAGGCCTACCGGGCGCAGACCGCCGACAGCGAGGAGGAAGGCTGGCGCTACACGCAGGGCGACAAGGCCGCGCGCCGCCCGCCCGAGCTGCTGACGCGCGACCACGTGGCGCGCTGCATCATGCGCGAGGTCCGCGCGGGCCGCGGCAGCCCGCACGGCGGCGTGTTCCTCGACATCGCCTGGATCCGGGAGCGCCTGCCGCACGCCGCCGAGCACATCCGGCGCAAGCTGCCCAGCATGTACCACCAGTTCAGGCAGCTCGCGGACATCGACATCACGCAGCAGCCCATGGAGGTCGGGCCGACCACGCACTACATCATGGGCGGCGTGCGCGTGGACGGCGACACGCAGATGTCCACGCTGCCCGGCCTGTTCGCGGCGGGCGAGTGCGCAGCCGGCCTGCACGGCGCCAACCGGCTCGGCGGCAACTCGCTGTCCGACCTGCTGGTCTTCGGCCAGCGCGCCGGCCGGCACGCGGCCGCCTTCGCGCGCGAGCACGGGCGCGGCGCCGTGGACGGCGACGCGGCGGCCGCCGGCATGCGCTGCGCCCTCGAGCCCTTCGAGCGCGGCGCCGGCGGCGAGAACGCCTACACCGTCCAGTCCAGCCTGCAGGAGACCATGCAGGACCTCGTGGGCATCGTGCGGCGCGAGCAGGAGCTGCTGCGCGCGCTGGAGCTGATCGGCGCGCTGCGCGAACGCGCCGCGCGCGTCGGCGTCGCCGGCCACCGCGAGTACAACCCCGGCTGGCACACGGCGCTTGACCTGCACAACCTGCTCGTGGTGGCCGAGGCGGTCACGCGCGCGGCCCTGCTGCGCAGGGAGAGCCGCGGCGCGCACTTCCGCGAGGACGCCCCCGGCAAGGTCGAGGCGCTGGGCAAGGTGAACCACGTCGTGCGCCGCGGCCCGGACGGCGCCATGGCCGTGGCCGCCGTGCCGTTGCCGCCGCTGCGCGCCGACCTCGCAGAGGTCATCCAGGAGATGCGCTGATGCCGCAGGCCACCTTCCGCATCTGGCGCGGCGACGCGGCGGGCGGCGAGCTGCGCGACTACCCCACGGAGGTGTCCGAGGGCATGGTCGTGCTGGACGCCGTGCACCGCATCCAGGCCGCGCAGGCGCCGGACCTGTCCGTGCGCTGGAACTGCAAGGCCGGCAAGTGCGGCAGCTGCTCGGCCGAGGTGAACGGCCAGCCGCGGCTCATGTGCATGACGCGCCTGTCCGAGTTGCCGCTCGAGCGGCCCGTGACCGTCGAGCCGCTGCGCGCCTTCCCGCCGCTGCGCGACCTGGTGACGGACGTCTCCTGGAACTTCGCGGTCAAGCAGACCATCCGGCGCTTCAGGCCGCGCGCCCCCGACGCGCCCGACGGCACCTGGCGCATGGCGCAGTCCGACGTGGACCGCGTGCAGGAGTTCCGCAAGTGCATCGAGTGCTTCCTGTGCCAGGACGTCTGCCACGTGCTGCGCGACCACCGCAAGTTCGACGGCTTCGCCGGCCCGCGCTTCCTGGTGCACGTCGCCGCGCTGGAGATGCACCCGCTGGACACCGAGGACCGCACCGAGGACCTGCGCCGCGCGCACGGCATCGGCTTCTGCAACATCACCAAGTGCTGCACGCGGGTCTGCCCCGAGAACATCGCCATCACGGACAACGCGATCATTCCGCTCAAGGAGCGCGTGGCGGACCGCTTCTACGACCCGCTGGTCCTGATCCTGCGCTGGCTGCGCGGACCGCGCGGGCCGCAGACGTGAGCGGATCGGCCGCGGCGCCGGCCGCGCACGGCCCGAGGAGACCCGCATGCACGAGCTGAAACCGCTGTCGCGCGAGGCCATCCCGGCCGCGCTCGAGAAGGCCGAGCGCTACCGCCTGCTGGGCGAGCCGGCCGAGGCCGAGAGCATCTGCCTCGACGTGCTGCGCGCCGAACCCGAGAACCAGCGCGCGCTCGTCCTGCTGCTGCTCGCGCTCACGGACCGCTTCGGCAAGAGCTTCGCCGTGGGCCACACGCAGGCGCGCGAGATCCTGCCCCGCCTGCGCGGCGAGTACGAGCGCCTCTACTACGCCGGCGTCATCAGCGAGCGCCAGGGCAAGGCCGCGCTGCAGCAGGGCACGCCCGGCTTCGTGGCCGCCGCGTGGCTGCGCGAGGCCATGGCCCTGTACGAGCAGGCCGCCGCGCTGCGGTCCCCCGGCAACGACGACGCGCTGCTGCGCTGGAACACCTGCGTGCGCATCCTCTCCGAGAACCACCTGCCCGAGGCGGCCGACGAGGAGCGCCCGGAGATGGGCCTGGAGTAAGAGCCCGTTGAAGAAGTGCTTCGATGCCGGGAGCGAGGGATCTTGCGTCGGATCGAGGCGCGCGACCGCAGGCGGCCTGGAGGGCCGCCGAGGATCGCGCAACGAAGAGCCGGCGCGAAAGACCCGCTCTCCGGCGCGAATGACTTCTTCAACGGGCTCGTCAGGGCCGCGCGGGCGCGCGGCGGGCCAGGGACCGCGGCCGTCAATCGTTGACGTGCATGCCCAGCCCGTTGGTCGCGAAGAACTTCCCGTTGGGCGCGGCCGGGTTCAGCTCGAAGAACTGCAGTTGCACCCAGAGCGGCGCCGGCGTGGTCGGCGGCAGCAGGGCGGGCAGGACCAGGCTGCCGCTCGGCCCGAGGCCCAGCGGAACGACGATCGGCACCGTCGGCCCGACGTACAGCGTGCACGATCCGCCGCCCACGGGCAGTTCCATCAGGCCGGACGGGCCCGGGCAGCCGCTGCCGTAGGGCGTGAACGACGGCACGATCTGGCCGCGCACCTCCCCGTCCGGGTAGAGCAGGCTGTGCACCTGGACGTGGAGCAGCCCGGACGAGAGGTAGGCGAACGGCTTGCCGGTGAGCGGCGCGGTGGCGCCGGCCCACGTCGTCGGGCCGCCGGACAGCGTCAGCACCAACGGGCCGGTCTGACCCGGCAGCCCCTTGTAGACGCGGACCACGGGGCCCGTTCCCTCCAGGCCGCTCACGGTCAGCGAGTAGGTCAGGCTGAAGTCCGGGTTCAGCGTGAAGGCCGCCGACGCCGTCGCGACGCTGCCCGATGCGGGCACCACCTGCGCGCCGTCGAGCAGCGCGTCGAACTGCGTCAGTGACGGCGTGATCTGCCCGCGGATCTCGCCCGTGACGTACAGCGCCGTGTGGAAGACGAAGTGCATGTTGCTGGTCTGCAGCTCCTGCACCTCGGTGGCCGTGAGCACCGGCGAGGTGCCCGCCCACAGGTCCGGACCGCCGGTCAGGTCGAGCCACGGGTCGCCGAAGCCGTCCGCGGGCCCCTTGTGGATGTGGGCCGCGGTGACCGGACCGCTCAGCCCGCCGACCTCGACCGTGTAGCTGAGGGTCTGCGTCCCCTGGTCGAGGTAGACCACGCCCGTGGCCGTCGCCGTGCTCGGGGTGCCGGTCTGGTCGCCGGTCAGCAGCGCATGGAACACCGTCTGGGAGGTCGCGGTCGTCGCCAGGGCGGCGAGCGTCACGAGCGAAGCGAGGACCTGGAACGCATGACGCATCACGGCGCACCTCCCGGGAAACCGGCGCGCCTCGGCGCCGGTGTCGTGGTCACGAGGCGCGACGTCGCGGGCGATCCACGCTGGACCCCCGCGGGCCGCGCGGCGGCGGGCCGGCCAGGGTCCGCGCCGTCGCCGACCAGCCTAAGTCCGGCTGCCGACACTGCCCAGCCCACGCCCCTACGGGATCGTCACGATGCTCACGTTGCTGAAGCTGCCCTTGGCGCCGCCCTCTCCGTTGACCAGCGCCTGGAACGGCAGCGGCACGCCGGCGATGGCCGGGGAGAGCGGGTCGTAGTTGAGCACGACCGGGTGCACGCCCTCCGGGAAGGCCGCCAGGATGAACAGCATCGGCACGTGGTGCAACACGCCGGCATAGCCGTTCAGGCTGGCGGAGATGGGCGCCTGCAGCGGGTCGCCGACCCAGATGGTGACGAGCTGGCCCGCCGCGTCGACGTCGGCCTTCCAGTCGAGGCTGACCGTGCCACCGGTGGAAGTGTTGCCGGTCACGCCGGTGAGCAGCGCGGGCGAGTGGTGGAAGGCGCCGATGGCCGTGCCGCTGCCGTTGCCGTTCGTGATGCCGATGTCGAGGCCCACGCCGCTGGGCTCGGCCACGCCCGGGACCGTGAAACTCACCGTGGTGGCGGTGACTCCCGTCACCGTCACCGGGCTGCCGCCCAGCGTCACGGCCGTGTCGGGCACCGTCGTCGGGTAGTTCACGGTCAGCGTGACGATCGAGCCGCCCAGCAGGTTCTTGGCCGGCTTGTCGACGGCCAGGATGCTCAGCATCTCGTAGGTCCAGCCGTTGACCACGGTGTCGCTGCCGTTGGTGCAGGTCAGCACGACGTTGACCGTGCTGCCGCGCGTGCCGGCCGGCGGGTCGACGACCACCGTGGTCGGCGTGACCGAGATCACGCTGGCGGGCGTGCCGCCGAAGGTGACGACGCTGCTGGCGTCGTTGATGAAGTTCGTGCCGGTCAGCGTGACGTTCGGACCGCCGATCGACGGGCCGCTGCCAGGCGAGATCGAGACGATGTCGGCGCCGACCCAGGTAAACGAGTTGACCAGCGTGTGCGACAGGCCGTTCTGCGTGACCGTCACGTCGGCCACCTGGTTCTGCGCGCCGGTCGGCGCCGTGCAGGTGACCTGCGTGGACGAGACCCAGGCCACGTTCGTGGCCGGCACGCCGTCGAAGGTCACGCCCTGCAGGCCGCCCTCGCTGAAGTTGCTGCCGCTGATCGTCACGGGCAGCGCCGTGTTGAACAGCCCCGAGGTCGGCGCCAGCGAGAGCACCGTCGGCGTCGGGATGGTCGACCAGGCGTAGGCCGCGCCCGAGAAGCCGACGCCGCCGACGTCGGTGACCAGGGCGCCGGCGCCCGTGAAGTCGGCGGTCACGCCGACGGCGCTGCCGAGCAGGCCGGTGCTCGGCTGCGTCAGCTTGGAGGTCTGCACCCAGCTCGCGGCGGGCTTGTCGTGCACGTAGATCGAGCCCGCGCCCGCGTTGTCGTTGCAGGCGCCCACCGCCAGGTGGTTGCCGACCAGCGCGACGGACACGCCGTAATAGTCGTTGACTGCCGCGTCCGACGCGACGAGCTTGGCCTCCTGCGTCCAGACCGCGCCGATCTTGCGGAAGACGTAGACGGCGCCGGCATTGGACGCGCCCTGGTCCTCGAGGTAGGCGCCGACCGCCACCAGGTCGCCGCTCACCGCCACCGAGCAGCCGAACTGGTCGTCCGCGGCCGCGTCCGAGGCGGTCAGCTTGGCCTCCTGCGACCAGACCGTGCCCGCGCGGCGGAAGAGGTAGGCCGCGCCCGAGTCGACGCCCGTGCCGTCCTTGCCCGGCGCGCCCACGATGACCAGGTCGTTGTCGGTCGGATCGATCGACACGCAGCTGCCCGCGAGGTCCCCGCCGGCCGCGTCGCTGCCGACCAGCTTGGCCTCCTGCGTCCAGGTCGTGCCGCTGGTGTTGCGGAAGACGTAGGCGCCGCCGCGGCCGGCATAGCGGCTGCCCGCGCCGCTGGCCTGGTCGCCGCGCGCTCCGATCACCGCCCGGTCGAGGGCGAGCGCCGCCGAGTGCCCGAACAGGTCGGTGCTCAGTCCGTCGCTCGCGGCCAGCACGGCCTCCTGCGCCCAGGCCGTGCCCGTGCGCCGGAAGATGAAGGCCTTGCCAGGCCCCGACGCCAACCCGAACAGGTCGAAGGGGTCGGGCGCGCCGACCACCGCGAGGCTGCCGTCCAGCCCCACGCCGTTGCCGAACTGGTCCTGCGCGACCGCGGTGCTGCCGGTCAGCTTGGCCTCCTGCGACCAGGTCCCGTTCGTCGCCCGGCGGAAGACGTAGGCCGCTCCCGTGCTGGCGTTCTGCTGGCGGGCGCCGGCGATCAGAGTGTTGCCGTCGACCACCACCGACGCACCGAGCTGGTCGCCGAAGGCCTTGTCGGAGGCGCTGAGTTGGGTCTCGAAGGTCTGCGCAGCGGAGGCCGCGCACAGCCCGAGCAACAGGACGGACACGGACAGGACCGGGGCACGGACGGACGCTTCGCGCAGGTGGCGGAGCATGGGCGCTCTCCAGGTGTCGATCACGGTGAGAACCAGCTTTCCCGAAGCCGGACGTGGCGGAGTCTACACCGCCGCGCAATCCCCGCAATCCCGGGTGGCAGGACGCCGCGCGGATCGGCTGGATTCGGGGCGTTCCGTGCAGCCCGGCCCCGCGTCCGCCGGACCGCCGGCACGCCGGCGCGGCCACCTGCTCGCGTACACTTGCGCCCGTGCCCGCGCCGAACCCGACCACTGCGCCAGCGCTCCTGACGCCAGCCGCGGCCCGCACGCTCCCGCCACCGGCACACCGCAAGCCGCGCCTGCTGGCGCGCCTGGCCCACGCCTACCGGCACACGCTCTTCAACCCGTTCTGGCTCGACGCGCGGCACCTGCGCCGCTCGATCGCGGGCCTGGCACCCGAGGCGCACGGGCTGCTGCTGGACGTCGGCGTGGGTGAGCGACCCTACGGCGCGCTCTTCGCGCCGCACGTGCGCCGCTACGTGGGCCTCGAGTACCCGGCCGCGTGCGAGAACCTCTCGCCCGGAATCAGCGGCGAGCACCTGGGCCACCTGCGCGGCGCCGTCGACGTCTGGGGCGACGCGCACGGCCTGCCGTTCCGCCCGGGCAGCTTCGACACCGTGCTGTGCCTCGAGCTGCTCGAGCACGTGCCCGACCCCGACCGCTGCGTCGCACAGATCGCGCGCGTGCTGCGGCCGGGCGGCCGGCTGCTGGCCACCGTGCCGTTCATCGCGCCGCTGCACGCCATGCCCTACGATTTCTCGCGCCTGACCGCCCCCGGCATCCGGGCGCTGCTGGCCCGGCACGGCCTGGAGCTGGTGTCGCTGGCGCCGCGCGGCAACACGGCCAGCGCGACCGGCGCGCTGCTGGCGCAATACCTGCTGCGCTGCGCCGGGCGCGGAGCCGAGGCGCGCGACGGCAGCGTCGCGCTCAGCCGCTGGCGCGCGCCCTTCGTGCTGCCGCTCATCGGCCTGGTCCAGCTGCTGTTCCTGGGCCTCGAGCGCTGCACGCGGGACGCCGCGGCCTGCCTCGGCTACACCGTGATCGCGCGCCGCCCGGGGTGACCCCGGTGGCCCGGGCTGGCGCCTCAGGCCTTGCGCACGAATCCCTGCCCGCTCTGCCGCCCGTCCGAGAACAGCAGTTGCACGGCCTCGGGCCTGCCGGCGAAGAACAGGTCGCAGGCGGCCTTCACGCCTGGGTACTGGACGTAGTCCTCGATCCGCACCCAGTCGGGCACGCCCTGCCGGCAGGCCGGGTCGATGTAGTCGTGCAGCACGATCACGCCGCCGCGCGACAGCCGCGGCCAGACCTGGCGCAGGCCCTCGAGCGTCGAGCCGTACAGGTCGGCGTCCAGGTGCGCGAAGGCGATCGCCGCGGGGAGCCCGCCGGGCAGCGTGTCCTGGAACCAGCCGGCGTGGACCTCGGGCAGCGGCAGCCCGAAGCGCGCGAAGTTCTGTTCCAGTTGAGCCTGCGTGGCGGCGCAGGTGGGCGCGTCGTCCCCGGACGCGCCGTCCTGCGCGCCGCGCGCCGGCAACCCGGCGAAGGAGTCGTAGACGTGCAGTCGGCGGGACGGCGCGGCCTGCCGCAGCGCCGCCTGCAGCAGCACGGCGGTCAGGCCGGCGTTGCAGCCCAGCTCGACCACGTCGCCGGGCACGCCCCGCGCGAGCGCCTCGCGCAGCAGGGCCAGCAGGTGCTGCGCGTGATCCAGGCGCTGCATGCCATGGCCCGGCAGGTCGGGTTGCTCCAGCACCTGCCGCACGAAAGCCTCGAGGTCGTGGATCATGGGCGCGGGAGTCTAGCCCATCCGCCATGACACGGGGAGCGCAGGGTCAAGCCCGTCAGCGTCCCGCGGCGCGCTGTCCCCAGCGGTCGAGCAGGCCGGCGGCGTCGAGCGTCCGGCGCAACTCCTGCGCGATCAGCGCATGCCCCGCGGGAGCGGGATGACAGAAGTCCAGCAGCAGGTCGCGCGGATCGAGCCCGCTGCGCTCGAGCGCCGCGCGCGCATCGGCGACGGGCACGCCGTGGCTCGCGCCCCACGCGCACAGGCTCGCGAACAGGTGCTCGAGCCGCTCGAAGTAGCCGGCGTCCAGCGTGCGCACCGAGGGCACGGCGGCCGACGTGTACCCCGTCACGACCACCAGCGGCACGTTCCGCTCGCGACACAGGTGCTCGATGGCCTCCAGCCTGGACAGGAACTCCGCCTCCGACGTGCGCGGGACGTCCGGGCTGCCGGACGGGTAGCGCGGGTAGTGCAGCCAGCGCGCCACCGGGCGCCGGCGTCCCGTGGTCATGCGGTCCAGCTCGCGCCGGAGCCAGGCGCAGCCGCTCTCCACGGCGCACACGACCTGGCTCTGGCGCAACCCGCCCCGGACCTGCTCCCAGGTCGAGGTCGTCAGGGCCTGGAACTGCGCGTCGGAGGCGGGCCTGAGCTGACAGTCGTTCAGGCCGAAGGCGAAGAACACCGCATCGGGCTGGGTCGCGTCGAGCCAGCCCGGAAGGCGCGCGAGGGCCTGGGTCGCGGCATGGCCGATGACGCCGGCGTTGACCGCGGTCCACGCGACCGCGGGCCGCTCCGCGCGCAGCGCCTCGACCAGCCGGTCGGAGTAGCGCTCGTGCTCCGCGACGCGCATCCCGAAGGTCACCGAGTCGCCCAGGAACAGCAGCCGGACCTCGGCGTCGTCCACGCGCGGCGCCAGCGGCGGGCCGCGCAGGCCCAGCGCGTTGGTGCGCACGTCCGCGGTGAGGAAGTACGAGCCGCGCCGGTCGGGCGCGTGGATCCAGAACGCGTCGGCGTCCTGCACGACCAGCGGCAGCCGGGTGGTCGGATCGAAGTTGACCGGCTGCAGGGTGGGGAAGTCGGCGTCCTGCAGCTCGACGAGGAAGGTGCGCTGGCGCACGTTGTCCAGGATCGCCGGCCGCGCCAGCTGCAGCGCGACCTCGCTGACGACGACGCCGAGCAGCACGAACGGCGCGGCGCGTCGCAGGCGGCGTAGCAGGCGCTGGGGTGGCACGCGCCTACCCTAACGCATCGCCTCACCCGCCGGACGGGGGCCGGCGCACCCTGCGCCTCACGGCCCCGCGTGGCGCTCCTGCGCGCGCTGCACCAGCGCCTCGAACTCCGGCCTGCCGCGCACGAATTCGAGGGCCGGGTTGCCGCGCAGTTCGGCCACGTCGTCGAAGCCGGCGTCGATCGCGCGCCCGAGCTGCGCCAGCATGCGCGCGCAGGCGTCGGCCTCCGCGGCCTCGCGGGCAGGCGAGGCGGGAGCGGCCCGCCGCTGCGCCAGGATCCACTCGTTCCACAGGTCGGAGGCCCAGCGCAGGCCCAGCGGGCCGCGCGCGTGCGCCTCGAACTCCGCCACGGCCGTGCGCGCCTCGTCCAGCAGGTCGAGCTGGCAGGTGGCCAGCGCGAACTCGTAGAACGCGATCGTCAGGAGCGTCAGGCCCCCGCCCATCTCGGGCGGCAGGGCGCCGGCGGCCTCGCACGCGCGCAGCCGCGCGAGGGCGTCGCCGGCCAGGTGCCGCGCCTCCGCCATGCGACCGCCGAGCTGCAGCAGCGCGTTGGCCAGGTTGGTCAGGTTCCGGGCGAGTTCCGCCTGCACGTCGCAGCGGCCGGGCTCGGCCGCGGCCAGCCGCTCGCGTTCCGGCAGCAGCGCTCCGTACAGCTCGGCCGCGCGCGCGTGGTCGCCGCGGCGGCCGGCCGTCTCGGCGCGCACGTCCAGGATGTCCATGCGCCGGCGCCGGTAGCGCTCGGCCTCGGGGAAGTCGGCCAGCAGGCCGTCGTTGATCGCAGCCGCCTCCGCGAGCCAGGCCTCGGCCTCGTCGAAGCGGCCGAGCAGCCTGGCCGACAGGGCGCACGAGTACAGCCCCGTGCCGACGTCGAAGGCGAGGAAGCGTCGCGCCGGATCGGCAGCGTGAGCGGCGCGGAAGCTCTCCAGCGCGCGGACGCCGAAGTCCAGCGACTGCTCCTCCCTGCCGCCCAGCCGGGCCAGCAGCGCGCGGTCGTCGAGGATGCGCGCGTTGGCCCACAGCACGTCGGCGGACTGCGGGTGCTGAGCGCGCAGGTCGGAGACCAGCGCGAGCGCCTCCTCCAGGAGCGGCCCGCAGGCCTCGAGCCGGCCCAGCATGCGCTGCGCCTCGGCGGCCTCGGCCAGGGCCAGGGTCAGGCGACGCCGCAGGTCGCCGTCCTCGGGCCGCGCCGCCGCGGCGCGGCGCAGCTCGGCCACGGACTCCTCGATCAGCGGCAGCGCCTCGGCGCCGAGGAAGGTGGCGGACAGCGCCTTGCCAGCCTTGCCCAGCGCCTCGGCCAGCTCCGCGCGTCGCGCCGGCGAGGGCTCGCGCTCCAGCAGCCGGCGACGCAGCTCGACGGCGCGCTCGAACTCGGCCAGCGCCTCGTCCGGCCGCCCCAGATCGCGCAGCACGTTGCCGCGCGAGAGGTGCAGCCCGGAGCCCTCGGTCAGCACCAGCGGGTCGTCGGGGCGGTCGGCCTCCAGCGCCGGGAACAGCTCCAGCTCGCGGTCGAGCGCCAGCAGCCGCGCGCCCTGCATGAGCGGCACGTCCTCGAGGTCCTCGCTGGCCATGTCGCGCAGCACGTGGCCGATGGCCTGCAGCACGGCCTGGAAGTTGCGCTCGGAGCGCTCGGCCGCGCGGCGCAACTGCTCGCGGTTGCGCTGCTGCGCCAGCTCCCAGCCCAGCGGCCCGGCCAGCAGCAGCAGCAGGCCCAGGACCAGCGCCGCGGCGGCGGCGGGCTTGCGCTGCGCCCAGCGCCAGGCCTTGTGCGCCGCCGAGGGACGGCGCGCCGCGACCGGCCGGCGCTCGAGCGCGGCCTGCAGGTCCTCGGCGAAGGCCGCGGCGCCGGCGTAGCGGCGCGCGCGGTCGACGTCCATGGCCTTGAGGCACACCGTCTCGGCGTCCGGCGGCACGGCCGGGTTGAGCTCGCGCAGCGGCAGCGCGCGGCCCTCGAGGATGCGCCGGCGCGTGTCCTCGACGGCGCCGCGCGCGAAGGGCGTGCGCAGGGCCAGCAGCTCGAAGAACGTGGCGCCCAGCGAGTAGACGTCGCTGCGCGCGTCGAGCGTCGCGTATTCGCCGCGCACCTGCTCGGGCGACATCCAGGCCAGCGAGCCGAGGTTCGCGCCGCTGGACGTGAGGCGCTCGCTGCCCTCGGCGGCCGCGAGGCCGAAATCGACCAGTTGCACGCGGCTCTCGGGCGTGACCAGCACGTTGCCGGGCTTGACGTCGCGGTGCAGGACCCCGCGCTCGTGCGCGTGCTGCAGGGCCTCGGCCACCTTGCCCGCGACGCGCAGGCAGGCGTCGGTCCAGGTGCCGGCGAAGGTCGTGGCCGCCACGCCGCGCGAGCCGCGCGAGGCCGAGCCGCGCGCCCCTCCGCGTCGGCGGGCCGCGCGGCCCCGGCGCCGCGCCCGTCGAGCACGGCCTCGACGGCGGCGCGCAGGTCGGCGCCGGCCAGCCGCGACGGGTCGCGCCCCGCGAGCGCGCCCAGCACCTCGTCCAGCGACGCTCCGTGCACCAGCTCCATCGCGTACCACGGGATGCCGTTGTCCTCGCCACCGGCGTAGACCGGCACGATGCCCGGGTGCGACAGGCGCGCGACCGCCGCGACCTCGCGCCGGAAGCGCTCGCGCGCGCTGCCGAAGACCAGCAGGTCCGGCCGCACCAGCTTGAGCGCGACGCGCCGCTGCAGGCCCTCCTGCTCGGCCAGGAAGACCACGCCCATGCCGCCGCCGCCCAGCTTGTGCAGCAGGCGGAAACCGCCCAGCCGCTCGGGCACGGCCTCGGCGCCCGGCGCAGCCCCGCCCGGCACGAGACCCACGCCGCGCAGTTGCGCGATGCGCTGGCGCAGCGCGTCCGGGTGCTGCCCGCACAGCGCCTCGAGCACGCCCGGGCCCTCATCCTCGATGCGATCGAGAACCTGCACCACGAGTTCACGCAGCGATGGTCCCGGCGTGCCGGTCATGCGGGCGGCGAGTGCAGCGCCTGCCGCCCGACGCGCGCGCCGCCGCCGCCGGGCGTCGGCGTGTCGCTACTCCCTGTCCGCTCCCAACCCGCCGATGCGCGCGTCGGTGGGACGCAGTTGCACCTGCAGCCGGTGGACGGCCCGGTCGCGCTCCGAGCGCAGCCGCAGCACGTACTCCTCGGGACCCAGCTGCTCCAGCGACTCGATGCGGTTCGCGCCGATGTCGGCGCACAACTGGCGGAACACGGCCAAGTGCCGCTCCAGCGGGACATCTTGCAGGAAACCGGGCCCGAGGTTGGCCTGCAGCCAGGCCGTGAGCGCCGCGTCGTCGCTGCCGCTCGCGAACACGGCCGAAAGCGCTCGCAGGCGCTCGCCGACGGGACCGTCGGGCGGGCCGGGCAGCGTGCGCGGCGGCTGGGGCGGCTGCGGCTCGTAGTCGGGATCGAAGGCCATGCGGCCGATCTCCCAGGCCAGGTCCTGCATGCCGCGCGCCGACGCGTTGCTCATCAGCGCGATGAACAGGCCCTCGTCGGCGTACCACAGCACGTCCGCGAACTGGATCCCGTTGCCGCCGTTGTGCGTGATCAGGCGCGTGCCGCGCGGCGTCCGGAAGACGGCCCAGCCGTAGCCGTAGTGCGAGCCCGCGCCCGGACCCTCCTCCACGTGCGGCGCGAGCATCTGCCGGACGGAGTCCGGGCCCAGGACCGCGTGGCGCTGCAGGATCTCCGTCCACGCCAGCAAGTCGTGCGTCGTGCTGAGCAGCCCGCCGTTGCAGCGCAGGTGCCACCAGGGTCCGTCGGGCGCCCACGGATGGTCGAGCATCGTGCCCCAGCGCTCGCCGCGCTTGTCGTAGCCGACGGCCAGCTCGGCCGCCGACCAGTCCGGCGTCTGGTACCCGGTGAGCGCGAGCCCGGCCGGCTGCAGCAGTTGGTCGTGCAGGAACGGCTCGTAGCCTTGGCCGCTGGCGAGCTCCACGACCGCGCCGAGCAGGCTGTAACCGACGTTCGAGTACTCGTAGCCCGCGCCCGGCTCGAAGCCCAGCGGCGTCGCGAACGCGAGCTGCACGAACTCGTCGCGGCCCACGGGTGCGTAGTCGTCGCCGATGGCGCCGGGAAAGCCGGCCGAATGCGTGAGCAGCTGGTGCAGCGTGATCGCGGCCTTGTCCGCCGGCACGCCGGGCAGGTGCCTGGCCAGCGGATCCTGCAGCTCCAGCTTGCCCAGCTCCTGCAGCTTCAGGATGGCCGCGGCGGTGAACTGCTTGGTGATCGAGCCGATGGCGTGCACCGTATCCGGCGTGTTGGGGAGACCGCGCTCGCGGTCGCGCAGTCCATAGCCCTTGTCGAGGATGGTCCGGTCGTCGCGCACCACGAGCACCGAACCGTGGAAGCCGGCGTCGGCGACGCGCTGCAGGAACGCATCCGCACGCGCGTGCAGCGGATCGGTCGGTCCGGCGGCCGGCGTGGGCTCGTCAGGCGCGTGAACGAAGGCGACCAGGACGGCCGCCGGAAGGAGGGCGGTGAAGCGCAGCGCGCTGGTGGTCATGCGGGACTCCCGTCCGGACTCGTTCGTGCAGGCCAGGGACGGTTCGCGCATCGTCTCGCGCCTGGCACGGCCGTCAGCCTGCCACAACCCGCGACCCTGGACAGCAGATCGAGGGAGCCAGCCGTACAGACGATGCTTGGGCCGGAGCCTTCCGTCCCTACGGCACCGTCCCCGAGATCGCGTTGGACGCCGACAGCCCCAAGGGCGCCGTTGTGTCGGCGATCCAGTACTGCAGGTAGAAGGTGAGACCCGCGGGGAGTCCGGGAGTTGTCGCGGCGATCTCGATGCTGCCGGCCGGCCCGGTCGGCAGGTTCTTGACGAAGGTGTCGGGGCTCGGGACGAGCACGCCGCCTTCGAAGAGGTCGTGGACGGTCGAAAGGCCGAAGACCAGGATCGCCAGGCTGTCCGGCTGCGCCCCGCTGAGCGTGACCGTCACCGGATCGCCGGCCGCGAGCGTGCCCGCTCCGACGAGGCACGGAGTCCCCAGGTCGCCCGCCAGCCCGTCGCCGAGGAAGACCCACGCCGGCAGGGCGGTGGTCGCTGCGTGGAGCGAGGCCGTGCCGGAGGCCGGCTGGCCCACCGCCACCACGTCTCCGTGCAGTGCCGACACCCGGCCGAATCCGGTCAGGACCAGCGGCACCGGAGCGGTGTAGCGCGCGCCCAGCAGCCAGGCGCCGCCCACCCGCTCGAACAGGTGGGCGGCGCCCGAGCCGATGGCGAAGCCGCCTTGCCCCTCGCCCACGAGCACCCGCTCGCCGTGCACGCTCACCGGCCTCCCGAACTCGTCGTTGCTGACGAGGCTGCCGGCGGACGCGAGGTTGGCCTCGGCGGACCAGTTGCCGCCGACGCGCCGGAAGAGGTGCGCCTGACCGGGATACGTCACGCTGGGCGCGCCCGCGGCGACGAGGTCCGCGTCGATGGAGACCGACGCCCCGAAGGCATCGAAGGGCTTGGCGGAAGGCGCGCGCAGCTTGATGGTCCCGACCCACACGCCTCCCGAGCCCTCGTAGACGTAGGCCGCCCCGGCCGCCTCGCCGAACTCGTCGTCCCCGGGAGCGCCGACGACGGCCGTCCGGTCGTCGAGCGCGACCGAGGTGCCGAAGGCCTGGTCCGGCGCGCCGTCGTCGCGGATGAGCATGGCCTCCTGCACCCAGCCCGACGCCGTGCGGCGGAAGACGTAGGCCGAACCCGAGCCGAAGCCCTGCGCATCGCTGTCGCGGGCGCCGATGACGGCCAGGTCCCCGTCGAGGGCGACTGAGTTCCCGAAATGGTCGCCCGCGACCGAGTCGCTCCCGACGAGCTTGGCCTCGAGCGTCCAGCTCGTGCCCACCCGGCGGGCCACGTAGGCCGAGCCCCGCTGGCCGTCGTCCCAGCTCGCGCCGATGACCAAGCCGTCGCCGTCGAGCGCCATCGCCCGGCCGAAGTAGTCGCCGGGCTGCCCATCGTGGGCGACGAGCTTGGCCTCGAGGACCCACGCGTCCCCCTCGCGACGGAAGATGAAGGCCGCGCCCGCGTCGTGGGTCAAGGCATCGGCGAGGTCGTCGCCGACGACGAGGCGCTCGGCATCCAGCGCCACCGCGGCGCCGAAGTTCTGGCTGAACGCGTCCCCCGCGAGCGTGTCGAGCCCGCACTGGGCGGCCGCCGGGCAGGTCAGGCTGCCTGCCGCAAGAAGGGTTGCCCGAAGGGTTCCGACCGCTGGTCGCATGCGTGGCCCTGCCCCCCGATGATTCCACCGGGACTGTCCGACGTGGACGGGGGTGAGCCTAGCACCGCCTGCCAAGGCTGCCCAGCGCGCGCCGCGCGGGCCGGCACGGGGCCGTTTCTCCGCTCCTGCCGGTCTGGACCATTCCGAGGTGACCACTCCCCTTGCGCTGCCGGTCTGGCGCGCCGGACATTTGCGTTGACTCCCCTGCAGCGGGCGGGAGCATGGCACGATGACCGCGGCGGGCAGCCCTTGCGGACGACCCGGACCCGACGTCGCGCATGCGGCGCGCGGCGCACACGGGCGGCGGCCGGGTCCGGCATGAGCGCGCGGCGCCTGCGCGTCGCCATCGTCGGACTGGGGTTCGGGGCGGAGTTCATCCCCATCTACCAGCGCCACCCGCGCGCACGGCTGGCGGCCATCTGCCAGCGCGACCGCCGCAAGCTCGATGCGCTTGGCGACGCCTTCGGCGTCGAGCGGCGCTACACCGACTTCCGCGAGCTGCTCCGCGACCCGGACGTGGACGCCGTGCACATCAACACGCCGATTCCGGATCACGCGTGGATGACGCTGGCCGCGCTGAAGGCCGGCAAGCACGTCGCCTGCACCGTGCCCATGGCCACGAGCGTCGCCGATTGCCGCAGGATCGTCGCGCTGCAGGCGCGCACCGGGCTGACCTACATGATGATGGAGACCGTGGTCTACGCGCGCGAGTACCTGTTCCTGAAGTCGCTGCTCGACGCGGGCCGGCTGGGCCGGCTGCAGTTCGTGCAGGCCAGCCACCAGCAGGACATGGACGGCTGGCCGGACTACTGGCCCGGCCTGCCGCCCATGTGGTACGCGACGCACTGCGTCGGCCCGGTCGCAGGGCTGGTCGGCCGGCCGGCCACGTCGGTGAGCTGCGTCGGCTCGGGCACGATCCGCAAGCATCTCGCGCGCAAGCACGGCAGCCCGTTCGCCGTCGAGTCGGCGCACGTCACGTTCCAGGGCACGGACGTGAAGGCGCGCATCGTGCGCAGCCTGTTCGACACCGCGCGCCAGTACCGCGAGAGCATCGACGTGTACGGCAGCCGGCGCTCCGTCGAGTGGCCGCTGGTCGAGCACCAGCCGCTGGTGATGCACGTGGCCAAGCGGCCCGAAGCGCGGATTCCGCGCCCCGTCCGCGCGCCCGACTACGCGCGGCGCCTGCCGGCGGCGATCCGGCGTTTCACGACCAGGGGCGTCTACGATTTCGGAAAGCGGACGCACCTGAGCTTCACGCAGGGCGCGGGCCACGGCGGCAGCCACCCGCACCTGGTGCACGAGTTCGTCACGGCGCTCGCCGACGGGCGCGAGCCGTTCCCCAACGCCCGGCAGTCGGCCAACTGGACCTGCGTCGGGCTGTGCGCCCACGAGTCCGCGCTGAAGGGCGGCGCGCCCGTCAGGCTGGGCGCGTTCACGCTGTGATGTCCAGGGCCGACGGCATCGATTCCCTCGAGGATCCGCCATGAGCAACGCGCAGGTCGGCAACGAGGCCATTGCACCCAACGCCAGGCGCCTCCTGTGGGCCGGCTTCATGGCCATCTTCGCCGCCGGCGTCGGCTTCGCGCTGCGCGGCGGCCTGTTCGACAACTGGGGCAAGGAGTTCGGCTTCACGGCCACGCAGCTGGGCGCCATCGCCGGCGCCGGCTTCTCCGGCTTCTGCTTCGGGATCATCCTCGGCGGCGTCGTCTGCGACACGATCGGCTACGGCAAGCTGGTCATCGCGGCCTTCGGGCTGCACGTGCTGTCCGCGATCGCGACCCTGAGCGCCACGTCGCCGGACAACGCCGCGCTCATGCTGACCGTCGGCGTCTTCGTCTTCTTCTTCGCCAATGGCGTGCTCGAGGCCGTGGCCAATCCGCTGGTCGCGACGCTGTTCCCGAACAACCGCACGCACTTCCTCAACCTGCTCCACGCCGCCTGGCCCGCGGGCCTGATCATCGGGGCGGCGACCGGCTGGCTGCTCGACGACAGGCTGCAGGTGAGCTGGAGGCTCCAGGTCGCGCTCTATCTCGTCCCGACCGCGCTCTACGGCCTGATGTTCCTCGGGCAGCACATGCCCAGATCCGAGGCCTCGGAGAAGGGCGCCAGCCTCGGCGACATGTTCAAGGACGTGGGCCTGCTCGGCGCCGCGGTCGTGTGCTACCTGCTGTCGCTGTTCTTCAAGGGCGACCTCGGGTTGTCGCCCACTGTGTCCTACGTCCTCGCGGGCGCGCTGCTGGCGGTCGTCGGCTTCATGACCAACTGGTCGCTCGGCTCGTTCCTGCTGTTCTTCCTGTTCATCGCCCACGCGCTCGTCGGCACGGTCGAACTGGGCACGGACAGCTGGATCCAGAACGTCACGGGCAACCTGTTCACGTCCGAACAGGGGCGGGCGTTGTTCCTCTGGACCTCGGTGATCATGTGCGTGCTGCGTTTCGGCGGGAACTTCATCGAGCGGACGCTGCGACTCTCGCCGGTCGGCCTGCTGCTGGCCTGCGCGGTGGCCGCGAGCCTCGGGCTGCACCTCGCCAGCGACATGCAGAGCTTCGGCATGGCGCTGGTCGCGCTCGGCCTCTTCGCCGTGGGCAAGACCTTCTTCTGGCCCACGATGCTCGCCGTGGTGTCCGACCGCTTTCCGCGCACGGGTGCGGTGGCCATCTCGATCATGGCCGGCATCGGCTTCCTGGCGGCCGGCAGCATCGGCAGCCCCGGCCTGGGTTACAGCAAGGACCGCTACGCGGCGGAAGCGCTGCAGGCCGCCGATGTCGCCGTGTACGAGCAGGTGCAAGCCAAGGAACCTTCGAGCTTCCTGTTCCTGGCACCGGTGCATGCGATCGACGGCAAGCTGCTGGCCGAGGCCAGGGAGGCCACGCAGCGCACCGAAGCGCAGCAGGCCATCGTGGCCGCCGACGCCACGGGCGACCGCAGGACGCTCAGGGCCGACGCCTTCATCCCGGCGGCGATGGCTGTCATCTACCTGGCGCTGCTGCTCTGGTTCAGGACCATCGGCGGCTACAAGGCGGTGCACCTGGCCGGAACCAGCGCGTCCGCGCCGCCGGGCGGCTGAGCGGCAAGCGATGCGCAGGCCCGTCCGCGTCGGCCGTCGGATCGTGTCCGCGACGCTCAGCGCATTCGCTCTGGCCCTCGCGGCCTGCGAGACGCCGACCGCGGGCTCGCAGGCCGCCCGGTCGCCGGTCGTCGCCTTCGAGCGCCACGTCCTGTCGCACGAGTTCTTCGGCGAAGGCGCCGCCTTCGCCGACCTCGACCGCGACGGCCACGCCGACATCGTGTCCGGCCCGTACTGGTACGGCGGACCAGACTTTGGCGAGCGCCACGAGATCTTCGAGCCGAAGGCCTTCGATCCGGCCGGGTACTCCGACGCCTTCTTCGCCTTCCCGTACGACGTCGACGGCGACGGCTGGCTGGACGTGCTGGCCGTCGGCTTCCCGGGCGAGGCCGCGGCGTGGTTCGAGAACCCGCGCGGCGCCGGGCGGCGCTGGGAGCGGCACCTCGCCTGCGCCGCCGTGGACAACGAATCGCCGGCCTTCACGGACCTGACCGGCGACGGCCGGCCCGAGCTGCTGTTCCACACGAGCGGCCGGCTGGGCTGGGCCGCTCCCGACCCGCGCGACGTGCGCGCGCCGTGGCCGTTCCACGCGCTGTCGGAGGACCTCGGCTACGACCGCTTCACGCACGGGCTCGGCGTCGGCGACCTCGACGGCGACGGCCGCGCCGACGTGCTCACCAGGGACGGCTGGTGGCGGCAGCCGCAGTCGCTGGCCGGCGATCCCGCGTGGGAGCGGCACGCCTTCGCGTTCGCCGCGGCCGGCGGCGCGCAGATGCTGGTGACCGACGTGGACGGCGACGGCGACGCCGACGTGATCAGCAGCCTCGCGGCGCACGGCTTCGGGCTGTCGTGGTTCGAGCAGCGGCTGCACGAGGGCGCGATCACGTTCGTCGAGCACCCCATCCTGCGCGCCGACGGCGAGGAGAACGCGCAGGGCGTTACCTTCGCCGAGCTGCACGCGCTGGCGCTCGCGGACATCGACGGCGATGGCCTGCCCGACCTCGTGACCGGCAAGCGCTTCTGGTCGCACGGCGCGCGCGGCGACCCCGAGCTCGGCGCTCCGGCCACGCTGGCGTGGTTCCAGCTCGTCCGCGGACCGGACGGCGTCGAGTGGGTCGCGCACGTGATCGACCGGGACTCGGGCGTCGGCACGCAGGTCGTCGCCGGCGACGTCGATGGCGACGCGCGCAGCGACGTCGTCGTCGGCAACAAGAACGGCACCTTCGTCTTCCTGCAGCGTGACGAGGCGCCCGCGCCCGCCACGCCGCACCTCGACCTCGAGCGCGGCGACCTCTCGGGCTGGCACGCGACCGGCACGGCCTTCGCGCGGCAGCCCGTGTACGGCGACACGCCGGCGGGCCGGCAGCGCGAGCCCAGCCGCCACGCCGGCCGCTTCTGGATCGGCGGCTACGAGCGCCTCGGCGACGGCCCGACCGGCACGCTGACCTCGGACCCCTTCGCGGTCACGGCGCCCTTCGGCAGCTTCCTCGTCGGCGGCGGCGCCGGCAGCGGCGAGCGCGTCGAGCTGCTGGACGAAGGCGCGACCGAGCCGTTCTTCGCGACCAGCGGCGCGAACACCGAGTCGCTGCAGCGCGTGGTCGTGGACCTCGCGTCCCGCGCCGGCCGGCGCATCGTCGTGCGCCTCGTGGACGAGGAGAGCGGCGGCTGGGGCCACGTCAACTTCGACGACTTCCTGTTCCACGCAGTACGCCCGGAGTTCCCGCGTGACCCGGCGGTGCCGCCCATCCTGGCCTGGGACGCGAAACAGGCCGCCGGCCTGCCGCCCGCGGACGCGGCGCGCGCCATGACGCTGCCGGACGGCCTGCGCGTGGACGTCATCGCGGCGGAGCCCGACCTGCATCAGCCCATCGCGCTGGCGATCGACGTGAAGGGCCGGCTGTGGGTCGCGGAGGCCTTCTCCTACCCGGCCAAGCGCGCGCCGGACGCGGGCCACGACGACATCGTGGTCTTCGAGGATCGCGATCACGACGGCGCGTTCGAGACGCGCAGCGTGTTCGCCGCGGGCCTCGACCTGGTCTCGGGCCTCGAGCTGGGCCACGGCGGCGCGTGGGTCGGCCAGGCGCCCGAGCTGCTGTTCTTTCCCGACCGCAACGACGACCTGGTGCCGGACGGCCCGCCCGAGGTCGTGCTCGACGGCTTCGGCTTCCAGGACACGCACGAGACGCTCAATGCCTTCACCTGGGGCCCCGACGGCTGGCTCTACGGCTGCCACGGCGTGTTCACGCACAGCCGTGTCGGCGCGCCCGGCACGCCCGACGCCCAGCGCGTGCCGCTCAACGCCGGCATCTGGCGCCTGCACCCGCGGACGCGCGCCTTCGAGGTCTTTGCCTGGGGCACCAGCAACCCGTGGGGCCTCGACTTCGACGCGCGCGGCCAGGCCTTCGCGACGGCCTGCGTCATCCCGCACCTCTTCCACGTGATCCAGGGCGCGCGCTACCAGCGGCAGGCCGGGGAGCACTTCGGGCGCTTCGTGTTCGACGACATCAAGACCATCGCCGACCACCTGCACTACCTCGGCGACGACCCGTGGCAGGCCAACGGCCGCTCGGACGCGGTCGGCGGCGGGCACGCGCACTGCGGCGCGCTGCTCTGCCTGGGCGCCGGGCTGCCCGAGCGCTTGCGCGGTGCGCTGCTGATGGGCAACGTGCACGGCAACCGCGTCAACGTCGATCGCCTCGAGCGCTCGGGCTCGGGCTTTGTCGGCCGGCACGCGCAGGACTTCCTGCGCGCCAACGACGCATGGTTTCGCGCGATCAGCCTGCGCGCCGGGCCCGACGGGTCCGTGTACCTGATCGACTGGTACGACAAGGAGCCCTGCCACCTCACGCGCGAGGACCGCTGGGATCGCACGAACGGCCGGCTGTACCGCGTGACGTCCGCCGGGGGCGCGCCGGTCGCGGTGGACCTGCGCGTGCGCACGAATGCCGAGCTGCTCGCGCTGCAGACCGAGCCCGACGAGTGGTTCGCGCGCGGCGCGCAGCTCGTGTTGGCGGAGCGCGGGCCTGCGGAGGACGTGCGCGCCGCGCTGGAGCAGCGCTTCGCCGGAGCGCCGGACGACCGTTCGCGGTTGCGCGCGCTCTGGACGCTGCACGCCAGCGGGAACCTCACCGAGGAGATCCTGCTCGCCGGCCTGCGTTCGGACCGCGAGGACGTGACCGCCTGGTGCGTCCAGCTCGCCTGCGAGTCGCGGGCGCCGTCAGCGGCCGTCGCGGGCGAGTGCGCGCGGCTGGCCGCCGAGTCCGGCTCGCCGGTCGTGCGGCTCTACCTGGCCTCGGCCCTGCAACGGCTGCCCGCGTCGGCGGCGCGCGCGGTCGCCGAGCCGCTCGCGCTGCACGGCGAGGACGGCGACGACGCCAACATCCCGCTCGTGCTCTGGTACGGGCTGGAGCCGCTGGTCGGCGCCGACCCGGCGTTCGGGCTGCGCCTCGCGCGCTCGACGCCGCTCGCCCTGATCGAGCGTTTCATCGTCCGGCGCCTGGCCGCGGACTCGGCGACCCGCGAGGCGCTGGTGGCCGAGCTGTCGCGCGAGACCGACCCTGCGCGCCGCCTGCGCTGGCTCGGGGAGCTGCGTCTGGCGTTGGCCGACGAGAGCAGCCTGCCGATGCCGCCCTCGTGGCCCGCGCTGCAGGCCGGCCTGCACGGCAGCGCCGACCCCGCCGCGCGCGATGCCGCCTCGGCGCTCGCGTCGATATTCGGCGACGCCCAAGCGGGCCCCGAGCTGCGCGCGCTGCTGGCCGACGGCGCGGCCGCGCCCGAGCGCCGGCGCGGGGCGCTCACGGCGCTCGCGCACGGCGCCGACGCCGCCTCCGTGCCGGCGGTCCTCGCAGCGCTCGACGAGCCGGCCCTGCGCCGGGACGCGCTGGCCGCGCTGGCCGCCTTCGACGACGCGCGCATCACGCCCGCCGTCCTCGCGCACTACGCCGGCCTGTCGGCGGACGAGCGCGCCGTGGCGCTGACCACGCTGGCGGCCCGCCCCGAGCCGGCCCGCGCGCTGCTCGCGGCCGTCGCGGACGGGCGCGTCCCGCGCGCGGACCTGTCCGCCTACGTGCTGCGCACGCTGCTGGATTCGCGGGACCCGGAGGTCGCACGCCTGCTCGAAGAGGACCTGGGCATCGTGCGCAGCACCGGCGACGAGCGGCTGGCGCGCATCGCATCGCTGAAGCAGGACCTGGCTGCGGGCGTGCTGGCCGGCGCTGATCGCGCGCACGGCCGCGCGCTGTACGAGGCCTCGTGCGCGCGCTGCCACGCGCTGTTCGGCAGCGGCGGCGCGCTGGCTCCGGACCTGACCGGCTCGAACCGGCGCGACCTGGACTACCTGCTGACGAACATGGTCGACCCGAGCGCCGTGATCCCGGACGACTACCGCGCGAGGCTGGTCTGGTCGCACGACGGCCGGCTGGTCACCGGCATCGTGCGCAGGCGCACGGAGAGCACGCTGGTGCTGGGCACCGAGACCGGCGAGATCGTCGTCGAGCAGCGCGACATCGACGAGGAGCGGCTGTCGGACATCTCGACCATGCCCGAGGGACTGCTCGACGCGCTACAGCCGGCCGACATCGCGGACCTCGTGGCCTACTTGCAAGGCGACGCGCAGGCGGAGCGCCCGGCGACCGCGCCGCTGCAGCTCTTCGACGGTCGCACGCTCGCCGGCTGGACCGGCGACGCCGGCGTCTGGAGCGTGGAGGACGGCGCCATCGTCGGCCGCACCGCCGGCCTGCAGCGCAACGCATTCCTCGTCAGCGACATCGAGCTGGCCGACTTCCGCCTGGCGGTCGAGGTGCGGCTCGCGGGCGACGCGGGCAACAGCGGCATCCAGTTCCGCTCGCGTCCGGCGGGCGACGGCGAGGTGGCCGGGCCGCAAGCCGACATCGGCCCCGGCTGGTGGGGCAAGCTCTACGAGGAGGGCGGCCGCGGCGTGCTGTGGGACCGCTCGGGCGAGGCGGCCGTGGTGAAGGACGGCTGGAACCGCTACGAGATCGTGGCCGTGGGCGGAAGGATCAGGACGGCGATCAACGGGGTTGCGTGCGTGGACCTGGAGGACGGCGCGCTGTCGCGCTCGGGGCGCATCGCGCTGCAGGTGCACTCGGGCGTGGCGACGGAGGTGCGGTTCAGGATATTCGCGCTGGAACTCGACCCGCACGACGTGCCGACGACGCCAGCGCCAGCCCGCTGAGGAGCGGCCGGCGCGGGGCTGGGCATGCCGCTTCGGGAGCGCTCCTCACGCGCACGCAAGCCTGAGGCACCGACGCGTGCTGGACCAGCAACTGTCGCTCGGCGTTCCTCGCAGATGCTCACGCCGCGCCCGCCCAGCGGGGAGGACTCGGCAGCCGCCGATAGAGCCGCCGCATTTCGGCGGCATCGTGGCGCACCCAGTCGCCCAGCCAGTGGCCGTACTGGCGGCACGCCAGAGGAGCCAGCCGCCGGTCGCGCTCGCTGGCGACGATGAGCTGCGCGGCACGGATGCCCGTCATCAGGGCGCGCAGGATGCCGTGGGACGAGGACGGGTCGAGCACTGCGGCGGCGTCGCCGACCAGCACGTAGCCCGGCTCGGCGCAGCGCGGAACCCAGCGCCAGGTGACATCGGCGGCGCGCTGCCTGCCGACCCGCTCGCCCGCAAGCGGCGCGGCCGCGGGACGCGCGCCGTCCAGCGCCAGGCGCGTCCATTGGTAAAGCCCCGGTTCCACTTCGGCGGTCCAGGTCCAACCGGTGCGATCACCGCGCAGCCGCGGCGGATCGCCGGCGGCGCGGCGCACGTAGCCGTACCAGCAGAGCAACCGCGGCGTCAGCCGCTCGGGCCGCAACCCGAGGCGCCGGGCCAGCCAGTGCGCTGCGCCGGAGGCGTCGACGATCCAGCGCGTCGCGAACGGGCCGTCGTCGGTGTCGAGCACTGCGGCGCGCGCGCCGGCGCGGCGCACCTCGCGCACCCCGAGGCCGCGACGCACCGAGCCGCCGCTCGCCTCGGCGGCCGCGAGCAGCAGCCGGTCGAAGGTGGCGCGGCTGGCCTGGAAGCCGCGCCACGGGCCATTGGCATCGGAGCCGTAGCGCTCGAAGTGCGCTGTTCCATCCCAGGCGACCTCGATCCCGTCATGGCGCAGGAACCGTGCGGCGCGCACCGCCTCGGCGACGCCGAGCTGCTCGAGGAGCGGTTCGACGCCGGGGTGCAACGTCTCGCCGGTCTTGTGGACCGCGGTCGCGTGGCGCTCGAGCAGGGTGACCTCGAGGCCGGCCCGGGTGCAGAGGATGGCGGTAGCGGCGCCGGCCGGCCCGCCGCCGATCACCACGACATCAGGCATCGGTCGTCCACTTCCAGTTCTTCGTTCCACGCCGCGACAGGACGTTCAGCCCGTCGACGAACAGCAGGGCGCGCTCGCGGACCTGAACCCGGACCCTGCGGGCGTTGCCCGGCACCGAGATCGGTTTTCCGTAGCGGAACATCTCGAACCGGTACACCGGCAGCGTGCACTTTTCGCCGACCGCCTTCTCGGCCTTGAGCAGTTCCGCTGTCCGCTTGGCCAGCTTGGTGAACGACAACACACTCCAGCTCGCCCGGCGGCGGATCAGCTCCTCGCCATCGCCCGTGGTGATGCCGAGCGCCCGGTAGGCGCGCGCCATGGCGAGCACCCGCGCCTCGTACTCCCGCGTCCCGATCGCGCCGGTGGCCGCCAGGGAGAACTTGTTGTTCAGCGCCGCTTCGACGTAGTCCGCGTGGTCGAAGCTCGCGTACTCGACCACCTCCTCGCCCTTGATCGTCCGCGCCCGTGGGGGCGCGGTGCCGTCCCACGCCCTGCCGCCGATGCCGATCTCGGCGTCCGTGAGCGGAGCGACCGTCGGGGACGGCGATGTCTCGATGTCCTGCGGCTGAAAGACCCGCGCGGTGTCGGGCGCGACCGCCGGCCAGAAGGTCGAAAGCGCGGCGCACAGCTTGGCGTCCTCCGGAAACGGGCTCCCCAGCCCGTACATCGCCAGGTGCGGCGTCCCCTGCGTCGAGTCGCGCGAAACGTCCCACCCCGGCGCGAAGAGCCCGGCCGCGGCGTCGGGAAGGTGCGCGTGGCGCTCGCTGTTGGGCAGCCGGGCGTGCGTGGCCTGGGCGGGCCCGCTGCGGGGCAGGGCCACGATCGCCGTCACCGTCTTGTCCTCCTTCACGAACCGGTCGGTGAGCGTCAGGTTGGGCGCCAGGCGCGTGTCGTTGAGAGTGTCGGGGTCATAGACCCACAGGTAGCGCCGCAGCTCGGTGCGCACCGACTGCCTGGTCCATTCGATCAACTCGCGCTGGTCGGTGTTGACGAAGAAGTCCGGCGCGGTGACCAGCGAGTAGGCCGGAACGCGGCGCGGAATGTCGTGGCCGAGCTCGGGGCACAGCGCCTCGATCCACCCGTCGGCGGTGTAGTCGACATAGTGCTTGGCGCGGTAACCGCCGGCGACGACGGCACCCGTCACGTCGCGCCGGTCGTTCAGGTTGTCGACCTTGCCGTTGGCACGCACGGCGTGGCGCGCATGGACGTACTCAGGCGCCCTGCGGTTGGCGCCATCCGCCTCGATGATGATGCTCGAGGAGTAGTTGTCGACATCGACCGGCACCTTGAACGTGACGGTCGAGCCCCCTTGGCGCGCCTCCTCCACCAGCGGATGTGGCACCGGGACCAGCAGGCCGGTGCCATCGACGGCCTTGGTCGAGAGCGTCGCCAGGCCGTCCGAGATCACGAACGGGAACGCGTCCAGATCGTAGGCCTCGCTCAGCCAGCCCCCCTTTGTCTCGACGTGGATGCGGCGCAGCTTGGTGTTGCGGTGCTCGACGACCCACGCGAGGGTCAGGTCAAGGTCGCGCAGGCACTCGTCGCCCGCGAACAGCTTGTGGAGCGGGATCCAGAAGTCGAGACCGTCGTCGCTGGACTGGGGATTCATCGGGCCATAGCTGTCGTCCTTGCCGCGGCGCTGCACCGCGACGTACGCCGCGTAGCGCGCCGGCAGCACCCGGAAGTCGTGGCGCTTGTCGCCGGTCCGATGGGGCAGGAAGCCGCGGCGACCGGCGTCGTACGCCGCCGCCTTGTTCCCGACGCGCGCGACGCCGGTGCGCGAGAAGCACAGGTCTGCATGCAGCCGGTGCACCGTCTCGTGCGCCGGCCGGTACTCCACCGCGAACACCGCCACCGCCAGCTTGCCGGACCCGCCCGCGAGCGTCCGCAGCTCCTGGATCGACGGTCGCTGGGCCCCGAACACGAAGTTCTCGACCGCCTCGATCTCCGCCGGTGTCGGGAAGGCCTTGAGCCGCTTGCCGGCGACGTCCTCGATGACGTTGGGCGAGGCGAACGCGTGGTAGAGCAGGCTGCGCGCCGGAATGCCGGGCTCGATGCCGCGCCGCCCCTCGCGGGCGAAGTCCTCGAAACCCGGCAGCGCGCGATCGATGCCCGCAAGCGGTCGCGCCAGCTCGGCGGCCAGGTCGGCCATGCCGATGTCGAGGCCCTGGCGCTTGAGGAGCGCCGTCCAGCCCTTGGGGCCGAGTCGGGTGCAGGCCTTCCGTACCGCGTCGATGAGCGCCATGGTCGAGGCTCCTCGCAAGGTGAGGACGGTGATCGCCAACGAGCCGCAGAGCGAGCGGATGCTCCGGCTGGGCTTGATCATGTGCAATGCGACTGACGGTCGCCAGACTCGGCATCCGGCTCGTCCGGCGCGCCGCGGATCCGCGTCTGTTCCAGCAGAGCTGAAGTCGGCTTGCCGCACGATGAGGTCGGGTGGATGACGGCACCAGGCTCGCGGAGTTGCTGGTCCCGGGCGACCGCGCTGCACGGCGCGGTGGGCCGGCGCAACGCCGACACGTCAGCCTGCGAGGTCCAAACCATGCGACACGCCGTCAACACGGCCCTTTTCCTCATCCTTCTCGGAGGCCCGGCCCTCGGCCACGGCGGCCAATACAAGGGCCCCGGCGATGCCGGCAGCCCGGCTGGCGGTTCCGGCAGCACCGCCGGCGCCCCCTCAGATCCCGCGGGAGCCGGCTCGCCCGGCACCGGCGCTCCGACATCGAACGGGTCGTCACCCGGCACCGGCGGCGGCCATGTCCGCTCCGGCGGCAACGATCCCGCCACCGGAACCGGCCTCGTCGACGCCGACGGCGGCCACGAGCGCTGGGAGTTCTGGTGGGAGAACAACAAGGACCAGTACCTCGATCTCCGCAACCGCCTGGGCGGCGTGACCAGCGTGTCGGACTCCGCCGGCCAACTGTCCGGCAGGGGCCGCCCGGGCGAGGCCAAGTCGAGCCTCCGCCCCGGCGACCAGGTCATCGTCAACGACGTCATCCCGCTGCTGGGCAGCCTGCTCGCGACCGAGGACAACCGCGACATCCTCGACTCGGCCGTGCTCGCGCTCGGTCGCATGTCGCGCGCCGAGCTGGCCGAGCAGGTCATCCGGTCGGCGCAGCCGCTGCTGGCGCACAGGGAGCTGCCGGTGCAGACCGCGGCCACGCTGAGCCTGGGCGTGCTGGGCTCGCCCAAGGCCATCAGCATCCTGACCGAACTCATGGTCAACACGTCCAAGGGCCGGCAACTGGTCGGCGGCGCGGACGTGCCCTGGCAGGTGCGCGCCTTCGCGGCGCTCTCGCTGGGCCTGATCGACGACGCCGCGTCGGTCCGCCATCTGGTCGACGTCATCCGCAACACGCCCGACTCCGAGAGGGACCTCAAGATCTGCGCCATCGTGGCGCTCGGGCTGATGGACAACACCGACCTCGACGAGGCCCGCGGGTTCCTGCTGGCCAAGCTGGACGATCGCAGGCTCGACTCGACCATCAAGAGCTACGTCCCCACGGCGCTGGCCAAGATGGGCGGCGGCGCGGAGACCGAGGCCGTCGCCCGGCTGCTCGCGGTCTTCAGCAGCAGGGACACGGACAACGTCGTGCGCCAGTCGTGCGCCATCGCGCTGGGGCTGCTGGCCCGGCTCGACCAGGCCGACGCCGTCGAGGCGCTCGCGGACTACGTCGCCAAAGGCCGCGATGCGCAGACGCGACACTTCGCCTTCATGGCCCTGGCCGACATCGGCAAGCGCGACCAGGCCCACGAGCAGGAACACGCCGACGCGCACGTCGCGCTGCGCGAGCTGTTCGGCAGGCAACTGAGCAGGCCCGACACCCGGACCAACCGCTCGTGGGCGGCGCTGGCGGCGGCCATCTACGCCCGGTCGGTCCGCAGCGCCGTGCCGCACCTGGCCCCGATGATCGAGAAGGCCTACGCGAAGGAGTCCGACACGTCCTTCAAGGCCGCCTACGCCGTGGCCCTGGGCCTGCTCGACTACGCACCCGCGGCCGGGAAGATCCTGGATGATTTCACGGCCATGCCGGACGAGGAGTTCCGCGGCTACGCGGCCGTGGCGCTGGGCCTGATGAAGCACGAGGCCGCCGGCGACCAGTTGCTGAAGTTGTGCCGGAGCAGGGCCATCACGCCAACCTTCCGCCTGCAGGTCGCCACGGCGCTGGGACTGCTGGGCGACCGCGAGGCCGTGGAGGTCCTGGTCGAGTCGCTCGCGAGCGCGCAGACGCTGGCCGTCAGCTCGGCCGTGGCCAAGGCCCTGGGGCTGATCGGCGACGTGTCGGCCATCGAGCCGCTGAAGCGGGTCGCCCTGGACGAATCGGCCGGGGCCATCACGCGCGCCTTCGCCTGCGTGGCGTTGGGCATCGTGTGCGAGCGCGGCGACCTGCCGTGGAACACGCGCATCCGGCAGGACAACAACTACCGCGCGCGCGTTCCGGCCATGGACGAGGTGCTGGACATCCTGTGAAGCTGGGCGTGCCGAACGACGCCACCGGGATCAGCGTGCTGCCGTTCGAGGTCGACGACCGCCACGCCCACGCGTTCGGCGGGGAATGACGGCGCGGGCACCCTGGAAGGGACAAAACGTCGTCAGCACCCCTTGCGTGCCTGCGTGCCCCGCCGCATCAACGCCCGGTGGACCTGCGCGAGGCCGCGCTTGACGCGGGTGCGCACCGTCTCCACCGGCAGCCGCAGGCGCGCGGCGATCTCGGTCGGCGTGAGGTCCTCGAAGAACCGCAGCCGCACGACCTCGCGGTAGTGATCGTCCAGCTCCGCCACGGCCTGCAGGACCCGGGCGCGCAGTTCGGCATCGCAGCGCAAGTCGCCTCCGGTTCGAGCGCGAGATCCCGGGCCACGAGCGCCTCGCGCAGCCGTCGCCGCTGGTTGCCGCGCAGCGCCTGCAGCGCGAAGTTGCGCGCGACGGTGGCCAGCCACGCGCGACCGAGGAAACCACCGGCGGCGGCCTGCGCCATGGCCGCCAGCCACGTCTCCTGCGCCAGGTCGTCGATCGTGTGCGGGTCGGCCACGAAGCGCCGCAGCAGCGCGCGCACGAAGCGATCGTCCGCCGCGAAGCGCTCGGGGTCGAGGTTGGCTGGATGGGTCACGATCGCGCCCTGCCAGATGCCACGGAGTGCGGCGCCGGTTCAATCCGCGGGTCGCGTGAACCGCCTTCGGGCTGCCCGGCATTCTGGTCATGCCGGCAGCCGAAGCCAGCCAGGAGCACCTCGACATGCATGGGACCGTCCTCCTCGCCGCCTTGCTCGAGCAGCCGTCGGTCGCGCCGCACCCTCGCGGCCTGATCACCCTGTTCCAGTCCACGGGGTTCGTGGGTCCCCTGCTGATGCTGCTCGGCGCGCTCGCGGTGCTGGCCGCCGTCCGGCGCTGGCTCGAACTGCGACCCGCAAGCCTGGCGCCCGAGCCGTTGCAGGCAAGCCTCGAGCTCGCGCTGCGGGACGGAAAGGTGTCCGCCGCACTGGCGCAAGCCACGGCCAGCCGCACCTGCCTGGGCACCGTGGTCGCCGCAGGCCTGCAGCTGCACGCGGCCGGACTCGACGAGATGCTCGCCAACGTCGAGCGGACCGCGCTGAGGGAATCACTGCGGCTGGCCAACCGCATCGCCAACCTCGCGCGCTTCGGCCTGGTCATCCTGCTGATCGGCGTGCTGGGCACGGTGCTGGGCCTCGTCAACACCCTGCGGGTGCTCGAGCTGCTCGTGGCGCCGGGCCTCGGCCACTTCGTCGCCGGCGCCGCGGAGTCGCTGACCTGCACCGCGTTCGGCCTGGCGCTCGCGCTGCTCTGCTTCTGCGCCTACTTCATGCTCCAGAGCCGGCTCGCGCAACGCACGCTCGCCGTGCGCGAGATCGCCGAGGAGCTGATGCTCTGCGCGGCGTCGCGGACCGGCACCCCGGGCAGGTGAGCCGCGCCCGGGCGCGGATCAGAGGGTCGCCAGCCGCAGGCTCGTTCGAGCGGGGTCAGCCGCCGCCGAACGTCAACCCCAGGCCCGGAGTGAACGACACGCCCTTGGACGCGCCGGGATCCGCCTGGAGCGCCTGCCCGAATGCGGTCAGTCCGCAGAACGTCGGCAGGGTCGGGATCGTGACGGGCACGAGCAGCCCGGAGGCGGGGACCGTCACCAGGAACTCGAACGCCGGCGCCACCAGCAGGGACCCGCCCAGGCCAGTGGCCACGCTCACGGCCTCGAATCCGAAGAACAGCAGGCCCGCCGCGCCCGCCCCCGAGGAGTTGGTCACCTCGAACGTCACGGTTGCGCCGAGCACGGGCGCGCCGGTCAGCGTGAAGGCGGGAACGCCGCTCGTGCCCGGCCAGCCCGAGCCGAAGTTCCACCACGACGCCGAGTCCAGCGCCAGGAACGAGGCGCTGCCGAACGCGAACGAGGGTTCGTGATCGTCGGGGCATCCGACGAGGAGCCGCGCGCCCGAGAGCGCCACCGAGAACCCGAAGTACTCCGCACTCTCCGGGCTCGCGTCGGTGATCTTCAGCGCCTCCGTCCATTGACTGCCGTCCGATTCGAACCAGTAGGCAGCGCCGGACTGGATCCCGAACTGACCGTCGCCGAAGGCCCCGATCAGCGCGCCGTCGGCGGAGACGGCCACGGAATGCCCGAAGTTCTGCCCCGCGGCGGAGTCGCCCGGCGTGAGGCTGGCCTGCTGCGACCAGGCTCCGCCGCTCCGGCGGAAGACGTACGCCGACCCGGACCCGCCATCGCCGATGGCGCCGGCGACGATCGTGTCGCCGTGGATGGCGACGTCGGAGCCGAGACCGTCGAAGCTCGCGCCGTCCGCGGCAAGGAGCTGCGCGGTTTCCGTCCAGCCCGTCGCTCCGGTTTCGAACACGTGTGCGCGACCCGCGTTCGGCGCGACGCCGTCAGCTCCCAGTGCACCGATCACGATGACGCCGGCGTCGACGTCGACAGCGTTGCCGAACGCGTCACTCGCCTGCCCATCGGTGGCGGTCAGCTTGGCTTCCGCGATCCAGGCTCCTGCGACGCGCCGGAACACCCAGGCCGAGCCGGAGAACGAGCCGTCGTCGTCGTCGCCCGCCGCTCCGACGACCGCGATGTCGCCTCGGATCGCGACGGACTGGCCGAACTCGTCGTCCGGCGCGCCGTCGGCGGCAACCAGCATCGCGTCCACCAGCCACGTGCCGCTCAGCCTGCTGAAGACGAATGCGGCGCCCGACTGCGCCCCGGCGTGATCGTGGTAGCGTGCGCCGACCAGCGCGAAGTCTCCGTCGAGGTCGACCTCCTGACCGAATCCGGAGAACGACGCGCCGGCAGGCGGGAGCAGCTTGGCGTCGAGCAGCCACCCGGCCGCGGTCTGCTGCCAGACGTACACGGTGCCCGACACGCCGTCGGTGCCGTCGCCGAACACCCCGACGAGCGCGCGATCGCCGTCGATCGCCGTCGCCCACCCGAACTCCTGGCCGCTCTTGCCGTCACCAGCCTTGAGCTCGGCCTGGTCACACTGCGCTCGCGGCTCGGCCAGCAGCGCGACGGTGCAGATCGTCGTGGCGATGGCGACTCGGACGTTCGAGCGACCGGTTTCGTGGATCATGCAACACCTCCGCGGTGGAACGGCAAGCGCACGACATCGACGCCTTCGCGCCCGCCGCTCGACGAGTCTCGCTGATCGCGACCGGGCGGCCGGAGGCTGGGCCAGGCAAGGCCCCCTTGTAACCTGCTCCGCCGCGGCGCGCTCGGGCCCGCGCGACTTGGCCGGCAGCGCGGCGCGCGCAGTCTGGAGGAGGCGCACCGTCCCCTGCGGTGTCATTGGCAACACGTCAGGTCCTGATCCTGATCCTCCAAGTCCGATTCCTGGCCGGGGAACCAGCCTGTCGGCCCGCGCAGGGCGACCACGATCGCGCCTGCTCCGCGAGGATCTTCGAGAGACGATCCACGCTGCCGTCGGACCTGGATGGGTGTCATCGCGCCCCGCGTTCCGGAGGTGACTCGTGCAACCAGCAAGCGCCTGCGCTGCCTGCCCTTCGGCCTGCTCGCCGGTCTCACGCTCGTCGCCGCGTCGCCGCTGAAGGCCGCGGACTTCCATGGCGACGGCTTCGCCGATCTCGCGATCGGCTCCCGCAGCAGCCGTCCGGCGCAGCGCTCAACGCCCCGGCAAGACCCGGGCGAGGAACTCCGCCAGCGCGTGACCGACGATCTCGTTGCCGCGCAGGTTGAAGTGCGTGTTGCGGAGCAGGTAGGCGTGTTCGCCGCGCGCGGCCGCGGCGCGCAGGTCGGGCAGGACGTCGAGACACGGCACGCCGCGCGAGCGCAGGAACTCCGAGATGCGGCGCTGCGGCAGATCACGCTCGAAAACCTGGCCGCCCGACGCGCCCTCGATCCGCGCCCAGAGCTCGTCATCGACCTGGAACTCGTCAGGCAGCAGCAGCACCATGACCGGCGTCGTCCCCGCGGCCGCGAGCAGGGCCTCCAGGCAACCGAAGAAGTTCGGCCAGTCCGGCCCGGCCGGAACGCAGGTCAGCAGCGTCCGTGCACGCTCGATCTCGAAGTGCTCGTCCGCCGTGTACGGCGGCACTTCGAGCGCGCGATCGAAGAGCCACGGCGTGATCGAGGGCAGCATCGCGCGCAGCTGCCCGGCATCGCCGCGCACCTCGCCCAGCGGCGTGTCGAGGATGATCGTCCCGTCTTCGATGCGGCCGCGCAGCGACCGGGCGTGCCCGGGGCCGGCAGCGTCGGCGAGCGCCAGGCGCCTCGGCACGTAGAGCAGACGCGCGTTCTTCGGATGGAACACCCGCAGGAACCAGGCTGTCTCGGCGCGCCAACTGTCGCTCACGTCGTTGCCGACGAAGAGGCCGAGGATCACGGCGTCGGGCGCGCGCGGCAGCACGTCGCGCTCGAGCAGCACGAGGTACTCGCGCGGGCCGGCCGCATGCACGCCGAAGGCCTGCACGGCCAGGCCCAGCTCGCGCTCGGCCACCGTCGTGAAGTGCACGGGCTGCGGCACCGAGCTCGCCACGAACGAGTCGCCGATGCACGCGACCCAGGGCGCGGCGTCGCCCGGCCCCGGCGGCTCGTCGTCGTAGTAGCCGAGCGAGTTGCACGGGAAGCCGAAGCGCACCGAGCCGGACGCGAAGCGGTAGGCCGCGAGCTGCGCATTGACGCCGCTCGACGCCGGCAGCCAGAGCGGCGCAGCGGGCAGGACGGCGCCGGCAAGGCGCAGGCCGAGTTCGAGGCTGGCCACGAGCAACGCGGCCCCGAACAGCGCCTGGTCGAAAACGCGCCGCGCGCGCGGCGCAGCCCGGCGCAGCAGCACTCGCCCGACGAGCCACGCTGCCAGGAGGCCGAGGCCGACCGTCAGCGCCGCGAGGCCCAGGCCCCGCGGCGTCGCGGGCGCCAGGCCGCCGACGACCGCCGCCCAGCTTGCCACCGCGAACACGAGCGCCGTTCGCAGCATGCGCCCCGGCCCGCCGCCTCCGTCGTGCTGAGTGGACATCCTTGCAGAGGATAGGCAAGGCAAGGTCCTGCCGTGTACCCCACCTTGGCGCGGCAGGCCCGCGGCCCGTCGTTTCGTCCGACGCCCGCCAAGCCTGCGCTGGGTCGTCCGTCGCGAAGGTCCTGGTCTCGGGCATGGCGCGCGGATCCCGGGGACGGCGGCGGGCATTCCAGGGGGAGGGATCGATGGAGAGGCAGGGGAACTGCGGGTGACCGGGGGAATGGCGGGCGCAGCGCCGACGGGGGCACGCGACATCGGACGAACCGCGCCCCTCCGGGCGTCAAGAGTTCCGCCGCGCCTCGCACGTCCTCAACGGGCAGCCTGCAGGTCGAGCCCGCGCACCAGCCTCGCGAGCTCTTCCGCGGCGATGCGGTTCCCGACGGCCGAGAGGTGACCTCCCTCCGAGGACGCGCGGTAGATCGCGTCCTGCGGGTGGGCCGCCGCGTGGGCGCGGAACGCCGCGTCGAGGCGCAGGCAGGCGAGCCCGAGCTCGCGCGCGCGCCGCTCGCAGGCCTCCTCGAGCGCCGCCATCGTGGATCCGCCCACATCGAGGCAGTCGCGGCTCGGGATCACCAGCCACACGGGCGTCGCACCCGCCTCGTGCGCGAGGCGCTGGAAGCGCGCCATGAGCCGGGACAGAATCTCCCACGCCGGCACGCCTGGTCCCACGGACCACTCGCCGAGCGAGCGCCTGCCCGCGAAGAACGCGGAGAGCGCCCACGACTCCGCGGAGGAACCGCCGATCCGGCGCTGGCCGGTGGCGTAGGCCTCGTAGAGGCCCTCGGGCGCGATCACGGGCGATCGGGTGAGACGGAGCCCGTCGGGCTGAACCGCGGCGTCGACGACGAACATGGGTTTCGCGTAGTCGCGGAACCAGAGGATGTTCCGGCTGTAGTCGCGCGTGAAGAAACCCAGGACCGCGACATCGGGCGCGTAGCGGCTGCCGTATTCCTCGAAGACGATCGACTGCTGGTCGGTGCCCGTGCCGGACACGGCCATGTTCAGGACCTCCCAGCCCTCCAGCAAGTCCCCCGCGTCGAGCCGTTGCGCGAAGGTCTCCTCGTCGCGCACGTTGGCGCCGAACGTGTAGCTGTCGCCCACGAGCAGCATGCGGCGCACGCCGGGCCGGCGTTCCAGCGCGAACTCCTGCGACCCGCGCATGCCCGCGGAGTTGGTCGTGAGCCCGTCCTCGCGCAGGCCCGGCGCATTGCGCCAGCCCGCGAGCGGATCGTGGACGAAGCGGCTCGCGAGGACGGCCGCGCCCGCGGCGAGGTGCTCCCGCGCCCAGCGCCACTCCTGCTCGAGCGACTCGTCGGCGGCGGGCGGGACGCCGCCATCCAGCGTGTACGAGACGCGCACGCCCACCTCGAGCACGAGCAGCAGCGTGAGCAACGTCACGACCGCGTGGAGTGCCCATCGTTGGCGTCTCGAGATCGTCATGACTTGCCGCCCACGATAGACTCCGCGGCCGGCTTGCTCCCGGGCGGTCATGCAGGTACGCGTCCTGTCGGCCATGCAGCCAGTCCGCGGCGGCGGCACCAGGCGTCGCCAGCGTGGCCAGGAACGCCGGGCTCGAGCCGTCAGCCGGTCGCACGACGAGCCGGCGATCGCGAGATGCGATCGCCGGCCACGTCGTTGAACCGCGATGCGCGACACTGGTCCGAAGTGGGCAGGCTCCGGATCAGAGGCCGCTGAAGCCCACCAGTTCCAGGGTCTCGGTTGAGCCTTCCTTGGTCTCGTAGATGAAGCCGACGCCGGGCGCGTAGAACTTGTGCTCGCGCGCCTCCGGGTCGGTGGGCAGGAAGTCCAGGGTCTCGACGCAGTTCTCGAAGGTGCCGAAATCGATGGTGGCCGTGGCATCGTCGGCCAGCACCGTGCCGGCGTCCTCGGCATCGCCCAGGAACCACTCCTGGCGATAGGTCGTGCCCACGACGGGGTCGGCCAGCATGACGATGCCCGGCTTGGCGCCCTCCACGCCGGCCAGCCACGAGCCGTCGATGCTCTCGACGTAGCCGTCCGCGAAGCTGAACGAGATCTCGCCGAAGTACCAGACGTTGCCGGCGTCGTCCTGGGAGTACCAGTCGAGGGTGTCCTCGATGACCACTCCATCCAGGGTCACGACGTCCCGCACGGTCACGCACGGGACCCCGAGGATCTCGCGGGTCTCGGCGAGCACCGTGACCTCGACGACCTCCATGCCTTCGTCGGTCTGCGACTCGTACATCCAGACGGCCCCGACGGGCAGGGGCAGGTACGGGTTGGTGATCGGATTGCCGAAGTTGTCCGGATCGATCGCGGGATCGTAGGCGCCGCCGCCCGTCAGATCGCACAGTTCGAGGCGCGCCTCGTACTGCTCCTTGGCCAGCTCCTTGCCTTCCTCGTATTCGACCTTGGCCTCGGCCAGGCACGCCGCCTTGGCATCGGGGTCGGTGAGGTTGTTGCAGGTCGCGATCTTGGCCTTCTGCTCCTCCTTCAACTCGTAGGTCGTGGCCTTCTTCTGGAGTTGCGCGGTCTGCTTGCAGATGTCGCCGGCGGTGGCCGTCGCGGCGAACGCCGTGAACAGACACAGGCCCAGCACGGTCTTGGAAACGTTCATGGTTCATCTCCTGGTTGCGGTCGAGCCCGCGTCAACGTGACTGCGGTGCGACCCGAACAGTAGGCGCGGCGCGACGGGCGTGCGTTACGACAGCGTGAGCGCAGGTGGATTTCCGCGCGCCCGCGAGCGTCGCGTCAGCACGAGGCCTGCATCGAGCCCTGCGGCCGGGCTTCGAGCTGGCCAACCAGCGTGCGACGCCGCGCGCCGGTCGGCGCACCGGCGCGCTGGCCGGCGACACGCGCGACCGGGACGCCTTCTCGGATGAAGCGCGCGTCTCCACGCTCGCGCTCGACCCGACGGCCTTCCCAGGTGCCGCGGACCTGAAGGCCAGCAAGAACCTCGGCCGGCTGGTCGTGTCCGCCGTTGACGGCGACACCGACGGCGATCACGACGTGCTCCATGCCTTTGGCGCGCGATCGGTCTCGATGAGGCGGGAGGAGCCGATGGGCGGCGGTTCCCGAGGCAGCAGGCCGCGACGGCGCCCCCCGTGAGTCCGTCCGGGGCGTTGATCGTGCAGCGTGAGCCAACCCGGAAATCCCTGCCGGGACACCGCGGTCTGTTTCGGCTCTGGAGAGGTGAACGCCAACCCCACCGGTCTCCTCCCTTTCGGAACCACGACCATGAAGCTGCCCACCCTGATCCCGCTGTGCCTCTCCACGCTGCTCGGCGTGGCCACCGGTGCTTCCGCGCAAGGCGGCGGCTTCACCGCCGGCGAGCTGTTCATCTACACCCCCGTCCAGTCGCCCGGCTACAACGGCGACGGCATCCTGCGCGTCGATCCGGTGACCGGCGCGAGCTCCGTGTTCGCGCAGACGTCGGGCGTCTACCCGGCCCAAGGGCTGGCCATGGCGTTCGATCCGTATCGCCAGCGGCTTGTGTTCAGCGCGTCGATCGGTGGCCCGACGAACCAGCTCTGGTTCGCGGACGGAGCCGGCAACCTGCAGAACGTCACCTCGGACCTGTTTCCCGCCGGAGTCTATCTGGACAACCTCGCGCCGACCGACGACGGTCGCCTCTACTGTCACCACGACGGCGGCAACACCGCCACGCCGCTGCTCTGGTTCGACGCCGCGAACAACTTCCGCGTGCTGTACGACAGTGATGGCGTCACGCCGATGAAGATCGACGGCAACTACTACTCCTACAACGGCATGATCCACGACGCGGCCACCAACTCGCTGTTCGTCGCGTCGACGCAGCCGGCGCCCGGCTCTCCCGCGTGGGCCGTCACCGTGCGCAAGCTGCCGCTCTCGGTGGACGGTACGCGCGTCATCGGCCCGGTGGGCAACACCCAGTTCGAGGTGAGCCCGAACCAGTGGCCGTGGACCAGCGGCGAGACGCCTCGCGGCTGGAGCCATGGCCCTGGCGGCCAGCTCATCCTCTACGTCCAGTCCATCGACTACCAGGTCATGCCGCGCATGCTGCTCGTGGATCCGGTGACGTCGGCCATCTCCGTGTGGGGCAGCGACGGCGACTCCCAGCAACCCAATGCGTGGGCCTATACGGCCGGCGGCGCCTACAGCTCCGCGCTCGACAAGGTGGTCATCGTCGATTACTTCAACTCCGCGCTGCGCGCCTACGCGCAGGGTTCAGCCGGGGGGCCCGGCAGCGTGATCGCGACCAACCCGGCGTTGTCGGGCTTCGGCACCACGGTGCAAGTCGCCTCGGTGTCGCCGGATGACTGCACGGGCGGCTGGATCGCGTACGGTCTCGGCCTCAAGGGCGCCGGCAACTTCGTGCCGAAGCTCACGGGCGGCGGCTGCCCCGAGCCGGGCGCGCCGATCACGCTGGACCTGTCCAACGCGGTGGGCGGCGCGAGCGCGGCGCTGTTCGTCGGCCTGTCGCAGGCCGCGCTGCCCTTCAAGGGCGGCACGTTCCACCTGGGCTCGCTGCTGCTCACGCTGAATGTCGCCGTCGGCGGCGCGCCCGGCGTGGCCGGCGCGGGCTCGCTGTCGCTGCCCGCCACGCTGCCGCCGGACCCCGCGCTCTCGGGCACGAGCATCTTCCTGCAGGGCGCGTTCAGCGACACCGCCGCGGTGCAGCAGGTCTCGCTCACGCAGGGCCTCGAGATGGAAATCGGCTGAGGCGCCCAGTGGCCAGCGGCGGGCGAGGCCCATGCGCCTCGCCCGCCGCGGAGCGGGGCCCGGCCACCCGCTTCGCGACCGCGAGACGCGCGCCGGCGCATCCGGCTTCCTCTTGCAGCGGCAGCCCGCCTGCTGCGCCGCCCGCCTTCACTGCCCTCCTTCCGGAATCACGCTCATGCAGCTCGCTCATGGTCTCTGCGCCTCCGTCCTGCTCGCCGCTGCGGTGGCTCCGACCGCCCACGCCCAGACGGGCGAGTGGGTTGACGGCGAACTCCTCGTCCTCGTCGACACCACGCCGTCCACGGGCCGCACGCTCTTTCGCATCGACCCCGAGACGGGCGACGGCGAACCCTTCCTCACCAACATGGGCGACGGCGGCCTGGCGGGCCACGTCGTGTACGACAGCTTTCGCGGCGTGCTGCTAGTGAACCGGTCGCTGCCGCCGGACAACCCCGCCAGCATCAAGCTCTGGCTCGTGGACTACGACAAGACCGCCACGGCCGTGCCGGGGCTGAAGGAGCTGCGGGCACT
>Ga0247727_10001643_pt1 | contig 52503 bp, 41 predicted proteins | sample WisWelCaveWW1625_FD_202498 | JGI IMG/M metagenome (GOLD analysis project Ga0247727, IMG submission 202498) | Biofilm microbial communities from Wishing Well Cave, Virginia, United States - WW16-25 | ecosystem: Environmental > Aquatic > Deep subsurface > Groundwater > Cave microbial mat | place... | reverse complement strand
TTTCGGGGCTCTGGGACGAGCATAGTCCAGCAAGGAATTGATCGTGGAAGTGATTCTGTGTGTTTCTTCAATGACCTGGGCCAAAACTTCTTTGTGAGAAGATTCGGGCACTTCAGAAACCACAACTTCCAGAGCGCTGGTCATGCCTGCAATCGGATTCTTCACTTCGTGAGCCAAACCGGCCGCGATTTCGCCTACTGTAGCCAACTGTTCGGCCCGAAGCATATCCGAATGATGCCTGCGCTCTAATTCCTGTCTGGCTTCCTGAAGCGAATGGACCACTTCATTGAATCCAGAAGCAAGCATTCCGAGTTCATCATCGCGTTGAACGGGAATCCTGACTGATAAATCTCCGCTTTTAACTTTTTCCATTTCCCGGACGATTCTTTTTACCGGAACAATGATGAAGTAATAATGAAACAGAGTAATTAAAAGGAAAACGCCCACCAGCGCCGAAAACGTCACCAACATGGCCTGCTTTCGCCGGGGCGCCATGGTTCCGGCAATCTCAGAAATCGGAATTGACGCCTGAAGCACACCGACAAAAGGTTGATCGGGATCATGGCAAGCATGGCAAGTGTTCTCATTGGTTACCCAATGAGAGGCGAACATAAAATCGCCTGAAATCTCGGCCCCCGAGGATTTTGTCTCGCGGTTCGGTAACGCGCGAAACGGTTGACCCGCCGCTGACTTCATCTCCAATCGATCGTTGTACACGCTGAGACCACCGAATTCGTATTGCCGGTATAGTTCCTGAACAGTTGTCTGAAGGCTGTCCGGACGACCGTTTCCTGACCAGTGGCGAACCGCAAAATGGTCCCGCGCTTCGTGCAAAATGGCAATCGCCAGACGTTTCTCTGCCTGCCAAACAGGCTCCTCAAAATGCAAAAGGAACCGGGAAACAGAGAGCGGAATCACAACCAGATGTAACAGCATGATCGGCAAGAGGATTCGAAGATGGCGCACTTCCGTTTGTCTCCGTTAGATGGGACCCTGTTATTTATTATTAGCACAGGGAGTCAAAGAACGCTGAGAAATACCAGACCCCTACCTGGCCGCTATCCGCAAACAAGCCCCGGATGAATTGAATCTTCTTGGCCGCGGATGTTTGACTTTTTCCCGTATTCGGCGAAGTTGAAACTCTTGAAGCTTGGGCTTTCCGAATTGTGACAGGTCACGCATTGCTTTTCGGCGCTTCCGTCAGCCACCAGAATCGGGGTCGTTCCGGCATCAAATCGATTTCTGACGGTCCTTCATCGTTGCCAGCGATTTGTAATCACCCGCGGCGCGACATCAGATAAGACGGAATGTCAGCATGATACGACACGATGTCATGGCTCTCGTCGAAAGCTCGAAAATAGGAATCAGGCACAACAATTGCTCATATTATCAATGCATACGTTCACAGGAGACATCATGAAGAAGGATAATCTGGTATTTGGATTGGCAGGGGTCATCATCGGCCTGATTCTTGGAGTGGTAATCGCGAATCAAAGCAGAGGCCCGGTTGCTACGGTAACTGCCCCGGTTGCCCAGCAAACAGCCACCGTGCCGCAGCAACAGGGAACGCAGCAGGGTCAGCTTCCCGAAGGACATCCTCCGATCGATCAAGAGGCTCTGAGAAAGCAAGTCGATATTCACAAAACAGTTCTGGAAAAAGATCCGGAAAACCTGGAAGCGCTGATTACGATCGGCAACCTGAACTACGACATGAAGAATTATCCTGAGGCAATTCTCTATTACGAAAAAGCGGTCAAAAAAGACGGAACCAACATCGGCGTATTGACTGATCTTGGTACCAGTTATTTCTATTCAAATAATCCTGCAAAAGCTTTGGAAATTTATGAACGGTCTCTTGTGATTGATCCGAAACACTTTCAAACCCTCATGAACATCGGGGTCGTGAAAATGTCTTCCGGCGACAAGAAGGGAGCCGCCGACGCGTGGGAGAAACTGATTTCTTACCATCCGGACGCACCGGAAGCAGCGGAATTGAGAACAACGATCCAGAAACTGAGAGAAGGAAAAGGTTAATCTCACAAAATAGTTTCTAGCAACTCATGCTGAATGCCAATCAAACACCCGGTACCCAATCATCCGCAACGCAACCGTCGTCAGTCGTTGGTGAAGAAAGACAGCCGGCGGGTCAGCAAGAAGAGACTTTACCGGAGGGACATCCCGCTCTTGAAGAAGTGAATGCAAGACTTTCACCTGTGATCATTGCTGTTTTCGCACTCATGATATGTCCCGTTGCATCCATCAACGGGCAACAGATTGAAGAACATCTTCGTGTTGAACCGGGTTATCAAAGCGCGTCCGTGTGCAGAGAATGCCATTCCGGAATCTACCGTTACTGGGCAAACTCAATGCACGCCCTTGCTGCAACAGGTCCTGTTTTTCAGGCCTCATATCTCCGGGCACAGGCTTCCTACGGTCAGAATGTGCGCGAATACTGCCTTTCCTGTCATAGTCCCACTACGAATATGACCGGCGATTTTGATTTGCAGAAACAGATTTCCCGTGAAGGGGTCACCTGCGATTTCTGCCATACCGTAACGGGAATCGTTAATAAGAGACCGCAAGCCTCTTTTGAAACGCAACCCGGCAACACGAAGTATGGCCCTTACGAAAACCTGCTGCCGGCTGCCAATCTCGAATTTCAGTATTCACCCCTTCAACAAAGCGCCATCCTGTGTTCCGGCTGCCATGAACTGACTTCACCTGCCGGCGCAAGGGTCCTTGAAACTTACAGTGAATGGCATGAAAGCTCTTATGCCCGCAAGGGAATCCAATGCCAGAACTGTCATATGCCGGAGTTAATCAATGTGCCTATTGTAGATCCGGGCATTCGGCCCTCGTCAACTTCTCTAGCGCATGCGCATGAGTTTCTGGGTGGGCATTCACAGATCCGGCTTGAAAAAGCAGCTTCGCTGGTCCTCGGCTCACGACTTGTAAATGGGAAATACTATGTACAGGCGTTCGTTACAAATGAAGAAGCCGGACATAAACTTCCCACGGGAATGCCGATCCGAAAAGTAATACTGACGGTCAGTCTGAACGACGCCAGTGGAAAGGTGATCAACGCACAGACACGCGAATACAGAAAAATAGTTGTTGATAAGAATGGAGTCCCGATCACTTCTCCGGAAAGGGTTCTGATGGAGTCAGCCGCGGTAAAGTCCGACAACAGAATCAAACCAAAGGAAACAAGATTGGAGCAGTTTGAATTTGATGAAGAATTTTCAGAGCGGGCAGGCATAATCAGAGCAGATTTAAAATACGTATTTCAGGCGGATTCAACTGAAGCAAGTGCTGTTGTCATTCCGATGACAAGCGCAATGAAAACTACAGTTTCGACAAAAGAACCGGGTTTTGGCGCCACTATTGTTCCGGCTTTGCTCATCACTGTGTTGTTATTGATACTGGTTGTGGTGATTACCCGGCTCCACAAATATAAAGGGAGATGAAGCTATGCATTCTGATATCACATTCAGAATCTCCTGGAGTTTCCTCTTGCTATTCATCTGCTTCGCTTTAAATCTGGGCGCAGAAGATGTGAAGTGTTACACGTGTCATGAGAAAGAACGGATTTCGGAGCAAAACGCCATCCATATTAAAGAAGGAGTTGCCTGCGTTGATTGTCACGGAGGAAATCCTGAGAGTGCTGACCGTACGAATGCACACGGCGGAAGCTTTTCAGGAAAAATTCAACGACAGAACATTCCGGCTCTTTGCGGATCCTGCCACTCTGATGTTCGAAAGATGAACCCTTATGGCATTCCAACAGACCAGCAAAACCAGTATCTCAGCTCAAAGCACGGGGAAGCGCTCAGTCAAGGGAAAACCGACGTAGCTGTTTGTGTAGACTGTCACGGCGCGCACGGGATACTGAAAGTCGGTAACCCCGGGAGTCCGGTTTATCCAAAAAATATTCCCGGCACCTGCGGCAAATGTCACAGCGATGCAGAACGAATGAAGAAACACGAATTGCCGGCAAGCGCCGAAGGACTTTATCGCCAGAGTGTACACGCTGAACTACTACTAAAGAAGGATGATCTGTCGGCTCCTACTTGTGTCACCTGTCATGGAAACCACGGCGCAATTCCGCCGGGTTTTTCGGAAATCAGCCACGTTTGTGGAAAATGTCATATTCGTCAGCAGGAGCTTTTTGCAGAAAGTCCGCATGCCGCCGCAGCAGAAGAAGGCATCTTCGAGAGTTGCGTAACGTGTCATACGAATCACAAGATTCTCACGACCACGAACGACATCTTTAAGCAGTGCACGGATTGCCATGAAGAAAATGACGCGGCCATGAATAAGCGCGATGAAATTTTTTCGCTCATTCATGCCTCAGATACCAGTTACCAAAAAAGTAAGATACGGCTCGACAGCCTGGCGCGATTCGGTTTTCATACCGATGACGAGCAATTGCTTCTGGAAGAAGCCAAGACTTCCTTGCTTCAATTGCCGCCTGTGCAGCACACTCTCAATCTACAGAATGTTCAGAAAGTGGTTACATCAGTAGACGCTTCGCTGAACGATCTCAACCAGAGAATGGATCAGATCCAGAGAATAGAACGTCTGAAGAAAATCGCTCTCATTCCTATCGGTTTATTCCTGATTGGAATGTCGGTATTGTTTTGGGCCAAGAGAAAAGAGATCGAAAAAGAAAGTGGAGGAGAGCATGAATGAGCCTGCAGTGAAAACACGACGATCGTTCATCGATATATTCATGAAGGGTGGACTGTTCCTGTGGGCGACAGGTATGATTGCTCCAACACTGGCCTATATCTGGCCGGCTAGAGCGCGTGGCGGACGTGCGACAACTGTTTCTGCCGGCAGTGAAAAAGACTTCAGCGTGGGCACGGCACGAATGACTCAGAAAGATGGGCAGCCGATCCTCGTAATCCGCGTGAAAGAAGACAGCTATACCGCTCTTTCCGCGATTTGCACACACCTGGGCTGTATTGTGAAATGGGATCTAAACAAAAAACAAATCCAATGCCCCTGTCATGCCGCCGTTTTTGGACCTGACGGACAGGTAGTGGCAGGTCCCCCGCCAAGACCGCTTGAACAGTACCAGGTACTGGTGGCTGGAGGCGAGGTCATGGTGAAAGTATGAATGGAATCCTTCCAATTCTTGATCGCTGGCTGACCGAAAGGCTACCGACCGCAGAGGTAAAAGAATTTTTCAGGAAACAGGCAGCCAAACCGCTGCCGCTTCATACTTCCTGGTTTCATACGTTCGGAAGTTTGTCGCTCTATCTTTTGATGAATCAAATCGTTACCGGAATATTGTTGATGGTTTACTATCGCCCCACACCGGAGACTGCTTTTGAAAGCGTTCGTTTTATTACGGCAAAAGCTGCTTTCGGATGGTTGCTCCGCGGACTTCACGCATGGGGCGCGACTTTGATGCTTGTCATGTTGCTGTTGCACATGATGCGTACTTTTTTCATGGGTTCATTCAAGAAGCCCAGAGAGATGACGTGGGTTGTGGGCGTCTCTTTGTTTTTCATCACAATGACTTTTGGATTTACCGGTTATCTTCTGCCATGGAATCAACTTTCCTACTGGGCAACGACCATAGGAACTGAGATAGCCGGAGCAATCCCTGTGGTTGGAACTTTCGTACGACGCGTATTACTGGGAGGAGACTCTATCAGCGCAGAAACACTTTCCCGATTCTATGTGCTTCATGTTGTCGTTCTTCCCTGGATTCTGGTGTTTCTCGTTTCCATTCACCTTGTCCTCATGAGGGTTCAGGGTCTGGCCACACTCGACCCTGTAGGTCAGGAGAAAAAGATTGAAGGAAAACACGCAATTCCCTTTTATCCGCATCATGTACTGAAAGAAGCTGTGGTGCTCTCCATCTTTATCGCAGCAATGATCAGCATCGTAATCCTGATGCCTCCGGAACTGGGAGAGAAAGCAGATCCATACACAACCCCGGTTGGAATCAAACCCGAATGGTATTTTCTATCGACCTATCAGTTATTGAAATACTTTCCTAAAATGGTCGGTTTGCTTATCTCGGTTGTCCCTTCGCTGCTGCTTCTTCTTTGGCCTTTTCTGGATAGAACTCCTGAGCGACGATATCGAAACAGGCCCGTAAGCACAAAAATCGGCATTCTGGCAATGATCCTGGCGGTAGTGTTGGGAATACTCGGTCATTTTTCTGAACAAACCATTACGGTTTGGGGTAACAAATATCACATAAATCATTACGGTGTTCCTGAATCACCTGAGAAATCTTCGCAAAATGAGAAATAGGTTGTTATAAGCGGAAAGAGAATCGTTAACCATCCGAATTTAAAAAGGAGAATCAGTATATGAGATGCCTCTTCATGATTTTCGTTACAGTAGCGTTGTTGTCAATGGCCGCAGGAACGCAGGCGGCGGACCATAAATTCATTGGCGCCGCAGGATGCAAGATGTGCCATAAAGGTGTGACTAAAGGCAGCCAGTTCGAGATCTGGGAATCCAGCCGGCACTCCAAAACTGTGGAAACACTGAAATCAGAAGCTGCCGTAAAGATCGGCAAAGAGAAGGGATTAAAAGTTCCACCTTCAGAAGCCGCTGAATGTTTGAAATGCCATACCACCGGCCATGGAGCGCCTGCGGCGCTTTTCGACGCGAAATTCGATAAGAACGCCGGAGTTCAGTGCGAAGCCTGCCACGGAGCTGGAGGCGATTACAAATCGCTCACCGTTATGAAGGATCGTCAGAAATCAATTGATGCCGGCATGAATCCCATCGCTGTTGCAGACGGTAGCGCAGAAAAGCACTGCGTTAAGTGCCACAATTCCGAAAACCCGACGTTTAAAGGCTTTAACTTCAAAGAATACTGGGAAAAGATAAAACATCCGAAGCCGGCGGCTAATCTTCAGTGACGATATAGCCGCGGAGGACATTTTCTTCTCTTGCCTGAGCCACTGCGCTTTCGTATTGTTGCTGCGCCTGATCAACAGCTTGCTGTGCATCGTCCGCTGCCTGGCAGACCCGTTCTTTTGCTTCACCCAGGTTTACTTCCTGGCCTTTCTCATCGATGGCCGTGTGCGTTTGAATTGCGGCTCCTTTGAACTCGTTGCATTTTGCCGAAAGCCTTCGTTGAGAATCTTCAGCCGCCTTCCACTGCGCCAGAAGGTCACCTGTGATTTGCTGCCATTCTTCGCCGCTACGGCCTGCTTTTTTTTCTGATTTCGCAGCGCTCAAGTCCATATCCTTCCATGTTTCGTCCATTGGATACTCTCCACGCAGACGATTGACGTCGCGGTCCGTGTAAACTCGCGCCGGTTTTCCAGCCTTTTTGGGATCAGCGGAGTTTTTGTCCTTTTCTGCCGGCTCCACGGCCGTTACCTGTGGAGCGGGCTGTTCAACAGGTTTGTTGGCCAGCGCCGTTTTTTTCTGATCGATTGCGGTTTTCTTGAAGGTCAGGCTGATTCCGCCACTGTCTTTCAAAACAATTTTTTCTTCGTCTTCGGTTACCGCTTCTCCCCGAACTATCTTCCCATTCTTGAGAACGATTTCATAAGTAGTTGCAGACATTGCAATCGCAAACAAACAAACAAAAAACAAAACGGTAATGCGATTCATATGTTTTCACCTCTCATACGCGACGTTTTCCGATTATCTTATATACGGAGGATACCAGCGCCAGAATAGCATTCTAAGCTTGATATGAGATTATATTCCAAAACATATGAAAAATGCTGTACTTGTCAGGACACCGTTCAACGATGACACGGAGTCAGGAGTTTTTTCCACGTCAGGTATAATTCTGCTGTGCTGGATCCATAAACAGGAGATCATCGATGAGCGAATGGCAATTTGTTGATTCCGAGCTTTCAGAAGAATTTGCGCAACTTCAATTGTTTTCTATGAAACAGGGATCTGTGGAATTCATTATTACTGTGAAAGAATATGCGCAACGGAATCCGCAGCACATGCGGTTCTTTGCCCGGGCAGATAAACAGGTCAATCAAAATTCCGCGGCCTTCTATCCGTTTGGATGGGGAGAAACTTTGATTCAGGCACTCACGGAATGCATGAGGGCCATTCGCAAGTATCCTTACGAAGGCCCATGACGTCGAATCAGCTTCAGTGAGCCCGGTAAATTTTTATGACTTCCGTTTTACTGGAAACACTTCGCGAATCCGATGAAGACAATCGAACGATCTGGATTCATTCGCCTGAGATAATACTCAGCGCCGGAACGCCCGGTGAAGTGGAGACCGTACTGTGCGAAGTCGAAAAGTATGTTTCGCGCGGTTTTTTCGCTGCCGGATTTCTGGCCTATGAATCAGGTTACGCTTTTTTACCGGCAATCATTGAAGCTCCTGAACTTCAGTATCCAATGGCATGGTTTGCCGTCACTCGAACACCACAATACCTGATTCCGGGGCAGCTTCCGGATGGTTTTGGAGGTGTGGATGCTGCAGGCATCAGTGACCTGTGTCTGAGCCTATCACCTGACGAATACGCATCCCACATTGATAGTATCCGGCGCTATATCGAAAAGGGAGAAACATATCAGGTCAACTTTACGATGCGATACAACGGTTTGCTGACCGGCTCAAGTCGAGGCCTGTACCGGCAATTGCGGGCAAAACAAAGGGTCCCTTATGCTGCCTTTATAGAGTCGGATGAGTGGACCATACTGTCGCTTTCACCCGAACTTCTGATTCGCAAACAGAATTCGGAGATCATGGTGCGTCCGATGAAAGGGACGTCCTCTCGTGGTAGAACCCTGGAGGAAGACGCGCAGCTTTCGCAGATTCTGTTGCAAAGCGAAAAGGAACGCGCCGAGAATCTGATGATTGTTGATTTGTTGAGAAACGATCTTGGCAAGATCTGTCAGCCGGGCACAATCGAAGTTGCAAAGCCGCTGGAAGTCGAAAAATATGAAACCGTGTTGCAGATGACGTCGACAATCGAAGGCAAGGCACTTCCCGACCTGTCACTTTATCAGATGATGCACGCAGTCTTTCCATCGGGTTCCGTTACCGGTGCGCCAAAGTTACGCACTGCGCAGATCATTCAGGAACTGGAGAAATCCCCCCGTGGAATCTATACGGGCGCGATCGGCTATGTCAGCTCCACGAAATCGGTTTTCAATGTGGCAATTCGCACGGTTGTGGTGGATCAGCGAACAGACCGCCTCGAAATGGGAGTGGGGAGTGGGATCCTTTACGAAGCAGATGCTTTACGGGAGTACGAAGAGTGCCGGTTGAAAGGACGCTTCCTGACGGATCCACCCCTTGATTTTCAACTGGTTGAAGCGATTCTGTGGCTTCCTGAAAGCGGATTTCAGCGATTGGATTTTCATCTGGAACGGCTAATTAACTCGGCCGGCTACTTTGTGATTCCACTTCGCCGCGAACGCGTGACGGAGGCTCTCCCGCAGTTGGCTCTCAAAGCGGAAAATCCTCAGCGTGTCAGAATACTGGTAGATCGCGATGGCTTCGTTGATATTGTATCTACGGAATTAGAATCAATGGATTCGAATCTGGTCGGATGGTCAGGGACGGCGACTGATTCATTCGATCGCTTCCTGTATCACAAAACCACGGCGCGAAAAATGTATACGCAGGAGCTGGATGGTGCGAGACGCAAAGGACTCTTCGACGTTTTGTTTTGCAACGAACGTGGCGAAGTGACGGAAGGCGCGATATCGAACATATTCATACTAAAGAATAGAATCTACTATACACCTCCGGTTTCCTGCGGATTGCTTGCGGGCACGTATCGCCGCTATCTGATGGAGCAAAACGAATCTGCTGTAGTCGAGCGAGTTTTGTTTCCGGAGGATGTTGCAAAGGCGGATGCCGTCTATGTCTGCAATACGCTGCGCGGTCTGGTTCAGGTGCAGCTTGTGGAGTGACCATGCTCTGGCCGCGCCTTTGCCGCGCGTTTGGTGCTTACCTCTTTGATCGACTCAGGCGTTGTGCCCCGAACTCCATCCCGGTCAATTCGCTCAATGTCCTGATGAGACTGACGCCCACGGTGTCATAGTCCGTATCCTCCAGGAAAACGGGCAACGGTAGCGGTAAGTATTCCTTATGGCAATGAAGCTATGATCTTGTGATATTGCTCTTCATTAAACGCTCGCAGGGTCTGAGTGCGCACGTTTCCTAATGATCCAATGGCCAAACAGATCCTTGCCATCGTTTCATCATCCGGAGCCTCTGCAATTACCACGAGATCGTATTGACCGGCGGTGAGATAAATGGATTTCATCTCTCCGCCCATCGACTTAAATAGTTCTTTTGCAGCTTCCCCACGGGAGGGGCTGTCCTTGATTTTTTGTATTCCCTGCTGAGTAAACTGGACCAGGAGCACGTACGTAGCCATCAATCCCTCCTTGTGACAATTCTTCTCGTTAATGTTATCACAACGTCCGTTTCATAGGAATTTGCTTTTTCTCAAGCGCTACTGAACTGCAATATTTCAGATTCTACCGCGAGCGATGTTGACAAACTATTTGAAAATCCTTTTAACTTGTAAATGCCTGACAAAAACAGCACAATGAACCAGGATGGTGGTCTCGTGAGTGTCACCCGGGTTTTGCAAATTGCCAACGAAATGGAAGCCATGGGAATCATTGGAAAATATGCCATAGCGGGCAGCATTGCTGTGATTTACTACTCGGAACCGATCGAGACTCATGACTTCGATATTTTTTATATACATAATACGCCGCCTGGTCAATTGGTCCTTTTGTCTCCGCTGTACGATTTTTTTCGAATGAAAGGGCTTCAAGCATCCGGATACACCGTTCAAATTGGAGGGATACCGGTTCAGATAGTCCCCGCTATAGATGCGCTGGATACGGAGGCAATTGAACAATCAATCGAAATTGAAATTTATCAAGTCAAAACCCGAATTGTATCCCTGGAGCACCTCATCGCAATGAAGCTAAGCGCCGGAAGGCCAAAAGATTTTGCTCATTTGACCCTGCTTCTCGATCATGTGCAACCCTCTCAAGGCGTGTTCCAATCTATTCTGAAACGCTTTACTCTAACTGATAAATGGGAGGATTACAGGAGGAAATTTTATGGCGGATGAACAAAAGCAACAGCTTCAATGGATATATGATTCTCATAAGGAATACAGAAGGACCCTGGCGCATCTCCCCTTCGAGGAAAAGATTAAGATATTGATACAAATGCAAAGAGATTTTGCAGCCTTCCATCCGGACACTGTTTGCATCTGGGAAGAGGATGCAGTTGAAAGCGATAAGAAGAGCATTTGAAGTCGCTACTGGGCGATTTCCGTTTCTCTATCAATCTCTCCTCGGGGTCCCATACGATTTTCCGTGGCTTAGATCTGCTCAGAGAATACTGTCCTTGCTGATGAGTTGAGCAAGTTGTTCAAGATCGTCGGGGGATAATCTTCTTCAAAAGCGGTAGTTGAGTGCTGCAAAAACGATGAATTTGGAAGCGTCCAGTTCTTCGAATGAGGAGTTATGAATCAGGCGTTGCGCTCCGAATTCCATCTCGGTCGATTCGCTCAAGGTCCTGATGAGGCTGACGGCCACGGTGTCGTAGTCCGTATCCTCCAGGAAAACGGGCAACGGTAGAGGTCCGCTTTCTTCGAAGTTTTGTCTCTGGGCGATTCCGTACGCCTGCAAATGAAAATCACTGCCCAGATCGGTTCCGATGAGGAAACTGATTTTGTGATTTCGATAGCTAAAGCCGGGATTGTTTGAATCATTGATCTGGTAAGAGTATCCTCCGGAGAAATAAAACGGACGCAAAAATTCAATCAGAAAACCTCCTGCCTGAAAATCATCCTGCTGCGGGATAAATGAGCCGGAGGAAACAGGGAAGAAAGAAGTTCCATCAATGGAGACAAAAACGGGGCGGTTGTATTCCGTTTTCTGGATTCTGTAGTCGACGTTCATTTTGAACCCGCTGAATCGCCGTGAAACTCGAAATGAGATGCCCGAACCTGAAGAATCCGAAGTCCGAAATTCTTCAAAATTAACATCTGAAGCATGAAGGGAAACATTCAGTTCCCAATCAGGGGCAGGGAAGACTCCGGCAAAAATACTTCCCTGAACATCGCGGTAACCAAGGCCGCCAAAGACGTCAATAAACTGATTTCTGTCAATCTCAGAAACCCATTTGTTTCGCAAAAAAAAACTTCCTCCCGTGTAGAATTTTCCGAACGGGATGGTCAGAGATGAGTTGAGGCGATTCGACCATTGAAATGGAGCGAGCTCACCTGAATCAAAGCTGGTGTGAAGATTGGCTTTAAGGCCCGTCTGGTACTCGAAATTCAGAATGCTTGAACCGGGAAGAGCGGCTTTACCTTTGATCAGATAAGTCCCCTTTACTCCCGGCGTGATCACTTCATTACCGAAGGAGTCAACGAAACTTTCGTATTCAAGCGAGAGTTTGACTTTCTGTTTATCCAGGCGAAAGTCTGCTGCATCAAGAGTGTGCAAAATGCAAAATGCGCCGAGAAGGGCGAAGGCGACTTTCATGGGACACCGAACCTGCGGTACTGTTCCTCGAATTCACGGATTTTTTGACTTACTTCTCCTTTTTGTGAAAGCAGGCTTTTTCGTTTCTGTTGATATTGCAATTCGAATTGTTCTTGTTGTTCCTTGCCGTAGCTGTCGCTTTGATTGACGATGTCTGTTGATGCGGTCGTCTCGATTTGCGGCTGCGCCTGGATGGGCCCTGAAAGTGGATCCACGGATTTTTCGCCGCGCCTGACCGAGAGATTATCGTTGAACAGCGTACTTTCTTGAATGAATTCCTGGGCCCTTTCCTTTGTTTTTTGTTCCCGTTGAAAATCCTGAAGCTGCTTATCAAGCCGGCTCAGGTTGATGTTGATCTCACGAGTGATATCCTGCAACAGTTGGATTTTCTGGCGAATCTCCGGAGGACCGTCATAGGATTCCACGCGCAAATCCTTCCACTCCTGTGTAACGGCTGCTTTCCAATCATCCGAGCACAATCGCCGGTTCGTGTTCTGCAGATCCTGAAGTCCTTTGCCGAGATCGCCTTTTTTCTCGCGGTCCTGTTCCTTTTGCGCAGCAGAAAGAAGTTTGTCTACGATATCTGCGTAAAGAATTTTCCACTCGTTACAAAGCGCGGTTCGTTGTTCGTTCAGCTCATTCAAACGGGAATTCAATAAATTCAATCGTTCTGCTGCAACATAGGCGTCCTGCATCGATTTTTCCGATTTCCCCGGGCCGGACAGTCGAAGTTCGTTCTCCTTTTTTTCCTGCTCGACCTGCTTTGTCAGTCCGGCTATCCGCTGATCCAGGGCCGTGATTCTCATTTGCAGGGAATCCGGAGTTTCAGCCGTTAATGCAAGGGGGAGCAACAGGATGAGCAGGAGCCTGTAAATCATATCAGTCCGTATTTTTCAAGCTTGTAATAGAGTGTCGATGTTTTGATTCCGAGCGTCCGTGCCGCTCTCGTCTTGATACCTTTTGCTTCCTGCATGGCTTCCATCAAAAGCAGTTTTTCCATTTCCGCCAGGCGATCATCCAGATTACCGCGCAACGGAATCATTTGTTTGCGTTGTTCAAGGGTCGGGCTGATTTCCTGGACAAAGGGAAGCTCGTTCAGTGTAATACGATCGCTGTCGCAGAGGACCACGGCCCGTTCCAGAACATTTTCCAGCTCCCGGATATTGCCCGGCCACGGATATTCGATCAACGCCTGCATTGATTCTTTATCGATGCTGATTCGTTTATGGTTATTTTCACGGGCAAGATGTTTCAGAAAAAAATTCACAAGATCCGGAATGTCTTCCCTTCGTTTGCGCAGAGGTGGAAGTACTACCGGAATCACATTCAATCGATAGTACAGATCTTCCCGAAAGGTTCCTTTCTGGACCATGGAAACGAGATCCCGGTTCGTCGCTGTCAGCACGCGAACGTTGACGCGGATTGTTTGTTCACCCCCGACCCGCTCCATTTCACCTTCCTGTAGCACACGTAAAAGCTTCACCTGAACGCTCGGAGCGAGATCGCCGATTTCATCCAGGAAAATGGTTCCGTTGTGTGCCAGCTCGAAACGCCCCTTTTTCTGTCGAATTGAACCTGTAAAGGCCCCCTTCTCATGACCGAACAGTTCGCTTTCCAGTATCCCTTCTGCCAGTGCCGCACAGTTGACTTTGATAAATGGCCCGCGATTTCTTCGTGAATTGTAGTGCAGGAACCGGGCTATCAGCTCTTTGCCTGTGCCGCTTTCTCCTTGAATGAGCACGGTCGATTCGCTTCGTGCCACTTTCGAAACCAGCGCGAAGATCTTTTTCATTTCATCACTGCTGCCGACAATTTCGTAATCGGAAAAATCTTTTTTCACTTCCTCCAGCAGGTATTCTTTTTGTTCCTTCGTTTGATGTAAATCCAGAAGACGCTGCACCTTCAGAATCAATTCGTCCGGCGAAAAAGGCTTTGAGAGAAAGTCGCCCGCTCCCTTTTTTACGGCTTCAACCGCAAGATCGATACTTCCGAAAGCCGTAATGACGATCGATTCGAGCAAAGGGAGTTTTTCTTTCAGCGTAGAGATCATTTCAATTCCGTTCTTGCCCGGAAGCTTGTAATCGGTGATAAGGAGATCCGGTTCGCAAAGCTCCATTTCAAGAGCGTCTTCGGCGCTGCGGCAGGAAAGCACGGAATGTCCCTCTTTTTTCAGGATCAAGTCCATTGCTTCGCGAATGGTGCGATCATCTTCAACGATAAGAATCTGACTCATGCTTGTTTTTCTCCGGGCAGTTTTATGGCAAACGTAATTCGCGAATCTTCGTTTTCTGTAAGCCGAAGCTCTCCACCGTGCGCTTCAATAATTCCTTTTGCGAGTGGTAATCCGAGACCCATCCCTTTCTCTCTTGTAGTAAAGAACGGTTCAAATATCTTTTTCGTCAACAGGGACTCCATGCGATGAGGTTGCGTGTTGCTGATTTCAAGAATGATGCCGGCGCCGTTTTTTCGCAAGCGAGTTTCCACTTCTCCCGATGAAGGCGGAAGCGATTGGACCGCATTTCTGTACAGGTTCATCAGGACCTGCTTGAGTTTCAACCTGTCGGCAAAAACCACCCCGGTTCCCGGTTGAATTTCGATATTCCAACGGGCCCTTTTTTCGCGGATATCTTCGCCGAAGAGGGTCTCAATCTCCGATAAAAGTAACGGCAGGGAAACATTTTCCCGTTCAAGCGTTCTTGGCCTGGCAAATTCCAGGAATTCGTTCAGCAACTTCTTGAGGTTCTGAATTTCATCTTGAATTTTTTGTATATATTCAAGTTGAATCCGATCGAGTTGTTCTTTTTCCAGAATTCCTGCGAACAGTTCAATTCCGCCGAGGGGATTTCGAATCTCATGAGCGATTCCACTCAGCATCATTTTCATCTGGAGATCGCGGTGGAGAATGTTCTGGCGCATGGTTTCGATTGCTGCCGCGAGATGTGACAACTCATCCGAACCGCTGATTGCCATCGGTTGTTCGTATTTTGCCTTACCGATTTCTTCAACGCGTTCTGCCATGCGTGCAATGGGCGTTGTGATCGTTTTTGAAAAAAGACGCGCGGTCCACACACAACAAATGAGGGCCGTAATCGCAAAGAGCATCAACGATGTCCGGAATGTTTTGAGGTACTCAAGGTAAGCCGGACTTATGTCGACCATCAAGACAGCGACGACTCGATCCTGGGCATAAATCGGTGCGAGTGAGCTTTTGTAGTCTTTGCGGTTTACACGAATCAAGCGGGAGGCTGATGTTTTTCCCTCGAGTGCCTGTTGGAGCTCTTCGCGCATGAGATCCAATCTTGGAAGGGACTGTCCAATCCGGATAGATTTATCTGTAGATACAATGTTGGTGCGATCGGGTCTTGCAATATAAATGCCTTCCAGTCTTGTTTGTTGCCTCAGTCGTTGAAGCCTTTCCACGAAGTAGCTGTATAGCGCTGCGTCTTCCATGCCGGATTTTAACGGAAGTAACAAAGTACCGTCCCATTGCGATGCCAGAACTGCTGCTGTGGCATTCAGACTGTCCTCAACTTGCTTTTCGAGAGAACGGGCCGCAATCCAGTAAAACACGAGCCCCAGAACCGTCAGCCAGACAACTACATTCAGAATGAACAAAACAAGTATCCTGGTGCCGATCCGTGAAAACATGATTTATATGAGAATAGCAATTGCCGTGCCGTATGTTCAAATACTTTTTCGTATGCGGGCAGTGACAGGCTGGAAAAATGTAGCGCGGGCTTGCCGGCCCGCTAACCAAACTGTTACCTTCTCGACGATGAGCGGGCAAGATGCCCACGCTGGAACTACTCGACCAATCCGCGGGAACTGATATCGCAACCGGTCTGGGTTTCGAGCCACATCCAGTATTCATCCGACAATAAAAGCTCTATCAGTTTTTTGATACTGCTCAATTCCGTGTAACTTTCTGGAATGATTAGATCTATGTGTTCCTTTGCACGTATAAACGGGAATTGCCCACCCTTCAGAAATCTGATATCGCAAAAAATACCGTCCCAGTTAGAAGAGCCCCAGATTTCCGGCAGTATTTTTTCATTTTCCGCAGAAAAGACGTGAAAGTAGTCCGGAGCTACCTTTTCCGATTCAAGAACGCTTTGCCAGAGCGTCAAGTTCCGCGGAGGAATTGCGATTTTCATGCCTTTTGGAGCGCTGGCCAGTCCCTCCGGCAAAGGATCGCCGCGAAGTGTCAGCCCCAGTGTTCGCGTATAGGCGCGATAGCGATGCAAAGGTTCCTGTAATTGCCGCAAGTAAGAAATGTATGGATCGACTCCCACGGCAGGGGTGTTGACTGCGGCAACATGCAGATTCCTTTCAATAATGGATTGCATGGCGTTTTCCGGAGAAGATCTCCAGAAGAGCAATCTCTGATGCGGCATGGATCTTCGCCACAGATTGAAAAGATGGAATAAACCAGGGTCCGGAACGCCGCGAACCGCAAGGGAATTAAAGGCCCGTTCGTGAAATACATCGATGCGCACGCCGTCCCTTTTTTTGATGGGAGTGTTCGGAGGGACGTGCATGAGTCCGTCCATTTCCGAAAGAGAAGCTGCAGATCCTGAGCCGCCTTCAACCTTGCGAACATACGTTTGACCGTCTATGTCATACAAATGAATGCGATGAAAGCTGTCTTGTTTCCGTTCGGTGATCTCATCGGCACAGATAAAAATCGATTGATGAATCGACGGCTGCAAATGGGATAAAACACAGACGAGGTGCCGCAAGTAATGATAGGAGCAAACGTAAGCAGCGGCCGGATAACCGGGCAATCCAAGAACCGGAATGCTCTCCACCTCACCCAGCAGAACCGGTTTTCCGGGCGAAATGTCCACACCATGAAAATGGATCTTTCCCATCAAACGGATCACTTCAGATGTATTATCCCGTGTTCCTCGTGATGTGCCGGCGGAAATTACAACTATGTCGCTGTTTCTTCCGGTAATCTTGATGACCTGTGCCAGGTCATCCGGATCATCGGGTACCGGCTCCATGATCCGGCACTGTCCCCCCCACGATTCCACCATTCCTTTGATCATCGATGAATTGGATTCAATAATTTTGCCGGGCTGATACTGAGCGGGAGTAATAACGAGTTCGGAACCGGTCGGAACAAAAGTTACCACCGGTCTTTTGTATACGGCAACTTGCTCGATGCCTGCCGCCAGCAGCAGAGAGACATCCTGCGGGTGTAACTGCTTTTCAGCCGGAAACAACAGCGCGCCTGCTTCGAAATCCTCTCCTGCGCGGCGAACGTTATGAAAAAAAACGGGCTTTTTGTCCAGAACGGGAACGTCATCTTCCCAGTTGACGTCCTCAATTCTAATAACGGTATTAAGATTTTCAGGAAGTGGTTCTCCTGTGTTAATTTGTTTCCATTGGTCGGAGCGAAGCCGAACCAGCGCATCCGGAATCGCAAATGAGTTAACCGCAATTCCATCCATCGCAGCAACAGCCGCGGGAGGATTCGGCAGTTTTGCGTACACGGCATCGGAGAGTACCCGATTCAATGTTTGACGAACGGGCACATTCTCGGTTGTTGCGCGTAATTGTTCTGCAATCACCTTAAGTACCTGCTGGCTTTCCTTGAAACTGATTGGTTGCATGATGGTTCATTATACAGCGGGAGCACGGAGTTCCAGTCCGCACTTTGGTTCCGGCTCACTCAGGCGGGGTTAGAGTATAAAATAATCGAGTCGGAACTATGATCACCCTGCACCAGGCAATCTTGTACGGAGAGCGGATTTTGAACGAATGCGGCGTGGATCAGCCCCGCTGGAATGCCGAGCGTTTGTTACTGTTGTCCGTGAAGCAACCGCGCAGTAAGATCTACGCCGATCTAAACCGTTCTTTGACCGGACAGGAAGAAATCCAATATAAGAATCTTCTTTCAAGAAGGTGTGCGCATTTTCCACTTGCTTATCTGGAAGGAACGCAAGAGTTTTTCGGACGCGAATTCGTTGTGGCCGAAGGAGTACTGATTCCCCGGCCCGAGACGGAGGAGATCATTCGCGCAGTCCTCGGGTTGTCGCTGGGTCAGAATTCCCGGATTTTGGATCTGGGATCGGGCTCTGGTAACCTGCCGGTTACCCTTTCGTTCGAAATGCCGGATGCTTTTATTGTGGCGCTGGAAAAATCCACAGTGGCTTTACCTGTCCTGTTATCAAATTCGAAGCAGGCGCGCGTTTTTGTCGTTCGTGCTGACTTTTCAAACTTATGTTTTCAGCCCGATTCATTTGATGTGATCACAGCAAATTTGCCGTATGTTGAGGCTGACGAGTTTGAGCAACTTCCGGCAGAAACGAAGTGGGAGCCACGAGAGGCGCTGTTAACCAGCTGTCTTGAAGAAACGTATGAACGGGTAATGAGAGAGAGTTTTGCAGCTCTGAAATCCGGAGGTTATTTGATAATGGAGATTGGTTATGGACAGGGTGACAGGATTGCTGCGGTTGCCGCCTCGCTAAAAACATTCAAGAAGACAGGTCAACGAACAGACGTAAGGGGCATTCTACGCGTCTTGATCTTTCAGAAAGTGATGTGAGAAATCCGAAATTCGAAAAGCTGCCGAGTAATGAGTTAAACAATCGCCAACGTGAATACCGGCAACGAGACTACGGCTGTTCCGCCCACGGAACAGCCGCCACTCGGCACTCATTGCTCAGCACTTTGGCACTATGCGATACACGTCTTCCGGAGTGACAACCATTGCGATAAGATTTCAAGTATTCTTGGCTAGATTTCTACTTTGTATTTCGATCGGAGGAGGCTTTCGAAATCGTTTGCAGGGAGCGGATGGCTGAAATAAAAGCCCTGCATTTCGTCGCACCCTTCCTGACTCAGAAAAGCCAGTTGTTCGGCAGTTTCGACGCCCTCGGCGATCACATTCAATTGGAGGCTGTGAGCCAGAACAATGATGGCTCGGGTAATTGCGGTATCGTTTGGATCGGACGGAATATCACGTACAAAGGACTGGTCAATTTTGAGCGTGTCAATCGGGAGTTGTTTCAAATAGCTGAGCGATGAGAAACCTGTACCGAAGTCATCAATGGATATGCGAATTCCCAATGCTTTCAATTCCCGCAGCTTCCGGAGATTTTCAGGAGTGCTTTGCATCAAAACGGTTTCCGTTATTTCGATTTCGAGATGGCGGGGAGAAAGCCCGATTTCGTGCAACAAATTCGAGAATCTTTCCGTAAGCCGTTCCTGTCTGAATTGATGGGCAGACAGGTTTATCGCGATCGTCATTTCGGGAAGCCCGGATTCGTGCCATATTTTGCACTGAGCCGCGGCAGTTTTCAGTACCCATTCACCGAGTGCGCCGATGGCCCCGGTTTCCTCAGCGAGTGGGATAAATTGCGATGGAGAAAGAATTCCCAGTTGCGGATGATGCCACTTGATTAACGCTTCGGCCCCGATGATGCGTCCTGTTTGGATATTGACTTTTGGTTGATAATCGATTCGGAACTCACTTCGTTCCAGTGCGTGACGCAAGTTTGTTTCTATGGAGAATTGCTTTAACAGAGTCGCCTGCATTTCCGCTGTGAAGAATTGATAATTATTTCGTCCGAGCTCTTTTGCTTTGTACATTGCCGTTTCTGCGTTCTTAAATAGACTGTCGATGCTCTGATCATCCAGAGGAAAAAGGGTGACTCCAATGCTGGCGCCCAGGTAAAAATCCTGATTTGCTGCCCGGAACGGTTTTTCAAAATTGCTGAGTATCTGTTTGGCGCGATCTGCCGCCTGCTGAACATTCTCTATGTCGCGAAGAATGATCGTAAATTCGTCACCGCCGGACCGTCCAACCGTGTCTCCCGGCTGTACCGCAATTGCCAGTCGTTTCGCAACCTGCCGCAACAGAATGTCTCCGGCACTGTGGCCCAGTGAGTCATTAATAGCCCTAAAACGATCCAGGTCAACGAACAGGACTGCGACCAATTTCCCGTGGGAGCCGGCATCGATCATGGCCTGTTTCAACCGGTCCGTGTAGAGTAGCCGGGTAGGTAAATCTGTGACCTGATCGTAGTTTGACAGATATTCGAGTCTTTCTTCTGCAAGCTTCCACTCGGTGATATCCATCATGGTCCCTTCGATTACTTCGTCTCCTTTTTCGTCCAGTACAAGCGATACGTTTTCGAGTACCCAGAGTGGAGAGCCGTCTTTTCTTTTCAGAAGAGTCTGAACATTCGTCAGGACCGATTGCTCGCGAAGTTTTTCGATGAAAGCGTTCCTTCTGCGTGGATGATGATAAAAATCTGTGCTGGATCGTGATTTGATTACTTCCGCTGATTCATATCCGAGAAATCCTGCAAACGCTTCATTACAATCGAGAATTCTTCCGTCGGGCCGGGTGCGGTAGACGCCTGCGAGATTCCGTTCAAATAATTGCCGGTATCTCTGTTCGGAGTTTTTGAGAGCATCTTCGGCCCATTTTCGTTCGGTTATGTCCTGTCCGATGCTGCTGACTCCTACTACGGAGCCCTGCGGATCGCGAAGTACAGTGTTGTTCCAGAGTATGGTTTTTCGAGCACCGCTTTTCGTCTGGATGTTGTTTTCAAGATAGGCTCTAATTGTCTTGTGTTGCACGTTATTAAGAAATGTACTGCGTCTTTCATCTTTTTGATCGGAAGTAACGAAAAGATCAAACCAGTCTTTGTTCAATACTTCGTTTTGCATCCAGCCCGTCAGATGCAAAAGAAAAGTGTTGCAGAAGGTAATACGCCCCGTCCTGTCGAGCGTTACCGCAATCATCTTAACGTTTTCCAGCGTTTCTCTGTACCTCCTTTCGGATTCTTGTAGCGCAATTTCAGCACGGGTTCTTTGCGTGATGTCCTGGATCAGCACGAGTCTTGCTCGACGACTTCGAAAAATAAGCTGGTTGGATCTCACCTCGACGTCGAAAATTGTTCCATCTTTCTTTTGGTGACGCCAGGTTACGATATCCTGCCGATCTGCCGAACGTGATGAAAGATGATCCATTAACAATCCCACGTCTTCTGCCGGACGAACCTCGGAGATGGTCATGGATAGAAACTCATCCCTGCTATAGCCATATTGTGAGATCGCCGCATCATTGACATCAAGAAAGCGCAAAGTTTCCGAATCGTATACCCACATGCTTTGCGGACTGGCTTCAAAAAGCATTCGGTACTGATGCTCGCTCTGTTGCAATCTGTCAGCCGCGCGACCTCGTTCTTCCTTAAGTCTTTTTTTCGTGAGTGCGTCAATGATTGCCGGAACCACACGAAACAGATGCCGTTTGGTTACATAATTCACAGCTCCGGCGTGAATGATGTCCGCTGCCGTCTGATCGTTGAGCGAATCGGAAACGACAATCAGGGGTATGGAGGGCGCGAATTGTTTTAGAAGATCCAGCGCGTCTCGCGCGCTGAATCCAGCCATGGAGAAGTTCGTTAGAATGATGTCCGGACGAAAGATGTTGATCTCACGCAGAAAGTCCGTTCGTGTTGCCGCGCGCCTGGAAAGGAACGCGATCTTTGCTTTTTGTAACTCGCGATCGATCAACTCTGCATCGCTTTCATTCTCATCCAGCACAAGAATGCGTATTTCTTTTTCCATATCAATAAGACACGCGTCCGCCGGATGTTCCAGTGGACAATCTATTTTCGCTTATTTTGTGATTCGAGTCACCCCTGGGGCAGTTTGTTCTTGATTTCGTGACGGGTAAAACGTTACATTTATATTACAAAATGAAATTGGATGCCGGGCGACTGAAAAAGATTGCCCCGTGGTTTTTCGGCGCAACGAGCGGCGGCTTGTTGCTGTTTACGTTCGCAGCATCCGCTTTTTTTCACAGGAAGTTTGTTAATCCTCGCAGAAAACAAAACAAAAGCTCGGATCTGAGCAACTTTGTTCCAGAGTCCTCTTACACAGCCGGCGAATTCTCCTTTTTAAGCACTGATGGTGTTCGAATCTCAGGACTGAGGCTTGAGCCTGAAATCAGAAATGGCCGCGCTGTTTTCATCTGTCATGGATTGGCTCACGACAAATACAGCGGCGTGCGCTACGTGCAATATCTCTTGAACGCGGGCTACACCCTGGTTTTGATCGATTTCCGGAATCACGGAAAGAGTGAAGGAAAAATTACCAGTTACGGGCATTACGAGAAAAATGATTTGCGCTGTGCCATCCGGTATTTGCGTGACAGCGGTTTTACCGGCAAGATAGGATTGCTCGGAGCATCCATGGGGGCGTCCATTGCGCTTCTTGCTGCGGCCGAGTGCGACGAAATTCGCGCAGTGGTTTTGGATAGCCCGTTCTCATCTTTGAAAAAGATATCGCTTGAGTGGGCAAGCAAAACCACTCGTTTCCCTCAAATATTTATGCTGTTACCGGTGCATCTGGCTTATTGCTGGATTTATTTCCTTCATCATTTCTGGGCTCCTGAAGTGGAGCCTGCTGCCAGGGCCCGCCACGTGAACTGTCCGGTTTTTCTGATTCACGGCGGCGCCGATGAAAGGATTCCCGTATCTCACTCGAGAGATATTTATTCCAATCTTCCCGGTGAAAAGGAGCTGTGGGTCATTGAAGAGGCCGGCCATCTTGGTGTATATCTTCATAATGCTGAAGAATATCAGCGTCGTGTTTTAGAATTCTTTCGCAAGAACCTCCTTTAGTCGCTAAGTTTTGCGATGTTGCAAAAGTATTGTAAACATTCTTAAGTTTTTCTGTAAACGTGATGGCGGTGAGTGCCAAAGTGATGAGTGATGAGTACCGAGTGGCATCTGTTCCGAAGAACTTATCTCTCTATCTCCCTAAGATCGGATTGCATGGATAAGATACGCATATCGGGTGGTCGTCCCCTTGCCGGCGAGGTTGTTATCTCCGGAGCAAAGAACAGCGCTTTGCCCTGCATCACCGCAGGTTTGTTGACCTCGGACCTGTTATGTCTTGAAAATGTTCCGCGCCTGGTGAAGGATGTTGCCACTATCCGGCTCTTGCTCGAACACCTTGGCTGCGAAACATCATGGGAAGAAAACGGTGTTCGCATTCGCGCGAATCATGTAGACGTGTTCGAAGCGCCTTACGACATGGTGAAGACAATGCGTGCGTCCGTACTGGTACTGGGTCCGCTGGTGACCCGATTTGGAAAAGCCGTTGTCTCATTACCGGGCGGATGCGCGATTGGTGCGCGGCCGATAGATCTGCATCTTTCCGGATTGGAGGCTCTCGGAGCGCGCATACAGATTGAGCATGGTTACGTGATCGCCACAGCGCGCAGATTGATCGGAGCGCGTTACCGGTTCGCGAACGTTACAGTTACAGGAACGGAGAATTTGATTATGGCTGCGGTTCTGGCGGATGGTGAAACGATTCTGGAGAACTGCGCTGTGGAGCCTGAGGTCGAAGACCTGATCCGGCTTTTGCGTGGCATGGGGGCACAAATTTCGGGTGACAACACCGATACCATTCGAATCGAAGGGGTAACGGAATTGCATGGCGCCGGACACACGGTCATCCCGGACCGTATCGAAGCCGGAACATTCTTGATGGCAGGTGCAATTACCGGAGGACGAGTCACTGCACTGAATTGCGTTCCGCAACATTTGTCTGCAGCGATCAGAAAACTGGTTGAAACCGGCTGTAATGTTCAAACCGGACAGGACTGGATCACAGTAGAAGCTCCGGTGAGACTCAAACCCTCGGATGTGGAGACTCAACCCTATCCGAACTTTCCTACTGATCTTCAGGCGCAATATATGGCGCTCATGACACAGGCGGATGGTGAAAGCGCCATCCACGAAAACATTTTTGAAAATCGATTTATGCACGTTGGTGAGCTTCTCAGAATGGGCGCTCATATTACCGTGCATGATCATATCGCCAGAGTACTCGGACACACGCCCCTTTCGGGGGCCGGAGTTATGGCCACCGATCTTCGCGCCAGCGCCAGTTTGATTCTTGCAGCTCTCGTTGCCGATGGCGTTACCACTGTGCAACGCGTTTATCACATCGATCGTGGCTACGAAAGAATCGAAGAAAAGCTCCGGAGCCTTGGTGCTCAAATCGAACGCATCTCGTGACCCAAGTCGATTCGGGAGTCGTTTAACTACTCGTCTCTACTGGTAACGGAGGATTTCGGCGTCTATCGTGATCCAGGGTATTGATTCCAATTGATTCTGAGGTATCCGAAAACATGACAGCTAACTGACAAAATGTCCTGCCAATAAGCCCACACCATAAATACTAATATGTTGTTTTACAATGACTTATCTGGATTGCCGTGTCTGGAATTATTCTTGCATTTTAACTCAATCTTAAGGAGGAAAAAATGCAAACAACAAGAATAATTTTGAAAGGACTCTTCATTTTCATAGTGCTATCTCTGTTTTCCGAGAACGCCTCTTCGATAACCGCCTGGGCCAGGAAATACAATGTTTCCTGCGGCACATGCCACTCAATGGGATACAGGCTGAATCGTGAAGGCATGGATTTCATGAGGCGAGGCCACTATTACCCCAAGGACGAAGCATCCAAAGCTATCGAAGAGTTCGTGTCGTTTAACACCAAGATCCGTTTCAATGACGGTAATGACTCCGATACCCTGGACAACAAGATTGGTGAAGTCACTTTTGAACATCACGCATTTGCGTTGTACGGTGGCGGCTTGCTCGCTGAGCGGTTTTCGTTCTTTACAGAAGTGTACCTGCACGAGCGTGAAGGAAATTTATCCACTGTTGACGGATTCAAAGACGGTGGACGCACAAAGCTGGCTGAAGCGTATTTACAGTACACAAGAGGAGATGAAAATTATTTCACCGTGCGAGCCGGGCAAATTGCGTCTCAACTCTGGTACTTTCAGGGTGCGGGCGGCAGAGTGGCCGAAACCCGTAATTTCCTGGTCAACAATGCAACCATCAAAACCAATGCCGGAATCCAGAACAACTGGCTGCCGCGCCAACGGGATTATGGAGTGGAGGTCGGCGGTCAGTTCGGCGACCTTCACGGCGCTTTTGGTGTGACCAATGGAAACGGCAATTCACCTACTAATACGGTAGAGAATAAAGGCCAGAGCGCGAAAGACTTTTTCACGAGCTGGGACTACACTCTCAAAGACCGTGCCATGTTCGGCTTGTTTTACCATAACGGAACTCTTGAAGATCCTGCCAATCCTGCCGTTCCGGAACAGAACCAGGATGATTTCTGGCGACTCGGGTTCACCATTAATTCAAATCCGACGGATCGTCTCTGGTTACTCGGCAGTTACATTAAAGGAAAAGACGAAGATTCGATTTCTGCGGCAGGATTCGCGCCTGATGTTGAAAGCAGCGGTTTCGCCCTGGAAGCTGACTACCTCCTGAACTTAGATCATGGCATCGTTCCGTTTGTCCGGTTTGATCATTTCACTCACGACGGCAAATCCACACCGTTACTGGAGATCAATACCGATAACGACGTTTTCGTTGCCGGCTGCAGCTTCAATCTTTTTGAAGAACAACGAGGCCGGCTTGTGATCGAATGGCAGTATCAGAAACAACAGGAAGCAGATGTAGATAAAACAAAGGATCAAAATCTCAGAATTGAACTGGCTTTCATGTTGTAACCATGAATCCAGGGAGAGGGATCATCTCTCTCCCTGGATCCTGGACATTAGTACCCCGTTGTTTTTCGGCCCCGGTGTTTTGGCATCTTTCACCTCATCTGTTAAACTTCAAGATCGAGGTTTTACATAAATGGACAGTTGTATTTTTTGTAAGATAGCCAAACATACTATTCAATCGAAAATCGTGTTTGAAGGGGAGCGGGTGATTGCATTTGAGGATTTGAATCCCCAGGCGCCGACACACATTCTAGTTATACCGAAGAAGCATATATCCACGTTGAACGATACGCTTCCTGAGGATCGCGATTTGCTGGGGGAAGTCGTTTTGACGGCCACGGAAATCGCGCGAGACCGGCAGATCCACAGTTCCGGATACCGGTTGGTATGCAATACGAACCGTGGCGCAGGACAGGCGGTCTTCCATGTGCATTTTCACCTGCTGGGCGGACGTTCGTTAGCCTGGCCACCGGGATGAAGAATGCTGGTCGTCACCGCCGGGCTCATCTACAGAGATGGGAAGCTGTTGATTGCACAGCGTCCTCCGGGAAAGCACGGCTCTTTGAAATGGGAATTCCCGGGCGGTAAACTCGAAGCAGATGAGGATCCGCGCGATTGTCTTACACGGGAAGTTCGCGAAGAAATGGGCGTTGAAATCACAGTGGAAGGCATCGAAGATGTGGTGTATCATCGCTATCCCGATCGCGCAGTTTTGCTTCTCTTTTACAACTGCCGGTTCTTGAGTGGCGAACCACAGGCCATCGAATGCGCGGATTTCGCCTGGATCGAGCCTTCACGCTTGCTTGAATTCGACTTTCTTACCGCAGATATCGACTTGATTCGAAAACTCGCCGTAAATAACCCGCTATAAGCGGGCGCGTTCAACTGCCGGATCAGCGGCGAAGAGAGAGGGAATCGTAGGGGATGTGCGGAGTGAAATAATTGAGTTCGAGGCCTTCCACTTCCGGACGGGCGAAGCAATATGTTTGCACGTGAAAGAGGGGAAGCAGCAGGGCACGTTTCTGAATCAGTTCCTCGGCTTGACGATAGATGGAATGCCGGACAGAGGGATCCATTTCTTTTCTGCCTTTCTCAATCAAACGGTCCATCTCGGGAGTTCCACAAATCCTGGCGTAAAGCCCTTTCTGAGAGTGAAGTAAATAGTGAACAAATGTATCGGCATCCGGATAATCTGCATAGAAGCGCATGAAATTGAGATCCGATTCTGCGAATTGTTCGAAAGTATATTCTGCGTTGTTGTTCGTCACACGGATATTGAATCCCTTCGCCCTTGCATTATTTAGAAGCTCGCGTGTTAGATCCGGATACTGGCTTTGAAAGACGGAGTGCATCATGGCAGTCAATTCGATTTCTTTAACCGCATGCTTTTCAATTGAAACAGCGGGCATAGAAGGGCCGGGTTCGTAACCGAGTAAGGCAGGCGGCGTCAAGGTGTATGCGGGTAACGCAAGACGTCCAATCGTCCGGCGAACAAGTCCGGCAGCACCAACCGCCTGAAAGAACCTGTGCCTTAGTGCTTCATCAACAAATGGCCCTTTGTGAGTATTGAGAACAACGTAATAGGTCACAAGACTTGGAATCTCTCTGTATTTGGGCGCATACTCCGGTTCATGAAGCAATGCTTCCACATCGGAAGGGAGTAGATCAGAGGCGAGAGAAAACGTTCCATTTCGAAAACCTTTGATGATTTCTGCAGGTGGAACTCCAAATGTAAACTCGACACCGCCATTTTTCGGATACCCCTGGCGCCAGTAGCCCGGATTTGCTTCCAGCTTCAGACTTCGTCCCGGCTCAAAGGAAGTCACACGATACGGACCGGTTCCCAGGCATCCGTCCCGCCAGCTTCCGGAAATCTGCTGCGTTCCTTCCGGAACGACCGATGCGGGAGTATATGTGAGAAGAGCCGGGAAAAAGGATAAAGGCTGCTCCAACTCAATGATAAATTCCTGCGCGGAAATAATTCGTAATCCTTCCAGTTCCAGAGACTCACCATTCAGTATCCGGCTTGCTCCACGAACGGGCGAAAGGAGTGCGCGGCTTGGTGCATCCTTCTTTTGCAAGAGACGCTCAAATGAGAAACGGACATCACGAGCGGTGAGGCGCCTGCCGTCTTGAAAGCGAACTCCCTCCCGCAGGTGGAACCGAAACTGTTTGCCCCCCTGTTCCGCATGAAACGAGGAGGCTAGCCAGGGAATGATGCCTCCTTCTGCTGCGCGAGTTAACGTATCAAAAATAGAAGGCAGGACATACGCCTGCGGAAGCGTTGCTGTAAGCGCAGGATCCAGGTCGTGCAGCGGTCCTCCCATGGGAATCTGAAGAATTCCTCTTTCCGTTCGGGCCACCGGAGCAATTGCGATCGTTTCCGATTTCTGAACCTCAGCATAGTTCACGTACGGAGGACTGCTGGAGAGAGCTAAGTTTCGTACCTTCGGGCCGGCTACCCTCTGGCCAACATCATGGAACAGCGGAATGAACGCTGCTTGCTCCAGAAGATACTTTTCGATTCCCCGGTAAATCTTTTCTCTTTGCTCCGGTTGTTGTTCCAGACGTCCCTGTTCCATCAGTTGATCCAATTCTCTGGAGGAAAAGTAACGCCGATACTGGCCGATCCCGGAATGGAAAAGGCCATGAGTAAAACTATCCGGATCATCAAAATCGGCGATCCATCTGCCGATCAACAAATCAATTCCTTCGTTGTTCTGCCAGGTTTCATTGTAAGACTTGATTGTCGGCGTTTTGATCGAAATTTGAACGCCGATATCCGACCACTCTTTGAAAAGAGCTTTCAGCAACGAAGAATAGCGGTCCTGAAGAATCGGGTGGACAGAAGCCTTTAGCTCAATCGGCAGAGAAACGCCCGATGAGTTTAATAACTCTGTGACCTTCTCAAGCTCCAATGGATAGGATCTAATCCCGGGATCATGGCCCAGTATCCCTGGCGGCAGAAGTCCTTCGGCAGGTTGTGCCAGACGACCCAGGGCGCTGCGTACCAGATCATGAGTTCTCACGATGCCGGACAAAGCTTGACGAACCTCACGGATCCGGCATACGGGACTCGAAGTGTTGAATACAACAAGGTAGATGTTTTTTTGCGGCGCCTCTGCCAGAGTCGCTGCGTATCGCCGCTCACGAAGAATTTCTTCCAGATCCTGCGGGAGCAGATCGCGGACAAGATCAAACTTTCCCGAACGAAAAGCCTCCGCAATCTCAGTGGAACTCAATCCCACGCGAAATTCGATTCCATCTATATAAGGAGGAATACCTTTCCAGTAGTCTCCATTTTTTTCCAGCAGAGTCATGCTCTGATCGTAGGAAGATATCTTGAATGGTCCTGTGCCAAGGAATCTGGAGCCACCGGATCCGGGGCCTGAAGGCTGTATCGCGACCGCAGTTCTGGGTTCCGTCAACAAGGATGGAAAGATAGGAAGCCGGTCCTGCAATTGGAATTGAATAATGTTGTCGGAAAGGGAAACGACCCCTTTCACATGCGAGGTGCTATCGTTCAAAAATTCCTGAACTCCGAGAATTGTTTCGAACGCGGAAGGTAAGACCTGAGAAGAGCGGCGGATTGCGTTTTCAAACGCGCCTTTAATTTCGCCTGCAGTGAGGATTCTGCCATCATGAAAGCGAACATTCTTTCGAAGGACAAACAGGAACAGCGCTCCCTCATTCAAACTTTCCCATCGCTCACACAGGTGAGGGATTAGATTTCCATTTGCGTCAGTAGATACGATTGTTTCAAATACATTCGCAAAGATTTCTGCTTCTTCATTGAAAGCAATATCCACGGGATGTCTGGCCGCGCAGGGATTCGTGAGAGCAACCGTCAATGTTCCGCCCCGAACGACTTGTTCTTTCGCTTCTTCTTTTGCCGGTTTCATCCGCTCCGCTTGCTCGAGATATTCGCGCGCTTTTTCATATTCGCCGCGGAGATTAGCTACAGTCGCCGCAAGGGAGAGAAGACGTGAAAGCGTGGCCGTATCACCGACTGCGCCTGCCAGATCGAGTCCTCTTTCAACCCACCGTCTCGTTTCGTTAACCTTCATGCCCTGCCAGGCAATCTCGGCAGCCGACAGAATTGCTGCGAGTACTTTTGCTTTCTGCTTGTCTTTTTCAAAGATCTCAATTGCCTGTTCCAATTCTTTGATAGCGGCGTTCATATTCCCTGCCATCCGGTTAGCAGAAGCCAGCATGATTCTGGCTTCTCCAACTTCTGAGCGGTCCTCCGCATCTTCTGCCAGAAAATCGAGAACCGTTCGAATCGTGCGGATTGCATCTTCCGGGCTGAAAGTATCCAGAGATTTTTTCGCAAGAAGGAAGCCGTATTCGATTACTTTTTCCTGAACATCTGCCTGCGCATAATGATCAAAGAGCTGGGGATAAACGCGTTCCAGCCGACCCTTGTTTCGTTTTTCCAGTTCTTCCGCATGCTTCCTGTGCATGACCTTTCTTTTACGTCGCGGCATGGAAGAATACAGGACGTCACGAACAACGCCGCTGGAAAAAGCAAGCCGGTCAGTGCGCGACTGCCTGTCTTCTTCGATGAATCCGGCCCGCACCAGCAACTCGACCGTGTTCTCCAGATCTTCGTGCTCATCGGCAAGCGTCTCCAGATCCGCAAAATCAAACGATCGGCCAAGCACAGATGCAATCGAAAGAATTTGCCGGGGGTTGTCCGGTAATCTTTCGATTCGCTCTTCCACTGCTTGCTGAATCGTTGCGGGCAGATCTTCAATCGAGATGGCGGTTTCACTGGATAAACGGCAAACACCGCTATCATCTTTAATGATGGCCCCGGAATCCATTAGCGACCGGGCCAGTTCTGTTGTGAAGTATGGATTCCCTTCCGTTGCCTGGTAGAGTCTTTTGGCCAGTGCCTCATCCAGTTTGGAGCCGCCGGTCAGTTTTTCCAGGAAAAGACGATGATCGGAAGGAGACATCGGACCGACTTGGATCAATTCAAAGCGACGGTCTCCTTTGAAACCACTGAGCAGTTTTGTAAGCCTGTGACGCTTGTCCACATCCGTGGAGCGATACGTTCCTGCAATGAGAGTCGGAGTTGGTCCCAGCCGGCGCACAACATAATCGAGCGCTTCAATTGAAACATCTGCAGCGTGCAGATCTTCCAGAAATAGAACGAGCGGCTTTCCTGCCGCCATACGGGTGATCGTCCGCGCCAGCAATTCAAAAATATATGTGCGGTCCTCAAATTTTTTGGCGCCTGTGGCCTGCGCCGTTTTCAGCGATTCTTCCGAATGACCACCCAGATCTTTGATTTCTGCAATGACGGGAAACAGAGCGATTAAATCGGAAGCCAGATCGGAAAAGTCTGTGGGTGTTTCGGAGCCTGTTCGTGTGCGGAAATAATCCTGAATAATTTCACAGTAACTCTGATACGGGAGCGCGTGTTCAATCTCAATGTTGCGGCCATGAAAAACCGAAATCGAACGCGCTTTCGCCAGATTTTCCAATTCTTCCAGCAGGCGGCTTTTTCCGACCCCCGCTTCTCCTGCAATCAGCACAAACTGGCACTCTCCGGCAATTGCGGCATTCAGACGGTGCTGCAATTCTTCAAATTCCTTTTCGCGACCGACAAACGGACGCCTGGCCGGCTGACGGTACTGAATATTGAGCGCCGAGGCCGTCGGCAACATCGTGAGATTACGATCAGTCGACGCGAGCTTTGCGCGATAGCGGATCAACGCATCCGCCACTTCCCGTCCCGTGGGCCGTTTCGCAGGGTCTTTTTGTAGACAGCGCAGTACAATCGCTTCCAGATCCTCATCTATATCGGGCTGCGCAGCCCGCAGCGGCAAAGGAACTTCATGAGAAATGCGGTAAAGCAGCGATTGAATCTCACCGGAAAAAGGAGGCTGGCCAAGCATGCATTCATACAGGACTGTGCCCAGCGAATAGATATCGGAACGGGCCGTCAATTCCGATCCGGATACTTGCTCCGGACTCATGTAGGCTAGCGTTCCCACGATCGTAGCAGTCTTGGTGAGACGATCCTGCGATGGCGCCATCGCAAGGCCAAAATCCGTGACGCGGACCCTGATGCCTTCGCCCTCTCCGCGATTCAACATGATGTTTTCCGGCTTGATGTCCCGGTGTACAACGCCGCGCGTATGACTGTATTCCAGCGCTTCCGCAACCTGGATACCAAGATCCACCAGTTCCCCAAGCCGCAGCGCTTCATTCTTGAGAGCGAAGCGAAGATTCCTCCCTTCCACAAACGGCATGACAAAAAACAACGCCCCTTCCTGTTCACCGCTGTCATAGACGCTGACGATGGCAGGGTGATCCATCTTTGCCACGACGCGGGCTTCCCGCCGGAAACGTACAACGCTTTCAGGGCTGACATGTTCGGGCGTGACAACTTTGACGGCTACTTCCCGATCCAACACAGGATCGTGCGCCATATAAACGACGCCCATTCCGCCGCGGCCTAATTCGCGCGTAATCTCGTAACGGTTGAGGAGTTTGGTCCCGATCATGAGCCAAGAATTATAGCATAGCGAGTCACGACCGGCGGGAGTTGCGTGAACTGCTAATTTCTTCTTTCATTCTTTACAAATTATAACCAATTGGTTATAATTGAACCATGAAAGCTAAGTCAATCAGTTTGGATGATATTCTTGCCAAAGAGCTCAAAGACAATGAGTTCCGCATGGCCTTTGATCAGCATAGATTTTATCTTCAGATCGCTCATTTGATTTCAGATCTGCGTGCACGAATTGGACTTTCTCAAGTCGAGCTGGCAAAAAGAGCAGGTGTGAGTCAGCCGATGGTGGCCCGCTTAGAGGCCGGTGATAGCCGGCGTACACCGACGTTCGATACAATCTTCAAAGTTTTGAAAGCCCTTGGTTACACCATGTCGATCCATGTACAGAAAGAGAAAAAGAAAGGGTAGCTTAATTTGTTGTGGAAGGCTTCCCTTGGGTCCGGCATCTCTTCTCCGGAGGAAGTAACCGGGGCTATGTAGCTGCATTTGATTCTGCTAGCAGCTAGGGGCAAACCAGTCTGGTCTTTAGACGTCTGCAATAGTATTCTTTTACGGTGCCGGCCGGGACGGAACATTTGCGTGAAATATTCGTAAACTCAATCACCTGGCCGTTGCCCTGCGCTGAATCAGTCAATTTCCACCAGTTGAATAGCGATTTTGTGTACGGTACTACAAAGATCTTGACAAGCTAATTGTATATACTTATGATACAACTTAGATACATACTTAGAAGATACAATGAATTCGGTACGCATCAACATCAGCCTTCCAAAAAGAACTTTCAAAGAACTCTCGAGGGATATAGAGCCAGGGAAGAGGAGCCGCTTTATTGCTCAGGCCGTGATGAGGTCCCTGAAAGAAATCAGGAACGAAAGGCTTGCGGCAGAATACGAAGAAGCATCTGCGGAAACCGGGAGGATCAACAAGGAGCTTGAGGGAGTTACTTCGGATGGCCTCGATTAGTCGGGGGGAGATATTCCTAGTCAACTTTGATCCAACGGTTGGATCCGAAACTAAGAAAACGCGTCCTGCCCTGGTGGTTTCAAACGATATCAATAATGCCCACTCTCCTGTTGTTTCGATTTCTCCAATTATCTCAAATGTCACCAGGGTCTATTCTTTCGAGGTAGAAATTCCTGCCGGCGTTGGTGGGTTACGAAGCCTTTCCAAAGCGATGGTGAACCAGACCAGGGCGGTCGACAAAATCCGACTGGTAAAGAAAATGGGACGCCTCCCGTCCGAGATCATGGAAGATGTGAATCGAGCCTTAAGACTTCACTACGATCTTGAATAGGAGACGCGACTTGAAACGGTTCTCGCAACAATCCAAATGAGAAGCGATTCATCGGAAGGTCGAAGCTGTACTTGATTCCCAGACGCAAGGCGCGGGGGGACCAGATTCATGATCCTGGAACTGTTAAAACAAAAAGCACTTGACCATGATTTTTTTCTGGATTAAATAGCATCCGGCACATGATCGAGACAAAATTCGTATGGTACAATACGCTCCTGTTATGGGAGTTCAATCCGTTTCGCTGTTTGGCATCGGCAAACTGGGGGCGGTCATTGCAGGATGCATTGCGGATCGCGGGATTCCGGTGCTTGCAGTCGATGTTAGTCAGCGCGTCGTCGATCTAATCAATCAGGGAAAGTCGCCTGTTTTTGAGCCCGGGGTGGATGAACTGATCTGGAAAAACCGGGCGCGGCTGTCGGCTACTCTGAATGTTGAAGAAGCCGTTTTGCAAACCGCGATTTCGTTTGTCATCGTTCCGACGCCCTCTGATGAAGAAGGGGGTTTTTCGCTGCGCTACGTGATTGAATCCTGCCGGTCCATCGGAGAAGCCCTGCGCAAAAAATCCAATTTTCATCTGGTGGTGATTACGAGTACTGTCATGCCCGGTTCAACCGGGGGCCGGCTTACGAATACGTTAGAAGAGTCAAGCGGAAAGCGATGCGGTGTCGATTTCGGTATTTGTTACAGTCCCGAATTCGTTGCTCTGGGGACCGTGATTCGCGATTTCATGAATCCCGATTTTCTTTTGATTGGAGAATCGGATCAAAGGTCGGGCGAACTGCTTTCTGCTTTTTACCGCGAGGTTTGCAACGGGACTCCTCCGATTGCGCGATTGAGTTTCGTGAATGCCGAGCTGGCCAAGCTTTCCGTGAATACATTTGTGACGACCAAAATTACGTTTGCGAATATGCTGGCCCGTATCTGTGAACGGTTACCCGGTGCTGATGTGGATTCAGTCACCTCTGCCATTGGTCTGGACAGCCGGATTGGCGGAAAGTATCTCAAAGGCGCAATCGGCTATGGCGGTCCTTGTTTTCCCCGCGATAATCTTGCGCTGGGAGCGCTTGCGCATCGACTGGGAATTACTGCGAATCTTGCAGAAGCAACGGACCATGCGAATCGCGCGGAAGTTAACAAACTGGCAACCCTTGTCAGAAGTAAATGTGCCGGAAATGAATCCGTCGGAATTCTTGGATTGGCATATAAGTCGGGTACAAACGTAGTGGAAGAATCGCAGGGTTTGTTGCTTGCGCAGGCCCTGGCCGCCAGGGAAGTTCAGGTTGTGCTTTATGATCCTGCGGGAATGGAAAACGCTGCTGCCGTATTGCCACAAACGGTAAAATTTGCGAAGTCCATGAACGAGTGTGTTGCTGATACTTCAGTGATCGTGATTACAACTCCATGGAAAGAGTTCGCCGGGCTTTCCCCGGAAGTTTTGACGCAGGGGAACAGGAGACGCACCGTTATTGATTGCTGGAGAATGTTGGGGAAGAGCTCGATCGAACAGGTTGCCGACTATATCCGGTTGGGAACCGGTCCTGAACAATCAGGGAGGCTGGAATCATGAGTTTCTGGAAAGGGAAAACGGCGCTGGTAACAGGCGGCGCATCGTTTATCGGTTCTCATCTGGTGGATGCACTGTTAGATCGAGGAGCGTCCGTCCGGGTTGTTGACGATCTCAGTAGCGGCAGCACGGGACACATTCAGCATCATCTGGAGCAGAAGAGCATTGAGTTTATACACTCGGATCTTCGCGAACCGGGAGTGACGCGAGCCGCAGTAAAGGGCGTCCATGTAGTGTTTCATCTGGCTGCCGATCATGGTGGACGCGGATACGTCGATACTTATCAGGCCGGTCCGGCGTCCAATCTTTATCTGGACGGACTTGTTTTCTGGGAAGCATTGAAAGCAGGCGCGGAAAAAATTGTTTTTGCCTCATCCGGATGTGTGTATCCGAATTTCCTGCAGAATGATCCGGGTAAGGAAATCTATCTGACGGAAGATCTTGTGAACCCACCTTATGATTCGGACAATATGTACGGATGGGCCAAGCTGATGGCCGAGCTCACATTGAAAGCGTATTCCCGGGAGTTCGGTATCAAGACTGCATCCTGCAGATACTTTACAGTTTACGGCCCGCGCGCTAAAGAGAATCATGCTGTCGTTGCACTGATCGGGAAGGCCTTCATCCGGCAGAATCCGTTTGAAGTCTGGGGTACGGGAGAACAAATCCGCAACTGGACGTTCGTCAGCGATATCGTTGACGGAACAATTGCCGCTGCAGAAAAAATTGATGACGGAACCGCCGTAAACCTCGGCACGATGGAACGAATCCGCGTGCTGGATGCAGTTCAAATGGTTATGAGTTTGAGCGGACATCATGCAGAAATAAAGATGCTTCCCAATATGCCGACAGGTCCGGTCAATCGCGTTGCCGATAATTCGCTGGCGAAAAATCTGCTCGGCTGGGAGCCGCTGGTTCTGTTCAAAGACGGACTGCAACGAACCTACGAATGGTATATTGCCAACCGCAATGTCGATGAAGCACGGCGGATCATAACCGGCGGCGGTCTCATTGAACGCAAACTCGCCCGTTAATCAGGCGTAATCACGCAGTTGCGCTGTGTCAGAAATTGTCCCTGTTTTTTGCCACTCATTGTTACTTCCACTGAGTCGCTCCTCGAGTTCCAAATGGTACATCCTTTGCACCTCAAGGATATGGGGAGGCATATATGAAATCTGTTCATGTTGTTTGCGATTTGTGCGGAAGCAAGGCTGAGCGAGAGTTCGAAGTTAACACGCGAAGAGTTGCTGTTTGTAGCCCGGGTTGCTATTCACGCTACTGGACTCGTGAATATGATGACTGGCGCGCGGGTCGCTACAACCTGCAGGTCCAATTCGGTAATTCCGAGCTTGCTGCCGAAATCGAACGAAAACTCGAAGTTGTCATCAAACGATCAACAGGGTAAGAGCCTGCATTCACGCGTGGCAAGAGATCTGTGAAATGTTCCAAACCAGGGCAAGAACACTTAATGCCAAAACCGCGAGAAAAAGCCTGCTGGCTGGGCAAACCCTTCCAGCAGCCAGATGGATGAGTAAGAACGCAACTCTGAAGTCATGACGAAGGATCCATCTGGAGACAGACTGAATCCCAGGTACATTGAGCTGCGGCGGCGTGACAGCTCATTGAGCCGTTTCTCAACACCCGTGTTTAACTCAAGGGAACAGACAAATAAGCGTTGGCCTTCAGATTTAAAACCGTAAATTGTACGGCCATCATGCGACCACGTATGGTTTGCCCATGTTCCTGAGGCTACAAACCTGGTGCTTTTTCCGTCTGGTGAAACCAGGGACAAGCCCTCCGGCGTGATGCAAGTAATCCAATCTCCGTTGGGAGACCAGCGCGGTGGATAGGAGTCCATTCCTGTTTTGAGAATTACCGGCGTTCCGGATCCCGTTGTTACAACTTTCGCCAGCGCTCTTCGTTTTCCATCAAAAAAAGCGATCCAATTTCCATCAGGAGACCACGAAGGAGAATCCGGAGAGTACTCCCCCGATACCAGGCGCACGGGCTTCCCGCCTGAAACCGGAGACATCCAGATGTCTTCCCCGTGTCGCTGGTAGGCAATCCGCTGTCCATCAGCAGAAAAGCTGGGAGAATCAAAAATGGCTCCTTCTAATTCTGTCGAAGTCACGATCGGCCGGGTCCATCGATCTGAAACGCTTTTGAGCCAAATCCCATTGATTCCGCTGCTCCGGCCGGCATAAGCATACTGATTTCCAATCGGCGACCACGTAGGAGCGAGAGCAAAGCCGTCCGCATAAGGAAGTCCCAACACAGATCCATCCAACGGTATCTCCATCAGATCAGCCTTCCACTCCCACGTGGTGAACGCGATTCTCAAACCGTCCGGAGAAACCGCAGGCGTCGCTTCGGCAGTAGCATATCCGGCTGTTAGAGGCTGAGAATAGCCGTCGTTGATCCCGACCAGTTGAAGATGGTCCTTTCCCTGCGATCCGGGGGACCCGCCGAATACGATGTGCTGACTGTCCGGCATCCACGAATAAGGACGAGGTTGTAGTACTTCGCTTGGAAGGCGGATCTTACCCGGTGTGCCGGAGGGATAAGGAAGAATCCAGAAGCCGATGCCCTCTGCAGTTTTAGCCCAAAGGGAGATCCCTGAATCGTCGGGTAAGAAGCGCATACCCCCCTCAAGGATCTCTTTTGTACCTTCAGGCAGAGGAGAATACTTCCTTGATTCGGCGCCAGGAGGTGAAGAGATCCACAGCGTATTCAGCGTATTCTGCCCTGCCTCAGTCCGCAAAAAAGCAAGGGTATTCAGCTTGATAGAAAACCCGGGCGCCCTAACATTTCCCAGTATTCTTTCTGACGGACCTCCGGCCGCACTGACTGCCCATAGATCACGTCCGCTTTCGTAGAACAGTCGAGATCCATCGGCAAACCACAATGGCTTGTTACAGTGTTTGCTCGCGTTTGTTATTTGATTGGAAACCAGCGACTCGAGGTCCTTTGTAAAGACCTGGGTCACCCCATCAACCAGTGACAAATAAGCGATCGTCTTGCCGTCCGGAGACCAGGAAGGTGGATGTGTCATTCTGGTTCCTGTTTCGAGTCGAGTAATCTTGTATGAGGAAAGATCGGCAGGACTGCTCTTCGTGAGAAAAAGAATTAACGAGACAGCGCTCATCAGAAATGTCACACCAACGACGATTTGTTTCCAAACAGCTCTTCTTGCGGGGGCGGGCAAAACCCCTTCCGTAGTCATCGTTGTCGTTTCCGAAAGATGCTCTTTCAGGTTGACAAGGTCGCGATGGAGGTCCGCTGTAGAATCGTATCTTTGACGCGGCTCCTTGGTCATGCATCGCTCGATCATCCACCGGAGCGGCGCAGGTACCCCGGGATTCAGTGTAGAGATTGCCGGCGCATCCTCTCCGATGATGGCTGAGAGAACTTGAGCTGCCGCCCCGCGTTCGAAGGCTCGCTTTCCGGTGGCCATCTCATACAGAATCAAACCAAAAGAAAACTGGTCCGAGCGGTAATCCACGGTTTTGCCGGATGCCTGTTCCGGACTCATATAAGGCACAGTTCCCTTGATGATGCCTGATTGGGATCGGAAGTGCGAAACCGTTTCATCTTCTTCGTTTCCGGTCTGTGCTAATTTCGCCAGACCAAAGTCCAAAATTTTCACACGGTTTTCCGGAGTTACCATGATATTTTCCGGCTTCAAATCCCTGTGAACAATTCCTGCGCGGTGCGCTGCAGCTAAACCATCCGCAATCTGGACAGCAATGTCCAAAAGTTTCTTCGTCGAAAGCACACCCTTTTGTAATAGTTTGCGTAGAGATTCTCCCTCGACAAGTTCCGAAACAAGGTAGTAGATGTTGTTGTCGGCGCCGAAATCGTGAACGACTAATATATTAGGATGATTTAAGGCGCTGGCTGCCTGAGCTTCTTGCTCAAATCGTTTCAGCCGCTCTGAATCAAGCACGGTCTCCGGCGAAAGGATTTTGACGGCGACCTCTCTTTTGAGCCGGGGGTCTCTGGCACGGTAGACTTCTCCCATGCCACCCGCGCCGAGAGGAGCAAGAATTTCGTATACACCAAGTTTCTCGGGACGGTGCATTGTTTCATAGTATCACGTGGCCTGAAACGCTACTTATTTCCGGAGTTTGCCGATCCTGTTCATCCTGTCAAGAATTTTGCGCGTGATGTCCGAATTAGAAGTCGATCCGGAAGCCGAGCTGAACCAGACGCTGGTCCCCGAAAAAGATTGGAGTTCCAAACTGTGGCGAACTTAAATTACCAATAAAGTTCGATGGGTTCTCTGCGTTGAAGAGGTTGAACACTTCAAGTATGGCCTGTAAATCAATCGTTTCATGAATGCGGAAGATTTTGGCGATCCGGAGATCCAACTGTGAAAAGGCTTCCCCGCGACGCGCATTTACATGCTCGTCCGTGATCGAGTATCGGAAGCCATCACCATCCGGATCTACAGGCAGGAAGGCGTTAAATGGGGAGGCGGAATAGGTTCGAAAATATCCGGAGAAACGAAAATCCAATGGAAGGTCGAAAATCCCCGCAAGCACCAGGCGATGCAGGGAGTCCGTACGGAGTGGACCTTCCATCCTGGGATCATCCGTGGGGCCGAGCTGGAAGTCCAGTGCGCAATTAGGGCACGCCGGGTTCCCGCCCAGTCGGAATTGATCCGAGCCGGACAGAGTGTTTCCGGTAACCCTGGACAGCGTGTAGGCGGCCTGAATTTGAATACCTTTATTGAACGTTTGACGATACGTCATATTCAGCCCATTGTAATTGCTGAAACCACCGTTGAGAATGAGTGAGGCCTGGCTGTTGAAGTCCCTTAGAAGCCTTTCTCCCGTTTCCTTGTTGATAATTCCATTAAAGCGAAAAGTAACGAATGTGTCTCGCACTGACGCATGAATGAAGTCAACATCTATGGCCGCATCCGGGCGGACCAGATGACTGAAGCCGATAGAAGACTGGCTTGAGAACGGGATCCGGAAGTCAGGTGAAATGACAACCCCGTCAGTAAAAACGAATGCCTGATTCGGTGGTAGAGGATCTCCTATGCGAAAGAGCGCGCCGTCCGCGTTGCGGATGCCATTATCATCTGCAAAAAAGTAAGAATATCCGAAGTTCCCGCCGAACGCTTGAGGAAAAAGGAGATTAGCGTTCGTGTAAGGGAAGTCATAGTAGAGTCCCCAGCCTCCGCGAATCACAGTCGCTCCGTCGCCATTCCAGTCATAAGCAAATCCAATGCGCGGCGCGAAATTGTTGGTATCGTTCGCAAGCTTGCCGGACGGATTTTCTTTGATGGCGCGAAGCCACGAAAAATCAAACGGAATTTCCGTCATTTGTGAATACATTTGATCCTGGGATTGATCCAGATCAAACCCCGTCACATAATCGTACCGTCCACCTAGATTCAAAGTGAGTCGATCGTTGAAGGTCCAATCATCCTGGAAGTAGATTCCATATTGATTGTTGGGGACCCTGGACTGGAACTCACCCCCGAGCTGGAGGATTGTGACGATAGGCGCATTACGCGTATCTCCAAGATACTGATATTGAAAAGAATTTCCAGCAGGGGAAATTCCTGCGTTCAAGACTGGTTCGTGAATGAAACTAACTCCGCTTTTGAAGTGGTGCGTGCCTGTCCATTTTGTGGAGCTCCAGGAGAAGTGATCCTTCAGCTCATATTTTTTCTGGTTTGTTACGGCAGGAGTGTAGATCTGCTGTCCGACATACACTCCCGTATAAAGAAAGAATTCAGACGGATCCCGGGAAACCGATTCGGTTTCACTCTTAAAATCCGCGTACTGAAATAAGAGTTCGTTCAGTTTATCCTGGCCCAGAAGATAATTGTGACTTGCAAGAATCGAATGGAGGTTATTCGTCAAGGAGCTCCAGGCCGTTGGGGCGTTTGTGGCAGTCGCGTACAAATAGGTTGTGGTTTTTTGCTGTCCATAACGAACGACCAGATATTGTTTTGGATCGAGCGTTGCGGTGAGCTTGGCTGTATAGAGATTATGACGGGTAGGGACGTTATGAGCGCCATCAAACTCCGGAGCTGCTCCGAAAGTGTCCACAATGACGGGAATATCCAGTTGTTCGCGTTCCACGGCAACAAAGAACTGAGCCCTGTCTTTGACGATAGGGCCGCCGAAGGATCCTCCGAATTGTTCGCGACTGTAAGGCGGCGGGTCCGTCAGGCCGGCGTCCTTTTCCGGTTTCGACAGGGCGTTGAGGGCGTCGTTGCGAAACAGGGTAAAGAAGGAACCATGGAAATCATTTGTGCCGGACTTCGTAACCACGTTCATGACCCCACCGCTGGCGCGCCCGTATTCTGCTTTGTAACGACTTGTTAAGAAACTAAATTCGGCAATCGATTCCAGCGGATAAAATTCATTAATCCCACCCACTGTATCATCCGTATTGTCTCCGCCATCTACCAGGATGTTTAAATTTCTTCCGCTCCCGCCAATCAAGCTTACTGCCAGATTGGTGAGTCTCGTGGGATCGGGGTTGGAAATCAATGCGGTTCCCGGGGCCAAGGCGCCCAGATTTGCAAACTGCCGGTCGTTCAACGGCAAATTCGTCACTTGTTCCGGGGTCACATTGGTGGTGACGTGGGATTCCGTATTTTCGATCATTGGAGTACGGGCGATAACGTCGATGCTTTCACCGGCAGTAGAGAGTTTTAGACTGAAATCGAGTGTGACGGTGCGGCCAACATTCAGCACGACGTCTCTCTGTAAGACCGTTGCAAAGCCCTCAATCTGCGCAGTGACGTCATATGTTCCAGCCGGCAGTGAGGGAATTCTGTAATCGCCGGTCATGTTGCTGTTGTCAGAGCGTTGCAATCCCGTAGACTTGTTTTGAGCGAATACGAAAGAGCCGGGAAGAGGATTGCCGGAATCATCCCGAATGGTTCCGGTAAGATTTGCCGTTGCCGTTTGTGCCGATGCGTTGGGTAAATAAAACAGAGGAACACAACAAAGGATTATCAGGAGTGCTTTCAGAGAATTTTTCCTCGATTGCTGTAATCATACCATCAAAACATGATGAGCATTCCGCAGTTGATGTAGTTGTCCAGATGTTTCGATGTTTTCTTAGCTCATGACTGCGGTAGAATCTTTAATCTGAAATTCTGTACGCAAGGATTCTGTCGTGAAAAGGATTGCCGTTGTCATGGTACCGCTCCTGTGTTTGTGCGCAATCATTCTCTTTTTTGCTTTACGCGATAGCCGGGCCCCGGTAAATTCTTCCATTGCTGAGCCCAACGTTGAAGAACTGCAGGCATTGCCTTATATCCAGTGGAGCGAAGAGAAGGCCGATCAAAAGCATTCTGCAGTCACGATCTACGACAGAAATCGTGCCGTGATCGGTTACAACCTTTATACAAATGATGTGGATGAAGCTTATTTGATGGACATGAACGGACGCCGTTTGCATACCTGGCGTTTGGGAAAAGGGAAGAAGAAGTGTGAGTATGCCGTTCTTCTCCCCAACAGGGAACTCATTTCTGTCTGCATGGGACAGGGAATCGTAAAAGTGAATTCAGCGTCAAACATCCTGTGGAAGCTTCAATTGTTTGTCCATCATGACATCGAACCACTGGCAGACGGCAGCTACTTCAGCATCGCGCGTGAGCGGGCGCTGGAGTACAAATCCCGATTCGTGATCTTTGACTCGATCATTCGAATATCGCCAGATGGTTCAGTCATCAATAAATGGTCGACTTTTCAGAATCTTTCAACTCTGAAAAAATTTCATCAGCCCTTAACTCTTGATATCCCGGCCAAAAAAACCGACCCTAAAAAATATGACTACTACCATCTCAATACCGTAAAACTTTTACCTGAAACATCGCTTGGGAAAACGGATTCACGGTTTCGGGCGGGGAACCTGCTGATCTGTTTGAGAAACGTGAATTTGATAGCCATCCTGGATCAAAAGACCTGGAAAGTCGTGTGGTCATGGGGGCCGGGTGAACTGGAATGGCCTCACATGCCGGTGATGCTTCCCGTAGGCAATATCATCATTTTCGATAACGGTGTTAAGCGAAAATACTCCAGAGTGCTGGAGCTAAATCCGGTTACAGAAAAGATCATCTGGAAGTACGAAGGCAAGCCCCTCAAAAGTTTTTTTTCTGGAATTCAAGGCTCTGCGCAGAGACTATCCGGCGGGAATACACTCATTTGCGAATCCATGCGTGGCCACGCTTTTGAAGTGGATCGGGATGGAAAAATCGTCTGGGAATTCTGGAATCCCGACATCAAAAAAGGGAAAAGGAAAACGATTTATCGCTTAATGCGCGTGGAAAAAGATCTGTACGCTATCCCTTAATGCTTTTTCCAAAGAAGGGCCGGGATTAAGAACAAGGCACTCAATCCGGTGGTTACAAAAGCCGGCACCCCCGGATTCTCAGACTGCAACATCGTTATGGAAAGCAAACCGATCGAGAGCAAGGCAAAGAGCATGACTCCGGATGCGCTCGAATCGGAGGCGAGCAAACTTCCGACTGCCTTTCGTCCGTTGCAACTGAATACAGAGCAGTTGAATCTGTTTTGCATCCAGCAGCCGTCATGATAAAGGGTTGCGCACTTTGCGCAACGGACGGCTTCATTTCCCGGGATGACGGTATTACGGCAGAACGGACATCTCAATATGCAAGACCCGTCTGATTCAGAGCGAGTTACTGATACCGTATTCTGAGGCCTTTTTTCGTAGTTCATGTTTCCTGTAGGTCCATGCTCTCCAGTTGGTTGTCTCTTTTTCCAGTCCGTCCGCGAGTCGCACTGCGTTTGCCCGGGCCTCACGGCCACCGGCCATTTCCGGATTCATAGAATGGAACCACAGTAGCGCTGGGATTGATTCATATCCGAGATGAATGAGATATGCCTGGTCCAGATTCACACCTTTGCCGCTAATCTCCCGGCTATGGCGGACATTGTAATGCGCAATGAAACCGTCGAAGTTGAAAAAGCAACAGAGATAAAGTACGAATAGTGTAGTAGCGAGATTCGCATTCACAAGCCATCTGTTGGACCGGCTACGAAGGATACGGATCAGGATCGACAGAAGACCGGCGGCAACGACGAACATCCATATGATGGCGGCCGTACGGAGAAGAGTCAGGCTGTAGACTTCGACATACAGAGTCAACCGCCACAGAGCTGAAAACGTGAGGAGAATATTTTGTCCGAGCCAGAGATAAACCATGTACTTGATTGCACGCATTTCTGCTGGAAGACGGCCTGAACGAAAAGTGAGAAGCACAAACAGTCCTGCCATCAGCGCTGTGGCAATCAGGGGATACGCGCCGCGATGAGCGTATTGCGCATAAGTCATTCCTTCAGGAAGCGAGAATCCGCTCCACAGGTAAACGGCGTCGAGAATTGTCTCAACGGCAAACAGGATGTTAAAGAGGATGAGACACCTGGTAAGGACTTCCGGAGAAATGAAACGGATTGAACCGATCACATCCTGGTTTGGGTTGACCCGTATTGAATTCTTGAAGCGCAGGAGTGCCCAGATCCACACACCTGTGAAGAGCCAGAAGGTTAACCTGCCGATTCCGATGTTGATGTCTCCAAAGGCCATTGCCAGAAATTGATCGAAAGCGCGAAGCCACCAGGCGATCACCGGATTGGCAGCGTTAAAGAGCGCAAGAAATACCAGACTCAGCAATACGGGCAGCGTCCAGTATCTCAAATGAATGCTGAATTGCTGTAGAAGAGTTCTTTGTTGATGGACTCGCTTCCAGCGGTAAACGGCGGTCACGTCTTTGAACAGTTTCATCCATCCCGTCAGCAGGAATTGAAACCACCGTTCGAGCCACGCCAGGTTTGATTTCTTCCAGCTCCGATCATGAAAGGATAAGGTAATCAAGGCAAGAATAGTGATTGCACGAACGAGAGGCCCGGGCTGAGAAGCAAGGGCAATCACGAGTCCGAGCAGAAGAAGAAGGAGAGAGACCCCAATCAGTGAGCGAAGTTTTTGGGGATTCGCAAGGACCATTACACCGGTAATCAGCACTGCATAAGCCGCTTCAGTCCAGCCCGCTGGTTGCGCATAAAAAAAATAGTCGGCTGTTGCAATCAACGCCACGTTCACTGTTGTCAGGAAAGAAAGCCTGTGCCTGTATTGAATTTGTCTTGATGCGCTGTTTGAGTTTTGATTCAGGTCTGCCGTCTGAACGGCGAATCGTTGTGAAATCATTGTGCCTCCTCAAATACTTGATCTGTGTCTCGTGGCTCACATCCTGTGTCTATGAAAGCTCATCGCTATCCTCTCCACCGGGGAACGCCCCCGGGTCAGTCCATTCAGCTTTGCAAAAATCATGCAATAACGAATGATACTACAAAGTACTTTGCAATACAAAGTATTGAATGGGAGCAGCGGACGCCCGATCAATTCCGGCGCCTCTGCTATACTCTTGGTCTCTGGAGGGACTCGAATGAAATACGTCGTTTGGTTTGCGATTATCCTGTGTGGAAACATTGCCCTTGCGCAGAACCCTTATGATCCGGATCAAGCTGAATCAGGTTCGGTCGAAGCCATAACAAAGGACACCACAGATCCTCGTTACATCAGTCCATGGGTGGCCTATGTTCCGGAATCGAGCACGGTTGCGTCGCCTTCAGACTTCCTTGGACACATTGCAGGCGCCGTGAACAAACTGGCGCGTACGAATCAAATCTATTCGTACTACAGAGAGTTGGATCGCGTTTCCGACAGAATTCATGTGGAGGTTATCGGCAAGAGCGAAGAGGGAAGGGAAATTTATCTTGTTGCTGTTGCGGATGAAGCAGGGATTCGTGATCTTCCACGATTGAAAGCTGCGACCGCAGCGCTCGCAGATCCGCGAAAAACTTCGCCGGAGCAGGCCAAACAACTCATTCGCTCAGCCCGTCCTTTTTATTATTTCAACGCGGCCATTCATGCGGATGAATCCGTCAGCCCGGATATGTTCCTTGAGCTGGTTTACAGGCTGGCAGTTTCAGAACAGCCAATGATCAGGAATATTCGCGAAAAAATGGTTGTGCTGATTAATCCTGTTTCGAATCCCGATGGCCGCGATAAGATGGCCGATTGGTTTTATCAACACATTGATGGAAAGACCGATTTTGATTTATTGCCGCGCCAATCACCACCTTACTGGGGGAAGTACGTATACGTGGATGCAAATCGCGATGCTCATCAACTGGCAATGTTGGAAACACAGGCAGTGGCTAAAGTGTTTTTTGACTTCCATCCTGTTGCAATTCACGATATGCACGAAGCGATTCCGCTGCTTCAAACGTGGAACGGGACCGGTCCGTACAATCCGAATCTGGATCCGATTGTGCTGAGTGAATTTCTGGAAATGAGTTTTCACGAAATGAATCGAATGAGCAGTTACGGTATGCCGGGTGTCTGGACCTGGAATTTCGGCGAAGGGTTCGGTCACCATTACATGGATTCAGTTGCGATGAATCACAATTCCATCGGCCGCGGTTATGAGACCTTCGGGAACGCTGTGCCTCTGACTGCGACAAGAAAACTGGACAATTCGGATTTGACCCGCGAGTGGTATCGTCCGTTTCCGCCTCAGGACAAGAACTTCGTATGGTCGCACCGTGACGGCGTTAACTATGCGCAAACCGGGTGTCTTGCGATTCTTGACTATACCGCGCGTCATTCCGAACAGATGCTTTTCAACTTCTATCAGAAAGGATACAACTCCTGGCAAAAAGGAAAGAAAGGTAATCCTTACGCATTCGTGATTCGTCCGGATCAAAAAGACATTCATCGCGCAGCTCATATGATGAACCGTTTGAGAAGTCAGGGAATCGAAGTATCCCGGACAAACCGCGATTTTCAGGTAAAAGAAGGGTCTTTTCCAACCGGCTCTTACGTCATAAGACTCGATCAGCCTTACCGCAACTATGCTGTGGATTTGCTCTTGCCGCAACAGTTTCCCGCTCATGTCGAATACCAGCCGTACGACGACACTTCCTGGGCTCTACCGGTGAACTACGGCGTGGAAACGATCCGTGTTGATGATCCGGAGATTCAAAAAATTCCGATGGAGTTACTGTCGAACGATTTGCATCCGCAGGCCCGCGTTACCGGATCCGCTTCTCACTTTATTTTGAAAGATGTTGGCCAGGAATCAATACTGGCTGCGCGCTTTCGTCTATCGAAATTCAAAATTGAAATCGCCGAAAAATCATTTCTAATCGGGGAAAATGAATATCCCACGGGCTCCTGGATCATTGCGGACCAACCTGGATTGCACGATGCACTCAATCAGACAGCAGCGGATCTTGCGTTGCAATTTGAGGCAGTTGATTCTGTTTCGGAAGTAAAGCGTCATGAAGCCGTATTGCCGCGTCTGGGTGTCTGGGTTCCATGGGCCGATACGGACATGATCGGTTGGATACGGTTCATCCTCGACTCGCAGCAAATTCCGTATACGTATTTGCGTGATGAAGAGATACGAGCCGGAAATTTGAAGAGTCTGGTTGATGTGATTGTCTATGGAAACGTTCTTCTCGATCTGCAAGGGCAGATTCACGGAATTCAGAACAAAACCGGTCCGATGCCCTTCAAGAAATCACCGGAGTTTCCAAGCCTGGGAACTCCTGCGGAATCAGATGACATCACCGGTGGAATCGGCTGGGCCGGGCTTACAAGTCTTCGCCGTTTTGTTGAAGAAGGCGGTCTCTTCATTACACTGGGTGCCGGTTCGACGCTCGTACTCGAAAGTGGTTTTGTCCGAAACGTACGCGTGGCTAAACTGGATGGCGTCACCACGCCTGGCGCGCACATTCGGGCCAGATTTCTACGACCGGATCATCCTGTTGCGTACGGATATTCCGAGATCACATACGCGCTTCGTTCAAACTTCACGATCTATGATCCTCCACGGCAATGGCAGACAATGTCCTATTGCACTTCCTGCCTGGATGGTCCGCGCGATTATAATCCGATTGTCCTGCAATGGGGAACAAAACCCTTCGAGTCGGAAGCGGCAACTTCGATTCCGATGATTCTCAGTGGCGGAGGCAAAAACACAGAATCTATGGAAGGTCGACCGGCTATTCTGGATGTGCAAAGCGGAAACGGAAGCACTCTGGTTTTCAACTTCAATCCAATGCATCGCGACATGAACCGGGCCGATCACCGCTATCTCTGGAATGCAATCCTGAACTGGAAGCATATTGTCGACGCGCAGTAAAAACCTGCCCCCTTCAGAAAATTGATGTAATATATAAGCATAAAGCGGTATACAGCCGGACACGGACAGGGAGGCCGCTACAGGTAAGAACAATCAGGCGGGAACAAACTTGCGGAGAAACATCATGGCAAAGAAGAACGGAAACGAACCGAAAAGCGGTAAGGTTCTCGACCTGAATACGAAGATTCTGATTAGTATTCGCGATGAACTGAGAATTTTGAATGGAAAAGTGGAAGGACACACTTCCATTTTGCAAAAACACACATCGATTCTGGAGAGGCACACATCGATTCTGGAGGAGCATTCATCGATTTTGCAGGAGCATTCACAAAGGCTGGTCGCGATTGAAAGCGCTGTGAAGGGACTGGCGCGCGAAACAAAACACTGGGTTGCGCACTTTGACCGGGATTACATGCGGCTCGCGACAGAATTTGACGGGATTCGTTCACGCGTTGAAAAGTGCGAGCAGAAACTTTCCGCGCAGTGAATCAAATTCGAAACGATCGGGCGACTGACGGACCACTTGTTTCTTCCATGATCAACGCTCTTTGCCGGCGGACAACGGCGCTGCGTTGATCTGTATGGGTATACGTGCGATTTGCCGGCGGCGGAGAAAATCGATGAGTTGAAATTCCGCCTGCCGTGTGGCTGGAAGCATCAGCAAATCGGCGCGTGCTTTTCCGAAGGCGCGTTGAATCAAAAGATCCTGTTGTCGGCCGAATGTATCATATTCGTTTCGGGTTTTGCGGTCGTAGGCATCAACAAGAAATCTTCTTCCTGTTTCAGGATCAACGCACTCCAGAACAGCTTTTTGCGGCAACTCTTTTTCGATCGGTTCATATAAATGGATTCCAACAACCTCGTGTCTCGGTCTGAGTGAAAGCAGGGAGCGTTCGAAGTTACGATCGAGAAAATCCGAAATCACAAACAGCAATGCATGCTTTTTCAACACATTTCGAATAAAGGTCAAAGCTGGTCCTACGGCTGTTCTTCGAAACGGCTTTCGCCTGGCAAGAAGCAGATGGAGAATCCTTTCAGGCTGGAGTGGATTTTTGGCCGGCGGAAGAAAGAATTCCACCTGATCCGAAAATCCGATGCAGCCCAGTCGATCATCATGAATGTCGGCAAGTGACGTTATCAGGGAGGCAAGTCGGAGAGTTGAATCCCATTTTATATCCATGGATGAGCTTAGATCCACGGCCAGAACAACGGAAAGGTCGCGCTCTTCCAGAAAAGTTTTGATATACGGCACACCGCGTCTGGCAGTGGTGTTCCAGTCGATCTGGCGGATATCATCGCCCGGCACGTATTCGCGCAGACTGGCAAACTCGATTCCTCGTCCGTGAAACAGCGTGCGAAATGTACCCTCTCCGAACGTGTGGATCAACCTTCGTGAGGTCAGGCGCAGTCTGCGAATCTGTTCGTGCGCTACACCGGGTTCCTTTGTACTCTTCATGGGATGGGAACGCGTGCCAGTATTTGCTGAATGATGTCTTCACTGGAGACATTTTCCGCATCCGCCTCGTAACTTCGAATAATGCGATGTCGCAGAATATCAGGAGCCACGAGTTTAATATCGTCCGGAATGACGAAACCGCGCTGCTGTAAAAATGCATGCGCTTTGGCGGCCATGGTCCAGTAAATGGAAGCGCGCGGTGAAACACCGTATTGAATGTAACGCGCCAGATCCAGATGATATTCCTTTGGATTTCGTGTCGCCGTTACGAGTTGCACGATATAATTCTTGAGTGAGTCGTCAACAAAAACCTCGCGGGCCAGATCGCGAAGCATCAAGACATCTTCTTTGTTCAGGACTGACTTAACCTGGTAGTGATTGGATCCGGTCATCCGGTCCAGAATGATTTTTTCTTCATCACGGGTCGGATAAGTGATTTTGACTTTCATCATAAAACGATCGATTTGCGCTTCAGGAAGCGGATAAGTCCCCTCCTGTTCGATCGGATTCTGCGTGGCAAAGACGAGAAACGGTTCGTCCAGCCGGTAGCTCACTTCACCGATGGTGACCTGCCGCTCCTGCATGGCTTCCAGTAACGCGCTCTGGACCTTAGCAGGGGCACGATTGATTTCATCAGCCAGCAGGATATTGCAAAAAATCGGACCCTGTTTCGCGATGAAACTTCCGTCTCTTGGATTGAAGACAAGGGTGCCGGTAAGGTCGGACGGAAGGAGGTCCGGAGTGAATTGAATGCGCTTAAAATCGGCCTGTATTGCCTGGGCCAGCGACTTCACCGCCATTGTCTTTGCGAGCCCCGGCAAGCCTTCCACCAGCACATGCCCATCGGCCAGAAGGCTGATCATGAGCCGCTGCATTAAATAACGCTGGCCGACAATCACGTTGCGAAATTCGTTCTGTAGCGCGGTTAGTAGAACGCTCTTTTCCTGTATTTGATTCTGCAACTCCTCTGCATTCATGAACACGGATTATAACACGCAGTATGTTAATATCTTTTTGATGGAGACCTCGATTACCGAGGGTTACGTGAATCATGGAAGTGAAACAAGATCTTTGCGAATTTTGTTACGGAACCGGCTGGCAGATCATACTGGAAGGCAGCGTATCTAAGGCAAAACGCTGTTCCTGCTCACGCTCGCAATCAGGCGAAAGATTGCTGGATTCCGCAAAGATTCCTCCGCGTTATCTGGATTGCGATCTGGAGAGCTATGACTCGCAATCATTTTTTCAGGAAAGAGCAAAAACGGCGGCTCGCATGTTCGCGACGGAATATCCATACTCCCAGGAAGATTTTCCACAGGGTGGTCTGTTGTTTTCCGGTCCGTCAGGCACAGGGAAAACTCATCTGGCAGTCAGCGTTATCGCCGCGCTTGTAAAGAAAGGGATTCGCTGTCTGTTTGTTGATTTTCATGACCTGCTTGCCGAAATTCGCAGCAGCTACGATGAGGTTTCGCAGACTTCAGAATTGCAGATCCTGCGTCCCGTGCTGACCTGTGAAGTGCTGCTGCTTGACGATCTTGGATCTCAACGAATGACCGAATGGATGCAGGATACCGTATTTCACATTATCAACCTGCGGTATCAGCAAAAAAAGACTTTGCTCGGCACGACGAATCTTGCGATTGAACCCGGCGCAAAACCCGGTCAACAGGAAACACTCAGGGAACGGCTCGGCTATCGTACGGTTTCCAGGCTGTATGAGATGTGCACCTTCATAGAACTGGATGGTCCTGACTATCGTAAAGAAGTAAGGAAGGCCGCAGGCGATGCAATGCGCAGCCATAGAGATTCTAAAAACTCATAAGGAGCTTTTTTGCGGTGAAGAATCTTCTGCTTTTCGTCCTGATTCTCTGTAGCACCGTCGCTTCTTCTGAAGAGCAGAATGTCATCGATAAAGAAGTGACGGTAATCCGTGGTGACTTTAAAGAGATTCATCACTTCATCCCGGAGGACGCGAAAGGCAAATTCCAGTTCAGCGGCTCCTTTACCTGTGAAGGCGGCTTTTATAACGACATCACGTTTCATGCGCTGACAAAGAATGAGTATGTGCGCTGGCTCTCTCATCACAAATTCAGATCCATCATTAGCTTTAAGAAACAAAAGGGCGGAGAGTTCCAATTCGATGCAGTCGCCGGTGAAACATATTACTTCGTCATGGATAACTTTTTTTCTACGGTCAGCCACAAGAAAGTCAAACTCACCGTAAAACTCATCCATAGCGAATCCTGAAAGCAAAATGGATTCCTCCAATCGCTCCCTATGGAGACATCCGGGCTTATCTGTCAAGATCTGAGTTAGTTTTTTGTGTTTGGGCTTTCTGCGGATCGTAGCATACCCGGTTTTTCCAACAGTGGTAAATAATGGCAGCCCATTTAAAG
>Ga0247727_10001642_pt1 | contig 52509 bp, 46 predicted proteins | sample WisWelCaveWW1625_FD_202498 | JGI IMG/M metagenome (GOLD analysis project Ga0247727, IMG submission 202498) | Biofilm microbial communities from Wishing Well Cave, Virginia, United States - WW16-25 | ecosystem: Environmental > Aquatic > Deep subsurface > Groundwater > Cave microbial mat | place... | reverse complement strand
TCCGCGAACGACCAGCATGTCGCCACGTTCGCCAGGAGGAATCGATGACCGCCGTGATCGTGCTGTTCGGAGTCAAGGGATCGGGGAAGGACACGGTTGGTGACCTGCTGCGCGATCGGTACGGCTTCGCGAAGGACGCGTTCGCCGCGCCCCTCAAGCAGATGGCCAAGCTCGCGTTCCCAGACTTCACGGATGCTGATCTGTACGGGACGAGCGAGAACCGAGAGCGGCAAGAGCCCGCGTACCCGATGACCGGTTGTCCGTTCTGTCCAGGCAAGCAGGGCTTCAGCGAAACGTTGGTGGAGAAGGATCCAACTCTTCCGCGCGGCGTCCGGTGCTTGGGTTGTGGTGCGCATCTACCGGTTTTCCTGAACGCGCGCATCGCGCTCCAGACGCTCGGGACCGAGTGGGGTCGGCGGCTCTACCCGCACGTCTGGGTCGATGCGTGCTTCTCGCGCGTTCGCGCGGGCGACGTCGAGCGGGTCGTCGTGACGGATGGGCGGTTCCGTAACGAGCTGGACCGGAGCCGTGATCAAGGCGCCTTCTGTGTCAAGCTGACTCGCGGGCTTGCCCAGTCGACCGACCCGCACCCGTCCGAGGCGGAGTTCAGATCGATCCCGGACGACGCGTTCAACCTGGTGCTCGATAACGCCAACATTCAGCTCATCGAGATGCCGGTCGCGATCGAGTCGATCACGCAGGCGGCCGGTCTGCCGCCGATCCAATCGGATCAGGTCTGCTTGCGGTGTGGAAAGCCGCTGCCGGACGATCCCGAGCGGCGCTGGACCAACGTGCATGCCACCCCCCACTACCTGTTCTGCTCGAAGGGCTGCGCCGACCGGGACATCGCTGAGCATCAGCATCCTGGTGCGTGCGAGAGTCGAGCCAGGTTCCTGTGCTCGGGCTGTGGGTCGCGTTCGTGTTTGAGGCGATCCGACTTTGATGTTCCCTTGATTGGAGATCGAACGTGAAGATGGCCCAGGTCGACCCAAGTACGATCAGAATCTCAAAGCTCAAGTGGAAACGAGAGATCCTGGACGCTCGTATTGCCGAACTGGCTGGGAGCATCGCGGAGTTCGGCGTGATCCAACCGGCGATCGTCCGGGAACGTGATGATGGCGGATATGAGTTGTTGGCTGGTGAGCATCGCTGGCGCGCGGCCAAACGGGCTGGTCTAACGAAACTGCCGGTCGTCATCTTGTCGGTCGATGATGTCGATGGTGAACTGATCGGCCTCGAAGAAAACCTGCGCCGCTACCAGCTCGACACCGACGAATGGATGGTCGGGTTGGCTCGCTGGAAGGAGCTGCATGAGCTGAAACATCCGCGACTTGGGCGAGGCGGAGATCGCAAGTCATCGGAAGCGCAAGAGAAAATCAAAACCACGCCGCGTGGTTTGATCCAGGAAGCGGCCCACCGGTTCGGCGTGACGGACGAGACGATCCGGAGGGGGCTTGCGCGGGTCGAGCGGCTCGCGCCCGATGTCAGGCGGGCGGCGGTCGACAAGAAGATCACGATGTCGCAGGCCGACGAACTGGCCAAGTTGCCGCCGGCTAAGCAGACCAAGCTGTTGCCTTCTCTAGTGGAGAAGACGCGCGACGAAACTCGCGCGATCGTCAAGGCCGAGAAGGACGCGAACCCCGACTGGATGAAACGGCTGTCCCGTCTCCTTCAGGAGGCTCGCATCTCGGATCGGCGAGACACAGACGAGCTGCATTTGCCGTTGCACTCAAGCAGATGTCACCGAAGGGCATAGATGTGATGGGGAAGGTCGAGGCGATCCTGGCGATCATTGGTGCGGCATCCGACGCGTCTAGCGAGCAGCTTCGAGCTGCTTTGGATGATCTTGATGCGCTGGAGGGCATCGAGGAAGAGGTCGAGCGACCAACCGAGAAGCTCCTCGGATTGAAAGAGTCCAAGAGGGTCACCATGCAAAAGGTTCTCTCTGAGATCCGAAAGGATCTTGGATCTGACCGTGACGACGAAAAGGAACCTGATGGTGATGACGAAAAGGAGCCTGACGACGAATGAGGCTCCTGCGCGTCAACCCGACCGGCTTCTTCGCGTACGGCCAGCACGCTCCGATCGAGCTGGCCGACCGGGGCATCGTGTTGCTCCGTGGCCCCGTTGGTTCGGGGAAGTCGAGCCTGTTCGACGCCACCTGCGAGATCCTGTTCGGCAACTCGCCCAAGCGGGACGGCGCCGCCGACGTGACCGAGAACGACGTGGTCAACAAGACGCTTGGGCAAGCGTTCGGAGTGGTCGAATTCGAGCAGGCCGGCCACTACTATCGGGTCGCTTACCTGCGCAACTGGAAAGGCCCGTCGCTCTTGACGGGCCCGAGCGCTCAGGAGGAGGGGGCGGGCGGCTACTCGGGCACCACCGTCTACTTCGAGTGGTGGGACGGGAGCCGCTGGATCCAGAAGGGGCCGGACGGCCAGGATCTCCGGTTCGCCCGCATGGCAGACACGTGGCGTCGGGTCGTCGAGGTGGCGGGCATTGATTACGGGATGTTCTGTAACGCGTGCTACGTCGCGCAGGACCATGCGCTCGCATTCATCCGGGGGAAGGATGCGGACCGGGAGGACATCCTCACCAAGTTGATGCGGCTCGCCTGCTACGACGACGCCGAGCTGAAGGCGAAGGAACGGTTGACCGGTTGTCGCCGGCAGGTTGAATCGCTCCAATCAGCCGTCGCGACCCTACAGGTCCAGGAGGGTGGGATCGTCCTCGGGGATGTTGGGGCGGTCCGCACGCGCGTCGCCCACGCGAACGACCAGATCGCCCAGTTCGACGTGGGTCTTGCGGACGTCGACAACCAGATCGCGGCCAGCAGGACGATGGCGGACGCGAACGCCGCCGCGCTCGCGCAAGCGCAAGCCCAACAGGCCGCGATCGTCCAGCAGATCCACGCGAAGACGCTGGAGGTGCAGCGCGTCCAGGCCGATGTCGATCGGGCCAAGCATGAAGCGCGCGCGAAGGTCGCGTCCATCCCGACCACCTCACCATCGCTCGACGAGGCGCGCCGCCAGCTCGCCGCCGCCCACGCGACCGCCGCGTTGGAGAATCGGCGGTTGACCAGCATGCTGGCGGGTGCGGGCAAGTGTCCGTCGTGTGGGAGCGTGTTGGATGCCCAGACTCTCGCGCACCACAAGGACGAGCAGGCCGCCGTCGTGAAGGCGGCGCTCGACGCCATCGATGTGGCCGACCGGACGGTAGCGGGCGAAGTCGCGTCCATCGAGCAGGCGCGCGCCACCAGGACCGCGGAGATCGATGTGGAGGTGGCGGGCCAGGTGACCGCGATCGACACGACCGTCAAGGCCATGATGGCCGTGGTGCTCGGGCTGGAGGGCGAGAAGGCCGCCACTCTCGCGACCATCCGGCAGCATGATGGTGCAGCCGCGTCCGTCAAGACCGCCGAGCTGGAAGGGGCGCGCAAGAAGCTGCTGGACGACAGGCGCGCGTGGGAGATCGAGGCGGCCAACGCGAACGCCGCCATCATGCTGCACGACCAGCGGGTCGCCGACCGCGCCCGCATCACGGCGGCGCGCGCGGAGCAGGAGCGCCGACTCGCCGCCGTCAACCTGGAGGCGCAGGAGTGGGGCTGGCTAGTCCGCAACTTCCCGCGCGTCAAGCAGATGAAGTTCGCGACCGGCTCCGCGTTCCTGAACGACGCGCTCGCCCGTTCGCTCGACGTGCTGACCGGCGGCACCACACACGTGATGATCAACCCGTTCCGCCTCAAGAAGGAGGCGGTCAAGAAGAAGGCGGCCGACCTGACCGCCGACGACTACATCTTCAAGTTCGAGATGACGGTGGAGGAGGGGCGCAAGACCGGGGTGCCAATCCGCCTGTACTCGGGGGGCGAGCGGGAGCGCATCGTGCTCGCGCTCATCTGCTCGTTCTGGGAGTTGGCGGCCAGCCAGGGGGGCGGCACCAACGTGTTGTTGCTCGACGAGGCGGCCACCTTTCTCGACGAGCGATCGATCGAGGGGGTCGTCCGGCTGGTCGAGCGGGTCCGGGAAACGGTTGACACAATCGTGCTGGTCGGGCATGACCAGGCGTTGTCGTCCCTCTTGACCGCCGACGAGGTCTGGACCGCGACCAAGCGGGACGACGACACCACTGTGATCGAGGGGTAACCTGATGAACCTCAAGCCCATTCGCGTCGCCTTTCTCGATCCGTCCGCTCGCTGTACGTGCGGCAGGACGGACGGGAGCCACGCGTCCGACTGCAAGAAGCAGACGGGCCTCGACCTGTTCGGAGACGCCCGGGCGATTCAGGCGCGGTACGGGCGACCGATCCACGCGCTCGCGGTCGAGCAGGCGCTCGACATCTACGAGACCCAGATGACGAAGAAGGCGGTGGTCTACTACGACACCCGCCGGATCAGCCCGCCCGTCATCCTGCACGACCGCGCCGCCTTGCTCCAGACGTTCGTGCGGGATGGACAGATCGGGAGGCCGGCTTAGCCGCCGGGCTAAATTGACTCCGCGGGCTAAAGATCCCAAGCGGGTGATGGCTGGCAAGAAGTCCAAGAGGAAAGGCAACTTGAACGAGCGGGAGGTCGCCAAGCTGCTCAGGGACTGGTGGGGCTCGGGCGAATGGATGAGGACCCCATCGTCCGGCGGATGGGGTAGAAGCAAGCAGGTCCGAGACGACTTCAATGCGGCGGGCGACATCGTCACGACCGCGAGCGACTTCCCCTTCTGCGTCGAGGTCAAGAGCGAGGAGGGGTGGGCGCTGGAACAACTGCTGAGGAGCCCTGACAAATGCCAGATCGCGAAGTGGTGGGATCAAACGGTGCAGGAGACGCCGGACGGGAAGCACCCGCTCCTCCTGTTCACCAGGAAGTTGCGCCCGTGGTACGCGATGCTGGACCACGAGAACCTGGCGTCGAGCCTGTGGGTGATGGGGGCGAAGACGGGGCCGGTCTGGTCGATCCAGATGAAGGGTCGGGTGACCTACCTGACCATGATGGAGACGTTGACGAGCCTGACGAAGGAGACGGTCACGATGATGACCACGACCACGACCATGCCGATCATGCGCCAAGCCATGCCGTAGATTGGGGCGCCGACCTCGCCCTGCTCGACTGCTGTGCGCGCCCGAAGGCGGTGCCCTACGCCATGACCATCAAGGTCGCGAAGGATGTGTTGAACGCCCGGTTCCACGCGTTCTACTGGGCCAACCGGGTCGCGATCCACCAGACGATCGTGCAGATCGCCAATGGCGGTGGCGACATCCCGGCCAACCGGAGGAACGCGGCGGTCCAGGCGCTCCGGCGGTTCCGGCGCGGCAAGCTGCCCGCCAGCGTGGCCGAGATGGTGGTGGGCGGCAAGATGGTGCTGTACGAGGACGTGCTCAACGGGCTGCTCAAGCGAGTGGTGGCCGAACAGCACGAGGGTCGCATCGCCCTCTACTTTTTCGACGTCAGCGTCCAGGCGGCCGCCACGGCGGCGGAGCAGGAGGGCGGCGAAGCGACCGACCACCACTATCGCGTGACCGCCGGCTACTTCCTCTACCCCGAGGCGCTGGGCGTTCCCGACGGGTTCGATCCCAATGGGGTCGCGCCCGTCGTGGCGATCAGGACGGACGCGAAGATCGACGCGCTCGTCGATGTCCGGATCGCCGCGCTTGTGCGCGTGCCAGTCCTCGGACCCAAGCGGGCCGGCGAACTGGAACAGGGGGACGCGGTCCTGTGCGCCAACATCACGGCGGTGCGAGAGGGACGCCGGTGGGAGCAGGGGTGCGGCCGCAACGCCGTCCTGTTCACCACGGCGGACGAGTGGGCGGCCAGCACGCAGTACGCCGACCAGTTGGTCGGGGTGAAGTCGAAGGACCGAAAGGTCCTGACGGTCGAGATCGATGGGCTCAAGACCGACCTCCACATCCACATCGACCAGGTCCACGAAGCCGTTCTCGCGGATCCCGAGCAGGTGGCGAAGCGGTACGGCTACCCGTCGGTCAAGGTGTGGCACACCCGGCTGCGCCGCATCGCCGAAGCGAACGAGCGGCGCCTCGAACGAGATGCGATCAAGCAGGCGATCGTTGACGCGATGATGTCGAGCGCGACCGACATCCGGTTCGAGCCGTTCCCGGACTACTGGGCGGCCCGCCACATCGAGCAGTTGCGGGCGAACGGGTTCATCGGGAACGACGCGACTCTTGCCAGTGAAGTCTCCCGCATGTTCCACGAGACCGTGCTGCTCCGCGAGTTTGGCCGGCGGGTCGGGGTCGTCGAACCAGATGGCGGCGTCGATGCCGCGCTCGATTGGGCGGTCGAAAACCTCACGATCGAGCGGGTCACGACCGAGTCGAACCGGGCGTTGGCCAACACGGCGGTCGATGGCGGGTGAGGCGGTCGAGCCGGTCGGTTGTAGGACGGAGGGGTGTCGAGAGCCCCCGATCGGGCGGAACAACGCGTACTGCCGGTCGTGCCGACGGGCTCGCCGGACCCAGGAATTCGCGGCTAAGTGCCTGACACCCGCTTGCACCACCCGATTCATCGTGCGGGCCAGCTCGCTCGAAGCTCTCAAGACCTGGAAGAACAAGTTCTGTCCGGCGTGTCGTGAGCGGTTCGGCGGTCGATTGCGCGCCCTCCAGCTCCAGGCGGAGCGCAAGCACGACATCACCGACATCATCGTGCAGGCGGGCCGCGAAGCGTTCGACTGGTTCTCGAACGCGGAGGGGCGCGACGTGCTCGCCAGGTTCGAGGCGAACCTGGGGGTCTCGTACCACACGCTCCACGACTGGCTCCGGTTCTTCTTCGAGATGGACTGGCCCGACTGGAAGCGGAAGTACATCTGCGCGGCGCACGCGTGCTCCATCGTGGACGTGTCGGCGGTTCGGCGGGGCGGGCGTCCGAAATACTACGTGGTCGACAAGTTCCGATCGAAGGGGGTGTGCTCGTGCCCGATCCGCGGCGACGCCCTCATCCTGGTGGATCGACCACGCGAAGAGCTGACCGAGCTGGCCCTCACCGACCGGTTCCCCAAGTCGGCCCGGTGGACCCGTAGGCTTGTCGTAATCGACGGTTCGCATCTCGATCGACTCGACGACCAGGAGGATGAATGATGCGCCGCATGCGGATCGTCCGGTCGCACCGGCCGGATTCGTGGACCCGCCACTTCATCGGCGAGGTCGTGTGGGTCGAGACCAAGGAACCGCACGTTGAGGTGGCGGCGGTCTACGGAAGCCCGTGGACCGAGACCGAGGTGTTGGGCTGGGACGTGGCGACCGAACGGCTGACCGTCGAGCAGTTCCTCAAACTCAAGCGATTGTTCGACAATTTGGTCGTCGGGCTCCCGTTCCTGCCCGAGGAGTGCTGTGAGTCGGTCGACTGAACTGTCAACCTTACGGTCGCCGATTGTCAACCTTACGGGCACCAAAGGTTGACAATGGGGGCGCGCGATCGCTGGTCGTTCACGCCCGCGCCCGCGCCGGTCGGGCCCGTCGAACCGGTCCGGTGGGGCAGCCGCAAGATCGAGACCGACGTCCTGGCGGTCGAGTGGGAACCGAGCTACGCGGACCCTCATCATCACGCACCGGGTCTGTGGACACGTCAGCGTCCGGGACGTCGAGCAGCTCGATCGGTCCGGCTGGGTCCATCGATGCCCCGGGTGCCCGGCCGAGCTACCGGTCCCGCGGCCCGGTTGAATCTTAACGACTTCTAAAATTCCGTTCCAATCTGCGCTATCGTGCCTCCCTGTGAATCGCGAGGTCTACGACAACCCGCTTCACCGCACCGCCATCAACGGCGCGGTCCGGTTGCTCAAGCGGATGTCGGTCGACGCGATCGATCCGATCCTCGCCAAGTTGGTCAAGCAGATCGAAGAGCACATCAGGAAGGATGACGACCATGTCGCAGAAGCTCGGCCTCACGGAAGACGGGTTCGCACGGATCGCTGAGGCGGCCGCGCGCCAGCGCAAGCGAGAGACCGCAACCGACGCGGCCCTCCAGCCCACCGCTCTGCGGTACGCCAGCGTCGAGGAGGTCGCGCGCGACTTCTACAAGCGCGAGGACGGGAAGGTCCTGGACCGCCGGGCCCATCGCGTCTGGGAGATGAAGGCGCGGCCGGGCGGCGGGTTCGATCTGATCCGCGCGCAGGACGAGCGGCTCGACGAAGGCGAAGGTGAAGCGCTCGATGCGCATGCGCCCGACAGTCCCGACGGTCCCACGAGCCTGTCGGCCAGGTTGCAGAAGGCGGCGAGTCGCGGGGCGCGCTACCGTGCCCAGATGGCTCCTCCGATGGCGCCGGTCGCTCAGGACGATGGGGTAGGGGAGCCGATGGAACCGGAAGCCCAGATGCCCGCCGAGATGCCCGCCGCCCCCATGACCGCGCAGGCGTGTTCGTGTGGCGGTGCGTGCCAGTGCGACTGCGGGTGCGCCGCGACCGGCACGTGTGTCTGTGTCGAGGGGTGCCCGTGTGAGTGCGGGTGCGGCGCGACGACCGCGCAGGCAGTCCCCGCGGCACAGGCGCCCGCCGTCACCCAGCCGCCCGCCATGACGGCGGGGCTGCGCGATGTCGTCGAGACCCAGGAGGACCGGCGGCTCGCCGGCTTCAAGCGGGGCACCAAGGTGCTGGTGCGGATCGGCAAGCGGGCGGTCGAGAAGGGCAAGCTGTTGGCCCGTACCGCCACCCACTTCGACGTCCTGCTGGACAGCGGCGCGACCACCCGGGTGCTCCAGCGAGACGTCGCACCCGACGGCCCTGCCGCCGCCCAGTCGATTGCCAGGCAGGCGTCGGTCAGCAAGCAGGCGGTCGACGAGAAGGCCCGGGACTACTGGGAGTCGTATTTCAAGGAGTACGGCCGCCAGCTCGTCAAGAGCGATCTGCCTCGCGCGGTCACCGATCGCGCCGAGCCCGCCACGCCGGCCGGCAAGCAGAAGACCCCGACCAAGTCGGCCGCGTTGGCGGCCGTCGGGGACGTGGTCGACATCGGCAACATCTGGATGGCGTCCAAGGGGCTGCGGACCGGCGTCGTCAAGGTCGTGAAGGCGGGGACCGAACGGCTGGCCGTGCAGGATCCGTTCGGCGGCAAGATGCTGGTGCCTCGCAAGGCGGTGGTCGCGGTGCTGGACGCGCACGCGTTCACGACCGCGCGGAAGGGTGGGCTCAACCGGGCCGGCATCATCCAGATGGCCAGCGCGGCGCTCTCGTGGGGCCAGATCGATGCCCGGTACCACAAGGCCGCCGAGAAGATCCGGCTGGCTCGTCGCTGGTTGTCGATCGGCGTTCGGATCGCGCTGGCCAAGGGGGCGGTGCCGGTCCCGACCGCCTCCGCGCTCGCGGGTCGCGCGGCCGCCGCGGCCGACTGGAACCCGAAGCTCCGGAAGCGCGCGCTCGACGAGATGGGCAAGAGCTACTACCGGGCCTACTGGGGCGACTACGGCGAGGACCTCATCAAGGAGGTGCGCCGTCGCGTCAAGGCGGACGTGATCGATCGGAAGATCGGTCGTGGCGCGACCGCTCCGGCGCGCACGCCTGCCCCCGCCCCCAGGACCGCCGCGCCCGCCGCGCCGCGCCCGAAGGACCTGCGCGCCAGCCTGGCGGACGCGCTGACCGCGCACGTCGGGGGCATCATGAAGCAGGGGGGCGCCGAAGGCCGCTACTTCGTCGACCCCAAGACCATCGAGGTGACGTCGTCGACCCGCGAACAGAACCGCCGCATCATCGAGGGCAAGTTCACCGGGCGGTACACCGGCCCCGACAAGCAGGCGACCGCGCGCAAGTCGTTCGAGATGATCGTCGAGAACGGGCGCGTCAAGGCGGTCAAGATCACCGGCTAGCCGTCCCATCTGCTAAACTACCCACAGATTTGAATCGTTACGCACAGCACCGTGGCCCGTTGGGCCGGGAAACGGCCGAATGGCGACGTCTACATCGCCGTCGTTTGCGCCGGACCGCGCGCTTGCGTGTCGCGGCCGAACGCTACGATGAGATGCCGCAGCACCGCGGCACACAAGGGTGGGGCTCGTGGTAGTTTGGTGGTCGATCCGCCGCTTCTAAAATTCCGTCCTGCCTCACGTTAGACTGCTCGGCACCTACCTCAACAAGGAGAGGCCCGTGCAGATCAACATCCAGAATCTTCTCAACACTCCGCTCAGCCTGGACATCACGTTCGAGGCGGGCCCTGGCCCCGGGGGTCGAAGCGTCCGCGAGCTGCTCAGCCCCGGCGAGACCGTGGACGTCGGCACGATCGCGACGCTCGATGAGGTCAACAACAACGTGGCGCTTCGGTCGCTCAGGACCAGCGGTGCCGTTCGGGTCGATGTCGTCGAGCAGGCGACCGACATCCTGTCGCCGTCCAGCCAGTTCAACAAGCTGCGCAACGACGTCGTCCAGGCGTTCGTGTCGGCGGTGTCGGGCGGCGGCACCGAAGCGACGACCCCGTACCACAAGGCCAACCCGGCCAGCATCACGGCCGAGGCGAACGCGGACGCCGCCGCCCTGCCGGCCGTCATCGTGCTGGCCAACTCGCTGCGCGGCAAGCTGATCGCCCACCTGGCGTCGACCGGTGACGTCGGTGCCCACCGGGCCGCCAGCGCCGCGACCGTGACGGCCGCGGTCGCGACCGATCAGGCGACCGCCAACACGCTGCTCAACATGGAGAAGGCCCGGTGGAACACCCACCTGGCCGAGGCGGGCGTCCACATCGTCAACGACGCGACCAACACGGTCGCGGCGGTCGACGCGACCGATCTGGCGACCAGCATCGCGCTCGCCAACGAGATCAAGGCCGACTTCAACGCGCACATCGCGACCGCCAAGGCGCTCGATTCGCTTCCGATGGGATCGACCTGATTCTGTAGTACCGCATGCGTCGACCCGGCATCCAACTTGGCAAGTTCTCGATCCTCGGGGGCGTGGACCTGTCCGCCTTCCTGACGGCCGACCAGCTCGATCGGCTGGCCAGCCGGGCCCCCGAGGTCGTCCGTCGTCCGTGGCGTGGACGTGGCAGATCCCACCTCAGTCTCGTGCCCGCCCTCCAGGCGGTCGCCGCACCAGCGCCAGCACCCGCCCATCCGCCATCCGTTCCGCCGCCCACCTGGCAGCCGGTCCGTCGCCGCCTTCCCGTCATCAACCAGGCGACGGGCAAGCGCGATTGCACGACATGCCCGGCACCCTGCTGCATGATCTTGGCGGCCGGCCTGACCGACGAGGAAGTGGCGGCCGGCACGTACGAGATGGATGTGGACTCGCGCGGCGCCCACTACCTTCGGCGGGTGTACGGCCGGTGCGTCTACCTGACCGCCGAGAACGACTGCTCGATCTACCAGGACAGACCGGAGGTCTGCCGAAACTACAGGTGCGACACGTCCGGCCAGGAAGACCGGCGGATCGATCGTTGGCTACTTTCTGGAGGTTCGCGTGCCCGACATTGACATCAAGTGCCAGGACTGTGGTACCACGTTCGTGTTCACGGAGGGCGAACAGCAGTGGCTGTCCGACAAGTTCGGATCCGACTACAAGGCGCCCAAGCGATGCCGGACATGCCGGCAGCAGCGGAAGCTCTCGCGCGAGGGCGGATCGACGTTGCCCGTGACTCCATCGCCCGACCCCATTCCCGAGCGTGTACCGGCGCGCGCGTCGAAGCACGGTCGTCGCCGCCGCGATGCCGGCGACGAGTTCCGAGGGTCGTGGAAACGCGCTCTTCGATGAGGCGGTGGGGCGTCTACTGTCAGGATGGTGTCGCGTGGGAAGATGCGCTCACCCAGCAGGACGCTGACCTGTCGGTCGATGAGGCCAACGAGCTGTGCTCGTGTGGTGGACGACACGAAGTCCGGGAAATGCCTGTGGAGCAATCGGGCCGACCGGACGGACACGGGTCCACCCCAATCTCAAATATCTCTTGACATCCGCAGGCCGGGCGGTAGCGTCGAGCTGTGGGAAACCCTGCAACTCGAAAGGAAGGCGCTGTGGACTACTCTGTCGTGGGCAAGGCGGTCGATCTCGTCCTGGAGATGGCGGCCAACCATTTTGGTCGGATGCTAAGGAGTGTGTGGGGCGAGTGGTTGCCTCGCGTTCAGCAGCCGGCCAAGCCGGTCGTGGCAGCCATGCCGGCCAGGCGTCCGACCAAGACGGAATCGACCAAGAAGCCGACCAAGCGGGCGACCAAGAAGCCGACCAAGAAGGCTGCCACGCTCCGCCAACCTGATGATGGTCGTGTGGCGACCCCGGTGAAGCGGGGTGGTCTCCCTCCGTCACCCGCCCCATCCAACGGGAGCGAACCGTCGCAATCGTTGTCGCCCAGTCAGTCGTCCTTGTTGTCGGTCCTGCGCGACTGCGTCGACTCGTTCGTGTCGGGCGACGAGCTGGCCGCGCGCGCGGGTGTCGCGGCCGCGTCGGTCGGTGGGCTGATCAAGAAGTTGCGGAAGGCCGGGTTCACGGTCGAGGGTCGAAGGGGTGGAAACGATCCCGGTTACCGGCTTACGGAAAACGCTTGACAACGCTATCCGCCGTGCAATACGTGTCACACGGTGGATCGTGGCTGACTACAGTAGCTACAACGCGGACCGTACGAAAAAACGGTGTCGCACGTGCAGGAAGATGCTCGCGATCGAGCTATTTCGGTGTCGAAGCCGCTTCCGTGAATATAAGTCGGAGCAGTGGATCAACAATGTCTGCCGCGTGTGTGAATCGAAAGGGATTGAGCAGTACAGACGAATGACAAAGCGGGGAGCGGCAGCCGAGATCATCCGAAGATGTCGGCATTCCGCTTTGCGCGGTGGGTATCACCGTATACGTCCCTCGTCAGACAGGAGCGTGCCGTTTGATCTGACGAAGGAATGGGTTCTGAAGAAGCTAGAAACACAACAGTGGTGCTGCGCCCTTACAGGGCTCCCGATGAAGTGGGCCAAGGTGAAGGGGGAGAAGGGCCGTGGGTTCGCATGGAATTCGTTGAGCTGCGACCGGATCAACCCGCGTGGTGGCTACACCAAGCGAAATGTCCGGTTCGTGCTCAACATCATGAACCTCTTTCACAACGACGGTCCTGACTCTCGGATGTACCGGCTAGCGGAGGCTTTCCTCCGTCACAGAAAGGAGGTGCCGAATGTCCACGCTCATGATCAAGACGCTTTGCGCTGATCCGCCGTGGCTTTGACCTCTTCGGCGACAAGTTGCCTGGCGCCTCGCGAGGCGCCGCCAAGAACTACCGGGTCCTGACCGTCGACCAGATCGCCAGGTTCCTCGATGATGCGGAGAACGGGTTCGAGCGGGACCCGCAGACCGGTCGGGCGATCCCGCTCCGCCACTATCTTGCACCGGATTGCCGGCTGTTCTTGTGGCGGGTCGCGTCCATGCAGCAGGAAGCGCTCGACGTCATGAAGGCGTGGGGATTCACGCTCAAGACCGAGGTGGTCTGGGCGAAGGTCTCGAAGGGGCCCGGTCCCGTGTTCGACGCCGAAGAGCTGGGTGATGAGGACAAGCTCCACTTCGGGATGGGGAGGACGTTGAGGGCATCCCATGAGACTTGCTTGATCGGCCAGATGGGGCGGCCCGAGCGGCTCTCGGCATCGATCCGTTCCCTTTTCTTCGCTCCATACGAGCGCCATTCGAGCAAGCCCGAGGTGTTCTACCGGCAGATCGTCGAGAAGGTCTCGCCCGGCCCATACGTGGAGCTGTTCGCCAGAACCCAGCGAGAAGGATGGCTGTGTCTGGGCGACGAAGTTGCACCCGTCAAGCGAACCGGTATGCCCGCCACCGCCTAGCTTGCAAGCATCTTGGTGGCCGTGCTACGGGAACCGACCATGATGCACAACTCATGGCTCTTGTTGTTCATGTTGCTATCGAGCGGCTGTGCGTGCGGGACGGACGCGGCGGCCGACAACCATGTTGCACCGCGCGATCGACCAGTCGTCCGGGACTTCGGCGCGGAGCTGCGCGCCAAGATGGAGGCGAACTCGCGCGACCGTGTCCGCGAGGATCAAGCGTTCTTGCGGCGCCACGCCGAAGAGTCGGAGCGGAACGACCGGGCCGCCCGGCAGTTTCGTGAGACCCTCGTGGCGTTCGGGATGGAGCGGTCGCCCTGGATCCACAACCGCCCCAGGAGCGTGGCGCTCTACCACAACCATGTCGTACGGATCGCGGACGTGATCGAACGGGCGGTCCGGCCGTTCCGGGACGACCCACTCGTCTCCGCCGAGCTGGATGGCTATCTGGTCGCGGCGATCGCGTGGCACGAGAGCAATTGGGCCGAATCGGTTGCGTCGGGTCAACGGCGCGGTGGCCGCGGTGAGGTCGGCCTCTTGCAGATCATGCCGACCGGCGTGTGCGCGCGCATCCGGGACGACGCCGGCCGTCAGCCCAACCTGCTCAACCGGGTCCACAACGTCCAGGCGGCCATCCGGTGCCTCCGGCACATCCGGGACGAGATGTACGGGGGCGAGGGAGATGTATGGCGATGGCTCGCGAGCTACGCGTCAGGGAAACGGTGGCCCGTCGGCCGTGAAGCGGTCGAGGGGTCGCCAGGTCATGAGGAAGACGGTTTCCGCGGTCTATTCGAGGCGCTGGTACGTCTGCGTGACCGTCCGGTCGGCTGAGCGGAAAAGTAGAACCTTGACGCGCCTGTAAAACTCTGGGATGTTCCTGGCGATCACCCGGACGAAGTCTGGTCAACCCGGACCTCCCCGGCGACGGGCGCAAGCCAGTAGTACGCGGTACGCAATTCCTACTGTGGTGCGGCGCGCGCGTCGACGGAGGCCGAGCGTGAAGACGAGACATCTGGCCGGGATCTACGGGGCAACCACGTCGTTCGACCGGCTCATCAACTCGGAGCTGGGACAACGGTATCTCCGGCAGGCGCGAGGCGAGCTGGATGCGCGCGAGAGAGCCGCGCACGACGCTGCCACCAGACCCAAGACCCCGCACGTCGAGGTGGTGCGGCGCAAGATCGCCGAGCAGCTCCACCGCTCGCTCGCGAACGATCCGACGCCCGCCATTTCCAAGTGGGACGCGGCCCAATTGGCCGTCAGGACCGCGCGCGCGAACCCGCGCGACTACGGTCTTCGTCGCGCCGCCCTCACGCTCCATCGCATCTGGACGATCGACAAGGAGGGGGCGCTCACGATCGCGGACCTCGCGGAGCTGCGGCGGCGCGCGACCGGCGAGTACCCCAAGAGCATGGCGCGTGTCCTGTTCGACGAGGTGCTGCCGGCCGCCGGGTTCCACCAGCTCCCGGTCAAGCGGTTGCGCGCGCTCGCCGCCACGATCCACTCGCAGGCCGACTACGACCGGACGATCCGAAACAACGGGCTTGACGGTTCCGATCCGTTGAGCCGGCGGGCCCGCGCGTTCATGCTCGCGGAGATCAACCGGACGGCCGTCACACCCCCCGGCGTCTCCGAAGAGACGATGCACGAGCTGAAGCGTGATCCCGACATCAAGGAGCCGTACGCGGTCGCGTGGTCGATCCAGAAGGACAAGGACAAGAAGGGCCGGCAGGCCGGGGATGCGGGGGATGCGGGCGAGCAGGCGTTCCACCCGGACGTTCCCGAAGAAGGCCAATCGCTCGACGACGCGGTCGACGCCGACAAGATCGTGAAGGGGCGACGCGCCGATAAGCCAAGCGAGCCCGAGTTCAACCCGGGGGTCGCGGGTCAATCGGACGACGCCGAGAAGCTCGCCGAGGAAGACGCGGAGCTGCGAGCGTCCGGTCGTCGCGCCCAGACGGATGAGCCGGAGGACGCGGAGCTGGGCGAGCAGGTCGAACAACTGGTCGATCAACACGAGCGCGAGAACGCGCCCGCCGAGGAAGCGGAGGAGTCGCGCATGGCCACCAAGAAGGTTTCGCGCGCCCGCATCGAGGACATCCTGCTCGAAGGCAAGCAGGTGCGGGTGGGGCGCTACCGCCTCCAGCTCGGGACGAACGACCAGGTCGAGATGACGTCCGACCGGCGGACCGGCGAACCGCCGATGGTGTGGCCGCTCCGTCGCATGACCGCCGCGATCGACTACTTCGCCCGGGTGGTCGAGGGGCAGGCGCTCGAAGCCGGCGAGGTCAACGACCAGCAGCCCGACGCCGTCAAGCCCCCGAAGGCCAAGCAGCCGCTCGGCGAGGAGTCGAGCGGGCAGGACGTCGACAGCCTGGAGGCCGGGTCGATCGAGCAGGAGCATCCCGCGCAAGACCAGCCCGGTACTTCGGAGCCGGCCGCCAACATGGGCGAAGGGGTCAATGAGGAAGAGGGGTTCTCCGACCCAACCGTCAAGCCCCAGCATCCAGGCGCCGATCAAGCGGGCACCAGCCTGCCCGACACCAACCTGGGCCGTCACTCCAGCGACGAGGAGCCGGCCGCCTTCGACGTCGGGAAGGTTTCGCCCGGCCGCTCGGCGCGCAAGCGGGTCGACCGTGTGGCCTTGAGGGATGCGCTGCGCGGGACCCTCCGGCACGTCCGCGGTCCGGACGACCCCGAGAACGTCTGACCGGGAGGCCATGATGTCGACCCGCCAACCAGCACGTCGAGCCCGCCCCGCCGGACCCATCACGGATGCGGCGTTCCACCAGACCCACGAGGCCCGCGGCGAAGAAGCGCGCCGCGCTCTTCAACGCCCCACGATCGACCAGATCGGTCGTGGGCTCGTTCGTGCCGCGATCCATGGGGACGCGTTCGCGGTGGGCGCGCGAGTCGCGCAAGCAGGTGGTTTTCAGGTGGGCGATCGGGTCAGGCTGAAGAAGGATAGGGCGAGCGTCATGGGCCACCAGGCCCAGTTCTACCTGGAGCTGGAGGGCGAGAAGAAGGCGGACGCCCCACCCGTCACCCGCGAACCTCCGCCCGACGGCTACCCGGTCGCCGATGAACCGGCCGATGGAACAGGGCAGCCGCGCGTCAGCTCGGCCGACACCATCGAGGTGGCCAGGCGGATCGTGCAGAACCATCAGGCCGAGGAGGTGGAGGGCACGCTACTCGACGCCACCACCGCCAACATGTTGGTCCAGGTCCACGATGCCCTCAGCCCCAACAACCAACAGAAGTTCACGGCGATGTCGCTCGGCGAGATGGTGGGGATCGGGTGGGAGCTGCTGGAGCGCGCGAAGACGGGCCACCGGCAGGCCGGCTCGATCGACCAAGCGTTCGAGGAGCTGACGGCCGTGCAGGAGGGTCATCCCGACCGCGCGTACGCGTCCGTAGGGCGTCGGCGCGCCCAGCAGGTCACCAAGGTGGCGCCCGAGAAGGATCCGGACGAACCGGGCTACGGGGTCCAAGAGGTCGATGACGCGGTACCGGTCGGGACGGTCGGGGAGGTCGCGACCGACGTGCCCCAGCACCCGGGCGCCGTGGCGGTCAGGTGGCCGAACGGCTGGGTTCGGTACTACGACGAGGCGGCTGGCGTCATCCAGGTGGAAGGGTCGCGACGCGCCCAGCTCCGTGCGGCCGGTTGGTCGGACGGGGCGATCGCCGAGATGAGCGACCAACAGATCGACCTGCTGGTCGGCCGGACCGCTCAATCGAACGAGTGCGCGGGGTGCCGGTGCCCGAAGAACCGGCACGACGACCTCGGGTGCGCCGACTGCGAGTGCCCCGCGAGCTACGGCATCACGACCGAGGAGGAACGGGAGGAGCGCGACCGGCAGCCCGGTCCGGGGGTCGACTACCAGAAGGAGCTGACCGATCCGCTCGGACGTGCGGGCCGGAGCGCCCAGCAGAACCCCATGGAGCCCGAGCGCCCCGCCGAGCCGAAGCCCGCTCAACCGGGTCAGCCCGGACAGCAGACCGGACAGCCTGGTGGCTCGCCGCCCCCTCAGCCCGGCAAGGTCAACCCGGCCCGCACGAAAGAGGTGTGGGATCAGGACGGCAAGTTCAGCCGGGAGGTCGAGGCGGACGGGGTCGACGACCTGGTTCGGATCCATCGTGAGCTGAACGACATGGGGTTGACGCGCTCGCCCGACGGGCAGCCGGAGGAACAGCAGCAGGGACAGGCGCAGCCCGCCGCCCCGCTGACGCCCCAGCCGCAAGCCCAACAGCAGATGCCCCAGGGTCAACCGATGGCGGCCGGCAAGAAGGTCGCGCAGGGGTGGCACACCTGGGAGGCGGTGGATGCGGGCGGCGGGGTGATCGCGACCGGCACGACACCCGGCAGCTACGCGGGCCCCGACTACACCAAGCGGGACATCAAGGGGACGGTCAAGGACCGGCTGCGTGGTCGCTCGATGAGCGAAGTGGCCAAGATCGTGTTCTGGGACGGCTACAACGTGCCCAAGCCGACCAACCGGGACGACCTGTTCGCGTTCAACCCGCTGGGGTTCCGGTGGGTCGAGGCGCACTACCGGACCGCCGCGCTCGCGTGGGAGGAGAAGGGCGGGGACGTGTGGGCGTCGGAGGCCAAGGTCCCGATCGACATCCAGGGTGGCCGGCCCATCAAGGTGCCGATGCGGATCGATGGGCGGGGCGGCGAGTTCAAGTTCGACACGTACGACGTGTTCACGTGGGTGGACGCGGCGAACGGGCGGAAGTTCGGGTCGCTCGAAGAGGCGCAGGCGTTCGCCGAGCAGTGGTTGGCGGCTGCCATCGAGCAGGAGACGTCGAGCCCGCGGGTCGGGCAGAAGCGCGGCCAGTTCATGGATGAGGTCGAGCAGGAGGGCGGCGAAGACGGTTGCCCACTGTGCGATGCACCCGTCCCTCAGTGGTCGCCCGGCACCGGCACGTGCCAGGCGTGCGGCTACGACGCCGAAGCGATGGCGGGGGTGGACGAGACGACCGGCGACCCGTTGTTCGAGGAGTACGCCCGCGAACTGGACGCGATCGTCGGGCCCAGCGATGTGGCGGGCCGGGCGGCCGACACGGGCGACGAGGGGCCCGAGCGGGGCGATGAGTTCGGATGGAAGCCGAAGCGCAAGACCCCTAGCGGTGCCCCGTCAGCAGGTGCCCCGGTAGAGACAGGCGTCGGTACGCCCAGTGGGGCGAGTAGGCGAGCGCAGGGGGTCAATGGGAGCTACGGAGTCATCAGTGGGGGCCCGGGGTATTGGCGCATCGACGTGTTCGATGCGAACGACCAGTACGTGGATGGTGCGGCTTCCGAGGATCCCAACTCCCTGATCGAATGGGCGAGGGAGAAGGGTTACGAACTCAGGGACGCTGCGCCAGCGCATTGGAAGAAGAGCCGGCGAGCGACTGGGCCCGAGCCGTGGGCGATGGATCAGCAGCCACCATCCGGAGAAGAACCGCTGCACATCAGCAAGGACAAGCGCACAACCCTCTGTGGTCAGCCGGTGGATCCGGGGACGATGGGGGTGAGCGACCCGGTCGTGTGGGAGCGCACCGACCCGAGCGTCCGGGAGTACATGGGCTGGTGCCCAGAGTGCGAAGCGGCGATGGGGAAGCAGGCGAGCCGTCGTGCATCGTACCTGTCGAATGCGATCGACTCGTGCGAGGGGGCCTGTGACTGCCCGTGCCACGAGTACGACGGGCCGGAATCCGGGCTGTCGAGCGCGCTGGACAAGTGCCCGTGGCCTTGCGACTGCCCGTGCCATCCGGCGGTCGGCGGGTACGACAAGGCCGCCCAACAGGACGCCATCAAGGATGCGACCGGTGGTCGGGTGGCATCGGGCTACACGGACTGCGCGTGCCGCGACTGCTTCGATGTCGCGATCGACGGGGATGGCAAGCCAGCGCTCTGCGGTGATTGCGAGCAGGCCGGCTGTTCGATCGAGGGTGATGGTGAATGCCAGCGGGCCGATGCGTACGGCATGGACCAAGAGGGTCAGGCGTGGGCCGAGACCAGCACGGCGCCTATGAAGGCGTCGGACCAGCAGCGGATGAACGGGGGGTTCGGGGACGACGATGATGGCACCCCGTCGTTCTACTGCGCGACCCGTGGGATGCAGCAGCTCGGCCAGATGGACGAGCAGCCGGACGAGTCGTTCGAGCAGGACGCCGACTACCAGCCGGAGAAGTACAAGCCCTACTCCAACCCGACCCCGACCGAAGGTCCGACGAAGGTCCGGTGCCAGCAGTGCAACAACCGGTTCGAGGTCACGAAGGACGATTACTGGACTTGCCCGGAGTGCGGGTCGGACGCGGTGACCAGCATCCAGGCGCGCCGCCGAGCTGCTCCGCCCGCCCCCGACGCGCCGCTCGGCGGTCCCGTCACCATGGACGAGACCCCCGAGGGCCCCGAGACGTTCGAGGACACGACCCGCGAGGCCGACAAGAACGAGTACCAGCGGTTCGTCGAGGACAAGGCGAAGGAGTGGGGGATCGACCATCCGTTCGACCAGCCGGACGAGCGGGTCAGCGACTTCTTCGAGGAGATCGATCGTGAGTGGGGGCACGACAAGGACGCGGCCGACAAGATGTCGGTCGAGTGCCTGGAGTGCGGCAAGACGTTCAAGACGAGTTCGCCGGAGCCCAAGTGCCCGAAGTGCGGCAGCTACGACATCGACCTCGCGAAGGACGCGAGCGTGTTCGAGCGGCTGGCCGCCTGGTACGACGACATCTCGGACGACAAGTTCAAGAAGAAGATGAAGGAGAAGTCGGACGGGAAGGCCAAGCCGTCCGAGGACAACGAGAAGGAAGCGCAGCGGGGCAAGCGGTATCCGTGCCCGTCGTGCGGGAAGCCGGACGCCATCTCCGCGCAGGAGAAGGCGAAGGGGTACCAGTGCCGCGACTGCACCTACCGGGATGAGGGGGGCGAGGCGCCGGGCGGCTGGTTCGACGCGGCGGTCCACCAGGCACAGGCGGACGCGACCCACATCACCGACGACTTCGACACGACGCTGTGCGGCCAGCCCGTCGCGCCGGGCGCCATGACGTACGTGCATCGCGACGTCTACCAGGAGTCGGGCGGCCAGGGCTCCGGCAACCTGTCGGCCGAAGAGTTCTGGTGCCCCGCGTGTGTCGCGGCGGTTGGGGGCCGGCAGGCCCAGCAGCGATCCAGGCCGGTCCCGGGAAAGCCGTACGGCATCGACCTGCCTGGCTGCCCGGAGTGCGAGCCGCTCGACGCGAGCGCATCTCGTCGTCGCGCCCAGCCGCTTGGCATGCCGCCCGCCGCAGCCGGCATCCAGTTCGAGAAGTCGAACGAGCGGAGCAAAGGCGACCGTGTCGTCTGGGATCTCTCGTGGGAGCCCGAGTCGCTTGCGGCCATGTCGACCGAGGGGATCAAGCAGCAGATCCGCTCGTACGTGACGCGCGAGATCGGCCAGCGGCAGGCGACCGACCGCAACTCGACGAAGAACTGGGGGTTCAGCGCCGACCCCACCGTGGAAGACATCGATGTCGACGCTGGCATCGCGACCGTTTCGTTCATGACGAGCGAGCAGGCGGCCCCGCAGGTCGCGCCTGCCGAAGCGACCGAGTAGGAGAGGGACAACATGGCGACCGTCAAGGAATGGGTCTTCGAGAACGTCTCGACCGCGTTCGTCTCCATCAAGGTCGGCGACCAGGTCCGCGGGATTGCGCCCGGGTCGGTCCGGCCGGTCGCCGGTTTCTTCCGGAAGACCGGGGGAGGCGCGGACGTCGAGGCGGCCCGCACGAACGAGTCGGTCAAGGGGTTGACCGACCATGGCGCGCTCAAGATGTACGAACGCGACACCACCCTGAAGGTCGGGAACGTCGGGCGCGTGTGGAACGAGAGCGACCCCGAAGAGGTGCGGGTCGAGAAGGTGCTGGAGCACCGGCGCAAGATCAAGGAGGCGGCACGGGCCCGCCCAGACGCCAAGGCCGAAACGAAGCCGGCCAAGCCCTCCAAGGAGTAGGCCATGGCCACCGAGAAGGCGATCGTCAACGTCAGCCAGATGGTCGTGTCGCTCAATCAGGGGCGGCTCATGCCCGGCGGCATCTTCCGGGTGGCCGACCACTTCCGCGACCCCAACGACGTCATGCGGGACGTGCAGCTCCGCAAGTACCTGACGCCCGGCATCATCCAGATCCAGGACATCGACTTCGATGCGCTCGCGCGCGCGAAGGCCCAGGTGGTGGTGGACGAGCAGGACCGCGCCGCCGACCTGGCCGGTCAGGCGGAGCGCGCGACCGCCAAGAACGTGGCGGAGGAGGCGGCCCAGGAGCGCGCCAAGCTGGTGGCGGAGGGGCGGGCGATCGAGCAGGCGGAAGCGGCCAAGCGGGCCAGCCAGGCCACGCCCGTCAAGGGGGACGAGAGCCTCGACCAACTGTTCGAGTCGTCTCGCAAGACCCGGATCGCCGCCAAGCAGGCGGAGCAAGCGCGGCATGCGGAAGGGGCGCGCCAGCCCGCCAACAAGGAAGACCGGCTGGTCGAGCCGGCCGACCTGATGGAGTCGCGCATGTGGGACGAACCTGCGCCAGAACCGACCCGCGACACCCCAGTCGCCGAAGCGCCAGCCCTCGCCCCCGACGACCTGACGGACGACCAGCTCCGCCGGGTCGTCACCACGTTCGAGGTGAAGGGGGCCAAGAAGATGAAGACGCGCGCCGCCCTCCTCAAGGCGGTCGAGGACCTCCAGCTCGACCCACAGGACCTCCGCCGTATCGTCAACGAAGAGGAGTAGGGTTCGGGTATGGCTGCCAAGCTACGCGGCAAGGCCGGTACGGAGAACCCATTCTGGGGGAAGCGCCATACCGAGGCCGCCCGAAAGAAGATGTCGGAGGCAGCCAAGCGGCGATGCGGCAGTCCGGTATCGAGGAGAAAGCAGTCTGAGGCGCACAAGGGCAAGACCATCAGTGAGGAGACCAAGCAGAAGCTCCGACACCCATTGAGCCCAGAGACGCGCGCGAAACTCTCCGCGGTACTGGCCGATCGGTTCTTCTCGCCTGAGCATAGGCGAAGGATCTCGGAATCCCCAGAGTTGCGGAGCGCGCGGCGGCAGGATCAACGCGGATCACATCAAGCCGTTCGCGAGACATCCGGAGTTGCGGTTCGCTCTTATGAATGGCCGGATGTCATCGATCGACAAGCACATACGGTGGGAAGATGCACCGGAAGACATCGCGTAGCGAGGGAACGGAGTAGACCCCGATGGCCGTCGATCCGAAGCGTCCCGATGTTGTGGATCCAGACGTTGCCACGCGGCTGGCAGGCAGGCTGGCGGGCCGTGTGGGTGTTGCCAAGATGCCTACGCGGACGGCTGGGTCATGGGCTACGGCGACGCCGCACGTGATCGTGTGGTTTTACTCCGCGGGCGACCCCAAGCCCGTCACCGAGGTGACCGTCGAGGTCGCCAGGAGTCCGGCCAAGAGGGCCGAGGGGCTTCAGGGGCGCGACCAACTCCATCCGGCGGCCGGCATGCTGTTCCTTCCGGAGGTGAAGTGAAGCGTTGCTCAACATGCCGGCAGGAGCGACCTGCCAGCCCTGACTTCTTCCCTCGCGACAAGAATCGTTGTGATGGCCTCTACCCGATCTGCCGCGAATGCAATCAGCAGGTGCTCAAGGCGCGACGAACCCAGAACTTGGAGGCAGCTCGTGCGTACGATAGGGATCGCTACGCGCGGAATCCGGAGCCGTACAAGCGGCGTGTGAGGGCTCGGCGTGAGATGATCGTTGTTGCGAAACCGCCACGCGCGCTACGCCCGGTCCGGACTGAAGAAGAACGCCTTGCTGCCAAACGAGCTGAGGGTGTACGCCGCTGGCTGCGTCATCCCGATGCAGTACGCACTGCCTGTGCGAAGTGGAGCAAGACGCACCCCGAGCTGAATCGAGCGCGTGCTGCGAGACGTCGCGCGTTTCTGGCTGGACTCCCGGGTTCTTTCACACCATCGGACATCTTGCGCCTGTACGAAGAACAAGGTGGCCGCTGTTTTTACTGTGGTGACGATCTGCGCGGTGGCTATCAGGTCGATCACAAGATCCCGATCTCGCGGCCTGAGCTATCACCGACTAACTGGCCAGAGAACTTGTGCTGCGCGTGCAGGCGGTGCAACGCACGTAAGCACAACTTGACCGCGGCCGAGTTTTTGGCGAAGGGGTTGAGTCATGCGGCGTGAAGCATTGCGGCGTGAAGCATTGGAGCGCCACGAGACCTTCTGGATGGCAGGGGTCCAGTTTCCGTTGGACATCGTTTTCATTCGTGCGGATGGGACAATCGGTAAGATCGTCCACAACCTACAGCCAGGTGATCTGCGACACTGGAGCTACCCGCGGACCGCCGCGGTCGTCGAGGTGGCGGGTGGGTTCTGCCGGGCGCACGGCATCAAGGAGGGGGACAAGGTCGGGTACGGGAAGATCGCGCGCGTACTTTCGGGCGCCCCGCTACATACAAGCGGAGAGACCGCAACAACCATTCCGATGGCGGTGGCGAAAGGGATGTCGGTCGACGCGTTCGAGCGGCTTGTCCACCAGGCCGCGTTCCGCGCGCTCGTCTGTCCGGCCTGCGGGACCAACCGGGCGATCCAGTCGTCCGGTCAGACGTGGGGGTCGGGCGAGATGGCCGCCAAGATGGCGGACGTGGACTCGACCCGGTGCATCGGGTGCGGGTTCGTCGGATCGATCGACAAGTTCGACACGGCCCTCCCGACCGCCTACCGGATGACAGCTACCAGGACCGCACAAGTCGAGCCCGGCATGGCGGAGTGCGGGGCGTGCGGGTGGTTCGCGCCGCGCGACGAGTTCGTCGACCAGGACGGCAATCCGGGTTGTCCGGACTGCGGGTCCGCGAGCGTCAAGTTCGCCCGGGTCGCCTCCGGCACGTTCGATGGCAAGACGGAGTGCTCGATGTGTGGCGGCGCGCCGCCCGCTGGCGATTGGAAGGGGGCGTCCGGCGAGTGCGAGGCGTGCGCGGAGCAGCGGGACGGGAGCGTCGACAGGACGGCCCAGGGGCTCACGATCCCGTCGATCCCGTCGGCCAAACCGACCGAAGACTCGGGCGAGAAGACCGCGCGCGACCCCGAAGAGGACGAGCGCCGTGAGCCATCAGCGACCTGCCGGTCGTGTGGGCGCGACGCGACCGACGGGTACGAGATGGCGGGTGAGGGGCTCCTCTGCCCCGACTGCGCCGACCAGTACGTCGACGCCACCACGCCCGACGATCTCGACCAGGTCGCCATGGGGCACGGGAGCGTCGATCCCCTCCGCAGCCTCACGGAGGCGTCCAAGACGGCCCAGCAGGACGATGTCCGGTGCCCAGGCTGTGACGAGCCGGTTGGGCCTGGTGGCTCATGCGGGTCGTGCGGATCGTCATTCGCCGACTTCGAGCGGATGTCCGCGTCCGTGGGGGTGGCGCGCCGCGAGGCGGCTTTTCCGGCCAAGTTCCGAGGGACGTGCAAGGTCTGCGGTCGCTACATCGACGTCGGCGAGATGATCAACTGGTCGAAGGACAAGGGCGCCAGTCATCAGAGCTGCGGTCAGCCCGGCGGCCGTTCACGGCCCCGATCACGCGGGACGTGGACCGGTTGCTCCTGCGGATCGGTCGAGGAATTCGAGAAGCCATCCGACTGCTTCTCGTGCCAGCACGACAGGTGACTGTGTGCGCTCAAGCGTCGAACACGCACTGCGCGATCTTGATGTACCCGTCCTCCCGGTACACTACGTAACGCTTGCGCGACGCGAGCAGCACCTCGACGCCCGGGTATCCGTTTGGGCTCTCGGCGATCGGTACCCATGTCGCACCATCCAGATCGGACGATCGGAAAGTGGATTCCAGTTCCTCCAGGAACGACCGACTCAGCGTGTCCAGCGTGAAGTTGCTCATCGTTCGTCTCCTCTATTTGACGTGGTATCCGGCACGCCTGAGCGCCGCAACGAGCGCCGCGACCGTCTCGGCGACGATCGGGCCAGCAGGCGTGATGGCGGTCCGCATGGTCGGGTCGACCTTGATTTGGATGTCGTGCAGTCGGATGTCGAATCCGATGCACAGGGGCGTGAGGTCCAGGTCGTAGTCGTTGTGGCTCATGGTGTCACCTGTCCAACGTGCGGACAGGGCACCACAAGCCATCGATCCGCGCCGGGTCATCGCGGAGCATCTTTCGGGCTTCGCGGGCATCACGCGCGTGTACCTGTACGATACGGATTCTCCCGTCGATCTGAGGGATTCGGGCCACAGTTACCCAGTCTGTCCTCTTCATCGCTCTCTCCTTTTCGTTTTCGGTCATCCGAGCAGCTTCGTGACGATCTCGACGGCACGCGGGTCACGCGTGACCTCCAAGGTCGGCCGGTAGTCGTCGTAGTAGCCGCCGCACCACACCGCGACCGCCCCACCATCCTCCGAGAGGAGGGCGATGCGACGCCCCGACCCGTGCGTGCCGGCGTCCAGCACGACCTCGCGACCCGCCGGCTTGGCCGCCGTGTCGTCCGAACCGGTCCAGCCGGCCCGCGCGAGCGTGTCCAGCTCGGCCAGCATGGCCTTGCGGTCGGCCGCGCTGGTCAACCGGGCGGCGACGGGCGCGGCCTCTTCGTCGGTGGAAGCCCGGACCCATGCGCACTCGACCCAGCCGTACTGCCCGTTGTCCTCGTTGGGCGGGTACATGACGGCTGCCAGGACGGTGTAGTAGTGGCGATCCGGCCCGCCGCCTTCGATCTTAACCTTGGGCGCGTGGACAACGCTGCCGACGTCGTAGCGACTGTCGCGCCGGTCCGAACGGCGACCCTCGATCCGGTGGGCCCCGGGTTCGGGTGGCTCGGTCGGGAAGCTAGGACGTCGTGGCGCCCGCGTGACCGGACGGGCCTTGGGGGTTGCGGTTGCGTGCGCCTTCTGCACCGAACCCTTGACGCAGCGGGCGTGCCGCGGCACCACGCCTTTGGACCACTCGATCTTATCACCCGCGTGGATCGTTCCACCGCAGCCACCGCACTTGCTCGCGAACTTTGCCGTGATGACCATGTCGTCTCCCTTCCAGCTTACGAATCAACGGTAGCACGGCTGCTTGCACGTGTCAAGCGTTTCCTGGGTGTCGCATGACCGGTCGATCCAATACGGTAGCGCCCGGCCGTCCCGATCAACCCCAGCAGCACCAGGAGTCCGACCTGCCGGAGCGGTGGATGTCGGACCGCTACCTCGACGACAACTTCGCGTTGGAGCTGGGCCGCGACCCCACGACCGACACGTACCTGGAGCCTGGTGCCGGCCAGATGACGAGGGCGGGGACCGTGTGGCCCCCGCAGGTCAGCGCGCGCGTCCGCACGACCGTCGAGCTGGGCGACCAGGACCCACCAGCCGGCACGTTCGGCGAGGTGGTCTCGATCGACCCACAGGATCCACCCCGTTACGTCTCGATCCGGTGGGAAGGGCAGAAGACGGGTCCCGCCGACTCCTCGATGGTGCTGAAGGACGACTTCGATAGCGGCGCCGTCGAGGTGGTGGAGCTGCGGCGTGCCGACAAGCCGACCACCTCGATGGTCGCGCTCATGCTGCCTGACGCGATCGCCAAGCAGGTCGAGCAACAGGTCCGCGACCGCGTGGGCGATGAGGCACAGGCGTGGAACCAGCTCCATGTGACGCTCTGCTGTTCCGACTTCATCGTCGAGACGGTCGCGCGGGTCTGCCGGGAGTACGGTCCCATTTCGATGAAGTTCACGGGGATCGCCCAGTTCGAGTCGAGTGACGGGGTCTACCCGACCGTCGCGACCGTGACGGGCAACGGGTTGGCCGCCCTCCGTACCGACCTGGTTCGGGCGCTCAAGGACGGGGGTGTACCGGTCCGCGAGAACTACGATTTCACACCGCATTGCACCCTCGCGTACTTGAGCGACCAGGGCCTTGCCCTCTCACCCCCCACCGCCGAATGGACCGCCGAGACCGTCGAGGTGGCGATCGGTGACACCCGGGAGCCCGACAGCACGATCGAGGAGGTCGAGCTGCCCGGGGAGCCCAGGACCGCCGACCAAAACGCCAGACCCCCGGGTTCTCGTCCGCTCGCTCGCCGCGAGAAAGTCGATGGTCACGCGAGTATCTCGGCGGCCACCCACGAGACAATCGGGGACCCACGGATTATCTCCCAGCGGGCCCTCCAGTGCCCCGAGTGCGGCGCGCCCCTCCGGCAGAAGACCGAGACGTGCCCGTCGTGCGGCGTCATGCTGGCCGATTGGCCCGAGGTCGACTGCTTCGTGTGCGGGGGCAAGACGCTGGCGGGCGGCTCGACCTGCCAGAAGTGCGGCGAGTGGCTCGCGCGGGTCAAGCAGCAATCCCCCGACCTGACCGACGAGCAAGCCCTCCAGGTGCTCCACCGGCTCTACCGGTCGGCCGCGCGTCCGGCAGGCACCCGCGTGCTCATCGGTCTCGGCATCACGGCGGACTGGTGGTCGGACATGTCGTTCAAGGAGCAGACCGACTACAAGCGGGACCACCCCCGGACCAAGCGGGTGCCCGACCAGAGGTCCAGGACGAAAGCGCCCGGGTTCGACGACAAGGCCCCCGCCAAGCCCAAGAAGGCGCCCAAAGACGCGCCCGCCAAGCCCAAGCGGGCGCCCAAGCTGGACGATGCGGACCGTGCCCACCTGAAGACCACCCGGGTGACGCCAAACGAGCCCGTCAAACTGCCGTCCGGCCGGACCTTCACGCTCCGGCAGGAAAAGCCGGGCGGCCCGTTCGTCAACGAGATCGTCGAGCCGGGCGAGGCGCCCGAGCAGGCGCCGACCGCTCCAACGCCGACCGAGCCGCCCGCCGCTACCACGCCGCCCGAGCCTGAGCCCGCCCTCGAAACGGCCCCCCAGGAACCGCCCGCCGGCCCCACCGAGCCACCGGGCGGTTGGGTCGAGCCCGCGCCCGAGCCGCTCACAGAAGCGCCACCAACGCCGCGCGCGACCGGCGGGTTGGTCGGGCAGGCCCACCAGATCGCCGACGGGCTGGAGCGCAATCTGAGCGAGGCGCTCGGGGACGTCCAGAAGCTCGCCGAGTCGATGGAGCGCGAGACCCGCGAGGCCGTGAACGCTGGCGTCGACGCGCTCAAGCGGACGGGCGCGGAGGTCCGGCGGCTCGCCGGTCTGCCGGGTGAGGCGTTGCAGCGGGCGGCGGGCAGCTTGGCCAGCCGGTTCCGCAATACCGCCAAGGGTCTCTGGTCGCTGCTGGGCGAAGCGGTCGCGCCCGCCATCACCAAGCTGAAGCGCACGGTCGACGCGACCGCCGACTGGCTCGACCGGGTCGCGTACGGCATGGAAGCGAAGGTCGACACCGCGCTGTTCGGCGCGCCCCGCGCGCCAGCCCCAACCCCCAGGCTCGACCGCGACACCAAGCCGTCGAACGTACCGGCGGGCCCCGGGTTCCTCGCGCGCGTGACCGAAGGGGTCGCGGGGCTCGCCGAGAAGGCGGCCAAGCTGCCGGCCCAGACCCGCCGGCTGTTCGATGACCCGGGCTACCGGGCGGAAGTTGGGAAGGCGGCCGGCCAAGCGATCCGTCGGAAGGGACGGGCGGCCGTCGGGATGCTCGCCCAGGAGCTGCGGGAGTACCGGGCGGCTGGCGCGGCGATCGCCAAGATGTCGAGCGGCCAAGAGCTGTCCGCCGACGAGAAAAAGGTGATCGGCCGGGCGGTCCGGTCGCTCGCCGTCACGGTCGCGGGGTCGATCGCGATCGGCGGGTTGGGCCACCTGACCGCTCAGGCGCTCGCGACCCACTGGGCCGCTGAAGCGACCGCCAAGGCGGTGGGGCGCGCCGCCCTGTTCGCCAGCCGTCACGCGCAAGATCAGATCGACGCGTTCCTGACCAAAATGGTCGAGTTGATCGCCGGGTCAGCCGACCAATTTGGTCAGGCGGACGACGAAGCCCTGACCAAGTTGCTCGGCGACATGCCGGAGGGTGAGATGAGCGGGACCGCCGTGTTGGCGCGCTTGGGGATCGTGGCGCAATTCGGCGGTGGGGACGACGAGGAAGGCGACGACGCCGACTTCGAGGTGGGCGACGAGGTCAAGCTCAAGGAGACGATGCTGGGGCTTCGCCAAGACGACGTCGGCGAGGTGGTGGGCGTTCAAGGCTACATGATCGGGGTCGCGTTCAAGGACCACCCGCAGGCCGTCCTCTATCTGGACAAGGATCTCCTGGAGAAGGTGCCGGGCAAGGAAGAGGAGGAGGGCGGGGCCGACCAGGAGGGCGGCGAAGCGGCCGGAGGGGTCCCAACCCCAGTGGTCGCCCGCCTGCTCGCCGGCTTGGGGATCGTCGGGTACGAAGACGAGCGTAGGTGGGAGCGGAACTCGGATGGCGAGCGCGAGCACCGGCGCGTCATGAAGGAGAAGCTCGACCGCCCGCTCAAGCCGAGCGAAGACGTCCACCACATCGACGAGGACAAGTCGAACAACGCGCCGTCCAACCTGGAGGTCGTCGATCACGCCGAGCACACCCGCGAGCACAAGACCAAGCCGGAGTCCGAGAAGAAGGCGGCACTCGGGTCCGGGGAGGCGCAGTGCAGGGGCTGCGGTCACCGCGACTACGCCAAGCACTTCGGGATCGATGAGGACGCGCCCGCCGGCCAACTGACGATCAAGTGCCCACAGTGCGGCGGGGTCGACATCGACCGGTCCCACGAACGACGCGACCAGGGCCGCTACGATTACTCCAACCTGGACGTCGTGTGCCGGTGCGGCCATCGGTTGGGTGAACATGCAGATGTGTCGCCCCGCCCATGTTTCGCGGACGAGATGGGCGACGGTTGCGCGTGCGAACGGTTCCAGCGGGATCGCCGCGCCCTCCTGCTCGCGAGCCTCGGGATCACCGCGCAGGAGTGGTGGGACTCGAAGTCGTACGAGGAGCAGAAGCGGTACATCAAGAAGTACCCGGCCACCACCAAGAAGCTGACCAAGAAGCCGCAGGAACCGGGCAAGGAACGGCAGTTCACGCCAGCCGAGCCCGAGCACGGCGCGCCCCCGGGCGTCGACCCAGAGGTCGGCATGCTGCTGGTCGAGCAGTTCGGCCAGCCGAACCCCGAATCCTCCGAGCAGGTCCGGGCGCTCGCGGAGAAGTGGCGGCTGCCGACTGGCGAGGGTGCCGACTGGCCGCTCGTGTCCGGCGATGCTGCATCCCCCGAGGAGCTGACCTACCTGCAAGGCGTGGCCGAGAGCTACGTCCCAGCGTTCGAGGCGGTCGCCGACTTCTTGAGCGAGGTCTCCGGAGGCGGCGAGGTCATCGGGCGCATCAAGTCGGCGGACTCCATCTTCGAGAAGCTCAAGCGGCGCGAGAAGGAGAGGGGGCGGGCGTTCGCGCCCGAAGAGCTGACCGACCACGCGGGCACCAGGCTGACGCACGGCAATCTGGCCGAGTCGCAGGCGGCCCTCCAGTCGGTCATCTCCAAGATGCCGGAGGTCGATCCGAAGGGAACGGATGACGGCCTCATCGAGGTCGAGGACTTGAGCGACCGGGCGCGCCCGGGCGGTTACCGATCGATCCACTTGCTCGTGCGGATCAACGGGAAGGTCGTGGAGGCCCAGCTCCGGACGACCCGGCAGACCTGGTTCGCCGACTGGGCGCACAACAAGGTCTACAAGGCGCCCGACCGCGTCAAGGACGACGCCGACGTCAAGCGGTATGCTGAGGGCATCTCGGACTACCTCTACCGGTTGGACAAGGGCGAGACCGACGGAGCCGAGATGCCGCCCTGCCCACAGATCCTGACGGTCCTGCGCCACTGCTACCCGGCCGGGCAGCTCCGGTGATGGAAAATGCTTGACATCCGCAAGCAAACCGATATCATGGAGCTGAAAGGAGTAGGCCATGTTGTTCGTTGGAGCGAGGAGCATCCGGGACGACCGGGTGTTCGTGTTGCGCGCGTTCGAGGACGAGGCCAACGCGCGCGAGCTGTACCAGGATCTCTGTGGCCTCTATGCCAGCGACCGGGCGATCGACCTGTTGTTCGGCACCTACCCGAGCCACGACGCGTTTTTCCGGGCGGAGCCGACGTGGGCGGTCCAGTTCCAAGGGAACCGCGATCCCGCCAGCTTCGGGATCTAGGCCGCCAGTCAACCGTTTTCCATCCGTTCCGCTACACTCACGCCAAGAGGTCCCAGCCATGACCGACCAGAACCCGTTCGGCCCGGAAGCCCGGGCCCGCCGTCGCCTCGCTCGTCTCCAGCGGTTCGCGGGCGCGTTTGCGACCAGCCCTATGCTTCCAGGCAATCGAATGGATGGGCCACTGGATCGCGGCAAACTGCCGACCGAAGCGATCCGGTTGGCGCAGGATTTCATGGGTCAGTTTTCGTGGCCGATCCTCCCGACCCTGGTGTATCGGGGCATCCGGACAGCGACGCGCGACGAGAACACGCCCGCCATCGAGGCGGACGCGCATGTGATCCTGTCGGCCCACATGCTGACCCTCACGGGGTGCAGGCGGGAAGTCGAGGTCCCGATCGTCGTGCGGGCTGGCCGGCTGCTGGAGCCGTCCGTCATGGTGGTGGACGGGATCCCCCGGATCCTCAGCCAGTCGCTCGTCGATGAGCTGGTCCGGCAGGGCACCTTCCAGCAGAAGGTCGACCCGAGGGGCGGGATGTTCGCGCCCCCGCTCGACAACGAAGCGTTCGCCACGTTCGTCGCGCTGGACGACGCGTTCAAGATCCAGGACCGCTACTCCCGCGGGCTCTACAGCGTGGCGGAACGGAAGACCGCGCAGGCTCCGGCCGGCCGGCAGGCGGGTCCATGCCGGGGGTGCGGCCAGTGGCAGGGCCGGCATTCGGAGGGGTGCGAGTTCGCCGACCTACCCCACGAAGTCGTCCGGATCGAATACGGGACCGTCAAGAACAAGAACGAAGCGAGGGGCGACTGGCTCCCGATGGTCTGGGAGGACGGTCGTGAGTCTGGCGATACCTACGCGTCCCGTGGGTACGACGAGGACGAGGCGCTCGCGCGCGCCAAGCAGGAGGCCGAGGAGATGGCCTCCAAGTACGTCGGCGGCGATTGGAACGTGCAGGTCACCGAGCGGCAGGCGAGCAAGACGGCCCAGCAGACCTGGCAGCGGGGCGATCGTGTGTCGGTCGACGGGGACGAGGCGGTAGTCAAGGAGTGCTACCCGGAGGGGTCGTCGTCCTACATGTTCCCCCACTGCAAGGTCGACCTGGTCGATGGCGACCGGAACGTCGCGGTCCCGCTCGACCGGGTCAAGGGGCTGCATGCGGGCGAGCCGCAGGAAGCGCAGACCAAGCGTGACGAGCCCGCATGCCCGCAGTGCGGTGGCTGGTTGGAAGGTGGTCGACGACCGGACGGCAAGGACTGCCCGCGATGCGGCGAGTTCGTTCGGAACGAAGACATCAAGCAATGGTCGCCCGATACCAACTATCCGGCCGGCGGGGCGTGGGAGGACGAGGACGTCCGCCCAAAGATTGGACGGCGGGCCCAGTCGGACCCGCAGGTCGATGTGCAGGGCTCGGGCGACTGGACGGTCTACTGGGAGACGGAGTCGCCCAAGACGATTCACCGTCACCAGTTTCAGAGCAAGCGGCAGGCGATCGAGGAAGCGAAGCGTGTCTCGCTGGAGAGCGGCGGGTACGTGTCGGTCATGAAGGGTGGGATCGACGTCGCGGAGGTCTACGGCGGCGAAGTGAAGACGAGCAGGCGAGCCCAGCGGTACGACCCCGGCGCTCGGGTGACGGTCGGCGGAGAAGCTGCCCGGGTCATCGAGCAGGTTCACGAGCCGACCGGCAACGGCGCGTGGGACGGGACCTACCGGGTCGAGTTCCAGGACGGCCGGACCGACGTGGTGCCCGAGTCGAAGCTGTCGGTCGACCAGGATCGTCAGACCCTCCGACATGTGGAGGCTCAATCGGGCGCGTGCGCGACGTGCGGCACGCAGTTCGGCCGCTACATCCCCGGCTACCATCCAGAGACGGGAAGCCGCTGCACCAGGTGCGCGGAGTGCCCGGCCCGCTGGAAGACGGATGACGGCAACCTGTGCGATGGATGCAAGCAGCAGCTCGGCGACGTGGCCGCCACCCCGCTCGAACCAATGAAGCGGTACGACGATTGCCGGGCGTGCGGTGGGGACGGCTGTCAGGCGTGCGACTTCACCGGCCTGCTCGACCGGCAGGGACGGGCGTTCCCGTCGGTCGGCGGTGACGCCGGCCTGCGCGCCGCCATCGAGCAGGAGATCCAGCGCCACGCCCAGGGGCCCGCGGTCGTGCCGGTCGAGCCGGACGATTCGCAGGGGTGCCACATCTGCAAGGGAACGGGCGCGTGCCCACAGTGCCAGGGGGCCGGATGTGATTGGTGTCGCGCGACCGACGGCAAGTGCCCCAGGTGTCTGGGGAGCGGCGGCGACGTCGCCATGACGGCCGCGCGCGAGGGCGACGGCCAGCCCGCCCAGCACAACGAGTCCCGCAAGGAAGATGACTTCTCGGCGGGCGCGAAGGTCGAGTTCGTCAAGTCGTTTCGGGCGCGCACGCGCGGCGGCCCCAGCTACCTGGTCGAGTCGGGCACGAGCGCGACAGTCGTGCGCGACATGGCGGAGGACGGCACCACATTCGAGGTACGGCTGGAAGATGGCAGCAAGGTGATGGTGCCGCGCGAGACGCTCCGGCGGGCCAGCCGTGAGGCCGACAGCGTCTACTACCCGGGTGACCCGGGCCGCTACCGGTGTGCCCGGTGCGGTACCGAGACGCCAGCCAACCGGCTCGTCACCGCCGATACGCTCGACGCCACCCAGATGGCCTGCCCGCGGTGCTACGGGCTCGACCTCGACCGGATCGCCAAGGCGGCGCCCGACTATCTGGCGGTCCGGTCGGCCGCCGCAACGGTCGATCAGGTCGTCCGCGAAGTGGAAGGCTTGAAAGACGAAGGCTATGATGATGTCTCTGTGCTCCTCTCCGTGAGCGACAAGTACCCCGACCTCGCCGAGGCGGTCATGCAGGCGGCGCGCGACAAGGGGCTGCTCGACCTGGACGGAGAGTGACCATGTCGACCGTCATCAAAGAGGTGCCGGCCGGCTCCGTGCTGTTCGGCCTGGAGGATGCGAACGCCACGTTTGTGGGGTTCTGCCAGCCGGTCGGCCCTCATGACCCGTCCCCCGGGTTCGACGTGAACGGGTTCATCGGCGTCATGCAGCCGATCCGGGTGGTCCAGGGGGTCAAGGCGGGGCCCGCAGGCCCCGAGCGCGTGTTCAACCCGTTCCCCGCGTCCGTGATCGATTGGGTCGACGTCCTGTTCATCCGGCCGACCCGCTACTACCTGGCGGGCCCCGCAACCACCAAGATCCACAGGGAATCGTGGGCCGCGTTCCTCGCGGAATACGAGCGCGATCGGGCCGAGGGGGCGGGCGTCCTGCTGGTCACGTCCGACCAGGTCCAGCAGATCGCCGAGATGCATGACAAGATGAGGCGTCACTAGGAGTTGATCGATGGAGCGGAGAGGTATCAGGCGGGAGGATGTCGAGGAGGAGGGGATGGCGCGCGAGCCCGTGGCCCCGCAGCCTCCAACCAAGAAGCCGGCGACCACGACGGGCATCTGGGAGTACAGGTGCCATCTCTGTCGTCTGATGAAGTCGCACCCCCGGTTGGTCGAGCTGATCCACGAGCGCCACTTCAAGGACCGGAAGCCCTACTCCATCATCATGGAGGAGGTGAACAGGCTGATCGCCGACCAGAAGCTCGACATCAAGCCGATCCGTCACTCCAGCTTCACCGCCCACTTCAACCAGCACGTCCCCGCCGACTCCGCGTTCCTGCATGCGGTCCAATCGGACCATCGGCAGCGCAACGAAGCGGCCCGCCAGCCACAGGAGGACGAGGTCCTCTCGCAGGTGCTGGAATTCAAGCGGGAGAACATCGAGGCGCTCCAGCAGAACCTGGCCCGCTGGCAGAAGATCGCCGACCGGGTCTACCGGCAGATCGAGGAGAGTGAGGCGGCTCGCGAAGGCCACGATGGTCCCGGACCCTCCCCCCTGACGCTCAAGTCGGCGTTCAACCAGTTCGCCGCCGCCACTCAAGCGATCACTGCCGTCACCTCAACGCTCGACCGCTACGTGAACGGCAAGGATTTTGTCGTGGGGGTGCTGAAGGAGGGGATCGAGCATTTCACCGGCAAGCTGGCGCTCGTGCTGGGCCACGAGTTGGCCGCGATCGAAGAGGAGGCGGCGGGCCAGAGTGTCCCGGCCGACGACATGGCCGAGTGGATGCACGCCCGCTTGTCCGAGGCGCTCGCCCGCGCGGTCAATGATCTGCGCGCCGAGAGCCAGTCGGTAGTGATCGATCGCTACCGGCTCAAGGGGGCGGCATGATGGACGAAGAGGCCAGGCAGAAGCTGTCGCAAAAGAGCAAGGCGTTGTGGAAGGATCCGGCTTACCGCGAGAAGATCATTTCGGCCAAGCGCGGTAAGCCGCGCGATGCAGCAACCCGGGCAACACTGGAGATGAAAGCGTGGCGACAGAAGGTGTTCGACCGAGACGGCTACACCTGTCAGCTCTGTGGGGTTAAGGGCGGACATCTCCAGGCAGACCACGTCCAGCCTTTTTCATCGCACCATGACTTGCGATTTGATGTATCGAATGGACGGACCCTTTGCCGTCCATGCCATAGACGGACTCCGACATACGGGGTTGGATCCGCGCGTAAGCGAGGGTCACATGCAGCATGATCGGACAGAGCTGAAGTTCGGCCCGGATGGCTACGCACTCCCCAGCAACCCGGACCTGAAGGCACCGGCCGCGTCGATCGATCGACGCAAGCGGCCCGACCGTCTTTGCATGAAGGCGAAGAAGTTGCAGGTCGTGTCGGACGGGACGCTCGCCGGCACCGTCATCGTGGTGGACGGGCAACAGATCGGCGGGCTGGTCCGGTTCGAGATGGTGGCGGCTAAGGGGTACCGGCGCGTCACCGCGGTGGTCGACATGAACTACGACCGCGAGGCCATCGAAGAGCACGGTGAGCTGGCCGGCCAAGAGGTTCGAGGGGACGACGACGCCCCCATGACCGTCACGGTCGACATCTTCCGGAGGGAGTAGGTCGGTGTCCGCCAAGGCGCCCAAGATCGCGCCCGTCAATGTCGACGAAGCGCTCGCGTTCCTACGGCGGGGCGGCCGCGAAACCCCGGACGTCGCGCCCGAGTACGACCTGCCCCGCGCCGGCAACCTGATCGAATGGACCGCGGACCCCCGGTTCCTCGACTTCCCGTTGGTCTACGGGCACTGGGGTCAGTACCAGTTCCTTCGCGACATCGCACAGCTTCGATGCCCCATCTGCAACCCGTTCGACAAAAACTCGGAGGGGCCGGGCCGTTGCTGGGGCAAGACACGCACCGAGCTGGAATCGGAGGTATTGCTGGTCTACTCGGCCGACCTCAACGAGGACGTCTGTCCGCAGTGCCGGGGGGCCAGATCCGAGTTCACGCGCGACCGCCTCCTCTACGACTACAACACGGCGATCGTGTGCGTTGGGGCGAGGGCGGGTAAGTCGGCGACGGCCGGCATTCTCGCCACCTACCTGGAGCACATCGTCTACTCGATCGCCCAGTTCGATCGCGACCGGCTCGCCCGCGTGCTCAAGCAGGCGCCAGGCACCCGGTTCGACATCGCGTTCGTCGCGTCGAGCGACAAGCAGACCGAGAAAACGATCTGGGACTGGTTCACCAACTTCCGTGAGCGTGGTCCATGGATCCGCCGGTATGTCCGGCGCATCAAGGAGCTGGAGGCTACGCAACCGCGCATTGGACTCAAGCGGTGGAGCTACGACGAGGAGGCCAAGAAGTCGATCCGCAACGGCCTCATCCGAGTCGAACTCGACTCGCTCAACAGCAACTCGGGCGCGATGGCGGGCGCGACCCGCCTGTCCGCGTTCGTCGATGAGTTGGCCCGGTTCGACCTTACCGAGTCGAAGCGGGGGGCCGACGAGGTCTGGCGGGTGCTCAGCATGTCGCTCAAGACGATCCGGCGGGCCAGTACGATCTCGTCGGGCGGGCTGCCCGGCTACCTGTTCGGCATGAAGATCGCGACGTCTTCGCCGATGTCGGGCGACGACAAGATGATGTCGCTGCTGGAGAAGCAGGACGTACTCGACCGCATGTACGCGCTCAAGATGGCCACCTGGGACTTCAACCCGTTCATGCCGCGCGAAGCGTTCGACGAGGAGTACGCGGAGGACCCGGTACAAGCCGAGCGCGACTTTGGCGCCAACCCACCCCTGACCGAGACGCCGCTGATCGAGGACGTGCCCAGGTTCGCCAAGTCGATCGAGCCCGCCCTCTCGCCCACCACCCTGTTCCGCACGATCCTGCCGGAGGACGCGCTGGGCCGCCAGTACATTGGCGCCGAGGTGGAGGACTCGATCATCTCGCCCGAGATGCCCCGGTTCATCTGCTTCGACGCGGGCGCCTCGTTCGACAGCTTCGCGGGCGCGTGCGCGCATCCCGCGTGGATCGAGGTCGTGACCGATCCGGACCCGAACCATCCGGGTATGCCGCGCCAGCCTCACCGCATTCTCGTCACCATCTACGATTGGGTCGTCCGGATCCTCCCGACCGAGAGACCGAAGAGAACCGTCTGGTTCGACTCGGTCGTCAAGCTGGTCGAGCGGCTCAAGGACTGCTTTCGGGTCACGCAGGTCTGCTTCGACCGGTGGCAGAGCGAGGCGCTCATCCAGGACGTCCGGGCGTTCGGCGTGCAGGCCGAGCAGGCCAGCATTACGGCCCGCGATTTCGTCGCGTTCAAGAGCGACTGCTACGGCGGCAAGGTCAAGTTGTTGCCGCCCGCCCGCCTGCACGACGGCCGCTACGAGCTGGAGTTCACGGAGGCGGGCCAGTTGGTCATGCACCGCACGCCCGTCGAGATGTCGGCGCAGGGGGTCGGCATCTACGAGCTGGTCAAGCTGTCGCGCAGCCCCGACCTCAAGCGCGTGTTCAACCCGAACAAAGGAAAGAGAAGGGGCTACGATTCTGACGACGTCGCTCAGGTGATCGTTGGGGTCCACCGGATGATCCAGGAGGCGGTCGCGGACGACCCGGCCAACAAGTCGGTCAAGGATCGGTTGCGCCGAGAAACGATGGGGGGCGAGATGTGGGCGGGCGGTGGAATCGCACGAACGATGTCGGGGTGGACGGTCTCGCAACCTAGTCGACCGGCCGGCAGTTTCCGGTCGACCCGCGCGGGCATCCCGGGGTACACGACCGGCGACACGTTCGTCGGGCCCAACGGACAGGCCAGCGGGTCCCACCAGTTCGCCAGTCGTGGGACCGTAAGGATGCGCAGATGGTGACGAAGCGATGCGCCCGTTGCGAGGAGGAGAAGCCGGCTACCACCGAGTTCTTCTACTCAGCGAAGCGAGGTCGTCATGGATTGGGTGGGTATTGCAAGGTCTGTGCAAAGGTGTCAGCACGGGAGTGGAACAAAGACAATCGGGATCGCCATCTAGCAGTGAAACGAGCTTCCGCAAAGCGGACCGTGGCTGCGGTCAAACGACGGAATCGTATATGGTATGTAAGCCATGCAGAGTACGCGAAGGCAAAAGCTGCCGCTGCGTACTGGGCGGACCCTGTTGCAACCAGGGCTGCTTCTCGTGACCGCTATGCGAAAGACCCGCTACCAAGACGTGCGACTGTTGGGCGGCGCCGTGCTCGTAAGGTTGCGGCATCTGGTAGCCACACCGCTGTGGACATCCGGCGCATCTTTGTTCAGCAACGAGGGGGCTGCTACTACTGCGGCGCCGACATCTCCAGTCAGTTCACCGTGGATCACAAGGTCCCGTTGGTACGACAGGGAGTCGATGATCCTGCCAACCTCTGTTGTGCATGTCGATCGTGCAACTGCTCGAAGGGCACCAGGACGGCCGACGAATACATCGCGTACCGCCTGCACCATGGGCTTTCAGTCCCCGTCAGCACGCTGAATGCTACTCCTGTCAGGCTTGGAAGAAGGAGTGCAGCATGAACACTCTGCTCGGCTGTGTGGGGGTCGCGGACCTGGACGGCGTGCCGGTCCACGTGCAAGTGGTCGGCGAGACGGACGCGGGCCGCCTGTTGGTCCAGCGGGTCGGCAGGCAAGAGCCGGTCGCGGTGATCGAGCGGGGCTGGTTTGTCGCGGAGCTATCGATCGCGCCCGAGCCGTTGAGCGACGAGGTCCGGGTTGCCGCGCTCGACTTGAGCCAGGCGATCGAGCGCGCGAAAGCGATGGCGGGCACCGACCACCTGCTCGACCAGCAAGACTTCCAGACGATCCACGACGAGCTGGACGAGACCGACCAATACCCGTTCGCCAGCGCGTTGATCGAGCACGGCGTCCACGTGCGGACCGGCTCGGCGCGCGCCGCCACCATCGACGTCATGACCAACCCCAACACCGAGGTCGACGGGCTCGCCAAGCACCCGGACCCGTGGGCAAGCCCGGGGGGCGCGGGCGAAGCGGAGGGGGCGGCGGTGGACGCGCCCGATCAGCCCGGCATGTTCCCATGGACCCCAGCGGATGCGGGGGATGGGATCTCCAACGAGGAGGCCCACACCGAGCACGACTACCCGTGGCCCCGCAAGGTCGAGGGACAGGCCGACTGGGACACCGTCCTACTGCCCCAGATCGACAAGGCGATCGAGGAGGGGGGCGGCTGGGCCAACATGAAGCGGTTGCCCGGCGGCGAGGCGGCCATCTGGGACATGATCGACCGCGGCATCCTGGAGGAGGAAGGCGGGTTCGTTCGCCGCAAGCAGCCCAAGCCCGAGCACGAGGCCGAGATGGGGTGGTCGGGCGCCGAGATGGTCGATGAACGGTGGGCTCGTGGCGGCAGGATCGTCGCGTCCGTCTCGATGATGGATCTGGCGAAGCATCCGCTCGGTCGCCCCAAGCACGACCTGGAGAAGGGGTCGGACGCCAATTCTCCGAGCGGCCGGGACCGCGCGCTCAACCCGTCGGTCCACGAGCAGGCGGGCGACGCGTACCGTGACCAGAACCAGTGGGAAGACCCCGACATGCATCTTGGTCGGGAGGTTCGGGCGGCCGACCGCTACACCACCATGGAGCACATGCTCCAGCGGTACCCCGACGGAAACGTCCCGGTTGGGTACGGGCCGTACGACATCCCTCCCGAGTCCTACATGAAGAGGATCCAGGAGGACCTGTTCAGCTACGCGGGGCTCGGGTTGACCGCCGAGCAGCGCGAGTGGCCGGAGCGCGAGTACAACCGGGTCCAGCAGATCATCCGCGAGATGGACGAGCGCATCCAGGAACGGCGGCAAAAGGGGGCGGGCCGCTCGATGCGCGCGCTCATCGCGATGGAGCAGCAGCCCTACCAGACCGGCTCACCGGTAGCCGAGGGGGATGGGGAAGGGGTTCACGACGAGCCCGACCTCGACGAGTCGACGATCCAACCGCACGCGAACCGGATGGCCGCGGGCCTACGACTCTGGGGCTTGAACAAAATCACCGGCATCTGGGAGGTGCTTCGTTCCGTCACGCCCGAGACGGCCGACCAGTGGCTCGCGATCTGGAAGGCCGATCAAGCGACCGTGGAGAAGTACGACAACATCCAGGTCTCGAAGAACAAGCCCAGGACCGCTGCCGACAAGTCGATCGGGATCGCGGGCGACGCGTTCGAGGACCCGGGCGCTGGCGAACCACTCGAAGCGAACGACCCGGACGCTCCGCCCGACCCCCACGACTTTGGCGTGATGGCGTCGCGGTCGATGCGGCAGTTCGCCCAGGGGGTCGACAACCGTCAGATGGACGAGAACGTCCAGACGAACGTGGCGGAGGAGATGAACGATCGCGCGATTGCCCGCCCACCAGATGCCGAGCCGATCCGGTACGACCGGCCCGCAGGACCCGCGTGACCGGATGTCCCGTTGGCTCGACTACGCGATCGTCGCGAGCCTGGTGGCCATCGCGCTTGCCGTCGTGCTGGGCTGCCGGTACATAGGCGCGCAGGTGATCGAGCTGTCCGAACGGACCACCATGGTCCAGTGCGAGTGCAGGTGAGGAGCAAGATGGAAGAGCAACAGCAGTACGGGGAGCGCGGGGCCGAGGGTAGCGTCGGCCCAACCGTCTACCACATCGACAGCCGCGTCAGTTTGATCGAGCTGATTGCGGCGGCCGCCCACCAGGCCAACAGGGCGTATTGCATCGCGCTCGACGACATCAGCCAACCGGTCTGGGAGGACGCGCCCGAGTGGCAACGGTCGAGCGCGTGCAACGGGGTCAAGGCGGCGCTCGACCCCGACCAGACGCCCGAGAAGTCGCACGAGGGCTGGCTCAAGCAGAAGACCGAGGAAGGATGGCGGTGGGGGCCGGTCAAGGATCCGGAGCTGAAGCTACATCCGTGCTTCTTGCCGTACGGCGACCTGCCGGCCGACCAGCGCCTCAAGGACGACATCTTCCTCACGACCGTCAGGTCGATCGCCAAGGCGGTCGGGATCTTGTGATGGCGAGGCGGGGCGACATCCTGGCCAACTTGTTGGCCGCCTGGCAGACCGGTGACCGCCAGAAGGTCCATCGGCTCGCCGAGCGGCTCCGCTATCGGGCCGGGTGGATCCCGGGGGACCTGTGGCGGTCCCGCCTGCTCGAAGCAGGTTGCGCGTCGTGGTGGGAGGGTAGGCCGTGAAGATCGTGTTGCAGAACCTATCGTCCGGGCGCCTCAGCCTCGACATCACGCTGCCTGGTGGCGGTTTCGGCCGGACCATCCGCGAGACCCTGGAGATCGGCGGGCAGGTGGACGTCAGCGGTCGCGCCACCCTCGACGAGCTGTCGAACGACCCGCAGGTCCGCCGGCTGACCGGCGCCAACCTGCTGGCCGTCCGGAGCTTCCAGGAGGCCGGCGACATCGAGCACGGTTCGACCGCATCGGTGACGATCGAGGCGAACGCGGCCGCCAACATCTACACGAGCCTCTCGGGCGATGACGCTGCGATCGGTTCGTTTTCCCGGCCGCTCCGCACCGTCCAGAAGGCGTTCGACCGGGTGAACGAGTGGCTGTTGACCGGCGACAATCGCGACGTCGTGGTCCACGGGCCCGACGAGTTCTTCGACGAGCACGTCGTCTGGCGGCCGCACGTCGTCTGGCGGCCGCCCGTCGTCCCGAAGCGGCGCGTCATCCTGCTGGGCAACCGGCAGACCATGGAGGTGCTGCATTCGGGCACCCTGACGGGCGGCGGCCTCACCAGCATCACGGATGGTGGGGCCGCGTTCGGCGCGGCCAACGCGTTGGTTGGGCGGTCTATGCGCTTGTTCAACCCGATGGGCGTCGAGACGATCGGGCAGCAGATCCGCGACCATTCTGGGACGGTCATCCGGCCCGTCCAGGTGTTCGGCGTTTCGCCGGTGGCCGGCTGGACCTACCGGATCCATCGGCCGAAGTTTCGGGTCCGGAGCTTCCGGGCCGAGATGCCGTGGAAGTCGAACGGGTTCAACTCGATCAACTTCCCTACCCCTGGGCCCTGCATCATGTTCGGCTACACCGAGTTCGGCCCGGCGACCGATCGCGCCGCTCTTGTGCTCATCGGCGGCGAGGCCACGTTCGTCGATTGCGCGGCTGAGGCTACCGGGTTCAACAACGCCGTCGAAGCGAACGGCTGCATCGTCAACGGCGGTCAGCTTTGGGCAGGCTTCGGCGCACCGGCCGATCCCGTCTTCGGCGCACCGGCCGGCGATTTCGACCTGTTCTACGCGCTCTGCCTCGGGGTCCGGGACGGCTTCAACGCCGTGCGCGTCGACGGTGGCGCACGGTTCGCTGGCTCGATCGCGTGCAAGGGGGCGGCCGGGTTGTTCGGTTCCGGTTCGTTCAACATCTTCGGCGGCTCTGTAGTCGACGGCGACATCGAGTGCCAAGGCCAGGAAGGGGGCGCCAGCTTTGTCGACGGTGGTTTCGATCCCGCGCTCCCGTTCCTCATCCGGTCGAGCCCGGTGGCCCGCCCGGCCATCGACTACAATCGCAACTCCTACGCCGAGATTCGAGCGGTCGAGTTACAGGCGCTTTCGAGTGATGCGTTCAAGGGCCGCCATGGAGGGCGCCTGCGGATCATCGGACCCGTCACGGTCGCGGGGGCCGGCGACATCCCTGGTGTCGGGGTCAAGGCCGAGAGTGGCTCGCAGCTCGGCGTGGTCTCAGGGCTCAGCTTCGCGACCACGGGGGCGAACTGCCAGGCGGACGCGGCGACCGCGACGTTCGCGGCGCTCGTGACCGGGACGCCGCTCATCGGCGGGGACGCGGCCCGCGTGTTCAGGACAGGGTAGGAGATAGACCATGTGCCCGATTTGCAAGTTGACGACCCTGCCGGTGACCGATCCCCCGACCTACTTCTGCCCACGGTGCCAGCAGCACCGTGACCGCGGCAAGTTGATTGCGGCGGCGCGGGCGGGCGCCGCCACCGAAGAGGAGGCGAGGACCGCGGAAGCGGCGGTCGTCGCCCAGAACCCGCTATGAAGTGGCTCCGTAGACTCGTGACCTTCTTGGTCGCGCTGCCGAACGATTTGCTGGTCGGCTGGCCCGCCATCTTGTTGATCCGGTTGTTCTGGGGCGAGCACCTTCGCTGGGAGGACGAGGCGCTCGTCTGCCAGCTCCGCAAGGACTCGTGGCCCGCGAGGAGCTGGTACCGCCACAAGGTCGACGGCAAGTACGAGAAGCGCGCGGATGGCTCGTGGCGGACGTGGGGCGCCACGACACTCGGGCACGCCATCTTCTACGGGCCTGGTCATGCGCTCAGGGGCGCGCCCGAGCACTACCTCCGGATTCAGCGGCACGAGCACGTCCACGTCGAGCAGTGCGAAGAGGCGATGCTCCGGTCGTTCTTGGCGGGCGTGGCGGTCGCGATCGCGACCCACCACCATGTTCTCGCGGCCGCGATCTGGACGTTCGGCTACATCGCGATGGGGACGTGCGGGTGGGCGGTCGCGTGGTTGCGCGGCGAGAACCCGTACCGCGGCAGCCAGCACGAAGAGAGCGCGTACGCCCAAGAGGACTCGAAATGAGCCAGTACCAATTTCGTGTGCTCCGCTGGATCGACTTCCTGACGTTCGGCCTGCCCGTCATCTTGGCGGCCGCCCTGACCGTCGGGGTGGCGGTGACGCCTGGCAACCCGCTGGTCGGCAAGCTGGTGACGGGTGCGATGGCGCTGGGGTTCGCGTTCGTGTACGCCGCGCTGGTGGGCCGGCGGCTCGCGTTCGCGCGCGCGATCGCGTACGTGACGTCCCACGGGCTCGTCGTCATGCAGTCGGAGTGGACGCCGATCCGCGTGTTCGTCGAGAAGGAGACCGAACGGGTCGTGCAGTTGTGGGAGAAGGCGGTCGAGCTGGAGCGGGAGGCTGCATTCAAGCAGCTCAAGACCGCGGTCCAGCGAGCGATCCACACTGGTCGCGAGCTACCGGTCGTCCGCCCAGCCGTTCGAGGTGTCGTGGTCCGGTGGGCCACCGCGCCCTTCTCCATGCACGTCCGGCCCGGCTTCAAGTGGATGGGGCTGACGTCCGGATCCGGCGAATCCATGATGGTCGCGCGGGTCGACCCACTCGATCGGTCGGCGCTCGGCCACGAGATCGGCCACGTCATCATGATGAAGTGGCGGGACGACGGGTCGGAGGAAACGCTCAAGCGATTCCATGACAAGTACGGGACCCCCTACTGACGGGGATGCGGTAGAGTCCGGGAGCCAAACGATGTCGCTCATCATCCCAGGCGGGTCAGGAGATCCTCGGCGGCAGGCCGCCCGCAACCCGTTCCGCGGTGAAGCGCGCAACCCGTTCCGCGGTGAAGACGGCCCCGTCTTTACCGCCGCCCAGATGGACGCGATGAACCGGCGGCTCGATGGGATGCTGCCAAGCATTGTCTCGGGCGATCCATCGGCCCAGCGGACCGGCCTGCTGGAGGACGACTTCCGGCGGATCGGCGCGACCCCGTCGCCGTTCCGTCGGTTCGGCCAGGTGGTCCCGGGCGCCACCAACCCGGGCGCCGGCAACCTCATCTCAGCGCAGACCCCATACCAGCCCGAGTTCGCTAGCCCGGACCGCCAGCAGTACCCGGTCCACCGGATCCTGGCGAACCGGTATTGGCGCCTGTTCCACAAGCTCGATCCGGTGATCGGCAACTGCATCGACCTGTTCAGCGAGATGCCGTGGAGCGGGTTCCAGTTGACCGGCGAGGGAGTGGACGGGGAGGTCAAGGACCACTTCGAGCGGATGTGCGAGAAGATCGAGTTGCTCGCGCTCCTCCCCTACATCGTCCGCGAGTTCATGGTGGTGGGGGAAGCGATCCCCCACCTGATGTACGACGACGATGCTCGCATGTGGGACTACTGTACCCTCCACAACCCCGACAACATCGAGGTGATCGACGCGCCGTTCATCCGGATGGAGCCGATCGTCGAGCTGATCCCGGACCAGCGGCTTCGCGCGCTCCTCAGTTCGGGGGACCCGTTGGTCCAGCGGGTCAAGGCGCAGCTCCCGCCCGAGCTGTTGGGTCGGTTGCTGTCCCGCCAGAACCTCCCGCTCGATTCGCTCAACTGCACGTTCATCCCGCGCAAGCTTCACCCGTACGATGTGCGTGGTACCTCGATCATCTCGCGGCTCTGGCGCGTTCTCATGTTGGAGGACGCCGTTTTCTGCATGATTCCAGGTACTTGCATCACGATGGCGGATGGGACGACGACGAACGTTGAGGACATTAAGAAGGGGACGCGTGTCCTCGACCGTCATGGCAAGGTCGCGATTGTTGAGAACCAGTGGGCTGAGCCTGCGAGCACGATCAAGCGGGTTACGCTGTACGGAAAGCACGAGATCAGATGCACGCCAGGCCACCGGTTCCCGGTGTGGGCGTACCCGCGCGTGTGCCAGTGCGGGTGTGGTGCTTCAGTCAAGTGGCCATCGAGCTACATCAAGACGCACGGGACGAAGGGGCAGCCTGTCGAGCGCAAAACATACGGGCTCGTGCGGATGCGTCTCCGTTCGAGCAAGCGATGTGTCCCAGTCGCGTACGAGCCCATGCAGGAGCTTCGCGCCGATGAGCTGCGCGCGGGCGATTACTTCATGGTTCCGCGAACGTTTGACGCGCTCGATATAGCTGTGACCGCCGAGAATCGAGCCCGTGCCAGGTTGCTAGGCTACTACGTGAGCGAAGGGTCGCCCCGCAACCTCAACGACAAGGGGGTTGGCATCCAGTGGGCGTTTGGCATACACGAGATCGAGACATGGGCGGAGGACGTCAAGCAGCTCTGCGGCCAGCTCGGCCACACAGCCGCGGTCTATCGAACCGGTAACAACGGATGCACCGTCACGTTGCAGCGGTACGAGGATAGGTCCCTTGTCGATTTCCTGATCGAGAACGGTGGTACCGGCGCCAAGACTAAGCGGTTGTCCGCTGATTTCATGCGGTGGCCCGTAGCTCTCAAGGAAGAGTTCGTCCGGGGGTTGTTCCGTGGAGATGGAAGCCGTTGGTCGAGGCCAGCACGCTCCGGTCGAACCGCCAGCTTCAACGTGTCGTTCGCGAGTACGTCCGAGGATCTGGTCGACCAGGTGTTCTTGGTGCTCGTCCAGCTCGGCATGTACGCGACCAGACGGGTCCATCAATCGACCGGCCTGTTGCCAGGCGGCAAGGAGAGGAAGACACCATCGACCCTCCACATCATGTTGCTCAAGGGTCAATTCGCCGACCAGGCCCTCGCACTCGTATGGGGCGAGCGATTCGATCGCGGCGAGCGCTCGAACGCGTGGTCGAAGGCGTGGATCGACGACGACTACGTATACGTTCCGATCAAGCGGATCGAGGACGAGCCCTACGACGGGCCCGTCTACAACCTGACGGTCTCGGGCGACCACAGCTACCTCGCCGATGGGATCGGCACGTTCAACAGCGCAACGATCGCGACGGCCAGGCGGCACGCCGGCCCTCTCCGCATCGCCAAGATCGGCAATCCTCAGACCGGATGGATTCCGGGCCCCGAACACGAGAAGCGTCTGTTGGAGCTGCTCGCGCAAGCAGAACTCGATCCCCTCGCCTGGATCGTCTACCACTTCGGCGTCCAGTTCGAGGCGTTCGGCACGACCGACCGGGTCATCTCGGTTGGACGTGAATGGGAAACGTTGGAACGCATCAAGCTGGTTGGGCTGGGTGTGTCGAAGTCGTTCCTGCATGGCGAGGTCACGTACGCGTCGAGCATCACGGGCTTGCAGGTGTTCCTCCAGCGGCTCCTCGCGCTCCGCGGCTACTTCGAGTCCAAGTGGATCTCGCCCAAGTTCTTCCGGCCGATCGCCGAGATCAACGAGTTCGTCAAGCCGACCAAGGCGGAGCTGTCGCATCGCGTCCGGGTCCGGCGGACCGCCCAGGAGCTGGAAGACGATTCCCGCTACATCGTCCCCAAGATCGACTGGGACAAGAAGCTCGACCCGTACGTCGACCGCGAGCTGATTGGCGCGTACGAGAGCCTGGAGAGGATCGGCGTCAAGATCAGCAAGAAGACGAAGCTGGCGGCCGTCGGGCTCAAGCACGAAGACGAGATGAAGTCGTCGCTCCAGGAAGAGGTGCTGGAGGCGAAGGAGCGCCAGAAGTTCGAGGAGGAGCTGGGGCCGGCGGGCCAGGGGCCGACCGGCATGCAGCCGAGCGACCAGCAGCAGCCCGGCCAGCAGGCTCCGGGTCGAGGGCAGCCGGGTGGTCCGCCCGCCCTCCAGCCGCCCCCAAGGCCCGGCACCACGCCCCAGACCCCCGCCCTCCCGCCCGCTCAACCGACCCAGCAGGTCCAGCAGGCCGCCCCCGACGCGATCATCAGGCGTCCCATGCCCGCCCAACCGCCCCCCGAGGAAGCGGTCGAGGCGCCCGAGCGTCCGCGAGACGGCAACTGGACCAAGGGGGAGATCGATGCGGTCGTCCAACTGTTCCGGACGGGCCAGTCGGACGAGGCGTTCTGGGCGGAGGCGGCGACCCCCCGGTTCATCGGGGCGGTCGAGCGCGACGACTACGAGGAGGCGTGGGACGACCTCCAGCTCTACCTGGAGCAGCAGGGTTACCCGGACGAAGACGTCGGGAGCCTGCGCAAGATCCTGGTGCTGGAGGGCGTGTTGGAGGCGGCGTCCGAGGACGTCGCGCGCAACATCTACGACGCGCTCCCGGAGCACGGGATCGACAGCGATGAGGACGCGGGCGACGCGTTCGCCCGAGCGTTCAGCGGCCGGAAGGCCCGGTCGAACGGGCGATCGAACGGGTCGCTGCTCGGGGGTCGCGCGAGCCTTTCGGTGCTGGTTGGTGCCGGCAATCTAGCCGCTCCAGGGGGTGGCGGCGGTTCCACCAATCCCTTTCGACGCGGTCCCCGGGGCGGTCGAGGCTGAGGTAGACCAGGGCCGCGTCGCCATGGCGGCCGCGTGCGACGCGGGCCACCCGCACCACCATCTGCACGCCCGCCGCGACACCACCATACAGGATCCGGTCCACGGCGATCCGACCAACTACGAGTCGAGGACCGACTGGCAGCGGGCCCTCTGGCAGTCCCGCATCGACCCGACGTCCAAGCGGTACATCAAGCAGTTGGAGAACCTGGTGGTCGAGGGGTGGGGGCGAACGTTCGAGTCGCTGTGGAGCACGATCGAGGAGTCGCTCGACCGCGGCTTGCCCATCACGGACGACGTGTTCGCCGAGTACGTGCGCCTCTCGGTCGCCCGGCAACTCGGCAACGTCGATGCGGACGCGTGGGCCAGCGGGTTCAATGGGCTGTACGTGGGGGCCCGCGAGCACAGCTACCGGTTGACCGGGTTCGACAAGCGGGAGCCCAGGCGGCGTGCCCAGTCGATCGACACGCTCGAAGAGCAGGCTCAGCTTGCCCGCCTGCGCCAGACCGCTCTCGGGAAGGTCAAGAGCATCACGGACCAGCAGATGAAGCGCGACATCCTGGAGGCGTTGAGCCGGCCGGGTGCCGCGGCCAAAAATCCGACCGCGATGGCCAACGAGATCATCCGGCAGGAGCGCCGCAAGTTGGAGGAGGCGATCGACGACCGGAAGGTCCTGAAAGAAGAGATCAAGTCGCTCTACGACAACATGCTGTGGCGGGTCCAACGGATCACCAGGACCGAGACGGCCAACGCCTACTGGCTGTCGACGTTGACCGGGTATCGCGAGCAGGGGTTCACCAAGGTCAAGTTCAACAGCCATACGGCCGAACAGCGGACCTGCACGATCTGCCTGGCGCTCGATGGCACCGAGCACTCGATCGAAACGCTCTTGTCGGAAGGGGGGCGGTACCCGTTGAGCACGCTGACCCATCCACAATGCAGGTGTGTAGGAGCTGGAGCTGAGGTCTGCACTTTCGATCGTGGCTGGGTGCCGATCGAGTCCGTTTCCGTTGGTGATCGCGTCCTCGACATGATGAATAGCTGGAGTAAAGTGACGCAGGTCACCCGGTTCCACAAACGACACGACATCAAGGCCAACGTACCTGTCGTTCGTGTGCTCGGTGTGCCACTGACGATCGACCATGAGGTCTGGACCGAAGAAGAGTGGGCGCCCGCCGGTGAGGTCCGGACGGGTCGGCGTCTCGTGCGGCGCGTGTGGGGCGCGGTTCCCGAACCCCCAGCAACTCGCGACCCATCGCATCAAAGTACGCGCATGTCAGGTGGCTTCGGATCTGTTGGTTCAGTGCAGCTTGTGCCCACGGGCCTTCCAAAGTCATCGGGCTCTCGCTACGCATGGGTGCAAAGTCCATGGGGCGCAACGGTTCAAGCGCCCGGTCAAACCGAAGCTCTCGAAGGAGGAGTGGGCTCAACGTCAACGGGAAGGCATCCTTCGGCGGTATGCGCGGGATCCGATGCTGAAGGGCGTCAGATCGGCTCAACTTTCGGACCGTTGGAAGCTCAGCGGGGAGCTGATGATTTCAGCTTTGCGTTGCGTGCACGCTTCCAAGACGTGGCGCCGCAAGGTGTCGGAAGGATTGCGTGCGCGCTACGCGACCGATCCGGATCTACGCGAGCGGAAGTCGATCGATCGGAGCAAATACAAGATCCCGTTGAAGGATACCCTCCCAGAAATACTCGTTCAGCGGACGTTGGTGTCCTTGGGGATCCAGTTCAGGAAACATGCTTCTGTTCCAGGTGCGGTGGGGTATCGAGCGAGGTCACAGATCGACATTCTGGTGGATGCTGCTCATGTCGCGGTCGAAGTGGACGGTTGTCACTGGCACAATTGCCCAACTTGTTTTCCGGGCAGACTGCCGAAAGTCAAGGATGCGGAGATCACCGCGATGACCGAGCAAGCTGGCTGGACGATGTTGCGGCTCTGGGAGCACGACATCCGGGCCGACAGGACGTTGGCTATCCTTCGGTCGTGCAGGCCGTTGTTGAGCCTGATATCGAGCCGCCCGAAGTCTTCTGCGACATCGGTACAGAAAGCCACAACTTCCTCGTGAGAGCTGCCGAGGGTGGGGATCCATTCGGCGTTCATAACTGCTGGCCTTCACCAGTGATCTCGCACGTCACGCTCGAATCGATGGAGCAGATGTACCGCGACGAGCCCGAGCGGTTCGCGCCCGGCCAGACCGTCTTCGATCGGAGCCGCCTTGAGATGGAGGACGTGGCTCAAGATTACGCAACTTTCTACGGGATTGAGCTACACGACGTTCCGGTCGAGCACGAGGACGAGATCAAGGAGACGCTCGACGTCATCCGCGCAACCCCCTACCAGCAGTTCCAGCCGGTCGAGCTGCGGTTCGTTCGGGACGTCGGTCAGACCGACGAATTCAAGGCGGCGGCCGACTTGCCCGAGCCGGTCGTTGGACAGGTGACGGCCTGGACAACGCCCGATAACCGGTTGCTTGTCAGCCAGTTCTCCGCGGATGACGGCAACACCATTTCGGCCGCTGTGTTGCGCGGGTGGGCGGCACGCGTGTACGACGAGGACGCTGGTGTCCGGCGCGCGATGGACAGGATGCACGCGCGCGACGAGGTCGGGCCCGCCAACCTTTCGGCCGATACGATCGAGACGTTGCTCAAGACGTTCGATCCGTTCACGATGATGCGCCGTCAGATGGTCGATGAGATCCCGACGGTCGCGCTAGAGAAGCGGTTGCGCGAGGCTCCGGACGACAAGCTCGAAAAAGTCTTGACAGGTGTCGGAATTGCCGCTAGGGATCTCAAGACGATCCTGATGTGGCGGCGCGACCGCCCCGTCTGGACGCTAGATGGCCGGTATGTCCAGCCCGAGGGGACGACCGGGAGCGAGCGAAACCGATTCATCAACCGGACCGCCGAGCTGGGACCACGCGACATGTTCGTCGAGAGCGCGACCGCATACGTGAACGATCCGTGGGGCCTGCTCGAACGGGATGCCGAGCTGTACGGGTTCCTGCGCGACGAGGTGTTCGACGAGAAGGAATTCCGGAACCGATGACGCGACCGTTGTGCCGCTGCTGCCAGGAGAGGGTCGGGGATGCCGGCAACACGTAGAACGCACCCATGCGGCCACCGCGGCCACGGCAAGTCGTGCGCGCGATGCGGACAGGCCGACCGTTTGCTCGCTCGCCCGAACGCTGGCCCCGAGGAAGAGCGGGATGCTGGCCTGCTCAAGATGCCGGCCAAACAGGCGCGGGCCGCCCGTGAGCAAGAGCGCAAGCAGGTCGCCCAGGCGGCTGAAGAGCGGGCGCGCCGTGAGGAAGCCGAGTACGCCAGGCTCGCGAGGATCGACGAGACCAACTTGGGACACGAGACCTGCCCGCCATGACGGACGCGCGATTCGCCGAGATCGCCACGTTCTTGAGGGGCGACGCGATCGCCAACCCGGCCGAAGGCTTTGGCCCGTGGGCCGTCGTGTTGGCCCGCGAGCTGTACTGCG
>Ga0247727_10001641_pt1 | contig 52517 bp, 43 predicted proteins | sample WisWelCaveWW1625_FD_202498 | JGI IMG/M metagenome (GOLD analysis project Ga0247727, IMG submission 202498) | Biofilm microbial communities from Wishing Well Cave, Virginia, United States - WW16-25 | ecosystem: Environmental > Aquatic > Deep subsurface > Groundwater > Cave microbial mat | place... | reverse complement strand
GGGAAAGCTGATAAAACAGCGCACGTTGCGGATTCGATTCCCCCATCATCGGCAGATCCTCCTGCCGAGTATCCTACGCGATTCTAGACTGATTTTGTCAGCAGCCTGCTAACGCGCAGCATTGGCCAGACACCTTCCACATCCTCAGTGCAGCTCGACGGAGACCAGCTTGCTCACACCGCGGTGCTCCATGGTAACGCCGTAAAGTGCGTCGGCAATCTCGATGGTGCGCTTGTTGTGGGTAAGGAGCAGGAATTGCGAAGCGCTCGCCATTTCCCGCACGAGTTCGTTGAAGCGGCCAACGTTGGCGTCATCGAGCGCCGCGTCCACTTCGTCGAGCAAGAAGAACGGCGAAGGATGAACTTGAAAGAGCGCCATCAGGAGCGCGAGGGCGGTCAGCGTCTTCTCGCCGCTCGAGAGCAAACCCACGCTCTGCAAATGCTTTTCCCACGGCTGGTCATAACAAATACAACACCCAGCCGGCATTGTGACCTTTTCGATAACACGGCGAGCGGTGATTGAAAAATCAATAAACATTTCGATGAGTCGATCCGTTTTGCGTGATAGAATCCCTGCGTTTAGATGCAGCTGCGCGAGGAAACTTCTCCATGCAAAATCAGATCTTCACCAGGAACATGCTTGCCTTAGCGAGTTTTGCTCTGCCTCTCATCTCGAGTGTCACCTCGTGCAATACGGATGCCCCCCCCAAGGGAGGACGCGTCCTCGACCGAACTGTCTATACCCCGTGCGGTGATCCGATTTCTAAGAGCGATCTCTCCGCCACCGCCGTGAATTACACAGCTTTCGGCCACGAAGCAGAGAAGACCCTCGACACGCTTGACTTCGGGGCACGGCATTTTAGTTCAAAACTTTGCCGCTTCTTCAGCGTCGACCCCGTCGACGATCCCACGGGCAGTACCTACCGCTACGCTGACAATAATTTCCTCAACTCAATCGACCCTGACGGGCGGCAAGAAAAGAAAATGGCTCCAAGTGACTGGGAAAAGTTTTTGGCGAATGTTCAGGTGGCAATGAGGCGCCTAGAGAGGCTGCTCACAGATGCCTTGCCCAGCCCACCGAGTGGGTTTCCGCGCATCTCAGCTCCTGGAAACCTACCCGACGTAAACTTTCCCCTTCCGATCATCATCGATTCACAAGATTCTGTCGTAATGACTCCGGGAACAATCAAACACATTGCGGAGACAATTCGCACGGTCAGCGGGGTCATAAGGCGGGTAATTGATTTGCCGGGTGGGGGCCAGTTGGAAACCACGGAGTATGGTGAGGACCCGCAGTCTGAGGACATGGTTGGTGTTATGCGGCTTTCTCCAAATGGCTCAGCGCAATTCTCTTATGGACCAAGAGAAAAGATGAGAAAGTATATCTATCATGAATTCGACGACGTTGAGCACAACGATATAGTCAACTCCATGGGTCCTGCTGGAAGCAACGATCGATATGTGCGGGTCATTCAGGATCCTTTGAACCGCAATCGAACACTTCTCACCCCCGTGTTGGGAGCGCCGGGCATAGTAAGGATCGAGGAGAAGAATATGGAGTTAACGACCACGGAGTTGATCCGTGCAAAACGAGTAATAATCGCGAGCGGTGCTGGATTCAACACGCAGCAAATCGAGGGATCGACCAGCGATCGTCAGCGGATCGATCTCTCCAAGATTCAATGATGTTACCCATCAAGCAGGTTTAACCCGGCTTATTCACGAAGCACCTACTAAGATCGCGTCTCAGTGCAGCTCGACGGAGACCAGCTTGCTCACGCCGCGGCGCTCCATGGTAACACCGTAGAGGACATCGGCGATCGCGATGGTGCTCTTGTTGTGGGTAATGAGCAGAAACTGGGAGATGCTCGCCATTTCCCGCACGAGTTCGTTGAAGCGGCCGACGTTGGCGTCGTCGAGCGCCGCGTCCACTTCGTCGAGCAAGAAGAACGGCGAAGGATGAACTTGAAAGAGAGCCATCAGGAGCGCGAGGGCGGTCAGCGTCTTCTCGCCGCCCGAGAGCAAACTCACGCTCTGTAAATGCTTGCCCGGCGGTTGCGCCATGATCTCGACGCCGGCATCCAGCACGTCTTCTTCCTCCTCGGTCAGCGCCAGGCTGGCTTTACCGCCGCGGAACAGGCGCGGGAAACACTCCTGAAAGCGCGCGTTGACGGCTTCGAAAGTCTCACGAAAACGCTGGCGGCTGGTGCGGTTGATGCGCGTGATGGCCTCCCGCAGCGACGCCACGGTGCGCTCCAGATCTTCCTTCTGCTCGGAGAGAAAACGGAAACGCTCCTGTAACTCTTCGTGTTCCTCGATGGCGCCGAGGTTCACTTCTCCCAACGCTTCGAGCTTGCACCGCACTTCCTCGGCGAGGCGCTGCCGTTCCTCCCGCGGCCGTTCGAGCAGCCGTGGAAGGGCGACAGCGCGCGGCTCGGAGTCTTCGCCCTCCGCCGCCATGGCTGGCGAAGGTAAAACTAAAGGCGCGCTGTCTACCGCAGGAACACCGTCCGCCATAGCAGCGCTGTCCAAGACGGGCGGCTCCCAGTGGGCCAAGTCCACTGCCCAACGGTCGCGCACCGACTCTTCCAAATGCCGCAGGCGCAGCTCGCGGTCGCGGCGCTTCAGCTCGACTTCTTGAAGTGCAGCGCGGCGCTCGGAGAGCTCACCCCGCACGCGGCGCACGTCTGCTTCGATTTCACTCGCCTCCGCTGCCTCGCGCTCGAAGGCGTCGCGCTTTTCCTCGTAACTCGTGCGCGCGGCTTCCTCTTCGCGCAGGAGCCGCGCGAGCTGCTGCTCGACCTCTTGCAGCGAACACACAATCTCTTCGCAGCGCTGCTCCATAACGGCGACCTCTTGCCGCCGGCGTTCGATCCAACCGCGCGCCTCTGCGAGCTGGCGCTCCAGACGATCGCGCGCCGTGAGCAGGCGCTCGCGCAATTCCGCCCGACCCGAGTGTTCAACGCGCAACTCCGTCACCACGGCCTCGTGTCGCGAGACCTCGCGGCCCGCGCCGGAAACACGTACCGAGGCGGCATCGAGCGCGCGCTGGTACTCGAGCCGCTCTTTTTGGGCGACTTCAAACCCGCCACGCAGACGCGCGATCTCTTCGACGACCGACCCGCTTTCCTGCAACAGGACCTCGCGCTCCTCGCAACCGCGTTCTCTCAGTTCCCGCAGCGACTTGGCGCGGTCGCGGGCGCGCGCCAACGAGCCTTCGAGATTCGCCGCGGCGAGGGCCGCCGTGTGGTAGCGACTGCGCAGGTGCTCCACGGCCTCGCTGGCCCGGATTTGCTCCGCCGCCGCCGCCTCGGCCGCGCGCACCGCCGCCGCAGCAGTCGCGCGGGCACGCTCCAGCTCACCCTCCAATGCCTGCGCGGCTCGCCGCGGAGCTGCTTCGTCAGCCGGCGGACCGCCTCCCCACAAGCTTCCATCGGAGCGCAGCAGTTCACCGTCCCGGGTCACGAAACTGGCAGGCAGACGCCCCTCTCCGTAAATCCGCACGGCAAGGGCGAGATCATCGACGAGGTAGACCTCGCCGAAGAGAGCCTGCACCAAAGCTTCGAAACCGGATTTAGGCCGCACGCGCGCGAAGAGCGGGCTGCCCAGCGGTACTAGACCCGAGTGACCAACCTCCGCACGCCGCCGCGGAACGAAACAGGCCGAACCCGCACCGGCGGTGCGCAGGACGGCAGCGGCCGCCAGCGCGGCATCGAGCGTCTCGACCACAAGTGCCTGGGCGCGCTCCGCCAGCACGGCTTCCACAGCCGGCTCGCAGCCCGCTTCGACCTCGAAAGCGTCGGAGAGAAAACCGCGCAGACCGAAGCGCTGGGGCGCATCTCCTTCCAACAGCACGCGGCGCGCTGCCGGCGGCAGCGCGTTCCATCCCAACTCCTGCAGAGAATCCAAGCGCGCCTTTAAAGCTTGCTGCTGTTCGCGCAGCGCGCGCGCCGTTTCCTCACGCTGTTCGCGCTCGCGCTGGCGCTCCTCCTGCTGGGTGAGCGCAGCGTGCTGGCGCTGCATGAAGTCGTCGCGCTCGACGAGGATCTCGCGCAGTTTTTCGTCGAGAGCGCGCTCCTCGAGATCCGCTTCAGCAATCTGCGCCGCCTGGAGTTCGAGCGCCTCCTCCGCCGCGCGCAGGCGGTGCTCGAGTTGAGAGCGGCGCTGTTCCAGACTGGAAAGCCGGTCCTCGCTGCGCGCGATCTGGGTCAGCGCTGCCACGAATGCGCGGTTCGCCATCTCGCGTTCGCGCTCGAGGTCGCGCAACGCCAGGGTGGCTCGGCGCGCCTCCGCCTCCGCAGAGGCCAAGCGTGTCGCCGCAGCGGCGGAGTTCGCATCGACACCCTGTAACTCGTCGACGGCGCGAGAGAGGTCGCGCTCAAGCGCGGCGCACTGCTGCGCGAGGCTCTCGATCTCCCCCCGCTTGATCTCGCCCTCTTCCAGCAGTGCGGCGCGCTCGCGCTTCTCATAGACGACGCGGTTCTCCAATTCCTTGATCCCTGTGCGCAGGGAAAACAGGGTCTCGTTGCCCTGAGCCAGCAAGCGCTCGCGCTCCGACAATTCCAGGCGCTTCTGTTGCCAGGCGACCTCGCGTGCCGCTGCGTTGGCCTCGAGGGCCGTCACGACCTGGCCCAGCTCGGCCAGCTCGCGATCGCAGCGCGCGAGCTCCGCCTGGTGCTCGTGTTGTTCGTCCCGAGCGAGCGAGAGATCGAGCAGGCGGACTTCCTCCCGCAGTCGCTTGTAGCGGGCGGCTTTTTTGGCTTGGCGCTCGAGGGAGGAAATCTGGCGGCGAATCTCTCCCAGCACGTCGGAGACGCGCAGGAGGTTCTGCTCCGTAGCCTTGAGCTTGCTCTCGGCCTCGCGCCGCCGCGCCTTGTACTTGCTGATGCCGGCGGCCTCCTCGAGCAAGATCCGGCGCTCTTCGGGTTTGGCGGAGACGATCTCGGCGATGCGCCCCTGCTCAACGATCGTGTAGCCCCGGGTTCCGACCCCCGTGTCGCGGAAGAAATCCAGGACGTCGCGCAGCCGGCAGGGCACCTTGTTGATCTGATACTCGGACTCGCCGGAGCGGTATAGGCGGCGGGAAACCGCGATCTCGTTGAAGGCCGCGTAGGCTGGCGGAGCCTGGCCGTCGGCATTGTCGAAGACGAGTACCACCTCGGCCATACCGACCGGAGCGTGCCCCTCGGCGCCAGCAAAGATCACGTCTTCCATGTTCTTGCCGCGCAGGCGGCGCGGCGCCTGCTCGCCCATAGCCCAGCGCATGGCATCCACCACGTTGGATTTGCCGCAGCCATTCGGTCCGACAATCCCCGTGATACCGCTCTGAAAGCGAAAAACCGTCCGCTCCACAAAGGACTTAAAACCGTGAATTTCGAGCGACTTGATGTGCACGAGGGCCCTCGCGACCGGCTTTCGAGACTCTTGCCGCTCCTCTGCTCTAGCCCGGATTATTCATGAAGCGCCGTAGCGAGACCGCGGAGATGCCCGACCTGGCGAACAATTTCAAGGGTTCGGCTCCTCGACGTACTGGGAAGTCAGCCTCCGGTACCGAACCTTGAAATCGTCCACCATTTCGGGCATCTCCGCGGTCTCGCTACGGCGCTTCATGAATAATCCGGGCTAGAGTTCCTGCGAAAACGGCCTTGGGGAGGAATGGAGGACGCCTTTAGGTAACACTCTCGGCTGACATTTTGCAAGCGCGGACTGGCCGCCTTTGTTCGGCAATCTCGCACCGGCACCCCGCAACGAGGACCGGGTCAGGGTTTTCGGCGGAGGGCCGACGCTTCCCCACGACCAAGGTACGACCTCGCAAATGCGGTGCGGTTTTCAGCAGCGTCTCGCAATGCACGGGCGCCGACGCGTCCACCGACGGAGTTCGAAACCACTTCTCGACGCGCACTGCACACAAGAAAGGCCCGGCAGCCGAAAAGCCATGGCCCGGTCCAAAGCGACGACTGACCTGAAACTCGGGCAGCTTCACCCCTGAACGGTCCGAGGTTTTCGGACAAGCTCCTCCTGTGCTGCGTACTGCAGGCGGTAGAGGCGGTGGTAGTAGCCCCGCCGCGCGAGCAGCTCGCTGTGACTGCCCGACTCGACAATGCGGCCGCCGTGCAGCACGAGAATGCGGTCGACATCGCGAATGGTGGAGAGGCGGTGGGCGACCACGATCGCCGTTTTCCCCTGCATCAGCACGTGTACTCCCCGCTGGAGCAGCGTCTCCGTCTCCGAATCCACGGAGCTGGTGGCTTCGTCCAAGACCAGGACATCGGCGCCGTGTACCAGAGCCCGCGCAAAGGAGAGCAACTGGCGCTGGCCAGCGGACAGGTTGGCCCCACGTTCGCGCAACAATGCGGCGTAGCCCTGAGGCAGCGCCGCGATGAAGCGATGAGCCTCTACCGCCCGCGCCGCCCGCTCCACGGCCTCGAGCCCGATATCGTCCCGCCCCAACGCGACGTTCTCCGCGATGGTTCCCGTGAACAAAAAGACGTCCTGCAACACCATGGCGATGCGGCGGCGTAATGCCGCCTGCGGCAGTTCGCGCAGATCGACGCCGTCGAGGCGGATACTACCCGCATCTACGTCGTAGAAGCGCAGCAGCAGTTTGATCAAGGTGGTCTTGCCGGAACCAGTCGCACCCACCAGGGCTACCCGCTCTCCAGGCTCGACGCGGAAAGAGATGCCGTCCAGCACCGGTTCGCCCGCCTGGTAAGCAAAGCGCACGCCGTCGAACTCGACGGCACCGCGGGCCGGAGCTGCGGGCGCGCGCGGCCGCTCCGGATCGCGCACCTGCGGCTCGACATCCAGCAGTTGGAAGACGCGCTCGCAACTGGCCATGGCCGACTGCATCACCGAGTACTTGGCCGACAGGTCACGCAGCGGCGTAAAAAAGCGCCGCATCCAATCGATAAAGACGTAGAGCGTCCCCGCCGCGGCCAGGCCCGCGCCGTAGCCGATGATGACGGCCACGCTGATACCGGCCGCCAGCTCCACCACCGCGAACAGCGCCGCGTCGTAGTGGATCGACAGCTTCCAGGCGTCGCGGTGGTCGGCGTTCAAAGCATCGAACTCTTCGTGGTTGTACCGCTCACGGGTGAAGAGCTGAATCACGCGCATGCCGACGATGGCTTCCTGGAGATAGGTGTTGATGCGGGCGATGCGCACGCGCACGCGGCGGAAAGCCTCGCGAATGCGCAGGCGGAAGATCACCGCCGCGGCGGCGAGCAAGGGCACCACGGCGAAGGTGACCAGCGCCAGCTCCGCGTCGACGAGAAAAAGCGCGACGGCGAAGCCGAGCATCTTCACGAGATCGGTAACGAAGGCCACGATGCCGGCCGAAAACATTTCGGCGATGTTTTCGACGTCGTTCGTCGCGCGTGTCACCAAGCGCCCGACGGGATAGCGGTCGAAAAAGCGCAGGTGCAGGCGCTGCAGGTGTCCGAACACCGCCTGCCGCAAGTCGCGCATGGCCGCCTGCCCCGTGCGCGCCATCAGCGTCATGTGCAAAAACTGAAGCGCCGCCGAAATCAGGGCCGCCGCGAAATAGAGAAACGCCAACCACATGAGCGGCGCGATCCAGGCCGGCGCCGTGAACAACCGCTCGAACGGCGTCGCTCCCTCCGCGTGCTGCGCCGGCGCGATGACGTGATCGAGCCCGACCTTGACGATCCAGGCCGGAACCAGCTCGAAGAGGAAAATCGGCCCAACCAGCAGCAGCGTCAGCAGGACCTGCCCGCGGTAGGGAGCGACGTAACGCCACAGCCGCAGCAGGAGCCGCGCATCGTAGGCCTTGCCGAGGACTTCCTCCTCGTGCATCTCGATAAAAATCGGCGGCGTAGCGGCCGGCCGCTTCCGCCCTCGCCGACGCCACTTCACGGTGCGCTCTCCGGTTGCGCGGGCCCCGCCGCTAATTCCTCCTCCAGGGCCTGCTCGCGCGCGAGGCGGGCATAGAGACCACCCGCAGCGATGAGCGACGCGTGCGTGCCCTGTTCCGCGATGCGTCCTTCATCGAGCACCACGATGTGATGCGCGCGCCGAACGCTCTGGATGCGGTGCGAGATGATGATCGCGGTGTGACCCGCCAAAAGCGGGCTCAGTTCCGCCTCGATGGCCGCCGCCGTCTCTGCATCCACACTCGAGAGCGCGTCGTCCAGAATCAAAATCGGCGCCTCGAGCAAGAACGCCCGCGCCAGGGCGACGCGCTGGCGCTGGCCGCCCGACAGCATCACCCCGCGCTCGCCCACTGGCGTGTCGAAGCCGCGCGGCAATTCCGCAACGTCTTTCGAGAGCCCGGCGCGCCGCGCGGCGGCGCGCACGACCTCGGGCGACGCTTCGGGGCGGCCGTAGGCGATGTTCTCCGCCAGCGTGCGCGAGAACAGAAAGGATTCCTGCGGCACCACCGCGATGTCGCGGCGCAGCACGGCCAGCGGGATGTGGTTCACGTCGACGTCGTCGATGAAGAGCTGTCCTTCCGGAACCTCGTACAAGCGCGGGATCAGCGCCGCGAGCGAGCTCTTGCCCGACCCGACGGGACCGACCACTCCCAGCACGGAGCCTACCGGGATGCGGAGCGAGACGTCGCGCAGCGCGGGGCGGTGGCCGTCCACGGGGTAGGCGAAGCAGAGATCGCGGAACTCGACCTCCCCACGCAGGTGTTTGATCGGAACCACATCGGCGCGATCGGCGATCGACGGCTGCACCGAAAGCACTTGGTCGATGCGCCCCATGGCGGCGGCGCCGCGCTGAACCAACGCGACGACCCAGCCCATAATCATAGTGGGAAAGGTGAGTTCGTAGACGTACATGGCGAAGGTGAAAAAATCGGCGAGGGTCATGCGCCCGCCCTGGATCTCGCGCCCACCCACCCACAGCACGATCCACATGGCGAGCGCGGGCATCAGACTCGCTAGGGCCGTAAGTGAGGCATTGACGCCGACCAGGCGCAGTTGCCTGTGGTACAGCGCACCGTTGGCCGATCCGAAACGCCGCGCCACCGGCCCTTCGGCGGCGTAGGCCTTGATCACGGCCACACCGGAGAGATTTTCCTGCAACTGGTTCCCGAGTTCGGCCAATCCTTCCTGCACGGCGACGTTGGCGCGATGAAGCCGGCGGCCGAAGGCACGCGCGAGCAAAATAAAGAGCGGGTACGGGACAAGCACGAGCAAGGCCAGTTTGACGTCGAGGACGAACATGGCGGCGAACACCGCGAGATAAAGCAGCGGCGTCTGCAACAAAGTGAGCAACCCCGGACCCAGGAGCAAACGCACGGAGTTCAGGTCGTTGACGCAGCGGCTCATGAGATCGCCCGTCCGCCAGCGCAGGTAGAAGGATTGCGGCAGGCGCTGGAAGTGCGCGAACAAGTCGTCGCGCAACTCGTACTCGATCTCCCGCGCCGCATTGAAGACGAGCACGCGCGAGAGGTAGCGAAGGCCGGCGCGCGCCAGAGCCACGGCCGCGATCCAAAGACAGCGCTCAGCCACGACTCGCGGCGGCAAACCGCGCTCGACCGCTTCGACGGCAAAACCGACCAGGAGGGGAATACCGACGAAACCGGCCACGTAGCCGACCGTCACAGCCGCCCAGGCTGCGTAGTACACCCGGTTGCGCGCCACGTAGTGCAAGAGGCGCAAGAGTGCGGAGCGCGCGCCGCTCCGCGGTGAGTCCGCGGTCTTCACCGACGGTACCAGGCAGCGATGCGCGCGCGGGGCAGCCCCGCGCTCCAGGCGAAGAGCGCGATCCAATTCCACAGCATGCTGCGCAGGATGCCCCGCTCCAGATAGCGGCGGGCCGAGGTCACGGCCGGCGCCGCACACAGAACGAAGCGCCCGCGGCGGCGAAGCGCGCGCACCAAGTCGAGATCCTCGAGCAGCGGAACCTGCGGCACGCCGCCGGCGGCCGTAAGGACGCTCCGCCAGACGAAGAGCGCTTGGTCTCCGTAGGGAAAGCGCAGCCACGCGCCGCGCAGGCGGGCCCCCCATTCCACCCAGCGCAGTGCGGCTCCAGATTCGGCAAAACGAAACGCGAAGGCTCCCCCCACCGCAGCGGGATCGCTCAGCGCGCGGGCAATGTGTTCCGTGTAACGGGGAGGTAGACGCGTGTCGGCGTGCAAAAAGACAAGGACTTCTCCGCGGCTTTCCTCCACTCCGCGCGCGAGTTGCCGCGCCCGCCCGGCTTCCGAAACCACGACGCGGGCGCCGGCGGCCCGCGCCCGCTCGCGCGTGGCGTCGCTACTACCGCCGTCGACGACGATCACTTGAGTACCGGGTGCGCGGGCACTCGCGACCGCCTCCGCAACGAAATCCGCTTCGTTCAGCGCGGGAATCACAACCGAAATCTCGAGCGACATCCTAGCCCGGATGATTCATGAAGCGCCTACTGCGACTGCGTATCTGCTCGACCTGATGGACGATTTCAGCGTTTGTCTCCTCGATGTACTGGGAAGTCAGCCTCCGGTGCCAACCGCTGAAATCGTTCACCATTTCGAGCATCTCCGCAGTCTCGCTACGGCGCTTCATGAATCATCCGGGCTAGAGCCGCGACCATAGCACGCCGCCTTAGGAGTCTGACCCAGATTTGACAGCGCGATGCGGTCGAGCATATTCCGCTAGGAATCTGACCCGAGATGAGGCACTGTGTCCGCGCGCATCATCTCGGGTCAGATTTCCTCTAGCCCGGATTATCCATGAAGCCCAACGATTCCAGAGCTCCCACTTACGCCCGCGCCGGCGTGCACCTCGAGCACGACGAGGCCTTTGTTTCCGAAATCAAGGAGATCGCCCGCGGCACCCTGCGCCCGGAGGTGTTGTCCTCCATCGGGGGTTTCGCCGGGCTCTTCAAGACGCCAGACCGCTACCGCGATCCGCTCCTCGTCGCGAGCACCGACGGTGTGGGCACGAAGCTCAAACTGGCCGCGGAACTCGGTCGCTTCGAGACCGTCGGCATCGACTGCGTGGCCATGGTCGCCAACGACCTGCTCGTCCAGGGCGCCGAACCCCTGATCTTCCTCGACTATCTGGCCATGGGGCAACTGGATACGAAGATCGCGGCCAACGTCCTGCGCGGCGTCGCGGAGGGCTGTCGGCGCGCCGGCTGCGCCCTGATCGGCGGAGAGACGGCCACCATGCCCGGCATGTACCCGTCCGGCGAAGTGGAGATCGCCGGTTTCGGCATCGGCGTCGTCGAGCGCGAGCGCGTAATCGACGGTTCCAGCATTCGCGAAGGAGACGTGTTGCTCGGCCTGGCCTCGAGCGGCTGTCACAGCAACGGATATTCGCTGGTGCGAAAGATCGTCGGTGAAGCGCAGCAGGCCGGCCTCCTCGACCTGTTCGCTGAAAACGCGGAGCTCAACACCAGCGTCGCCAGCGCTCTGCTCACGCCGACGCGGATCTACGTCAAAGCGGTGCTCAACCTGCTGCGGGATTTCACCGTGAACGGCATCGTCCATATCACCGGCGGCGGCTTCGAGGGCAACGTGCCGCGCGTGCTGCCGAAAGGCGTACACGCGCGCATCGATCCCGCCAGTTGGCCGCGACCGCCTTTGTTTCAACTGCTGCAGAAGTGGGGCGAAATTTCGGAAACAGAGATGCTGCGCGTTTTCAACTGCGGTATCGGCCTCTTGCTGATCGTGCCGCGCGAACAACACGCCGACATCCTCGAACGCCTGGCGGGCATGGGCGAGCGCGGCTACGCGATCGGCGAGATCGAGCGCAAAGAGCCCGACGCGCCGCCGCTCTTGTGGTCCCGCTCGGAACACCATTCCTTCTGATGACGCTGCTCGCTTCACCCGGCAAGAGCGCGGCCCTGCGCGCGCGCCGCTGGGACATTGTCGTGCTGGGAAGCGCGCTGCCGGGTCTGGTGGCCGCGGCCTATCTGGCCAAACGCGGCCTGCGCGTACTCGTAATCGAAGAAGAAGCGGCCGCCCGCTTGTTTCCCGGTTTCCACGAGCCGTTTCTGCTGCTCGGAGGTGAGGGCAGCGTACTCAATCTCTGTTTTCAGGAACTCATGCTGCCGCTCATCGAGCGGCGCGCGCTCGAGCGCGATGCCACGGCCTTTCAACTGGTGCTGCCGGAAGCGCGTATCAACTTCGGAGAACCGACGCTGACCAGTTCCGAGTTGGCAGGCTGGGGGCTGTGCACCGCGGACGCCGCGGAAGAACTGGTGCGGGCGCTGGCGCGGGCCGGAGCCGCCGAACGCGCGGCGATGTTGGATGCGCCCGTCGTGCGCAGCGGCCGCCTGCGCACCCTCGCGCGCGGCGGCGCGCCCCGGGCGGCGCGGCGCGAGCGCGGCCTGCCCGTCGAAATCACTTCGCCACCGCCGAGTTTAGAGCCGCTCTTCGCCGCCCAGCTCCGGGCCCTCTCCCATTTGGGAGACGCCCCCATGCCTCCGGAAGGTTTCGCCCGTTTGGTAGGAGGACCGCTCGAGAGCCCGGCGCTTTCCCCCACCACCGGCTGTTTCGTGCACGAGCTTTTACGACGCCGTATCAAGGCCCTGCACGGCGAATTCCGCGCGGTTTCGCGGCGCTTCCAACTCATCGAAGTGAACTCCCAGCCGGGCATCGCCGTCGAGAAAGCTACCGAAGTGTGGGTGGGGCGCGCCCTCATCATCAACGCGCCGAAGCGCGCGCTGGCGGATTTTCTGCGCGGGGCCGACGGCGCCGACTCCCCTCTGTTGCAGGTTTCGGAACCGACTCACCGTTGTGTCGCGCTCCACTACCGCATCCGCTGCGACCTCATCCCGGAAGGCATGGAACGCCGCGTGATCTGCGTGCGCGACCTTCACAAAGCCATGACCGGAGACAACGTCATCACGCTGCAACAATTCCCGCCGGCGGAAGGCTCCCGAAGTTGCGACTGGATCGCCCGCACGGTGGTAGAGCACACGCAGAGTGCGGAACAAGCCGCCGAAACCGCCGTTGCCGCTGTGCTGCGCGACTTACTGCCGTTCAGCGCAGACAAACTGAGTCGCGTGCACAGCGCGGCACCCGTCTGGGACGACGCAACTCTCCTCAGCGATCCGAAACCTGGCGGCGGTTGGCCCTGCGACACCGACATCCGCCTGGCGTCGCGGCCACCCGTCTTTCACTTAGCCCGCGAGGACGTCGCCGCCTTGGGCAGCGAAGGCGAACTGCTGCTGGGTTGGCGGGCCGGCGAGGTGATCGGCGCGCAGTTGGGTTAGCCCACCTTTCTCACCGGGGCGCTGCTGCGGCCGCGCACCTCCACAGTCTTACGCGCGATCTCTCCCTGCAGACTCTCGGCGTAGCTTCAGCTACGCCTCCGCTTCCTTCGGTTGAGATCGTACGTCATCCCGCGAATCTGCACGGCCTCGTGACGCGCCCCAGTGAGAAAGGTGGGCTAGCGTCGCGGCCGTGGCGAAACCTGGACAGAGCTCCTTCGCGAGGCTGCTCGGCTTCGCGCGTCCCTATCTCGGCTTGATCCTGCTCACGATTTTTTTCGCCGGGCTTTACGCCGGTGGACGCAGCTTGCAGATGTACTTGTTGAAGCCGCTCTTGGACGGCGTTCTGCTCCCTCAGTACGCGCAGCCCGCCTCCGCCGCGACCTCGCACGAGTGGTCGTGGTCCTTCCGGCCGTGGTCGGGCCCGCGCGTTCACGTGGCGACGCCGCAAGCCGGCGCCCGTGCGGAGCAGCAGGACCACGCGACCCTCGACGCGAGCGTGCGCGAGAATTTCTGGAACGTGATCTGGGCGGCGCTCGTCGTCGTGCTCATGATCCCGATTTCCGAATTCGGCAAGAGCTATTTCGCCGAGTACACGCTCGGCAAGATTCAAGTCGACATTCAACAGAGCTTATTCCGCAAATTGCTCACGCTCCCCCTGCGCTACCACCATCTGAACACCCGCGGCGACACCCTCTCCCGCACCCTCACCGACGTCGCAACGGCACACCGCGGGCTCGACCTCCTCTTCAGCGACGTCACCGAAGCGGCGGTCGCACTCCTGGTCGGCCTCGGGATCTTGTTTGCCATCTCCTGGCAACTCACGCTGATTTCCCTCTCGATCGCACCGGTGGTGCTGGGCTTGGTCGCGGTCTTCGGCCGGCGCATCCGCGTCTCCGCGAAACGGCGCCAGGAAAAATGGGGCGACCTGACCCAACGGCTGATCGAATCGCTCTCGGGCATCAAGGTCATCAAGGTCTTTGGCGGCGAGGAAGCGGAATGGCGCGCCTTCGCCCACGACAACCGCAAGCTCTTCCGACGCGGCATGCAGGTCGTGAAAAACCGGGTGACCTCGCGCAGCCTGGTTGAAATGTTGAACAACACCATCGCGATCGGCATGTTGGTTCTCGGTGCGATGCTGGTGCTGCGCGGACAGTGGGGTCTCACGCCGGGCGATCTCGCGGCCTTCATCGGCGTGCTCTTCACCACGTACCGCCACCCCAAGGCCGTTGCCAAGGGTTGGAATCAACTGATGGACGCACTGCCAGCCGCCGAGCGCTTCTTCGAAATTTTGGACGCGCCTGAAACGTTGCCCGACGCCCCCGACGCCGTGCCCTTCCAGCGCCTCGAGCGCGAGATCCGCTTTCGCGATGTTTCCTTTTCCTACGGCCGCGAACCAGTCCTGGTGCGGGCGAACTTCTCGCTGCGGGCGGGCGAGGTCACCGCTCTCGTTGGCCGCACCGGCGCGGGCAAGACCACCGTCGCCGATCTGCTCCTGCGCCTCTACGACCCCGACGCGGGCGCCGTCGAATTCGACGGCGTCGACCTGCGCCGCATCGCACGGGCCTCCTTTCTCGCGCGCGTCGCCGTCGTAACCCAGACGCCGTTTCTGTTCCGCGGCAGCATCCGCGAAAACATCCGCTACGGCAGACCCGGCGCCAGTGAAACCGAGATCCTCGCGGCGGCGCGCGCGGCCCACGTCGATGAGTTCGCGAGCCAACTGCCCGACGGCTACGACACCCAGGTCGGCGAGGAGGGCGTGCAACTTTCCGGCGGACAGCGCCAGCGCGTGACCATCGCGCGCGCGATTCTGAAAAATCCCGAGCTGCTCATCTTCGACGAAGCGACCAGCTCCCTGGACGCCCAAAGCGAACGCGCCGTTCAGAAGGCGGTTGATGCTCTGCTCGGTGGACGCACCGCGGTCGTGATCGCCCACCGCCTCTCCACCATCCGACACGCCCACCGCATCATCGTGTTGGAGCACGGCGACGCCGCGGAGATCGGCAGTCACGATGAGCTCATGCGCGAAGGCGGTAGCTATGCCGATCTCGTCTCTCTGCAAAATCAGGCTCCTGAATGAGCCGCCGATCGAGCAAAAAAACCACGTCTAGATCGGCGTCAACAGCATCGGCGCGTGGATCGGCTGCGTCTTCGCCTGAACCGACCGCTTTTGCTTCCGTGTCGCGCGTTTCTGTGCCCGCAGACGCCACGCAACCTGTGGTTGCGTGGCGGACTCGACTCCGCGCGGCGGCGCCGGTTTTTGCTCTCGTCGCGCTGTGCTTCGCTCTCTATCACGCGACCAGCGACGCCCCCTTCTATTACTCCGAAAACGCCGGCATCCGGAACAACCCGGTCGTGCAGGAACTCGAGCTGTTTTGGACGCGCATGCTCACGCCGAAGGGCTTCTTCCAGCGGCCGCTATCCGTGCTCAGCTACGCTTTCAACTACGCCGTCGGCGGAGAAAACACCAGTAGCTACCACTGGGTCAACATCGCGCTCCACGCCGCAAACACGGTCCTCGTCTTCCTCCTCGCTCAACGCTTTTTTCGCGCGGCATGGCTGGCCGCTCTGCTCTTCGCCGTACACCCTCTGGCGACCGCCTGTGCCGCTCAGATCTTTGGAAGAAACTATTCGCTGGCCACCCTCTTCATGAACCTCGCTCTCCTCTTCTATTTCGGAAAACGCAGCACCGGCACGCGCGGGCGCGGAGAAAACAATGGGGCTCTGGAGGCCCAACGCACCAACCCCGGCTTTTTCCACTGGCGCGGCCGGGACAAGTGGATCCTGGGCCTGCTCTTCCTGGCGATGCTGATGTCCAAGCAGAGCTTCGTGATCTTCCCTGTCCTGCTGCTGTGGTACGAACTGGGGCGCTCGCAGCACCGCCTTTCCAGCACGCTGCGTTCGTTCTGGGCGTCACCAGTGCTGGCGGGCGTCGCGCTCATCACCCTGTGTGCCGCCGCCGCGTTTCTGTTCCACTACGCGCTTCCGCTGTCGCGGACTTCGCCCATTCCACCCGAAACCTTTCTGATCTCGCAGTTCGGAAACAGCCTGGCGTGGCTCCGTTTCTATTTCTTGCCCTTCCAAACTTCGTTGTTGCACGATCTCTATCTCTACGACGATCTGCTGCACTGGGAAGTGTGGTTCGGAGTGCTATTGGTCGCCGGTCTCGTCGCCACCGCCCTGCGCTTCCGCGCGACAGCGTGGGGCTTCCTGATCGGCGCTTTCCTGCTCAGTGTATTGCCGACCAACAGCGTGCTCCCCAAGAATGAAATCATCCGCGAGTGGCGTTTCTATCCGAGCCTGGTCTTCTTCTCCCTGCTCACGGCCTACGCCGTCGCGGCCGCTGAAACATTCCTAAAGGAAAAATGGGGAAGACCGCGTCGCCTACGCGCCGGTTTCGCCGCGGCGCTCACCGCGTATCTCGGCGTGCAATCGCTTTCCGTCTGGCGACAAAATCAGATCTTCCGAGATCCCTTCGCGACCTGGAAACAGATCCTCGACATCTATCCCTACAGCGCGGACGCCATGAACAATCTTGGCCACGTGCACGCCGAGGCGGGACACTACGAAACCGCACTCGGTTACTTCTTGCAGGCCATCGAGGCTGGACCCGAGAGCTACATCTACTACTACAACACCGCCAGCGCCTACTCCCGCCTGGAACAACCCGGCAAGGCGGCCACCTACCTGCGCCGCGCCGAGCTCGCGCAACAACGCTACGGAGACAAGACGATCACGTTCTACTACAAGTAGTCCGTCCTTTCTCACCAGGGCGCGTCGCGAGGCCACGCAGGTTCGCGAGATGGCGCGCTGCCGCCAGCAGCAGCTCAAGCTCCAACCGCTCTCGGTGTATCCTGAACGCCGGCGATTCCAGCCCGCATTTTTTCACCGAAGTGCGTCGCGCGACGATGGAAATTCAATAAACCATCACAGAGCTGTTTGTTTAAATCCCCCGAAGATTCCCCTTGCGCCCTCTACAAAACACGATGTAATATACACTTTCTCGTGACGAAGCGAGCCTGAGAAATGCAAGAAATCATCAGAAAAACCGAGCGGTGGCGAAGCAGTGCTTCCGCCTTTTTGCTGCTGCTTGCTCTGGGCGGCGCCGGCTGCGAGTCCGACGCTCCCCGAACCTGTGCAGATCTCAAAGCAACGCCAAGCGGTGCAGCACATGCAAGTTGCCGGTGTATTGTGAAATGGAAGCCGGCAACAAGCGCAACCTCTGCAAGTTCGAACCCACTGCACTCCTCTGCCGCGATGCTCGATTCACTGCATGCCGAAGTCGGCGTCACCCGCATGCAGCCTGTCTTCGATCCGTACCTACAGAGTGCGTTTCCAGAACTCGCAGAAGTCCAGTTGATCGAATTCTCAAAATCATTGGATACGATCCAAGTGTGCAACCGCTACGCGGAAAATACCGCCGCCGTGGAATACGCCCATCCCGATTATCTCTACCAGACCCATTGGGTCCCCAACGACTACTTCTATCACTCCAAGGAATCGTGGGGGCAAAATTACGCTGATCTCTGGGCACTGAAAGCTGACAAGCTCGATCTGGAAAAAGCTTGGGATTTGACCCGCGGAGAAGGTGCGACTGTGGCCGTCATCGATTCGGGGGTCGACGACTCGCATCCTGACATCGCCGCGAACCTGCTGCCCAATAGCAACCACGACATCTGGGATTTTACAACCTGCGCTGAATACGATGCGGAAGCTCATTGCATACGGTCTAAAGACGCGGATGACCGCCCCGAGGATGTCTTCGGACATGGAACTTATGTGTCCGGCATCATCGCCGCCGTGGCGAATAATGAGGTCGGAATCGTAGGGATCGCACCGGAGGCGAAAATCATGCCCCTCAGGACTTACAATGACGTCGGCCAAGCTGTTACCAGCGAATTGGCGCAGGCGCTCTATTACGCCATTGCGAAAAAGGTCGATGTGATCAACAACAGTTGGGGTTGCGGCTTTTGCCCAACCAATCCAACAATTCGAAAAGCCGTCGAAACCGCTGACCAGGCGGATATCGTGGTTGTCTTTTCAGCGGGCAATGAGAGCAGCAACACGAAATTCGGGCATCTGCGGGATATCCCAAATCACGAGATTATCACCGTTGCTTCCAGTACGCGGGAAGACAAGCTTTCCTGGTTCAGCAGCCGCGGAGTTCACGTCGATGTCACGGCGCCTGGAGGAGAAACACCGGAAGAACTGATTTACGATGATTGCTACGACCTGCGCCTACCGATTTGCCAGATTGACATCCTATCGCTCCAAAGCTCCCTGACTCTCGAGAAGTCGCCCTTCAGCGTCGCCGATCACGTGGATGATCGCTACATGCGGTCATCGGGAACTTCCAGCTCAGCGGCTTACGTCAGTGGTCTCGCGGCGCTGCTGCGGTCCTATCAACCAGACTTGAACAGCGAGGAAATCCGCCAAGCGATTCGAGCTTCCTCCGAAATCCTTCGCGACCCGCGCTTCAACGATACGCAGGTCGGAGCAGGGAGGATCAATGCCTCGGCGGCTTTAACCGGAGTTGAAACCCGTCCACCGCTCATGGCTTATTTGACCTCACCAAAGTTTGGTGAAATCGTCACAACAGGACCGGAACTCACTGTCACTGGCACCGTATGGGGACGGCAGCAAAACTTTGAGAGCTACCAGATTTACAAAGCCTCGAAGAACCGACCAATTATCTGGAGCCCCGTTGGAAAAGAAGGAAGACAGGGGGTTTATCGCGGAGACTTAACCACTGTGCCTCTCGATCATTTTTCCATCGATCGCTACTACCTCCGGCTCAAAGCAAAGGACAAAGATGGACGCGAATATTTCGACACGACTGAATTCACAGTGGATACTTCTGGCCGAAAACCAAAGAGAATCACATCCCGAACAGCAACTTTATTCGGAGTCGATCTGAACGCAGGCCGAGTTGTCTGGAGCGATGGAAATATCCACGTCCATGACTTGAGCACAGGCAACTCAAAAACCTTGGGAGCTGGAGCTTGGCCCTCGCTTAGCGACAATCAAATCATCTGGGTAAGAGGTTCTGCATTGATCGCGTACGATTTGAACAGCGGCCAAGAACGGACCGTTCTACCGCGTTTCTCTGGAACTCCGAAACTTTCCGGAAACCTGGCCATCTGGATCGAAAGCCGAAATGGGAAAGAGCAGATTGTCCTGAAAGATATCTCGACCAACACGCCACCACTGCAACTCACTACCTATCCGAGCGACCACAGGTTACCTGCTATCGATGGGAATCGAATCATCTGGGAAGACAGCCGCAATGACTACGCCGATATCTTCACATGTACCTATATTTCGGGAAGCGAAGGTGACCAACCCTCCTGCCAAGAAACTCCCGTTGTAGAAGCAACTGGCTATCAGCGATTCCCAGATATTTCTGGAAATCGGATCGCTTGGGAGAATTGGGACGACGGTACCGGCGAAAACAACGTTCGCTATTGCGATTTTATTCCAGGAAAACAGGCGTGCTCCGCAGTTCGGAGCATACCCGCCAATACTTCAGTCTACACTTTCCCGAAGGTTCACGACGAACACATCGTCTACCAGGTTGTCGAAGAAGCGGATATCTACTCCTACAACGTCACCTCTGGTCAACAAGTGCTTTTAGACGTCGACTCCTACAACCACGAGGAGCCTCTCGTTTTTGGAGACGATGTTATTTGGCAATATGAGCGCCAAGTCGCACCGTTTCATTTCGTCAGCGACTTGTATCACTCCAAAATCCCCGAATGACATCGCCCGGCCGCCCTTACCCTCGATCGGCTAGGCAATTCGCCCCCAACGGGTTATTCTGTTACTCGTTTACACGATCCTCACAGTCGGCATCCCGTGGTGGAGACTTATGCACAAGTTTGTGTTGATCTTTCTCTTCGCAGGAATGACAACATGGCGCAGCCTCGCGTCAGCAGAAGCGCTGGTTCTCGACAAACTCGTCACAAACGGATGCGTCTGGGTCGCGAAAGGCGAGAAGCCTCTCTTTCAGTATCCGAGCCATTGCAACTCCCTGCCGATACCCGCCTCGATCCTTAAGATCGCCACAGCGAGCTTGGCGATCGAAACCCTAGGGCCAGAATACAGATACACAACAGAGTTTTGGGCCGATCCAGAGGGCTGGCTCGGCATCCGAGGTTTTGGAGACCCACTCCTCGTATCAGAAGCGTGGGAAGAAATTGCGATGGCGCTGGCAGTCAACCCAAGCATTCCGCGCCGTTTCTCAGGAATCTTCCTGGATACGACCGCTTTCACTCGCGATGAGCGCATTCCAGGAACCAAAGGCTCCCTCAATCCCTACGACGCTTGGAATGGAGCACTGGTCACGAATTTCAACTCGGTCAACCTTCACATTGCAGCCGATGGATCGGTACTTTCTGCCGAGCCGCAGACACCGGTGCTCCCCTTGACCATCCGGTTAGCACAGGGCTTGAAGCCGGGGGAACACCGCATCAACTTTTCCCGCCACCCAGAATACGCACTGCCTTATCTCGCTGGGCTGGCTCGCGCCTTTCTCACGCGTCAGGGTTTCATCTTTCACTCCGAGTTGGTGGTTGAACGTCCGGTGGGCCCGGAGGACCACCGGATCTTCAGCTATGTCAACCCGAGGCCTCTGATGAATACGATCGCCGGTATGCTCCACTACTCCAACAACTTCACCTCCAATCAGTTGCTGCTGACGATCGGATCGCAGCAGTTCGGCCCCCCAGCCACTCTGAAAAAGGCCGCCACAGCATTGCAACAGTATTTGCACGAGAAGCTGAAAATTCCGGCAACTGAGGCTCGAGTGGAAGAAGGTTCGGGGATCTCTCGCGGCAACCGGATGACTCCTGCCGCAATAGTTCGCGTCCTGGAGGCATTCAGGCCTTATCTCAACCTACTGCCAGAACAAAATCAAATCCACTTGAAAACCGGGACGCTTCAGGGTGTCTATTCCCTAGCAGGTTATTTGCCGAACGGTGCTGTCTTTGTGATCATGCTCAACCAGCCTGAGAACACCCGCGATGCGGTGTTGCAGGCGCTGCTCGATGCGGGGCTAGGCAATTGATGACGCATACGGAAGCGACCAAAGCAGGTTTCCGCGCTGTCGGCCGAAGGGCCAACTCTCTTCCATCCTTAGGAATCCTCCTGTTGTTCGTCCTCATGGGAGCATGCAAAGGCAGGGGAGGAGATTCGCGCAGTCCTGTCCCTGTGCTGTTGTATCATCATGTGACACGTAGCCAATACGCACAACAATACTCCATACCGCTCGACCGATTGCGCGAACACCTGATCTTTCTAAAAAACCATGGCTACACCACCGTCTTATCTCACGACTACATCGCCTACCTGGAAGGCCTCAAGCCACTTACCCCCCAGCCGGTCATGCTGACTTTTGACGATTGGACACCAGACCACTTCGAGGTGGTACGGCCAACCCTGAACGAGTTCGGCTTTCAGGGAGTTTTCTTCATCCCCACCGGACAGGCTCAGTCAGAAGAGGAACGCAGTCGATTACGCCAACTAGTCAGAGAAGGACATGAAGCCGCATCCCACAGCGTCAACCATTACTTTCTCACCCAGACCCCCTGCGACAAAGCCTGGAAATGCTGCCAAAGCTTCCGCCCGTGCAGTGACCAAGAAATCCTCTATGAGTTGAAGGAGTCCAAGCGCGAATTGGAGAAAATCCTCGGCGCGGAAGTCATCAGCTTTGCATGGCCAGGTAACTTCTTCAACCGACGGAGCACAAAAATGGCCGTCGCTACCGGATACCGCGCGCTGTATGCCGTTGAACGTCAAGTCGTCGAAGACGGCGTGTTGACCAACCGCGTGGGAGCGACACGCTCGCCGCACCTCATCTATCGCACGGAGATCAGCGGGCACTGCGACATGCGGTATTTTCCGCGCGCCCTCGCCACCCAGCGATGTTGTGTAGTCTCACCGAGAAAATTTTACCGCCACTGTGTACCACAAGCGGTATAACACTCTCTGTTTTCTCGCGCTCGCATTGTCCACTGCGTGCAGCGACCAACGCTACACAGACCACCTCGTTCTGCGCAGCAACTACCGCCTCTCCGCCACACGCATCGAATCTCTCTTCGCCTCCCTGCAAAAAGAAGCCTGGGTAGGAACGAGGTTGAGCAAGACCAAGCGCAACACCGTGCTCTTCACGGCGAATACGGGGGCGCGGGACGGTGTCTATGAATACGATCCCAACTCTGGGACAATCTCCGCTCGCCTGACCCCGAAAGATGGCGATTGCAGCTATGCCGCAGAAGTCGGAGGACAGTTATATGCTCTGTGCGATCGCTACGGAAACGAACAATATCGACTGCTCGACTCCGAAGGTCGCGAATTTCTGCACGACCTTGACGGCAAGCACCGCTTGTATGCCTCTCCCTCCGGTCAGCATGGCTTACTCGTTGTCCGCCGTCTAGGTAGCAGCACCCTGCTGCTCTTTAACCATGCCGACACCGTGCAAATCGCAGCGCAGGTAACTCTGCCAGGAGATTATCAGGGACACACTTTCTTGCGCGATGAGCGCGATGTTTTTATCGGAACCAACCGGGGGGCTTACTGGCTGGAGGTTCGGACGGGGCGCGCACGTCAAGCGATACCCGAGTGGGCGCAGGAAGTCGTCTCACCCACGCTGGATGATGCGCGAGAAAGAATCTTCTTTGCCAGTGCGGGAAAGACTTCATTCCGAGAAATCTATTTCCTACCTTTGCGTGAAGAGGGGTTGCCCCAACTCTTTCTGGAAAGCAATCAAGACAAGAACTTTCTTCAAATCGAAGGGGATTTCCTGTACTACATCGAGAACAACACCAATCGTTATTTCTTGAAAAAAATCCATGTTTCGAACAAGGACATCACATCGCTGACCCAGGAGGGGGTAGTCTACAACTTCGTCTCAGTGGACGGAGAGCCCATTTACGTCCAAGCCAATGAGCGGCATCCCTACGCGCTCTATCGCTTCCGCAGTGGACAATCGAGCAAATTGTTTGGTGCCGAAAGGGCGCGCAGGATGCGCACACAGATCATCGATCCTGAGGATCTGAGCCCGGCTTGGTATTTCTCTCCAGAAAAAGAACCAAAAGCAACCTTGCTGTGGGTCCATGGCGGGCCGGACATCGACATCTCGCCGCGCTGGGATCCTTACCTGGAAGCATGGCTCGCACTCGATCTCGAGGTGGTAGCCCCAAACTATCCGGGGTCACGCGGCTACGGGCTGGCGCATATGCTGCAGCCATCCCAGGTAACTCTGGAAGATTTATACGGATGGCTGAGAAAACTCCGTGCGGATTCGCCGCATCGACCGATCTTCATCGACGGCTTGAGCTACGGGGGTAACTTGGTGAAAGCCATCTTGCAGCAAGAGTCGGAGAGGATCACTTGCGCCATTGTACGCAGCAGTGGCTCCACCAACGATGATCCCTTTCTTACCGATCGCGCCAAGTTACCGATTCTCTACTTGCTCGGTCGCAACGACCGGCTCGTGCCTACACTCCAGCTCCTGGAAGGAATCGACGCTTGGGCAAAGCGATCGAAAGATGTCTATTACCGAATCTACCGCCAAGAAGGGCACATCCTGCATGGGCGGCCCGCCCTGTTGGATGCACTTCATTCAATGGCCTGGTTTCTTGACCAATGTCTCGCGCGCTCTTGAGAGCGTGCGTTTCCAACGCTAGTACCTCGTCAGTTTTCTTGTTGCGAGCATGAGTTGTATTTCCCCCCTTGGAAAAGGGATTGTGAAGAGAAAGAAATTAGAAAACGGACGGCATTCTTCGAGCAGGATCGAGATGGGCGACTCTTTCCCCGCCGAAGAGTTGCCTCCAGCGCGCCTCGCCAGTCGATCACAGCCAGGTACATGACTGTGTAACCCCAGAAAGGAATCCCCATTAGTTTTGCCGTTCCCGTATGAAATCCAACCCCCGCCAAGAGAAAAAAGATGCGCCAGCGGCGACCGCAGAAAACGAGAGGAAATCCCAGCTCAAACAAGAGTGTGAGAATCGATAGAACGCACGTCAGAGCGCGATGCCGTGCGATGAAAACTCCCGGTGGTGTCGGAATCGCCCTGTACAAATAGGCACCCACACCCACGCCGTCCCTCCAATCTTGGGAGAGAAGGACAGCAGGATCGGCGACGAATTGCGTCCAGTTCGTGATGCTCTTTCCACTGAGGTAGTAATTGAGAGTTTCTCCATCGGCCCACTGCAGACCGCTGTGACGCAGTTTGGACACGCCAGAGGCAAAGTATACGATCGCCAACAAGACCAGGATCAGGCGCGGTCCCCATGGAGCCACAGCGGGACCTGCGAGTGAACGAAATAAATCAGACTTGAAAGAACCTCGATGGCGAACGTTCCTCCAAAACCAGAGAAGCACGCCGTCGCCTGACCAAGACGTCGATCCCGGCGCTGCGGCAAGGACCAGGAGGGCAAGTGATGGCAGGGAGGTCGCGTGAGAAAAGAGACCAAATGAGCTATGCAACCCTTCGAAATAAAGGTTGGCGACGGCGAGGAGTGCCAGAGAAGGGCGAGTCAGAATTCCAACAAGCGATGTCCAGAGCAACAGGGTAAAGGCAGCGACAACCATCGCCCGATACTCCTCGGGGATTGGATAAGGAACACTCAACTCACCCAAGGCGTTCAGCAATGCGACCGGAAACTGAGGTTCCATGAGCTCCGGCGATTGGGGGTAGAGAACCACGGAGAGAGGACGATCGGCGCGATCTGCTGCAATGAACCAGACCATGAAGAGGATTCGGAAGACGCCGAACTGATATTGACTCGTCGGCTCAAACCAAAAGCGGTTCCATTTAGCGACAAGAAATCTCATGGGCTCCACGTGTGCTGAAACGTCTCACTCTTCGTATCGTAGTGACCTATCGTTCGCACTTCGATCACTCGGCTCTCTGAATTGACGCGGACCAGCTCAAGACGGATTCGCTGGATGCCACGCAGCCTTTCCTCATACCTTTTCTCTAGCACCGAAAAGTAGCGCCGGAAGTATCGCGCCACTCGCCGTTCGAAAGCGCCCTTCAGGTCTCCTTTGCGTAATTGAAAATGGGAGACGTGAATTGCGCCACCATAGGCATAGAGGAAGAACATGCGCTTGTTCTCGGACTCTTCCGAGTCTACGTAAGAAGCGTGGAGTTCGATCTCGAAATTCTCTCCTTCGCCGATGAATCGAAAAGCGTAGCGCGGCGTCTCTTCCGCCACGTAATGGGCAAACATGGGAGAGCTGCTGAACGGCCAGTTCTCGTAAGGGATAGCGAGTGCAAGAGAATGAGGAGCCAAAAACAAGAGAAGAAAACAGGACGTCAGACCCCTCTTAAAGCTCTCGGATCGTTCCACCCTAGAAGAAATTCTATCGTCATTCTCCGCACCCATGCCCCTGCTCCTGCGCCCAGCTGTGAATCTGCTCCTGATCGCTCCGATAAGCGCGCTTCGGGACGCTACCATAAGAAGCGCATTTGCCGGAACAACCAAAAGATTCCACGCCCCTTATTCTTCGCGGCCCTTTACTCATTGCGGGAAAATTGCAATGAGCCTCATGATTTTATCGCGCGCGGAGAACTTCGCGGTAGATCGCCTCCACGGCATCGGCGAAGCGCGGTGGAGAAAATTCCGCTTGCGCTCGCGCACGCGCGCTCTCTCCCAGTCGGCGACGCTGTTCAGAATCCTCGAGCAACGCGCGCCAAGCGCGCGCCAATGCTTCGGGCTCTTCAGGAACCACGAGGCCCGTCTCGCCGTCCAGCACGATTTCGGGCAGAGCGCCGCGTGGCGTCACGACCGCCGGAATTCCACAGGCGGCGGCTTCGAGCAGCGCACGGCAGGTACCATCGGAACCGGGCACCAGATAGGTAAATACGTCGATGCTGCGCAAAACATCGGCGTAGTCCTGCGTGCGGTAACCGGCGAACACGACGCGGTCCGCGATGTCCAGACGCTGAGCGGGAAGCTCGGCGACCTCCGCGCGGTGCGTCCCGCGCCCGACGATGAGAAGTCGCGCCTGCGGATCTTCCCGGAATAAATGAACAGCCGCGGCGAGCAGAAGATCGAAACGCCGCTCTCGCTGCACGCGCGCGACGATCCCGACCACGCGCTGCTCGGGCAAGAGGCCCAGTGCGTGGGGCGGTTCGATCCCGCATTCCTCATTCGGGAGCAATGCGAGGCCGCGCAAATGCGCAGGAGCGAAGCGCACCAGATCGACGGCACCAAAAACTCCCGCGAGCGGCCGGCCGCCGCGCAGCGCGCGATTCCATTCGGCGGTACGCGGCGACACGCACACGAGCCCGTCGCAACCCGGCCCGAACAGCCAGCGGTTCCACGGCCAACGCGCAATGCGCTCGGCTTTGCGGTAGGAGCGCACGACCGCGGCGAGGCGCCGCCGCTCCGAAAGCCCTGCCGCGCGCAGCGCCAGCAGATGATCGCGCGTATGCCAGGTGTGCACGATGTCAAAACGCTGCTCGCGCAGGAAGGCGTGCAACCTCTGCACCTCAGCGCGATCTCTGAGCGGCCGCAACCCTCTTGCCCTCTCCAGCATGAGCGCTGGCTTGACGCCGAGCTGACGCGCCTCGCCGGCGAGCGAACGCAGATCGGGCGCCGGAGCCTCGGGACAAGCCAACTCCACCGCGTGCCCGCGTTCGCGCAGGATCCGCGCGAGCAGGAGCATCGGTTCGGCGGGGCCGGTCCACTTCCAATCGCTCGTGAGCTGGAGAATTTTCACGGTGTCAGCGAAGTTCCCGTTTGCGAACCCGAGGTCTTGGCTTTTCCGAAAGTTGCACCCTCAGCACCGGAACTACCGATGCGTTCCAGCTCCCACAACTTGGCGTATTTGAGAAAGACGTGGAACGCGGTGACAGTGGCGATGATGAAACCCGGCAACCCGTCTCGAAAACCCTGCTTCAACAGATAGGCCCGCAGGAAGCGCGCCGGAGGACGGAACAACATGTCGCGCAGGCGCGCGCGCCGCCCACGTGTGAAGAGAGCCGTGGACTGAATTCGACTCCACTCCTGGGTCCGTTCGACTTGATCCGCCAGATCCCGGTAGCTCCAGTGCAGGATTTCTCCCGAAAGACGCGCCAGCTTGCCTTTCAAGCGCACATAGCCGTGCGGATTCACGCCCGTGAGGCGCCCGCACGTGTTCCGCAACAAACGCAACTGCCAATCGGGGTAAAAATCGCCGTGGCGGATCCAGCGGCCCAGGTGATAGGTCGCGCGGTTGATCTCATAACCGTCGGCGGAGGGGCCGGAGCCGCGAAACAATTCGGAAAGTTCCTGGGCTAACTCCGGCGTTACCGCTTCATCGGCGTCGAGGATAAACAGCCAATCACACTTCCCCTGATCCAGAGAATAATTTTTCTGCTCGATGTCGCCCCCGTACGGATGCACGAAGACGCGCGCACCGCGCGCGCGCGCGATGGCTTCCGTGGCGTCGCGGCTGCGCGAATCCACCACGACGAGCACGTCTTCCGCCCACGGCACGGAGTCGAGACAACGCGGCAGATTGCGTTCCTCGTTGCAGGCGATGATGCAGATCGACAACGGCAGCTTGGCGTCCATCATGCTCTCACTCGTTCCACGGACACCACGCCTTTCACCTTGCCTACAGCCTTCATGACTTCGCTCAAGGAGCGCGCGTCGGTCACCCAGACGTCGAAACTCTGCAAGGCGGTGCGGTCAGGGTTGGTCGTCACCCGCGCGCTGTCGATGTTGACGCCGGCCGCCGAGATGCACTTGGTGACCTGGGCCAAGAGCCCCGGCCGATCCAGCGAGCGCACGCGGATCTTGACCCGCCGCGGTTCCGTCACCTCGTGATCCCACTGCACATCGATGCGCCGCTCGGGATCGAGCTCGAACACCTTGCGGCAGTCCGCGGCGTGTACGGTCACGCCGCGCCCGCGCGTGACGAAACCAACGACATCATCGCCGGGCAGCGGAGCACAACAACGGGCGAAGCGCACCAAGACGTCGGGGGAACCCGAAACGCGGACGCCACTGCCCGACTTGGCGGCCGGGCGCCGGAACAAACGGCGCGGCGGGCGGGCGGGAGCCGACGGCGCGCCGTCCTCGCGCAACCAGCGCACCACGTCAGCGGCGGCGAGCCTCCCGTACCCCACGGCCGCCAAAAGTTCGTCCGTGGAACCGCGCAGCTCACGGCGCGCCAACGCCTCGAGCTTTCCACTGTCCATGAGCTGAACCAGCGAGAAACCTCCGCGCCGCAGCTCGCGTTCCAAGATGTCCCGCCCCAGTTCCAAGCTGCGCGCGTGTTCCGCCATGCGAATGGCGTGGCGGATCTTGCTGCGGGCGCGGCCGGAGACCACAAACTCGAGCCAATCCTTGCGCGGAAGTTGCGAGGAACTGGTCAGAATTTCGACGGTGTCGCCGTCTTGCAGCGCGTGGCGCAGCGGCACCATTTTCCCGTTCACGCGCGCGCCAGCGCAGTGGGCACCTACCTCGCTGTGGATGGCGTAGGCGAAATCGATGGGCGTCGCGCCACGCGGCAGGTTCACGACCTCACCGCGCGGCGTGAACACGAAGACCTCTTCGGGAAACAAATCGACTTTGACCGTATCGAGAAACTCGTGAGGATCGTCGAGCTCCTGTTGGCGCTCGAGCAGTTGGCGCAACCACGCGAATTTTTGATCGGTGGCTTCGGCGCCCTTCGCCTTGCCTTCCTTGTACTTCCAGTGAGCCGCGATGCCGAACTCGGCCCGCCGGTGCATCTCGAGGGTGCGGATCTGAATCTCCATGCGCTCACCGTAGGGACCGATCACCGTCGTGTGCAAACTCTGGTAGCCGTTCGGTTTGGGCAGCGCGACGTAGTCCTTGAAGCGACCCGGCACGGGCCGCCACGTGCTGTGTACGATACCGAGCGCCGTATACACCGCGTCCGTGGCCTCGGAGAGCACCATGCGGAAGGCGATGACGTCGTAGACCTGGTCCAGGGTGAGCCCCTGGCTCTCCATCTTCTCGTGAATAGAGTGCAAATTTTTGAGCCGCCCCGTCACTTCGGCCTTGAGTCCGACGCCGGCGAGTTTCTGCGAAAGGACGCCGATCACTTCCTCGATGTAGCGCTCGCGCGCCTTGCGCTGGGTGCGCAGAGCCTGCTCTAACTCCTGCGCCCGCTCCGGGTGCAGCGCGCGGAAGGCCAGCTCTTCCAACTCCTGCTTCATCCAGTTGATGCCTAAGCGGTGCGCCAGCGGCGCGTAGATCTCGAGCGTTTCCTGGGCGATGCGCCGGCGGCCCTCCTCCGGCATATACTGGAGCGTGCGCATGTTGTGCAGGCGATCGGCGAGTTTGATCAGCAAGATGCGGATGTCCTTCGACATCGCTACCAACATCTTGCGGAAATTGTCGGCCTGGCGTTCGCGCTGAGAGCGGAACTCGATCTTGGCGATCTTGGTCAGCCCCTCGACCAGGAAGGTGACCTCTTCCCCGAAAAGCCTCTGCAATTCCTCTCGCGTCGTCAGCGTGTCTTCGAGTGTGTCGTGGAGCATGCCGGCCGCGACCGTCACATCGTCGAGGCGCATCTCGGTGAGAATGCCGGCGACTTCAAGGGGGTGGATCAAATAAGGTTCACCGGACAGGCGCGCCTGCCCCTCGTGCACCTTGGCCGAAAACACGTAGGCGCGCTGCAACAGCTCGAGATCACTGTGCGGGTTGTACTCGAAGACGCGGTCGGCGATGTCGTTGAAGCGCAACACGGATTTATGCGGTTCTCAAAATTGGAGCATAACCGATCTCGGGAGTGTGTCCGAGTAGCCCACGCGGATACACGCCTAGGCCCTACGACGCGCTTCGGCGAACCACGGCAGCTGCTCAAGGGCGCGCTCCCGGCCGTAACGGGCGAGCACCTCCGCGCGCCGGCCCGCGCGCTCGGCGGCAATTACAGTGAGCAAATCCGCGACCGTCTGCTCGAAGTCATCGTTCACCAGCGCGTAATCGAACAGATCCGCCGCCGCCAACTCGCGCCCCGCCAGGGCCAGGCGCTTTTCGACGGCTTCCGGCGCATCGGTGCCGCGGCTGCGCAGGCGCTGTTCCAACGCCGCAAGCGAAGGTGGCAGCAGAAAAACAAAGCGCGCATCGGGGCGGCGCCGGTGTATCTGTTCTGCGCCTTGAATCTCGATCTCCAGCAGCAGATCGCGACCGCGCAGCAGCACCGCGTCGAGAGCCACTGTACTAGTACCGTAGAGGTTGCCGTTGTACTCCGCGTACTCGAGAAAGGCACCCTCCTCAATCAGGTGGCGAAATTCCGCGGTGCTCACGAAGTGGTAATCCACAGCGTCCCGCTCACCCGCGCGGGGCGGCCGCGTCGTGTGCGAGATGGAAAACTCGAGTTCGGGATCGCGCGCTAGAGCCGCGCGGCAGACGCTGGTCTTGCCCGTCCCGGAGGGCGCCGACACGACAAAGGGAATGCCGGTGCGCGGAGTCGCTAGCGTCATGTCAACGTCGATCCTGAGCGCGCGCGCGCAATCTTCAACACGACAGCTTACTCAGTTTTCATCTCCATCCAGCGTCCCCTCCGGCGCCAGCCGCGACGCGACGGTCTCGGGATTCATCGCGCACAGGATGACGTGGTCGCTGTCGGTGACGAGGATGGAGCGCGTGCGACGCCCTTGCGTCGCATCGACCAACTTGCCGCGGCCGGCAGCCTCTTCGCGCAGTCGGCGCATGGGCGCCGACTGCGGCGACACGACGGCGATCACGCGGGCCGCAGCAACAAGATTGCCGTAACCGATGTTGAGCAGGCGCAGCGCCGGCGACAGCGGCGGCTCGGACCCGCTGTCTCCCCGCAGCGGTCGCCGCGGCACCGCGGGCCGCGTACTAGAGCTCATCTCTACTCGACATTCTGCACTTGCTCACGCATGCGCTCGAGCTCACTCTTCAGCTCAACCACGAGGTGCGCGCCCTCCGCGTCGCCGATCTTCGCGCCGATCGTATTGGCTTCGCGCGAGAGTTCCTGCAACAGAAAATCGAGGCGGCGCCCCGCCGGCGCCCCGGGACGCGCGGCGTCCATAATGGCCGCGAACTGTTCGGCGTGGCTGCGCGTGCGCACGAGTTCCTCGCTGATGTCCAAGCGCTCCGCCGCGAGCGCAACCTCTTGATAGAGGCGACTGTCGTCACTGAGCCCTATTTCCGCGGATAACTGTTGCGCGCGTTTGTAGAGACGCTCGCGCACCTGTTCTTGAACAGCGCCGGCGCGGACCTCGAGTTTGTCCACGATGCGCGCGACCTGTGCCAGGCGCTCGCGCAGATCGCGCTCGAGGGCGGCTCCCTCGCGTTCGCGCATGGCGAGCACGTCGCTCGTGGCCGCAGCCAGAGCCGCAAAAAGTGGTTCGTGCACCATTTCCACTGACAACTCGGACTCCGAGATCCGCACCACGCCGGGCAACGCCAGCAGGCTGCTGATCGCGAGCCCTCCTTCCAGCGCGTACTCGCGGCGCAGTACCTCCGCTTGCGCCACGTACTGAGCCGCCGCCGAGCCATCGACTTCCAAACGCGTGGGCACCACCGCGCCCGACGAGAGCTGCACATTGACGTCGATCTTTCCCCGGTCGCAGCGTTCGCGCACGTATTCGCAGACGGGAAGCTCCAAGGCCGTGAGCGGTCTCGGCAAGCGCGCGCGCACTTCCAAATAGCGGTGATTCACCGAGCGCAGCTCGACTTCGAGGCTGCGCTCGCCGCAGCGGAAGTCCGCCCGCCCGTAGCCGGTCATGCTGCGGATCACGCCGATTCCTCGCGCCGCCAGCGCCTGGCCAGCGCCAGATCAACTTTGATTTTGAGAGCGCAGGAATGCGAGAGCCTGCGAGGGACACAGCCGAGCGGAAGTAAAGCGCAGGCCGCGTGGGACCTCCGTATCTCCTCCGCGTCCCCCCGTATTATCTCACTGTCGCTAACGCGGCCGAGCCATGAAGCGAGGGTGTGTCCCGAGCAGGCTCTCCTCTGCAGAAGCAAAGTTGACACGGCGCTAGATACCTTCCGCGGCGGCGACGGCAACGGGGAGCAACGCGCACAGTTCCTCGGGCGAGGCCGTAGCCGTACCCACCTTGCCAACCACGACGCCCGCCGCCGCGTTGGAAATGACCGCCGCTTCCAAAAGCGAAGCCCCGGCGAGCCGCGCCAACACCAAGGCGGCAATCGTCGTATCACCGGCTCCCTGGACATCGAACACTTCGCGCGCCGCGGTGTGCACCTCGATGCCCGGCCCCGCGCCGGTGTAGAGCACCATGCCCTCGGCGCCGCGCGTCACCACGAAATCCGCGGGGCCCACCCGCCGCTGCATGCGCGCGACGGCGCGGTCCAAATCCACGCGACTGCGGATGCGCAGGCCCGAGAGCTGCTCGGCCTCGCGCAGGTTCGGTTTGAAGAGCGCCGCACCCTTGTACGCCGCGAGCTGTGTCTTGGGATCCACCGCCACCAGGCGCTGCGCGCCGCGCAGGCGCCGCATCAGGGTCGCGAGCACTCCCTGCGCCAACAGCCCTTTGCCATAGTCCTCGAGAATCACACCTGCGACCGTCGGCAGAGCGCCGTCGACAGCGCGCAACAACCGGCGGGCCGCGCGCTGCGAAATACCCGTTTCCGTTTCGCGGTCGAAGCGCACGACGTGCTGGGAGCGCGCGATCACGCGCGTCTTGTGCGAGGTCGGCCGCTCTTCTTCTACCACGACGCCGGCCGGATCGACGCCGAGATCTTTGAGTAAATCAATGATCACGCGGCCCGCTCGATCCGCCCCCGCCACGGAACAGAACGCGCACTCCCCGCCGAGGGCGATCACGTTGCGCACCACGTTGCCCGCGCCGCCCAGCGCCAAGGATTCACGCGCGACGCGCACCACCGGCACAGGCGCCTCGGGACTCACGCGCTCAACCTCTCCCCACACGTGCTCGTCGAGGATCACGTCACCGATCACGAGCACCCGCACCTGCGGAAAAGCCGCAACCCAGGCTTCCAGACGCCGGATGTCGAGGGCCGCCATCAGCGCGTAAGCCCCCGACGCAGGAGCTCGGCCTGCGCCTGTTGCACGCGGTCTTGAGCCCGCTGCCCTTTGACCCAGGTCAGGAGCTCCGCCATTCCCGTCTTGAGATCGACCTCCGGCTCATAGCCCAAGTCTTTTCGGATGCGCGAGATGTCGGCGTAGCAGTGACGGATATCGCCGGCGCGGTACTGCTGATTCACTTCGAGTCTGCCCGCAAAACCGAGCTGTTCACTGAGCTGCTCGGCGATTTCGCGCACCGTCGTGGGACAGCCGGTGCCCACGTTGTAGACGTGCCCGTCAGCGGCATCGCTCGCGAGCGCGAGCAAGTTGGCGCGCACGATGTCGGACACGTGCACGAAATCGCGGCTCTGGGCACCGTCCTCGAAGATCAGCGGCGGGTGGCCGTTGAGTAGGCGGGCGGAGAAGATCGCCAGCACGCCGGTGTAGGGGTTGGAGAGCGCCTGGCGCGGGCCGTAGATGTTGAAATAGCGCAGGGCCACCGTCGGAATGCGGTAGGCCGCACCGATCGCCAGAAACAATTCTTCGTGATCGCGCTTCGTTACAGCGTAAACGGAAGTCGGGTGCAGCGGCTTGCTCTCCGGCGTCGGCACGGGCACGAGCAGCGCGCCGTCCGCGGCTTCGAGCTCCCAACGGCGCGCCAGGAGCTGCGCCTCGCCGCGCAGTCGCGGAAATACGAGCTGTCCCGCGCGGTCGCGGTACGCGCCCTCGCCGTAGATCGACATCGACGACGCCACCAGAACTTTGCGGATGTGCGCGCGCCGCTCCACGATCTCTTCGAGCAACACCGCCGCGCCCACGCTGTTCACTGATACGTAGCGCTCGATTTCGTACATCGATTGTCCCACGCCGACGGCCGCCGCCTGGTGAAACACAACCTCGACGCCCTCGAGCGCGCGGCGCACGGCAGCGCGATCGCGCACGTCGCCCTCGCTGAACTCAGCAGCGGGATTCAAGTACTCCGGCAGCGTACGCGCTTGACCGTGTACTTGGGGATCGAGGTTGTCGAGCACGCGCACGGCGTGTCCCGCCTCGATCAGAGCGTCCACCAGGTGCGAACCCACGAAACCAGCACCGCCGGTAACTAAAATTTTCACGCCTGGGTGCCTCCTGCGGATGAGCGACGTCCTTCCCCGGAATCGCGGCGCGCGCCCGCTGCTCGCAGCCCCCCACCGGCCGGGCAACCGCGTAGATGCCACCACAACACGGGCGCGCGCGACAAAAGCCGCGCGCGAGCGGACTTCGAAAACGCCGCCGCCGGCAGAGCGAACAACACCTGGAGCAGACTGGAGAACACCTTGAACACTAACACCGCTACCGTTGCCGGCAGGCCGCGGTGTTTGCGAAAAAACAAGTACAAGGAGCGGTGGTATTCGATGCGCGTGCGGGCGGGAATCTTCTTCTTGGTGCTCGCGCCAAAAATGTGGATCACGCGCGCGTCGGGGACGTGGACGACACGCCAGCCCACGTGCCGAATCCGCCAACACCAATCCGTTTCTTCTAGAAAGAAGAAATAATCCTCCGGCATCAGCCCGACGCTCTGCCACACCTCTCGGCGCACAAAGAGGCAGGCTCCCAAGACGGCGTCGACTTCAATCGGAGCGGCGTGGTGAAAGCGCTTGGATGGAAAACGCTCGGGAAAGGCGACCTCGAGCAAACCCTTGGGAATGACTTCTGTCAAAAGACTCGGAAAGTTGTGGATGCAATTTTGCTTGGATCCGTCGGGATTGAGAAGCTGCGGCCCGACCACGCCTACATCGGGATGGGTGTCGAGGTAGCGCACGCAGCGCTCGAGTCCATCGCGCAGCACTAGGGTGTCACTATTGAGCAGCACGGCGTGACGGCCACTGCACTTTTGCAGACCTACGTTGTTGCCGGCGGCAAATCCGACGTTCTCGGGCAGGGCGATCACCTGGGCCCAAGGGAAACGCTCCTGCACCGCTGCCACCGTGCCGTCCGCCGAACCGTTGTCGACGACGATCGTCTCCGTCTCCATGCGCTCGCTGTCATGGCGCGCGCGCACCTCGCGATCGATGGAAGCCAGGCAGTCGAGCACTAAGTCGCGCACATTCCACGCCACAATAATGATCGAGAGATCCGTCACGAACGTTCCCCACGGGTTCCGAGTACCACCGACTCTGCACGGCCTGACCCCGCCCGTAAATATATGGGGGAGATCAGAGCGGCCAGGGCCGCTTCCGCCACGCGCTTTGGCTCAATCCGCGTCATGCAGCGGTGATCGATCGGGCACTCCCGTAGGTAGCACGGCCTGCAGGGTACGTCCGCCGTAAGCACTTGCACCCGCTCCAGATTGAGGTTTGTCTTGAGGAGGCTTGTGGGCCCCATGAGCACCACGCAAGGAACACCGAAGGCCACGGCGATGTGCCGCGCTCCAGCATCGTTGCACACGAGCAGCCGCGCCCGGCGCAACAGAGCTTTCAAGGTGCCAAGCCGCAGCTCCCCTGCCAAGCAGGCCGCCGGCGCGCGCATGGCACCCACGACGCGCTCCGCCAGCTCCCGCTCGGCGGGAGCTCCCGCTACCGCGACCGCCACACCCTCCGTGTACAGGCGGTCCCCCACCTCGGCGAAGGAAGCGGCGGGCCACAACTTCGAGGACCCGTAGGAAGCACCCGGGGCCAGGACGGCCAGCGGGCGACCGGATAACAACTCGTGCTTTGCGAGGAGTTCATCAACGGCGCGCTCTTCCTCGGACGTCGTGAACAGCTCGAGGCGCGTGTCGTCGTCCCAACAACCCAGGCTCCGCAACAAGGCGAGGACGTGGCGCTCGCGGGCGATCCAATTCTGTCTTGTCTCTGCGCCATCTCCTGCATCCTCGTCGAATGGATCGCTTTCCATTCTCCCGCCGGGCAAACCACCTTCCACCTCCCTGCCAAGCGGATTACCACTCGTCTGCTTGCCTTGCGGCCATTCGGGTTTCAAGTCGAGTAGGAAACCGCGGACCCCGCGGCGATAACCAAGGCAGGGACGAACACCCGCCAGCCTTAAGAGCAGGGCCGACGAAAAAGAATCGGGCAGGCAGACCCCGAGATCGAAGCGCCGCCGGCGCAGAGAAACCGCTTCCCTCAGCAGCGCCCGAGCACCCCCGTGGTAGGACTGCATCTCCAGCAGCTCGTCGAACCACGGCGCACCGGCCAGAAGTTCCTTCAAACCGGTGCGCAGCAACAGCGTGATGCGGGCGGCGGGGAAGCGTTCGCGCAGCGCCCGAAAGCTGGGCGTCGCCATCACGAGGTCACCCGTCCAGTTGGGTCCGCGGACCAAGATGTTGCGTGGCTCGAGCACGGGCCCTCCCCGCCCACAATTTCCCTAACCCGGATTATTCATGAAGCACCTACTGCGACCGCGTATCTGCCCGACCTGGCGAACAATTTCAAGGGTTCGGCTCCTCGACGTACTGGGAAGTCAGCCTCCGGTTCCGAACCTTGAAATCGTCCACCATTCCGGGCATCTCCGCGGTCTCGCTACGGCGCTTCATGAATAATCCGGGCTAAAAATACACCCGCTGCTCCCGTGCATAGTAGGAATGCAGAGGATCTATTGCGCCCCAACTAAGGCACGCACCGCCTCCACAACCTGAAGGGGAGGAACCACCTGCATACACAAAGCCGTGGCACAACCGCGTCGGCAGGGACTACAGGCCACCGGAACCCGCACACTGCGCGAGAGTATCTCTGGATATGGGGCGTTCTCGACGGGATCGGTGGGCCCCAGAATCTGAACCACCGGTGTCCCAACCAAGGACGCCACGTGCAGCGGACCGGTATCGCCACCAACGTAAACCCGGGCACAGGCCAAGAGTGCCGCGAGGTCACTCAAGGAGGGCGTTGCGGGCGCCAAACTCGCCGCACCCTGAGAGGCAGCCACGATTTCCTCGGCGAAGGCTCGCTCCGCCGGAACCGGCCCCCAAGTTACGAGTGAAAGCAATCCTTCCGTTTCGCGCAGGGCCAGGGCCACGGCCGCGTAACCGGCGGCGGAGTAGCGCTTGTGGGGCGTCTTACTGCTGCTCCCAGGATGGATGACCACGGGAACGGCGGCGCCACAGGCCTGCCTCATCCGCTGCAATGCTTCGCTCGGAACGCGAAAAGGCCGCGGATCTGGCTTCACCGAGAGGTTCAAAAAGGCGAGCAGACCGGCGTTGCGCTCGAAACGGCTCGTTCGCGCCGGTGTGAGACGCGCCCGCCGGTTGGCAAAAAGCCAGGCGAATTCACGCCCATAGGGCGCAGCGTAGGTCACGCGCTGTCGCGCACCGGACAACCGCGCGAAGATCCCACTCTTCAAGATCGCGTGGAAATCTAACACCAGGTCAAAGCGCCGCCGGCGCAGTTCGCCGATGAAGGCGCGCAGCTCGCGTCCCAGGACGAGCAGCGCACCGCGGCGCCAGTGCTCGCTCAGGCGTTCGCGTGGGAAGTAGAGCACTTCGTCGACCCACGGCTGCCCAGCGACTGCTCCCCCCGATGCCGGCTCCACGAGCCAAGTCAGATGGGAGCCGGGGTAGGCGGAGCGCAGGGCCGAGGCGGCCGGCAACAGCCGCACGACATCGCCGACCGCACCCAAACGGATGATGAGAATGCGATCAGCGACCGGCGACGACGGCAGCGGATTCGTACAGCGGATGATGGCGAACCTCGCGGGGAGTCAAAGGCACCGGTAGGATACTCTGCCATGCGCCTTCCCCGCACCCTGGCCTTCTCATTGCTGCGCGAGATCACTGCCTACGCGCTGCTCGGCTTCGCGCTCTTCACGTTGATTGTGGTCGCCTCGAACCTGTTGCGGAGACTCGAGGATTTAGTGGCCGTCGGCGTGGCTTGGGGCGATGTCACCGCGATCTCCAACTGCCTGTTTGCGATGTTCACACCCTATGCAGTGCCCTTCGCTTTCTTATTCGGAGTGCTGCTCACCATGGCGCGCATTTCGGCGGATTCCGAACTCACGGCCATGCGGGCCTGCGGCCTAGGGCTGGCCTCGAACGTGGTGCCGGTGGCGGTGGTCGGCGCCCTACTCTCGGGCACCACGGCCTACCTGCTCATGGAGCTAGAGCCCTGGGGCAAGCGCGAGCTGCGCAACGTGAGTACGGAGATCGCTTCGCGAGGAGGTCTGCTGGAACCGGGGAAGTTCAAAGGCCTGGGACAACGAGTCGTCTACGTGCGCGACCGGGACCGCGACAACCGCTTGCTGGGCGTCATGATCTCGGACCGCAGCAACGTGGAGCACCCCTTCACAGTCTTCGCCGAAATGGGCCGCTTTTCGTATCAGCGCGACCAGGGAGTCATGGAACTTGCTCTCGAGCGGGGGGACATTCACTTCGATTCGGTCGACGACGTCCCCGACCGCTACCGGCGCGTCTCCTTCGACACCTTCGCCTACCGCTTCGACCTCGCCAGCCTGTTGGGAGCCGAACTGCGCCTCACGCGCCCCGGTGAAATGACGCTGGGCGAGCTGCGCGCGGTGATCGCGCGCGCCGAGGCGGGTGAAAGCCTCGACGATCTGCGCGAACGGGATCCCACTGTCTACCGCACGCACTACCACCGCCGCCTGGCGCTGCCCGTCACACCTTTCCTGTTCGCTCTCGTCGGCGTACCGCTGGGCATCCGGCGCACGCGCGGCGCGCGTTCCTGGGGTTTTTTCGTCTGCCTCGGCGTCGTTTTCGCGTACTACACGCTGCTCGTCGCGGGCGAAACCCTCGCCCAGAGCCAAAGCATCCCTGTTCCCCTCGGCCTGTGGTTTCCGAACCTGGCCTTCGGCGCACTCGCCGTGTTCCTCTTGCGGCGCGCCCGCCGGGTAGAGCTGTGAGTTTGCAGCCCGAGCCTGAGTGTAGGCTCCTTGGCCTCCGGCCCTGTGGCGTCAAGAGGAGCCGAGGCCGGGGATGGGCTTCCGTTGCGGAGGGCCTGGTGATCCTACGTGGCCAAGGGATCATTGCGAAGCAATTCCCTCGAAGCGTAAGAAACGGTGCGCAGGTTCGACGGAGCCACAGGCCCGGAGCAACGGAAGCCATCTCCGGCCTCGGTTCGCCGTACAAGAGCATCGCCCGAGCGGTAACGCAAGCGTACGCCGACCGCATACATCACACGGTTCAAGCGTGACCGCCCACTAGGACTCTGTGCGCAGGCGCAGCATGACGAACAGCGAATTGGAGTGGGCGCACGTCGAGACGGGAGGCGTCTCGCTGACCGCGGACCCTTCCCTCGTCGAAGACGCGCGCGCTCTCGGCCTACTCACGCGGGGCGGCCTCGCGCACGCCCTGGCACGTGCCAGTGGCTCCACTGGGCGCGCGCCGACGGCGCGACTCGATCTCCCGCACCGCAAACACACTCTGGTGTTGCGCCCCGTTCGGCACGGGGGCATGTTCGCGCCGCTGCGGGGAGGTGCGCTCTGCGGCCTCGCGCGACCACTCGCGGAACTGCGCACGACCGCCGACCTGCGCACGCGCGGTGCACCCGTGCCCCGCCCCGCTTTTGTTTTGGGCGAGCGGCGCTGGGGCCCGTTTTGGAACGCCGCTGTCGCTACTTTTCTCGAACCGCAGACCTGCGACGCCCTAACTTTTCTAGCCACTCAACCCGAACGCAAACGGCTGCTGCGCGCGGCGGCAGCGGCCGGCCGTGCCGTGCGGTGCTTCCACGACGCCGGCGGACAACACCGCGACCTGCACATCAAGAATCTGCTCGTGCGCGAAAACGAACAAGCCTGCGAAGTGATCGTGATCGACCTAGACGGCGCACGCCTGCGCGAAAACGTGACGCCACCGCGGCGCACGGCGGAGCTCGCTCGCCTCTACCGCTCACTTCTGAAACGCGGCGTCGTCGAACAAGTTGGCCCGCGCGGCCTCGCCGTCTTCCTCACCGCCTACACGCACCGCGAGCGCGACTTACGCCGCGCCCTGTGCGCGCGCTGGCGCCGGGAGCGACTGAAAGTGCATCTACACGCGCTGCATTACCGCGGAAACTGAATGTTTTGGCCTCTCGGTTTGAGCCTTTTGGCGTCATTCTCGACGGGAACCATCCCAAAGCTTGGCGTTTGCTCACCTTCACAACTGCAACCTCTTGGGCGAGCGAGCAACAAGCAGGGTGCAATTGCTCGCAAAACTTAGCCCGGATTATTCATGAAGCGCCGTAGCGAGACTGCGGAGATGCCCGAAATGGTGAACGATTTCGGCGTTTGGCACCGGAGGCTGACTTCCCAGTACGTCGAGGAGGCAAACGCTGAAATCGTTCGCCAGGTCGAGCAGATATGCAGTCGCAGTAGGCGCCTCATGAATAATCCGGGTTAGGGCACGGGTGCTGTGATTGGAGGCTGGAATTGTTCGGGGTGCAAGAGCTTAGCTCGGTCGTAACCCATCTCGTCCCAGTCCTGCAGAAAGTTCTTTCGGTCTTGGTAACGCCCCATGTAGAACTCAGTAGCCAAGGAATACCAAGAAGCGAAACCGGCTGGAAGCTCCGCGCATCGGCATCCAGATGGGAAAGTGCGCCGTCCCGTTCGTAACTCGTAAACGTGTAACCTGGACTCGGGTTGGATCTCTCTACTTCGATGGGCACTGCCTGTCCGAACGGAAGATAAATGGCTCGGTAAACAAGCTGACCCGATTGGGTGTTGCCTGAATCGCCTTGATCACACGCGAGGAATATTGCTGCTACGAGAGAGAGAGAGAGAGAGAGAACTCTTACATCACCGCGCATGCTGAAAACCTCCTGGTCAATCCAAACTCCGAAACCGCATCGCTCCTGGGACGAGATCTCCTGTCAACGCCACACTCCACTCCCAGTGCTCGTGAAAAAGCCGCCGTACATGGATTCTAACACCACGCTCTCACTGCGCACCCCTGATTCTTCCACCTGCTCCTAATACGCCCTTTGCAAGCATTCCTCGAGCCAGAGCAGAAAACGCTCCGCGTTCTCGACTTCCAGTTCAATGCACAGCACGCGCAACTCAGCCTCGCCGAGCCACTCCGGCGCCAATTTGACGGCGTCTTTTTCCGTCGTGATCCAAAGCGGCACCTCGGCCGCGAGGCCAGAGAGATCCCGCGCGCGATAGCGGTGGTGATCGGGGAAGCGGCGCTCGGCGACGACACGAGCACCCAGCTCTTCGACGCTGCGCAGGAGCGAAGCCGGCTTAGCGATCCCGCACAAAACGCCCACTTCGGTACCGGCGAGTTTCTCAGGCTGCTCGAGAGTTCCACCGCCGAGCGCGCGCAAACCCACGGCGCGCTTGCGCACGCAGAAACGAAAGGCCACAGGCGCCAGTGCCGTCACACGCGCAGCATCCTCCTCTGACAACGTACCGCCGAGCACACCGATGGAGTGCGCGCTCGCGAGGGCATGCGGATTTTCGCGCAAAAGACCACGCGGCAGCGTATAGCCGTTGCCAAAAGGTGCAGCGGAGTCGATGAGCACGATGTCCACGTCGCGCGCCAGACGCAGGTGTTGAAAACCGTCATCAAGCAGCAAGATCTCGGCGTTGTAGCTCGACAGCGCGCGCAGGCCGAGAGCGACGCGATCGCTCCCCACCAAGACCGGCACTCCCGGCACGCGCGCCGCCAACCAAAAAGGCTCGTCGCCCGCCGCATCCACGCCGGCGTACAGGCGCTCTCCGTCGGAAACGACGGTCACGGGACCGCGGCCGCGGCGCCGATAACCGCGACTCGCCAACACCACGCGGTGACCGCGCCGCCGCAGTGCCGCCGCGAGCCAAGCGGCGAAGGGAGTCTTGCCTGAGCCGCCCGCGGTGAGACCGCCGACGCTGACAACTCGGCATGGCAGCCGCGTCGAGTGCAAGAAGCCGCGCACGTAGGCCGCGCGGCGCAAGTGCGTGACGGCGTCGTAACAACAAGCTAAAGCGGAGAGCGGTGCAAGCACAACGCGTTGCAACGGCGTGGCGTCGCTCCTCTCCAGCCAAGCAGGATGTATGGAAGAGCGTGCACTCACGTTTTTTGCATATGGGGCCGTGCGCCTGTGAGGTACACACCCGAGCGGAAGTAAAGCGCAGGCCGCGTGGGGCGTTTGGCCATTCTCCGCGTTCCCCCGTGAATCTCAATCTCTGTAACGCGGACGAGCCATGAAGCGAGGGTGTGTACCTCACAGGCGCACACTCCTATCTTCAAACGTGACATTCGTGACATTCCACTAAGCTCCTAGGCCACGCACGCGGCGCAGGAGCAAGAGCGAGCGCTCTACGGCGCCGCGATGGGCTTCCAGTGCGCGCCGACCCGCGGCACCGCGCGCGCGCGCAGCCTCGGGATTCTGCAAAACCGAAAACCATGCTTGGGCCAGAGCGTCGGCATCGGCGACGCAGTCCCCGGCCCCGGATGTTTCGACGAGAAAGCGCGCGGCACCGACGTTCTCGGTGAAGGGTCCGTAAAAAACGGGACAGCCGTGAAACAGCGGCTCCAAAAGATTGTGTCCGCCGCGCGGAACCCAAGAACCTCCAACAAAGGCGGCCGCCGCGCGGCCGTACAGACCGGCGAGTTCGCCCAAGCTATCCAGCACGAGAACCTGTCCCGGCTGCAGCGCGGCGCCGGACCACTGGCTGCGACGCAGCAGCGGCCGACCCGCCGCCCGCACGGCGTCGCACACCTCGTCGATCCGTTCCAAATGACGAGGCGCCAATACCAAGGCCGCCTTGCAGGCCAGCCTGCATTTCTCACCAGAACGCGTCGCGAGGCCGTGCAGATCCATGGACTGGGGCACGATCTCGACCGAGGGAAGCGCAGGCGTAGCCGAAGCTACGCCGAGAGCCCGCAGGGAGAGATCGTGCCCCAGTCCGCGGAGATGTGCGGCCGTAGTAGCGCTCTGGTGAGAAATGCAGGCTAACGTTTCGATGCGTTCCAGCGCGTGCAGCACAGCACTTTCTTCGCCGGCGTGCGTACTCCCCGCGACAAAGAGTGGAACGTCTCCGAGCATGCGCTCTAAATCGGGTGCAACGCCGGGCAAGCGTGCGGGAGCTGCGAACTTGAGATCACCCGTCACGGAAATGCGATTTTCCGGAACGCCGAGAGCGGCGAAGCGCTCCGCGTCGTCCTTGCTGCGCGCGCCGATCACCGCCAAACGTTGAAAGGAACGCCGGAAAAGCGGACCGAGACGGCGATAGCGCGCGACGGATGTCCGCGAGAGACGGCCCGAAATCACTGCCACCGGCACGCCGGCGGCCTCGGCTTCCGCGAGCCACGCAGGCCACAGCTCCGTCTCCACCAGAATCAAGAGCGAAGGCCGGCGGCGGCGCAGTAGCTCGCGCGCACACCAGACATGGGGCAGCGGCGCAAAAACACACGAGAGATCGGGACGCGAGCGCTGAACGACGACATGTGCCGTGGCCGTCATCACCGAAAGGAAAACGCGCTCCCCTTCTGTCAGCAACGCATCGACAAGACGCAGAGCAGCTGCTGTTTCACCGACGCTGGCAGCGTGCACCCACACGGCGCCCGCCTCAAGCGGAGTGACAGTCCCCAAGCGCTCGCGCAAACCCGCGCGCCACGCCGGCCGCGCCGCGAGCAGCGCACCGCCGATCGGCGCAGCGGCGGCGGCCGACAACAGCGCCCCCACCTCGCGCAACCAGCGCATTAGGAGTCTGACCCAAGATGAGGCGCTGCGGCCCAGCTGTTCAGACGCACCGCTCGCAAGGAGCGTGAGCGACGCCGTAGCAGCGCTACGGCGAGTGAAACGCGACGCCGCGAGCGGCGATGAATGGACAGTTGGACGTGGCGTCTCATCTTGGGTCAGACTCCTAGCCGAGCATCCCGTCGGCGATCGCCGCAACGTTCGGCGCCGCCCCCCCTGAACCCAAACTCTCGCGCACACGCACAAGCTGCTCGAGCTGAACTGCACGCGCCGGACCGAGGAAGAGTTTCTGCACGGCGTCCGCGACGCGCTCAGGTTCCGCGGCCTGCTGCAAAAATTCGGGCACCACCGGTGCGCCGGCGATCAAGTTCGGCATCGCGAGGTAAGACACGTGCAGCACGCGGCGGGCCAGAGCCGCCGTGAGTGGATTCGCGCGCCCGACCACGACCAGTGGCCGCTCGAGCAGAACCGCTTCGAGAGTGCTGGTCCCTGGTTTAGCGAGCACGACGTCGGCCGCCCGCATGGCTTCGTAGCTACGGCCTTCCACCACCGAGAGCTGCAGCGCAGAGGGCAAGCTCTGCGCTGCGATGAGACGCTCCACCTCCGCGCGTTCCAGTGTCGGTGCTACGGCCAAGAGGAAGGCGAGGCGCGGATCGCGCGCGTGCAGCACTCGCGCCACCGCGAGCATAAGCGGCAGGCCCCGTTTGATTTCGTTGCGGCGGCTGCCGGGCAGCAGAAGCAACGTCGGGCGCTCCTCATGCAGTCCCAAAAGACGCCGCGCTTCGCCGCGCGAACAACTCGCGCGCCATTCCGCCAGCGTTTCGACGAGGGGGTGCCCCACGAAATCAACGGGGCGACCGCTCCTGCGAAACACCTCGACCTCGAAGGGAAAGATCACAGCCAAATGATCGCTGCGCCGCGCTAATTTGCGCAGACGGCGCCGGCGCCAGGCCCAGACTTGAGGACAGATGTAGTAGAGCACCGCTGCACCGGCGCGCTTGGCCACGCGGGCCAGCGGAAGATTGAAGTCCGGTGCATCGACGAGAATGACTAAGTCCGGCCGCGTCTCGGCGATCAGCGCCTTCATGCGGCGCCAGGCGCGCACGATGCGCCCCGCGCTTCTCAGCACTTCGAAAAGTCCGCCAACGGCCAACTCGCGCTGCGCGACGGCCAGTTCAACGCCGGCTTTTTCCAAGGCGACGCCGCCCAGACCCACGAAGCGCAGCTCGGGTCGGCGCGCTCTCAGTTCGCGCACGCAGGCCGCGGCGTGCAAATCGCCCGAAGCGTCGGGCGCGGAAATCAGCACCGTCTTCACGCGACTTCCTCAACCCGGATTCTTCATGAAGCACCGTAGCGAGACCGCGGAGATGCCCGGAATGGTGAACGCTTTCAGTGTTCGGCACCGGAGGCGTACCGGACGGTACGTCGAGGAGCCGAAGGCTGAAAGCGTTCGCCAGGTTGGGCAGATACGCGGTCGCAGTAGGTGCTTCATGAAGAATCCGGGTGAAAGTTGGGCATGGCGGCGATGACACGCGTTGCAGTACGCAGCGCCGCCATGGCCTGTTCCGGAGCGACCTCTGGCGCACATCGATTCCGCACCGACTCCAGAAAGGAGAGCAATTCAAGCCGCAGCGCATCCTCCGGCGAAAGTTCGAGTCTCTCCGTCGTAATCTCCGGCAGCTCCCCGCCACGCACGGATCCGCACGTCATAACGACCGCCGCTTGGGCGTGCAGATCGAGGGAGAAATAACCGCTGGCCTGGAAGATGCGCAGCTTGCGCATCGGCTTGGGTGAAACACGGCTCGCCGTCACGTTGGCGATGCAACCCGAGGCAAAGACGAGCCGCGCGTTGGCGATGTCGACGCGCTCGGTCAACACGGGCACACCCACGGCCTCTACGCGCTCCGGCTCCTCGCCCAAGAGGTGCTGAATCAAATCCAGATCGTGGATCATAAGATCGCGCACCACGTCGATGTCGGTGGAGCGCTCGGGAAAGGGACCCAGGCGATGCACCTCGATGAAGCGCGGGCGCGCGATGCGCGCCTTGAGCGCCAACAGCGCCGCGTTGAAACGCTCCAGATGCCCGACCTGCAGAATGCGCTCGCCACTCTGCGCCAGGGCGATCAGAGCTTCCGACTCTGCAAGACTGGCGGCGATCGGTTTCTCCACCAGCACGTCGCGGCCCGCCTTCAAGAAATCGTTCACCACCTGGAAGTGCGCCGCCGTCGGCACGGCGACGACAGCGGCGTCGCAGGCAGTGAGAAATTCCGCCGCGTTTTCGGCGGCCGTCGTCCCACACTCTTCGGCGAGCCCACGCGCGCGCGCACCATCGATATCCGCCACACCGGTGAGCACAACAGGTTCGCCACTCGCTGCGAGCTCCGCCAGTTTGCGGGCGTGAAAACGGCCCATGTGACCGGCACCGATCACGACTACACGCAGCGCGTTCACCGCGCACCCTCCTGCGAAACCGCGGGACCTTCGGCGGAAACTCCGAGGAGTGCCAAACCGCAAGCATCGGCGCGCCGCACGAACTCCGCGCGCTCCAGTATAAGGGTGGAGCCTGCTTCGACGACCAGGGCCGCAGCCTTGGCCTCGGCGAGCACGTTCACGGTTTCAAGACCTACCGTGGGCAGGTCGAAACGCGGATCCTGACCGAGCTTGGCGACTTTGATCGCCACCACGCCCGGCCCGGCCAGCTCCGCCCCGCGGCACAGCGTCGCGTCGGTGCCCTCCAGCGCTTCGACTGCGATCACGGAACAGTCCTTCACGACCACGGTCTGCCCGACCTGCAACTGAGCCAACTGTTTCGCCAGTGGCCAACCAAAGGCGAGATCACCGCGCACGCGCGCGTCGGCCGCAACCGCACCGAAGCAGCCGATCGGCGCCAGCAATTCCGGAACCAGTTCTCCCTGCCGCAACAGTTCGATTCCGTGTTCCGCCAACCAATCTGCCAGGGCGGCCAGGATCGAATGATCGCGCCGGTCCGCCAGGCGCCGCAGCAAAACGAGAGCGTGCTCGTCGAATTTCAGTGCGCCGAGATCGCCGTAAAGGTGTAGTTTGGGAACCTGGCCCGCGAGCACCGCCCGGCGCACGCCGGCGGTCCGGAACGCTTCGAGTAGGGCACCCAATTCTCCCACGTGCACCCAGGTGAGAGCGTGGGCGTACTTGGCCAGCTCTACCTCCGCGAAATTCCGAAAGGCGGCGATGGCAACACGATGCCCCTTTTCGCGCGCCGCCTGAGCCACGCACACGGGCAAGCGCCCACCGCCCGCGATGATGCCGACCGCTTCCGACATGGCCAGCAGTGTATTTCGATCCGACAAAATTCTGACACTCCCGAGGAGCGTTTGGAGAGGATCGTAGCTCCTCGCAGGTTTATTTAGCTCGTCGCTGCGACCCTCTCCAAACGCTCCTCGACAAGAATCGCGCGAATTTTTCGAATCTCCGCAGGAGAGCTACATGGGCCCAATCACGAAAAGATCGGCAGGCGTTCGCTCTGTTCGATCCGAACGGAACGCTAACGACAGAAGCCGCGTTCGGATTTGCGCAAAAATTCGACGAAGTGCAGCACTTCGGGGACGCCGCCGATCTCCTCCTGCACCTGCAGAAGCGCCGGCTCGAGGCGCAACTTGGACTGAAAGACGATGTGAAAAGCGCGTTTCAACGCGCTCAGAGTCTCGGGTGAAAAGGCCCGGCGCTTCATGCCAACGGCGTTGAGTCCGACCAGCCGCGCGCGATCACCGGCCACCAGAGAAAAGGGCGGCACGTCCTGGGAAATCTTCGAGGCGCCGGCGGCCATGGCCGATTCTCCTACGCGGCAGAACTGGTGCACGCCCGTGTAGCCGCCGAGCACGGCGTAGTCCTCAACGATCACGTGTCCGCCGAGGGCAGTGTAACTCGCCAGAATGGTGTGCGAGCCAACATGGCAGTCGTGAGCCACGTGCACGCCGTTCATGAAGAGATTGTGGTCCCCGATGCGCGTTGCACCCCCGCCTTGAGCGGTGCCCACGTGGAGACTCGTGTGCTCGCGGATCACGTTGTGCGTACCGATGATGAGAGCTGTCGACTCGCCAGCGTACTTCTGATCTTGCGGGATCTCGCCGACGACAGCGAAGGGGAAGATGCGCGTGCCCGCGCCCACCGACGTGCGCCCGCAGACCACGGCGTGCGGCCCCACCTGCACGTCCGGCCCCAACTCAACGTCGGGACCGATCACGGCGAAAGGGCCCACCTCCACGCTGCCAGCGAGCACGGCGGAGGCGGCGACCTCTGCCTTGGGATGCACGCGCGCCACGAAGGGACTAACCCTTCTTGTTGAATTTCTGGATGACGATGTCCGTGATATCGACGGCCTCACGCGCATAGACGAGACCCGGCGCGTTGCGGGCCAGAATCAACGTGAAGCCCTGTTCCTTGCCGACTTCCTGCACGATTTCGAACAGCTTCTTCTGCAGCGGACCCAACACGCGCTGCTGATCGACCTTGAACTTACCTTCGAGCTCCTTGCCCTTGGCTTCGATGTCGCTGCCGAGCTCCACGTAGTCGAGGCGCTTCTGGCGCAACGCTTCCTCGGAGAGCACGAATTGCTTGCTCTTCAGTTCCTCCTCGAGCGTCTGCAAATTCTTGAGCATAGGCTCGAGCTGGCTCTGGGATTCGCGCATCTTGCGTTCGAGTTCCTCGCGCGCGGCCTTGCCTTCCTCGGTGGACACCAACGCCTGCTCCAGATCCACCACGGCGATCTTGACGCCCTGATCCTGTGCGGCCGTGGCGAAAACAACCACGGCCAACAAGCCCAAAACAAGTCCGAGGGAATGAAGTTTCATGTCGCGGTACCTCTCTCACACCTGTGCTGCCGGTACGAAACGATGGACGCTCAGAAACTCTGAGAGCCCATCGAGAATTCGAAAACCGATTTATCCTCGACAGACAGCGCACCCAAGGGAACGCCCCAGAAAGCCTCGAGAGGCCCGAAGGGTGAGAACCACTGCACACCCAGGCCAGTACCGTAGCGCCAGTTCCCGATCTCGAACAGGCTCTCGTTCTCCGCGAAGGCGTTGCCCATGTCGAGGAACACGATCCCGACCAAACCCAAGGATTCGGAGATCGGGAAGCGGTATTCGAAGTTGAGCGCGAAAAATTTGTTGCCGCCGACGACATCGGTTTCGTCGAGATCGTCGAAGTCGTCGATCTGCTGGTCGCCGAGGCTGTTGCAGTCGCCGTCGCCGTCGCCCTGGAGGTTGCCGATCAGCTCGCCGCCGTCGCTGCAGAACGAATCGACGACGCCGTCGCTGCGCACGGCGATCTCCCGTCCGACGGGCGTGAAGAGATCCCCCGTGCCGAAGGCGCCACTGCGGCGCAGGATCGCCCGGCGCGGCCCCACCGAGCGCGCCTTGAAACCGCGCAGTTGGAACTGACCCAAGCCGCCGAGGAAATAGCGCTCGGTGAGGGGCAGCTCGATATCCGTGTCGATGTTGTTCAGGAACTGCACCTCGCTGTCGGCCAAGAGCGCACCCTGCGGAATGTCGTAGTCCGCAACGCTGTTGAAGGGCAAGGCGTAGCCGGCGCGTGCCGTCGCAACAAAAGTCGAGCGTCCCGGAAAAACCGGGAACCAATCCGGTGCACGGAAGTAGCGGGAGGCGCGTCCCTCGAAGCGCAGGAACCTGGCGAAGCCACCCAGGCCGGCGAGTTCGACGCCGCCGCCCAGCACCCAACCCTTGGTGGGCGAGACGCGGTCATCGCGCGTATCCGCGCGGAAAGAGAGCCCGAAGAGGCTGACGCTCTCCTGACCCGCCACCAACTCCCGGAAGATGACGGAGGCGGCATTGACGTCGGACTCACGTTGCACTTCTCGCGTTGCGTAGGTGTAACGCGCAAAGCCCGTGGCGGTACCCTCTTCGTCGAGCGGATGACCGAACAGCAGATCGAAACCCGTCTGGCTCTGCTCGAAATCTTCATATTGAACGTCCGTGCTGAAGACCGACGTGCGCAGGGAGAGATCCGAACCGCGCAGGTGCGGGTTGGCGAAGGAGAGCAGGAAGCGACCGGTCTCGCCGCCGACGTCGGCGGCGACCTGGGCGGCATAGCCGCGACCAAAAAGGTTGGACTGCGCCAAGCTCCCCGACACCACGAAGCTGTCTTGCGATGAGAAACCCGCACCAAAGGACAGCGAACCCGTCGGCCGCTCGACGACTTTGACGCCGAGATCGAGCTGGTCGGGGAAATCCGTGGGCTGAGGTTCGAAGTTGACTTCGTCAAAGAAACCGAGCTGCTCAATGCGCTTCTTACTGCGCGTCACGGCGCGCTCCGAGTAGAGCTGGCCCTCGACCACCTTCATTTCGCGGCGCAGCACTGAATCCACCGTGGTGGTGTTGCCCGCAAACTCGATGTCGCGGATGAAATGGAGCTGCCCCTTTTCGACTTCGAAGACCACGTCGACCACCTGCGATTCGGGAGAAGAAATCGTGCGCGGGACGACGTTGGCGAAGTAGAAACCGCGGTCGGCGTAGTAGTTGCTGAGCGCCTCCACGTCCTGGGTGAGATAGGAGCGGTTGAACCTCGCGCCCTCTTTCAACTGGAGCAGCTCGCGCAGGGCGTCGAGATCGACGGTCGAGTCGCCGACGACATCGATGTGCCCGACCTGAAACTTCTCGCCTTCGAAAATCGCGACCTCGACCACCAACCCGCCGTCCTCGGCCGTGACCTCCGGATCGCCGACCTCGACCTGCAGAAAACCGGCGTCCATATACTTTTGCTCGACGGTGCGCAGGTCTTGCACGAAGACGGGCTCCGCGTAGGTGCCCGAATTATCCAGATAGCGCGTGAGGTAGGACCACAGCCGCCAGCGCTTGGTGCGCAGGCCGCGCCGCAGCTCCGCGTCGGAGAGCTGCTGGTTGCCCGTGAAGCGAACTTTTTTGAGGCGCAGTTTCTCGCCCTCGTCGATCTTGAAGTGGATACCCATCGCTTCGTCGGAGAGGGTCTCAACTTCGTGGTTCACCTCCGCTAGGTAAAAACCCTCCGCGCGATACAGCGCTTCGATGCGCTCCTTGTTCTCAAAAAGCAAGGGGTAATCGAGGGTGGCGCCGGTGGTCAGCGTGAGCGCGTCGCGGATTTTCTCGGCTTCGATGGCGTCGTTGCCCTCGGTGGAGATGCGGCGCACCACGGGGTTCTCCGTCACCTCAAAGGTGAGGATGCGGCCCTCGAGGCTGTCTTCGGAGAACACGCGCACGTTGCGAAAGAAACCCAGGGCGTTGATTTCCTTCAGGTCCGAGGCAATCCGCCCCGGGTGGTAGACGTCACCCGATTGTGTCGAAATGCGCGCGCGGATGGCGTCGGTCTCGATGCGCCGGTTTCCGCGCACGTGCACCTCGACCACGCGATCGCTGTCGTCCGGCCCCGCGCCGGCTCCGACGATGCGTTCCTGCGGCACCAGGCGGAAAGTCACGATCACCCCGTTCGGTGTGCGGGAGGTCACCGCGGTCACCGTGGCCATGCCGGGCAACTTGCGCAGAGTCGAGAGGTCTTTGCGCACGGCCACGCTGTCGTAAGGTTGGCCGGTGAGCGTGTGGAGATCCGCGCGGGCCTTTTCGTAGACCTCGGCCTCCATACCGCCGCCGCCGACGAGGCGGATCTCATAGACGTGGGTGGGCTCCTCCCGCGCGACGAAGGACACCACACGATCGGCCAGCTCGTTGATGCGGTCGAGCAGCTCGTCCTCGCTCTGGGCGGTGAACACCATGGCCTCACCGCGCCGGCCGGCCTCCACGGACGTGACACGAGCGTCGAGACTGAAGCGACCCGCCAGCTCGGTAAGACTGCCCGTCACCACGTAGTCGGCGCCGAGTTCGCGCGCCATGCGCGCGATATCGGCCTCCGTGAGTTCGCCCTGGGCGTAACCAAGCGCCGCCTGCTGCACCACCACGGATTCTACGACTTCCACGCGGCCGCTGGCCTCGAGGCGCGTGGCCACCAGATCGGCCAAGGAAGTCTCGAGATGCGAAAGCGGTTTGGAGCTGTAGACGTGAAACGGCAGGCCGGCGACGACAATCCTCGCTTTCACCGGCCCCGGTTCCGCGCTCGCGCGCGCGGCGCGGGCGAAATGCGCGCCAAAACTCAGAACGAAAACAAGCATGAAAAGAGCAGCCCGAAAGGCAGAGAGGTTACGAGCCATGCGCAGTTTCGAAACCAAGCGCGAATTCTCCTGCGAGCGTCCGCAACAAGTTGCTAACGACGATGGAGGGGCGGCCCCACAGCTCGGAACCGAGTGGCCCCCATCTTACTTGGGTCCCGGGACGCTGACAAGAGCCGGCTTGGGAGAGTCCTTCGGAGTTCTCTGCGACGCTTTCTGGAACCATACGCAGTTGCAGTGCTTACTTGGAGTGCTTGATCATAAGCTCCACAGCTTGAATGTACGATTGCGCACTGCGCGAGACAACACCTTTCACCAATCCATTCCAATGGATTAGTAGTTTAGGGTGAACTTTATTGACTATCTCCTGGAATTTTTCTTCTGACATCGACTCTCGAAACCTTTGAAAATCCTTCGGAGTTACTGTGCGGACTGTAAGTTTTGCGGGAGGAAGGGGCTTTACTACTTTTGCTGGGAGGGAACCGAGCGCTTCGGATACCTTTACTCCTGCCGCCCTGACTTTAGTTTCCAACTCACTGCTGTCCGGGAAAACTTCGGTTGACCTAGCGTAAGTTCTCATCATTTCAAGAGAAATTGAGCATTCGGGGGTGTCCGCGACTTAAGCGGGCCTTTTGCTGAGCGTCAATCTCCTGCGGTTTC
>Ga0247727_10001640_pt1 | contig 52520 bp, 77 predicted proteins | sample WisWelCaveWW1625_FD_202498 | JGI IMG/M metagenome (GOLD analysis project Ga0247727, IMG submission 202498) | Biofilm microbial communities from Wishing Well Cave, Virginia, United States - WW16-25 | ecosystem: Environmental > Aquatic > Deep subsurface > Groundwater > Cave microbial mat | place... | reverse complement strand
CAAAGAGGGGTACCCCTTGGGGGGTTTCGAGCGCTCGCGGGACGGGGATCGCGTGGGCGGGTTGCGCGATGGGGATCGCGGGGATGCTGGCGCGGCATCGCGGGATGCGATGGGCGCATCGGCGGGGAGAGGGTGAGGGAGAGGAGCGGCAAGGCTCCTCTCCCCGCGAGCGTGCTACTTGCTGTACTCTGGGCGCGGCGGATAGACAGAGAACAGTACGGAAAGCGGAGCCCCGCTTGCGGTCTGGGAGTACAGCGCCCCGTTCGCACAAAGGACTAGTTCGGCCTTTGTCACCGGGTCCACGGCTACCGCGTCCCCGAACCGCGTACCGACGTACCGGAATGTTGACATTGTTTTCCCCGCGATTGTGACCGCTGGGGCTCGCAATCGCTCCCCAGCGGTCGTTGATTGTGGAGCTTTACGCCTTGACCGACTTCAACGCGGCCTTGACCGCCGAGGCGATCACTGCCGCCAGATCCACCGTGGGCGCTACGCCCTTCGCCTTGCGCGGTTCGGGAGAGACCAGCATGTAGTCTTGCGCGTTGATCGTTCCCTCTTCGATTTGCGCGCCTTCCAGATCCCACGCAAAGGGAATTGTGCCGACCGCCGCTTCGCTTACCGCCCGCCGCATCTCCGGGGAATCCACTCCCCGGAGCATCTCCGACGTTTCCTCTGCGCCCAGCGGAGGTGCGAGCACCAGATCCTCCCCTGCGACGTGTACCGCATGGACCCGGACGGCGCTCCCTTCGACGTACTTCGGTAGCCGCACGGAGATCGCGTACCCGACATGTTCCCCGAGTTGCCGCCCTCCAGCCTTTTTGTGGGTGGCGTTCAGCTCTTTCAGGATGTCCGTCTCTGCTCGCATGTTCTCGCTCATATCTCGCTCCATGTTTTAGCGAAGTCGGCCTATCCGACTTCCTCTGTAGACGGCTCCGAAACCAGCAATCTCCGAATCGTCCTAGTGCCGCAATGGTTTTAGAGTGAACGACAATTTAGGTCACGCCACAGCGGCCAATACTGACAATCTTTGTCAGTCATGGGTGACATTCATTGTAGTTCACTCCAAATGCCGCTCTGCTCTAGGACAATTCGGAAATCGGCGGTTTCGGAAGTGAAAGTAGAATCCTGGATCGACCAGCCTTTCGAGCACGATCCCCGCGCGAGATGCGCGAGGGACACGAGGCGAGACGTGCGAGGAGGGTGGCGAGGTAATCTCACGCGAGGGGAGGTAGCATGACAACGCAGGTGACACGGTTCGAAGCGACGTGGAGGGGGAGGGTGGAGCAACGTGCGGAGAGGCTACAATTCGAGGTCGAGGAGCTGGAGTGCCGGGGCCTGGAGCGGAGGAGATGCGTGGTCGCCGCAGGACTGCTCATGGCACTCTCGGCGCTCATGCCGGGGCCGGCGTGGAGGGAGGCCAGATGAGCCACAGGCCGGTGTGCGAGGACACGGACCCCTCGTGCCCAGAGTGCCTGGGCTCGTGCGAGGAGAGGGCCACGGCTACCTTGTTTCGGGTGGACATGGAGGACCGCACGGGTACACGGATGTGTGAGGCGTGTACGGGGGACGCGATGAAGTCGGGAGTGTTTCGGATGAGGGATCCGGGGGAGGGGGCGAGATGATTGCGGGGTCAGATTGGCACCAAAAACTAGTGGACTTGACCCTGTTCCAACAGGTCGAGTTGCTGCGTGTGAGGGCCACGCTTGCGGGGGTGGACCATCTCCTCCTCACGCTACGGGTAGGACAAGAGAATCTCTCGCTCCTCTACGCCCGGATTGCACGGGGGAGCGCCGGGATCGAGAACGGCGAGGGATGCGAGGTACTCGACATGGAGTTCGAGGAGGGAGCCCAATGAGCTGCATGAGTTTCGAGCGTAGTGTTGCCTTCGAACCTGGACACGATTGCATCCGGTTCGAGTGCGTCAACGGGAGTCCAGACTGCAAACCCGGAGCGGGAGGGAGCCACGGGATTCACGGGATGCAGATCCGATGGATCCTCAAAGGGGAGAAGGGGGCGGTGCAGTTCCTTCTATTCGCGGGATGGTTGCCGGAGCCCACTCAGCTTGACTTCTCGAAGGTTCGCCCCGCGATGCCTGCCGACCTCGGGTATCACGCCAGGGAACCACACTACGCAGGGCATAGTTCAACGAAATGCGATCTGCTCGGCGCTGAGTGCTACTCCGACGGATCCGGGTTGAACGCCCATGAGCCGTTTCGGATTCTCTGCAACGAAGGCGGTGAGGCGCTGTGGGAGTTCTTGGAGAGTTACTACCACTGCGTGTTTGAGGGTGCGGAGTTTCCGAAGGGAAAGCCGTACAAGCACGCTGGGAGGAGAGGATGATCTGTCTGACGTGCACCGAGAGGTACGAGAGGCCCATGGAGCCGCACATGTTCTGCTCGTACCTTGAGCACACGCTAGTGCCGGAAGAGGCGTTGAAACTCACCGGCCTCACGAGCGAGGACACGGAGCTGCTCGCGGCGATAGAGCGGGGGCCGCAGGTTGTCGAGGATTCGAGGCAAATCGTAGCCTCCTCGCCCTAGCGCCAGGAGCAGCCATAGCAGCTCCTTGGCGCGGCGCCGCCAGGGTGCATTCCCCCCGCGTGCCCTGGCGGCGTTTCGGGCGGGGGAGGGGCGCGGGGAGAGGGAGGCGAGTGCCATGACAATTAGGGATAGACTCTCTAGCGAGGTGCTCCGGCAGCTCGAAGGGATGCGGGCGCATCTCCCAAGCGCGGAGACGCGGGAGGCAATGCGGGGTCTCGCAGAGGAGCTGAGGCGCAGCGAGGCCGTGGAGGCCGAGAGGCGGAGGGAGTACCTCACGGCGCACCGTGGGAGGGAGGTGAGGGCGAGGGGGTAGGTGTTCGAGTGGTGAAGGGTGTTGCAGTTGCACGGCACCCCGATCACCGGTGATCGAGGTGATTCGCAAGAGGGAGAAGCAAAAGATGAAGTGCAGCATGTTCGTGGGGAGCCTCAGCACGACCTTCGCGGTGGAGGTGTCGGGGCACAACGGGGTGCCGTTCACGGTGAGGGGAATCGCGGAGTACGACGCCTCGCCGGGTCGCATGGAGGGGTCGTACCTCACCCTCAACGGCGTGGCCGCGGAGGAGTGCGGGGAGGAGTTCGGGGATTTCCAGGAGGCCCTCCTGGACCCGAAGTCGCACATCCGCATCAACGGGGAGTCGGCGGGGCTCAACGTGACGATCCCCGAAGGCGCGAGGGTGATGGTGGCGCCGGAGTACAAGGTCCGGTCGTAGCGGCGCCTCGGGCGTGATTCTCGCAGGGGGAGCGGGGCATGGCTCCCCCTGCATTTTTGAGAGGGCGGGGATGATGGATCGGATGGCGGTGTGCATGTTTGCGAGACAGGAGATAGCCGCGGCGCTCGGGGCGGAGGGGAGGCGGAAGTGCGAGGCGCTGGGTACAACGGTGATCTCACGGGAGGCCCTCCTGGAGTCAGCCGAGGAGTCTCTGAAGAACGTCAGACGCCAGCTCAACGAGACCGAGCGCCACTGGGCGGAGGTTCGAGCCAGTGAGCCCGAGGCGCTCGTGGAGATGGGCGTGCGAGCGACAAGAAGCGGAGAGGCCCTCGTGATGCCGATGAGGTTCAAGAGTGGAGGGTTCGAGTTCTTAGGGGCGGTGGAGGTGCCAGTAGCTCCACCGGTGGACAGCAGGCTCAACATCCGCTGGCTCGGAGGCGTGGTGCTCCCGAGTGGAGAGGCGTTGCTGCCGGGAGTGAATGGGGCGCCCCCCGGATTCGGGCCGCATAACCATTACGGGGTTCATGCTAGTGAGCAGCTCATCTGCCTGGGCACGGCGAAGGAGTCCATTCGCTCGCTGATAGAAGCCGGCAGGTACGCGATGGTGTTTGACACAGTGCGAGCGCTGCTGGAGTCCCAACCGGGGAGGAGCGGGAACGGGGACGGGGATGTGCCGTATTGCGGGCCGGAGCACTACAGAGAGCTGGTGATGTGCCCGACGTGCAGACCGCTGGGGAAGAGGGTCTACTGGAGCCTCGCGGTGGCGATGGGCTGTCCTGGGTGCAGTGGTGTGGCGCGTGAAGGGGTGTTCAATGCGGAGCTGACGAGGACTGCGGAGGTAGTGGCGGTGGAGACGGAGGCGTCAGGTGGGGCGCCTGGGCCAGACTTGGTAGGTGAGGCTCCGGGAGAGTCGGAGACGACATGTGAGAATTGCGGTACCGTCGGGGAGACGGAGGATCTATCTGGCAGGCGTGTCTGCGCCGAGTGTCGGGGGGACTACTCCGTATGTACGAGTTGCTCGGAGTACGTCCACTGCGACGACGTGATTGACCACAGCGGAGACTCCTACTGTGAGGCCTGCTACGGCGAGACGTTCAGCACCTGTCTGGGGTGCGATGAGGGTTTCCGCTCGGGCGACGGCGAGGGGGAGTATTGCAGTGCCAAGTGCGTGATCGCGGCGTACAGAGACGGCGAGCTACAGTCACGCCGCTAGGAGGAGAGAATGCCTGTCAAAGTGAGGTTTCCGAACGAGATCCTCGCACTCGTGAAGACGTGGATCGAGAACGCGGGGCTGGATGACAACGGGGGCGGGACGGCTACGGAGATCGCGTGGCTGGGGATTGCGAGGCTGGTGAGTTCCTCGTGCGTGCGCGTGGAGCGGGTGTGGCTGCCAGCGGTGCAGAAGGTCGGGGCAGCGCACGGGGACATCGACGCGGAGGAGGTGAGCGCGCTCTACGAGAGGGTGTTCGCCGATGGGTGTGACCCGGCGGACCTGAACATGGAGGGGCACAGCCATGCGGCACTGGCGGCGCACCGAAGCAGCGAGGACTCTAAGAGTCTGCTCAAGCACTTCGGCGCGAAGGACTGGTGCGTGGGGATCACGCACAATCTCAAGGGGGAGATCGCCGGGGAGCTGTACGTGAACAAGCCGGTGTTCGTGAGGATCACGGACCTGGAGTTCGTGGAGGAGAGAGTGGCGTATCCGTGGGAGGCGGAGCAGGCCGCGGCGGCGAGGGCGGCGACGAAGCGGGCGACGATTTCGCTCCTCGACGGTGTGAGATCGTTCAACTTCGATGGGGAGGACACCACTCGCCCTTTTGTGGGGAGCCTCTCCAGGACTGGCGAGATCGCTGGTGGGGGAGGTGGAGGGACTAGCGCGGACGACTTCACCTCGGTGAAGGGGATGACGAGGGTGGAGGTGGTGGACGAGCTGGAGGCGTTCGAGGGGCAACAGACCACGGTGGGGGGATTGATCTACGAGGTCACGAACGGGAAACTGTGGCGATGGGCTGGGGAGCCTCGTGGAACGTCGGGGAGCTGGGTCCAGGTGCGGAAGTTCAAGCTCATGCGGCGGGTGCTCCAGGCATACCTTCAAGAGTGGGAGGAGAGCTGTGCCTGACATGACAGCGGCGGACTACAGACGGCAGGAGGGACTGGTCCCGGCAGCGCTCCGGCGCGTGGAGGTGCTCATCCTCGGCGCCGGGACTACGGGGAGCTGGTTTACGCTCCAGCTCGCAAAGATGGGGTTCGAGAGCGTTATGGTCATGGATGCCGACAAGGTGGAGCCTCACAACCTGCCGGCGCAGGTGTATGCTCCGGGGGCTGTGGGGGAGGCGAAGGTGAGGGCGCTGGCACGGGGGATCCGGCTCATGACGGGGTTGCGGGTGCGGGCGATCCCTGAGATGTTCACAGGAGCCCCTGGACAACCGCTTCTCGACGAGAAGGTGGTGTTCATGTGCGCAGACGCGGAGGAGGGATGGCACGCCACAATCGACGGATGGCGAGCGGCGATGACACGAGGACGAGCGCCGCGGCGGATCATCGACGTGCGGGTGGCACCGGAGGGAGGGAGCGTGGTGTTCTGCCCTCCGACGAGCGTGGAGGACTTCGAGAGGAGCCTGTTCGGGGTGACATACACGCATTCGGAGTGCGGCGCGAGGGCGCTGTGCTCGAACGCGGCGGCGATCACGGGAGCGGCGCTCACGATGTGGCTCGCGGGGGAGAGGGGGGATAGGGTGCTCCCGGAGAGGGTGGAGTGGAACTTCCGAGCGGGTTTCGTGGAGGAGGTGAGGGCGGCATGATCCTAACGGATGAACGGGCGGTTGAGCTTGCGAGGGAAACGAAGCAGACGGTTGTAAATGTCCGGTGGCAGGCAGAACAGAACGATGCGGTGTACCTGAGAGGGAATGTCTGGAGGTGCCTGCTATGTAGTGGGACTCTCTTGGCGGAATGTAGCTGCTGCGCGCCGCCGGAGTGCAACTGTTGGAGGGTGAGATGACACGGGGAATCTGGATTCAACAGGGGCGAGAAGTCCAGCCGCGCCAGTGCGTGATCTGCGGGAGGCTGTTGAAGCCACTTGGACCGGGGCGTGGGCAGAGTGAGCACGTCGATACGTGTGGGGAGCGGTGTTTCAAGAGGCTGCTTAGGAGGCAGAGAGGGACGGCATGAGCAAGTATAAAGCGAACGGTAAGGGGAGCTACGCGGTGTGCGAGATGTGCGGGGGACAGGTGGAGGTGAGGGAGGCACAGGCGATCTCCGATCCCAAGACCGCCTACGCCGTTGTTCGTGGGCTGTCGAAGATGAAGCGCGAGCACCTCGTGGGACTCTATCTCGACGCTCAGAATCAGCTCCTTGCGAGGGAGGAGATTTCGGTGGGGAGCCTAAACACCACCCACACGCATCCGAGAGAGATATTCAAGCCGGCGATTGATCATGGGGCGATGGGGGTGATCCTCGCGCACAATCATCCGTCTGGAAGCCTGGAGGTGAGCCAGGAGGACCAGGACTTCACGATGGCGATTCGGAAAGCGGCGGACATCCTGGGGATCGGGTTGTACGATCACCTGATCGTGAGTCCGAGAGGGCTCGTGTCGATGAGGGAGAGGGGGCTGATGTGACCCAGTGGATTCGAGCGACGGAATTGGAGCCTCAGCGACAGCTTGTGGGGCTTCGGGTGAGGTACAAAGGGGAGATGCTAGGGTTCCTGCGATCTGCGTGGGAGCGGGGGTTGTGGATCACCCCTGATCCGCCGGAGGACGGGAGGATTATCCCGTGGTTTTCGATGGATGGATCACAGCAGCCGAGGTTGATCTCGGAGATCCTCGGGGATCTGGAGTTCGAGGTCCAGGTGGAGGTAAGTCGTGAAGGGTGAGCCGAAAGAGTGCAAAGCAGGACCACGGGAGCCTTTGCCGGTCTGCGGTTGTTGCGAAGTCCCACTGACACTGGACCCGGACGAAACGGTGATAGAAACTCTTTGCTTGGCCTGCGAGATCGCGGGCTGTAACGGCGGAGGGGGTTGATGCTGTGAAGGGTGAGCCAAACAGGATCGAGGATATCCCTGACACGGAAATCTCGGTGAGCGTCTCGAAGATCGTAGCGGCGCTGATCGAGAGGGATGAGTTGAAGGTGAGGGTAGCGGACCTGGACCCCAAAGCGAAAATCGCGGGGCTGGAGAGTTCGCTGGCGGTTTGGAGGGAGCACAGGGAGCACGAGGACACCGCGCCGCACGAAGGGTGCGGGTGCAAGTTGTGTTCTGCGCTACACGAACTGAACGAGTTACGAGGAGGCACCGCATGACGAAACTCAGAAAGAACCGACTGGACGAGGCCGCGACGATCATCCGAGACCTGCGATTGGAGGCAGGGATCTCCACGGCGAAGATGGCAGAGCTGCTCGGGGTGGAGAGGGGGACGGTGTATGGGTGGGAAGGCGGCCGGTGCCTGCCGAGCCGGGACAACACGATCCGCATGGCGAGGCTCTTTCACACCCGCCCCGAGTTGGTGTGCGCGCTCGAAACCATCGGGAAGCGGGTGCGGATCGAGGCGATGGGTGAGAGGGAGATATCGTCGCTTGGGCCGGAGATGCGGGTGCTCGCACGGGCGATGAATGGGATCCTGCGGGCGCAGGAGAGGGCACATTGAGACGCGGAGGCTCTACACACGAGATTCCGGGCGAAGTCGATGCGAGAAGGAGGTTCCTCAAGCGGAAACGCGAGGCGAGGCTGGACTACTGGCTCGGGTGGATTCCCTTTATCTTGGCTCTAACGGGGCTAGTTGGCGCCTTGGCTTGCGCGATTGTCTTGTTCAAGTCCTGTGGAGGGTAAACTGAAATGAGCGCACACGAGGGACCAGAGCCGGAGGTGGCGAGGATCTACGTGTACCGCGTGATAGGCGATGACGGCGGAGAGGTGCTTGTCGGCGCAGAGAGCTGTGGGATCTCGTCGTGCGGAGCCTTGGAGTTCGAGGTGGACATGCGGCTCGTGCGGGCGTTCGCGCCTGGGGCGTGGACTGCGGTGATTCGAAGAGTGGAGGAGTCCTGACATGGCGAGAGGCGGAAGCTCGGTTGCTACAGGGAAGGCGCTTGCGAGGCAGCTTCTGGAGTGGAAGGAGAGCAAGGGGTTGACGTGGCTAAAGATGGCGGAGGCAGCGGGGGTGAGTCTGAGCACGCTGGTCCTCGCGCGGAGGGGGAAGCGGGTCAAGTCGAGCAGTTTCGCTGCGATCCAAGCCGTGATGCAAGGGAAGGAAGCGCCCCCCATTGCACTGTTCACGAAGCCGAAGCTGACTTCGAGCACGAAAGCCACGTTCATCGCCAAGGTGATCGACGCGAACCCGGAAGCAGGGGATCTGGCGGTGCTTACGTACCTACTGGAGCGATTGGGGAGGCGAGCGGATGCCGTGCAGACAGAGCACTGAGCTGCTCGTAAAGTGGATCCACGAGATGACGGGGCTCTCGATTCCACCCGAGCGCCTTGACTCAGACGAAACGGACGAGATGATCAACGAGCTGTTCGCTGCGGAGGGGAGGGGCGATGGCGTGCGAGAGGAGTAGGGGACTGCTCACGATGTGGCTCAACATGCATCGATGGAAGCTCGGGGATCAGCACGCCGTGGTGACACCAGGGATGCTCTGCTCACACGAGGTGGACATGCTGGTCGCGGGGATCGTGCTGGCCGAGGCACAGGAGAGTCAGAAGGAGTTCATCGACGCCGCGAAGGCGAGACGGGAGGCTCAGGGCGATGGCTCGTGAGAGAGTGGAGGCGTTCGAGAGGGGGAAGGAGGTGATCGATCACTACATCACGAGCGGTTACGGAGACGGGGACAAGACCATCTACTCGGACATTCTCTCCGACCTCCTCCACGTCCTAAACGAGGGGCTTCCAAGAGTGAAGCCCGAGCTTCGAGAGACGGCGGATCGCATCTTCGCTCGGGCGTGGAGCAACTTCGAGATGGAGTGCGACGGGGGAGAGGAGGAGTTATGAGAGTGCGCCGTAAGCGGGAGCCGGCGAAGATCGACGTGATCAGACGCGAGGAGATCCCGAGGAGTACAGGTTGGAACCGGAGCGTAATAGAACTCGCCGAGTACGAGCCCTGGGCTGGGATCAGAAAGGCTCTCGACGCTCTGGAAGAAGGAACTGTGCTGAGGTGGGAGTTGAAGACCCCGGAGATGGCGCGCAACACGAGGAACACCGTCCAAGCCGCCCGCCGCAGGCGCGGCCTCGGTTGGAATTGCACCATGCGCAGGAATTGGCTGTTTGTCTGGAAGGAGCCGGTCGATGCATAGGATCCCCAAGCTGGCTACCGGCTTCATCACGAAGCACGGCGGCGAGATGGGACACGCGGTCGGGGTCGGTGTGAAAGCCACCGACGGCACGCTCTACCGTGTCAGGGTGGACGGTGCCTACTGTCGTATCGACGAGGAGGCGAGGAGGGAGCGAGAGATGAAGGCAGCAGGGTTGTCGGGGAGGCAGCGGAAGAGGAGGCTCAAGGAGCTGCGGCGGGCACTCCGGCGCACGGAGAGCCCATGAGCCGCACGAGGTGCGCGGTTCCGAGGTGCCGCTCGCGGGAACCGGACATACTCCTAGAGGGGCGGCCGATCTGCGAGAGATGCTGGAGCAAGTATCGAGCGGAGAGGTACGGGCTCGACGAGTTGCGGAAGCTCGTGGGGTTGCCGCTCGTGGAGAAGGGATCGAGACCGAGGAGCGAGAGACCTATTAAACGGGCGCCTCAGACGAGGGAGAAATATGTTGACATTGTGGACACGGAGGAGTAGCCTAGCATGGGAGAGCAAGCAGCGGTGACAGTGCCCAAGGAGCAGGAGTTGTGGCTGCCCTCGACAGCCACCCGAGGGAGCGAGGTTCTCGACAAGCAACTCGTGGTAGTGCTCGGCCCAAGCGGTAGCGGGAAGAGTCACCTCCTCCGGCAGCTCGCACTCGACAAAGGGATGGTCGAGGCGGGGATCCTTGCGATCATGAGCGAGGACAGCACGAGCACCGTCGGGGCTGATGCGCTCCCGAACATCTGGATCGAGCGCCGGCAGACTCCGCAGGACGTGATGAAGCTCATCGAGGATCTCGTGCGTGCGAGGGCCTCGGGTAAGCGTCTGCCGGGTGTGGTCTTCTGGGATAGTATCTCCGGTGCCGCGGACTACGGGAGACGGTACTACGAGAAGAACCCCATCCTCTCACGCGACGAGAAGAGCGGACAGACCTCCCGCAACACGTTCCGAGAGTTCGGAGAGCGAGGGTACGGGGTGATCGACGTGCTGATCGAGGGACGCGACAACATCCCCGGCATAGATTTCGTCGCCACCGCCACCACCTTTGAGGGGAGCTTCTCTCCGATCCCCGAGTTGAGCGTGGACGGGAAGCTCATCCCGAAGAATCTCACGAGGCTTTCGAGCGCGTGTCTGTACCTGCGATCCGAGAAACTCACCTTCGATCCAGAGACCGACAAGGAGAGCGTGGAGATCGCAGGCGATCCCCCGCCGCACATGAGGTTCGAGAGGAACGCGAAGGGGGCGCTCACGGGAGTGTGCATCAAGAGGATGTTCACGGTGGAGAACACAGGCGAAGTAAGCGCGAAGCCGCACAGGAACCTCGCCATGCGTGAGCCACAGGATCTACCGAACGTTCTTCGGCGGCTGCACGGGAAGGAGACGGTGAAGTGGTGGAAGCAGGCGTAGGCGTAATAAAGGTCGTACTTCTATCCCCGCCGCCATCGAGCGGCACGGAGGCACAAGCCAGATGAGCGAGGACCAGTTCGGACTCTTCAACACGGACTACGACGAGAAGGAACTTGGCGAGGGATTCGCGGCGACGGCGGACGCGCCACCGCCACAGTGGGCGTTCGTGGAGGTCGATAAGGCGGAGTACGAGTGCAGCAAGAAGCAGGGAACGCATGGGGTGACATGCACGCTGTGGCTGGACTCGAAGATGGCTCTCACCCCCAACCGCCGGGCGTCGTTCATTCGGTCGTATGCGAGCATCAAGCAGAACGACAAGGGAGACTGCCCTGGGTGGAGGATGTTCTCTCGATTCGCCGTGGCGCTGGGGCTCGGGAGCATCACCTTGCCGCCCACGAAGGAGAACTCGGAGAAGATAGCGCGTGCAGTGGCCGTGGCCGCGAAGGGACGGAAGTTCATCGCGTGGCTCACGACAGAGAAGGACCAGAACGGCATTGACAGAAGCAGGCTCCAGGACTACTACGTCGCCACCGAGGAGAACCTCAAGGCGATCACCGACGCCGGGTTCGATTTCAACGGCGTGCAGGTGAAGAGCCGCGAGGAGAACGGGAGGAAGCGGAGCTACCTTGTCGCCAAGCCGCGGAAGGAGGGCGCAGCAGCGACCGTCGCGGCCGGCAGCAGCATCGCGGACTAGGAGACCGTGGGGTGGACGGTGGTGTTGGTGGTAATGGTGCTCATCCTGGCGCCGGTGGTGCTGGGGCGGGGGAGAGGGTGGAAGAAGTAGCGTAGGCGTTTCGATGGGCAGAGACGTGGCGTTGGCCCGGTACAAAGGCGCAAGGGGGGTCATTGGTCCCCAAGGCTAATATGACGAGAGAAGCCCTTCTCGTCCCTCGTTCAAATCGAGGCTGCCCATTGAAGAAGAAGTGGTGCGATCTCGCGCCCCCGTCCGTGCCGGGCATCCTCGGCAAGGTGCGCCCGGCTCCCGCACGGTGCGGGTGGGCGGGGGCGCAATTCTGGAGGCGCGACATGCGCGGGCTGCCGAATAGGGGGACGTACCTGGAGGAGTATCTCGGGAAGCGGCACGGGACACAAGGAGGACGGGGATGAAACCGTTGCCGGAGATCGACTGGTCCGCTGGTGTCTGGGGTGTCAAGGGATACAGCGATGCGCAGGCATTGACTCATGCTGTGCAAGCCGTTGCCGAGGAGCTTCGCGGCCTCCGCAACGACCTGCGGGAGATCCAGGAGATGGTCTCAGTCTGCCAGCACGGCTCGACCGGGCTATGCATGGCCTGTGTTCGCTGTGATGATCTATTGAGGCCCCACAAGTGACCGGCTTCGAGGAGGAGAGAATGAACCCGCTGCTCTACAAGATCACCGACAAGGACCGGCGCACTCACGACGGGTTTCTGTGGCCTGAGCCGAAAGGTGAGTGGGTCACGGCGAGCGGGGAGGGACAACTATGCGGGCCAGGGTGGCTGCACGCCTACAACTCGTCTCTCGTGGCGATGCTGCGGAATCCGGTGGATGGGGCCTACGACGAGTCCACGTTGAGGCTCTGGACGATGGAATGGGAGGGCAAGCGCCTCGATGACACTCCGAGCGTGCTCAAGTGCGGCGTCACGCGGGCGCGACTGTTCGAGGAGATTGAGCCGCCAAAGCTCAGTATTCGTGAGCGTTGCTGCGCTGCCATCGAGATAGCGCGGGCGGTGCGAACCGTGCCCATCCCGCCCATCCCGGCGTGGGACGAGTGGGCGACAGCGTACATTCTCGGCGATGCCACAGCGGCGGCGGCGTGGGCGAGGGCGGCGGAGGCGGCGGCGAGGGCGGCGGCGGCGAAGCCACTCGACCTCCACGCCATTATCGAGCGAGCCGTGGCGGCGGAGCGGGCGAGAGTGGGAGGTAGCCGATGACGACGCGCAAAATAACACGCGAGGAAGTGATCGCGGCGGCGGAGAGGGTCGAGACGTTCGCCAAGAAGAGGATGGCAACCGTACAGGCCGGAGCGTTGATGATCTCCCCGGAGTTGAAGCGGGATCTGGACATCTGCGCGAGGTACGCGAGGGAGGCGGCGGAGGCAGAGGCGGTTGGATGGAGATGCCTGAATTGTCGCTCTATTTGGAACGAGGACAAGCCTGAGACCGCTCATATCTTGGACGACGAAGGCGAGGAAACGGGAACACTCCAAACTAGGGGGCAGCAAGAAGACAGCTATCACAGCCCTTGCCTCGACCTCCGTAGCAGAAGTGAACTTATTCGCTGCGTGCCCGATGATTCCTATGCTCACCGCTCGCACCTCCACCCCTCGCACCCGTACTTGAGCCAGTGCCGCATCCACTTCCACCGCGACCTCAGCGCCGCGCCGCAGGTGCATCGCCAGACCGGCCTCGGTGCGCGGTACGGGGTGCCGACGAGGACATGCACGTGGCTGGGCCAGAACGCGGAAGAGCCGTCGAGGTGCAGGAACAGCCTCGGCTTCCGCTTAGCCGTGCGTTTCATCAGCTCGGGCCTCCTTTTCCTCAATCTCCGCCACCACTTCGCACTCGACCTCCGCGCCGACCAATGGATGCTGTTCAACCCGCCGGGGACGATCCCCGGCATTCACGCAAGGAGAGATCATGAACACCGTGAACGTGAAGCTGGAGAAGGCCAAGGGAAAGATCGTCAAGGCGGCGCAGCTCATCGGAGACGCGCAGAGGATTCTGCTCTCGGAGACGGGGGTGGGAAGCCAGGATCTGCACACCGCAGAGGGGCTGCTGTTCAAGGTGGCGGCGGAGGTAGGGGAATGACACCGGGGATCAAGGGGCTTGTGTGTAGATCCTGTTGGAAACTTGTGCCCCCGAGCGGGCGGCACTGGATGTCGGAGTGCTCGGAGCCAACGATCCATCCGGGACTCGTCCAGGCCGCGCTCGACAGCGAGGGGAATGAGTTCCACAAGGAGCTGATCCTCACCCCGACGACAGTGCTCGGGAAGGTACGGGATGAGTTCATCCGGCGGACGCTTCCCTACGCTCCAGAGGCGCAGGGGGTCAACTCGCTCATCGTCGGCACGGCGGTGGGTGAGAGGGTCGAGGAAGGGCTCGTGAAGGGAGGGTGGACGAGGCAGGTGGAGGTGAGAGGCACCCTCTTGGGCAAGAAGTTCAAGGGCCGGATGGACACGGTGCTGTTCGATCCGAACGGTGGTGTGTTCGCCATCGAGAACAAGTTCGCCGGGGCAGGGGAGTTCTACTACACCCGCTCCGGGCACGTCGCAAAGGTGGAGGTCTCTGCACAGGTGAACATGGGAGTGCATCTGCTCTCTCAGATGGACGAGCGGGTGAAGATCGACTCCGACGGCCGCCCGGCGAACGTGGAGATGCAGGCTTGGACGGGGACGATTGCGCGGGCGGCGTTTGATAAGAAGTCCGGGCAGTTCGTGGACCCGTGGATCAGACAGCGGGTGCCGCCGATGAACCTCCAGGAGATCGGCGCCGTTCGGCCTGGGGGTGCAGGGAACACCGTCGCGGAAGCCGTGGAGTGGCTCGACGCGGCGTTTACGAGGGTAAAGGAGGGAGAGGATCCAGTGGAGGTGCTCAAGTCGATCCCCCACTCGTGCGAGACCATGTACGGCGGCGCTTGTAGGCCGTACTGTGGGAGCAACAGGACGTGCCTCAAGCTCCGGGGCGTGGCGCTTCAGGACAAGGGGATCGTGCAGGTGGCGATCCCGTGGGAGGAGTGGGGCCTATGACGAGGAAGCGAAGCTGGAGAAAGGAGACCGTAGCGAAGCACAGGAAACACGCACGGCTAACGAGGAACGTGAGTACTCGGCTGTCGGTAGTGCAGCACGAAGCGCTGGTGGCATTCGCTATTGAGGACAAGCTGGGCTTCAGCGCGATGCTGAGAAAGACGGTGGAGTGGTACATGCAATTCAGGGATCGCCGTGCCGCTGGTTGAGCCCTGCCGTGACTGTCCGTGGAGCGGAGGGCTAGGTGTCGTCCGCTCCACGGAACGGCGAGCCGGGGTGGAGGTGGCGTTCATCGGGGAGGGGCCGGCGGAGGATGAAGTGAGGGCGGCTGCACGAGACGAGCCGGGGCCTCACTGTTTCGTCGGCGCCGCGGGGAGGGAGTTGGAGGTCGGGACGCTCGGGAGGGTAGGGCTAGCGAGAGTGGAGGTCGCTGTCGAGAACGCCCACCAGTGCGCTCGCCCAGATAAGGGAGGGATGAAGGAGATCCGAGCGGTGAGGGTGTGCAGAGAGAGGGTGGAGGAGTTCTTGCGGCAGGTACGGCCGAGGGGTGTGATGCTGCTCGGAGGCGCGGCGCTGAGGAGCGTGCTCGGGCCTATCGTGCCGGCCGCAGGGTCGGCGAGGTTGCTCAAGCACCGAGGAGCGGTGTGGAGTCAGAGAGAGGTCGCTGCGATGCACGCGGCGGTTGGGGAGAGGTGCCCGGTGCCGCAGGAGGTGGATTGGATTGGGGTGTCGATCCACCCAGCGGCGATCATCAGGAGGAAGAGGTTAGAGAAGTTCCCTGCGATGGCCTACAGGGCTGTACCGGGGCTCGACACGATGCGCCTGCTCCAGGTCGTTCGACGAGGGCGGAAGTTCATGCCGTTTGTGATGCACGAGGGAATCGAGGAGGCGAGGCTCCGGGGAGGGTTCGTGTTCGACCTGGAGACGGATGGGACGGGGAGGATCGAGTGGATCGGGATGCAGGCGCTCGATGGAGGGCCGGTGTACGGGGAGGCGTGGTGGAGCGCAAGGGAGAAGGTGCGGAGGCTCATGCGGATGCCAGTGGTGAAGGTAGGGCACAACATCCAGGGGTTCGATATTCCGAGGCTGGAGGAGGCGGGGATCGATGTCGTGCCGCCGTTCGAGGACACGATGGCACAGGGAGGGCTGTGCGAGCCGGACCTTGCGAGAGGGCTAGCGTTCCGGTCGGCGCTGAGGTTCGGGCACGAGAGGCCGTATTGGAAGGAGTTGAGTGGGGCGGTGAAGCCGGATGAAGTGAGGAGGCAGACGGCGCTGAGGGCGGCATGGGCAGCAATGATGCCTGCACCCTTGATACCGATCACGGATGGGCAGTGGAGAGCGGGATACTGCGCGCTGGACGTGGATTCGACGAGGAGGTTGTGGGCGGAACAGAATGAGGTGTGTCGAAGGGAGGGGTGGATCTAATGAAGATCGAGAAACTCGACGAGACGATTCCGCGGGACAGTGATCTTGCTCCTGGGGTACCGGGGAACACAACAGCCGAGGAGCTGAGAGAAGTACGAAGGAAGATCAACGAGATCATCGACGCTCTGGAGCGGACGTGACCCGCCGACGATTCTTCTCGGGTCTCGCCGCGGCGTTGATCTCAATCAACGTGCTTCTGGGATGGAGGGAAATCGGGGAGCCGGAGTGGATCTACGGTGACAACCTCGCTTGTGTGGATTTCACCTACGAGTCTCTAGCCGAGATGTTCAAGAAGTTTAGGAGACTTGGAAAAATCAAGCCAGTAGCCGGGTGGAACACGCAGTACGAGGATGCGCCCCTCGCTGATTGCTCCGGCGAGTTTGCCAAGTGGGCCAGTTGATGCGCCCCCTCTACTCGTCGATCATCGCCCCCACTCTCGCCCCGCTCGTAGCGATGCGGCGGCGAGGGATGCTGGTGGACACCGAGGAGCTGGAGCGCAAGCGCGAGGAGGCCAAGAAGGAGCACGCCAGGGCCTCGGACGAGGTGCTCGCAGTGGCCGCGCCGAGGGTGCCGAAGATCGATGGCCCGGAGGTCGAGGGGTGCAGCGAGCATCCGCACCCGAATCGAGGAGAAGGGGTACGGAAGTGCGAGCGGTGCGCCGAGCGGCGTGCGGCGATCCGGGAGTGGAAGGCGAGCCCGGTGGTGCGGCGGAAGCTGAGGCTGTCGAACTTCAACCCGGTGAAGCCGGATCATGTGAGGTGGCTGCTGGGCGAGGAGCTGGGGCTCAAGTGGCCGGCGATTGGGTGGACGGACACGGGGATCCGCAGCGTCCGTCTCCTCGTGCTCCAGGAGCTGTTGGAGCTACGCTCGACGCCGGATGCGGCCGTGCCGCTGCTGCGGACGCTGATCTCCCTCGCGCACGTAGGGCAGCGACTACGGACGTTTCTGGATCCGCCGATAGGGGTGGATGGATGTGCGCATCCGAACTCGTCGTTGTGTGGCACTTCAACGCTGCGGATCCGCTCAGGGGCGATCCGCGAGGACGTTCCAATCGAGGAGGAGGATTACAACGGGCAGAACATCCCAAAGGACGTGAGGAGTATCTACGTGGCGCGGCCGGGGCATGTGCTGCTCGCGGCGGATGCGGCGCAGATCGAGTGGATCATGACGATGATCGCAGCGAGGTGCGGACGAGCGGTGGAGGCTTATGAGCGCGAAGAGGACATCCATTCACAGAACCTGGAGCTGCTGGCGCCGATCTTCGGGTGGTCGTGGAACGACAAGGCGGGGTGGAAAGCGCGGCGCTCGGTGTGCAAGACGTTCACCCACGCAGAGGACTATGGTGAAGGGGATTTCAACCTCGCTCGGCGGATGAGGATCGAGCAGCGGTTGGCAGCGGCCGGACGAGCGGCCTACTTCGCTGCGTGGCCGGAGATCCCGGTGTGGCAAAAGGGGGTAGAGGAGGAGGTGCTGGCGCGTAGGGAGTTGCGAACGGTGTTCGGGTTCAGGAGGAGGTTCTTCGACGTGACGGCGAAGTCTTCTGGAGGCAGGCGGGTGCTCATGCTCGACAGCAAGCAGCGCAAGGAGGCGCTAGCAACGGGGCCGCAGAGCATGAATGCGGTGCTGCATCTCGTGGGGATCGCGGACCTGACGGCGCTGGGAGTGGGCTTGTACACTGTGCAGCACGATGAGCACGTCGTGGAGGTCCGGGAGGAGGAAGCGGAGAGGCTGACGAAGGAGGTCAAACACACACTTGAGCGCGAGGTGCCGGAGTTCGAGGCGCTCATAGGGAAGGCGACATGGAGACCGAGGGTGGAGGTGAGTCGAGGAAGGAATTGGGGACCGAAGAGCGAGGGGAATCCGGGGGGGATGGAGAGGGTGCTGTGACAGGCGCATGGCTAAGAGAGGCCCCACATACGTGCTCCGCCTGCGGCCAGATGTTCCTACCAGGGCTGCTCGGGGCGCTGCGGGCCGTGTGCGATTGCGGAGAGCGGGTGCCCCTCGGGGTGCCGCCGAGGTTCAAGGAGATGTATCTTGGAAGCTGAGAGGGAGCGGTACATTCGGTGCCTGGAGAGTGCGGTGAGGGTGCTCATGAGGATCGTTGAAGCGAATCGAGGAGAGGAGGTGCGGCGTGGGAGAGGATGAGGGAGCGAAGAAGCCGAAGCAGAGTCGAATCTTCCCCGCCGATGTGCGGGTGCCGTTCATCGACATGATGGCGAACCTCGCGGTGCTGGCGCATGGGATGCCGAGGGTGATCACGCCTGGGGCGCTCCAGGCTCAGATGCACGAGATCCGAGCTGGGCTGCGGTGCGGGAAGGGGTGCTACCACACCTGGAAGCTCGTGGAGGCTAACTTCGGAGGGAAGGTGACACCGGTGTGGATGGAGGAGGAGACGCTCGGGCCAGAGGGGGTGGTAGAGGCGATCAAAGAGGCCCGGACGAACGGGGGTGGAGGTGGCAGCTAGACTCTTCCTCAGATGCGCTGGCTGCACGCGGGCGCTCGACAATGCGATGACGGTGTTGACAGATTGGCCCGATGACGAGAAGTTGAAGTGCGAGCGGTGTGGAGAAGGGAGGTTCAAGGCGGTATGCGAGCAGGAGACGAGCATCGAAGTGGGGACGGCGGGGGAGTTCAGGGAGGTGGTGACACAGATGACGTTGCTGCCGGGGGAGAGGTGGCACTAGCACAGAAGGAGTTGTTGAACATGCTGATCGACGCGATGACTCTAAGTATTTACCCCCGCATTATCGTGGCGCCGGCCCCAGAGTCAGACTCGATCCCAGAAGCTCGTCGCTCGGAACCCTGACACCGCTCCTCAACTTGAGCACCACGGCGAGGAGGATCGCCTGCTCGCTCATGCGCTCCCTGGGGCTGAGGTTGCCGGCGGCCAGTCGCTCGACGGCCCTCTGCCCTCGGGGAAGCGCATCGCGGATGGGGCTCGTGTAGATCGCACGGGCCTGGGCTGGGAGACGACGAAACAGACCCTCACGCTCGACCTCGTTGAGGGTGATCACGGGGGAGAGATCCTGGTTCGCGCTCCACAGATCGATGGCCCGTTGAGCGTTGCCGTCGAGGATCGCGGCGCGCATCTGCTTCTCGACGGTCGAGCGGTGCTCGACTCGCTTGTCGAAGCGGACACCCTCGGCGGCGGCAAGGGTGTCCTCCAGGTCTCTCGATCCCAACAGCCACGCCTTCACCTCGCCGAACTCCGTGGGGCCGGGGCGGGTGGCGCGCCCGGTGGGGTCGAGCGTAAACCCGCGCTCGTCTACGGCGGGGATGTCGTGCATGACGGAGCGGAGGATGCGTTCGAGTCCGGTGGCGCCGGGGATGAGGACTTGGGCGGCTCCGGGGATCACGCTCGCCGCAGGGATGTCCATGAACTCCGAGGCCGCTCCGAGAACTCGTCGGCGGGCGGCGAGGTCGCTGCCGAATAGCCCGGCGAGGATGTCGGAGGCGGCGGGGCCGAGGGGGCCGAAGGTCGTGCGGAGTGCGGCCTCCCCGACACCTGCTGCGCCAACGGGGTAGAAGCGCTCGAACACTCCGGCGATGGGGCTCAGGCGACGGGCGAGGTCGATTTGGAGTGCCCCGGCGAGGGTGAAGCGCTTCTCGAACGAGTTGAGCGCCCCGATTAGACCCTCTCGGTCCTCGCTGCTTTCCATCTCCCGGAACCAGGGGAAGAACCAGTAGGGTCCAGCGATGGCGGTGCCGGCGAAAAGGGTGGTGCCGAACACGCGGGCGGCTTGGGCGCGGTCGGCGGGGAGGGCACGATGGTCGAGCATGGTCTTGAGGTTGCGAGTCGTGAAGCCAAGGATGTTCACGGGGGTCGAGAGGAACATCGTGGAGAGCGGACCGATCACGGGAATGTCGTGGGCCACGCGCATCGCGGGCATGACGTTCGAGGCGCCGGGGAGAACGGTGAGCTTCGCAGCGGTGCTCATCATCGCCCCGAGCATGTCGTCGAGGGCCTCTTCGGGGAGCTGGGAGAAGGGGACTCCGACGAGGCCGTTCTCTCGTTGCCACCGGGCGAGACCGAGCGCGTAGGCGAACGGCTTCACGACGTGAGTTTCGGTGATGGAGATGAAGTCGGTGAAGGAGAGGGCGGACTCCTTGAGGTAGCGCATAGCGAGGAGGGGGTCTTGTGCGTCGAAGGCTTGCCAGAGGCGCTGGCCGATTTCGGTTGCGCCTTCGATGGTGGGGTTGCGGGAGTAGGTGGAGCGCATCCCGAGACGGTCGAGGGCGTTGCGGAAACCTGAGTCGGTGGTGGTCTTGATCGCGGCGAGAACGTCGTGGGCGCCTTCCTTGAGTCCTGGGCGTGCGGCCTCTCCGAGAGCGTAGACGGGGAGTCCAAGGACGTTCGGCAGCGCCACGCCGGGCCACGCGAGCACGATGGCGTGGTACACGAGGCCGGTGAGGCCGTAGGTGTACTCCGCGATGTCTCGGAAGGCGGCGTCTCGGCGGGGGGTAACGCCTGCGACCCGAGCGAGCCCGTCTGCGAATGCCGCGCTGCCGGAGGGGTCGAGTTTCCCCCAATCCACGATGAGTGAGTGCATCGCGCCGCCCTCGTTGAACAGGGGGCCGAAGTGGATGTGTCGGGCGGCGGAGCGGGATGTGACTTCGGCCTGAAGCCGCCAGTCCGGGGTCCAGCCGGTCTCGCCTTTGCGTCGCAGGAGGTAGCGGTTTCGGATGTCGGGAGGCAGGGCTCGGGTCATCGTTACGTCGTCGGATGCCAGCGCCGCTCGCCGTAGCTCCTGCTCGTGTTTGCGGAAGTCCACACCGGGGAAGGCGCGCTTCCACGCGGCCTCGGGATTGGGGTCTCGGAGGATCGAGCGGATGGACGATGCGAGTGTCCTCGGGCCGTGCTTGAGGTGGCCGATCTCCCAGCCTCCGTCGGTGATCGCGGCGGCGAGGGCTTCGTCGGCGGCGAGACCGGATTTCACGGAGAGATCGAATACGTGGCCGTAGTAGGCGTCGAGGGTTGGGCCGAGGAGGGTGTCGGCGATCTCCTGGTCGTTGAAGGGAGAGGAGGGGTTCATGCGCCGGAACTCTTTGACGACCGAGGCGCGGGATTCGAGGTACAGCTCTCGCTGTAACTTCCAGTAGTCGAAGATAGTGCGGACGCGAGGGAGGTTGAGGGAGCGGAGAGCCTCGACGGTCTTGGCGTGGCCCTCGGCGAAGGTGGCGACGCCGAGCGAGGCGAGGTCCGCGTCGTTCGCCATGCCGATGCCCTCGTCCATGTGGGAGATGAGGGCGCCGTGGAAGCGCTGGAGCTGCTCCTTCAACGGGATCGCGTCGTCGGTGGCGGAGAGGAGGTGCTTGATCGGGGTGAAGGAGAAGGAGAAACCGAGGGCCTCAAGGTGGGTCGGGGTGGCCCAAGCGGCGACACGAGCGTCCATAGTAGCGATGCGGGTGTGCTTGTCACCGAGCTGCTGAGAGCGGACGTTGAACTGCTCGATGGCGGTGCGGAAGTGGCGCTCTAGGACAGCGGTGATGGCAGGTTCGGAGCGGTAGAGGACACGGAGTTCGGCGAGCAGGGCGTCGGCTTCTCGGGGGCTGAAAAAGAGCGTCGTCGCCACGCGGCCCTTGACGAGGCCCACGAGCCCCCGGTCGAGGCGCTCCCGGACGCTCCAGTAACGCTCTGGGTTCGAGGGGCGAGAGGAGCCACGGAGAATGGCGAAGTTCTCGCCGGCACGGAGAGTGGATTGGAGTGCGGGGCAGCCGGCGGCGGCTACAGGGGTGGGCATCGCAGGAGGGCCTCTAGAAGGAGGGATTCGAGGGTGCGGGTGTAGTGATGCCTCTGAGCGCGCCAGGACCGCATGTAGGCGGCGTGGCAGGGGCGGCAGAGACGCTGACCAAGGCGGTCACGGGGAGAGGAGCACCTTGAGCATCCGGGATCGCGCTGGGGGGATAGGGAAATCGTATCTTTTGTAAAATATGGAACATCCCCGGTCACGTCGGTTTGCATGGTCCACCTGGCATTGTCAGGGCGAGCTTCAAGATCCTGTTGTCGAGCGCAGTATACGCCTCCTCGGCCCTCGCTGTCTCGCGCCAGAAACCGAGGTGAGAGGAGTCAACGACCAGCCACACCGAGCGGCGCTCGATGACTGGCTCGCCGCCCTGTGCGAGGCGCACACCGATGCGCTCGGCGGAGATGGCGACGCGGCCAATGGAGGAGGAGGAGCCGGGGATCTCGGTTCGGGCGGTTTCCTCAGCGAGACGAGCGGTGAGAGTGCTGATCTTCTGCTGCAATTCGGCGTGGAGCTGCGGGTTGGGACTGACCTCGCCCTTCGGCGGAACAAGCGGTCGGAGACGAAGACGAAGAGCGGCGATCTCGTCGGTGAGTTCCTTTGCCGCCTGCGAGACTTCCACCTTCAATGATGGACCAAGGAATCCTCGTGGCAGCGCCAGCTCCTCCTGAACCTTGACGAGCCGACTTCGCATTCTGCCTGGCTTGGTGAGCGGGACGAGTTGCCCGACGAGTTCGGCCTCGCCAAGAGAGTGGAGGCGTATCGTTGTGGGATCGATGTTGAGGGCACGGATGCGCTGCTTGAGTTTCGTTCCGATCTTGCGTGCCCAATCGAAGGGGGAGGTGCCCATCTTGAATTGAGGCGAGAGCATCTCGACGCTCGATTCCTCCATCTGCTTGATGAGGTCATCCACGACCGCTTCGGCGGTCTCTTGATAAGGTGCGCGAGCGGCGGTGCGGAGGCTCGCTCGTTCGACGAGGATCCTGAAGAAGGGGTGCTCACGGGTGGCCTCAAACGATCCCTCTTTGAAGCCCTTGTGCCAGACCTGCCGAAGTTCGGCGAGCTGCGAAGCGGCGATCTCGGCCTGTCCTGTGGCGGTGGCGCCTGACGGGATCTTGCCCCCTTTGAGCAGCCGCAGGCCCAGATCGCCGAGATTCTCCTCTGGGGCTCCTCGCGGCGCTCTACGACGCAGGGCCTTGATCATCGCTGTGCCGGAGGCTCTGCGGATGGAGGTGTCGAGGGGGTCGGTCGTGGCTCCGAATGCGGCCGTGAGAAGATCGGCGACGCGGCGTTCAGCGGCCTCTGGGCTTGCGGAGGCTTCGATCATGCGGATCACTCGATTCGCTGTCTCCTCTCTCACGGACATCTCGGCTCTGATCACGGCTTCGAGGGGTGTGCGGCCGGTGATCACTTCAAGTGTCGCCTCAGGGCTCGCGGCGAGAAGCGCTTGGTCGATCCCGTCCGGCGTCCACGCCTGCACGAAGCTGCCGTTGGGTTCGTGGATGAGGGCGACGAGAGGCTCGCCGGCTGATGTCAATGCTCTCGCCCGCGCTCGTTCCGCGACGTTTTTGAAGACGACATTCGAGCCTGCGGAGGCGAAGACTTCGGTGTCGGCGGCGAGGGCCTTTTGGCGGGAGAGGGTGGAGGAACTAGTGACTGTAGCGACGTTCCGTGGCTCGATGAGTGTGGCGAGGTCGGAGCGCACGAGACCATTCTCGAACGGTGCGACGAGGAGGGCCTCAGAGACGCGCTCCGGCTCTTCCTCGATGACGCGGAAGAACCCCTTGCCCGTGGAGAGGACCACGAGATCGCGGCCTTCGAGAGAATTGAGGTGGAGCGCCGGGCCTATGGCGCCGATCTTTATTCCTCCACCGGAGGCCCTAAAAGCCAATCGGTCCTCCTTGACCCGAAGAATTGATCCAGGCGTAAAGCGGGTGTCGGAGATCGCAGCGCGCTCGAAGGAGAGACCAGGAGCACCGGGGAGAGCGATCACCTTGCCGCCGCGCTCAAGAGTTCGGCGAGCCCCGAGGACACGGCGAGCGGATTCGAGCGCCGCTTCGACGCCGCGCTCCTGCTTGAAGGGGGCGATCTCAGCGGTGAAGGAGATGCGGAGATCCGGGCGGGCGTCAGGTGGGAGGATGGATGTGATGTCAGCGTCGGTGGCGCGCAGTTCGGTGGCGACGAGGCGCTTGAGGCGCTCACGGACTTCGGAGTAGGGGCTGTGAGCGAGGGCACGCTCGTAGAGCGCGTGGGTCCAGGCTTGGATCTCAGCAGAAACGCGCATCGGGGCGTCGAGGAAGCGGGTGATAGCAGAGACGCGCATTAGGGCGTCGGGGGAGCGGGTAACGGAGGCAGATAGCTCGTCCAACAAAGTGATCCCCTCTTTGATAAGGGGCACACGCTCCTTTCTTGTGAACCCCCGTTCCGCTAGCCCGGCTTTTTCTCCGATCTTTGCTGCGCGGTCTGCGAGCTGCTTGAGGTCAGAGCGACGAGCTTGGCCTTGCGCGAGGAGACCGTAACGCTCGGCGATCTCGATGGCGGTGGAGCGGACGGTGTGGGAGTCCATCGAGGGGAGGACTTTGTTGCCTGGGAAGAGGCGTTCGGTGATCTCGTCGCCGAGGACTCGGAGGAGTGCGGGGAGGGAGAAGCGCTTGCCGGAGGGGACTTTGAAGGTACGAGCAAGCTCCGGTTCGGCGGGCAGGGCAGCGGCGAGCGCAGGGATGGCCTCGGCGAGCGCCGGTGCGACTTCGCCGGTGGCGGTGAAGGAGTCCGCGGCGGTGTTGATGCGGGAGAGTTTCGAGGAGAGGGTGGAGAGGCGAGTTTCCTCCTCGGAGAAGCGAGGGAGCATGCTGATGGGGTACGCGGGGAGGGAGGTTTCGGCGGCGATCTCGCCTCGGAGGCGGGAGAGTTCGCGGTCGAGGATCTGGAGGACACGGGAGCCCTCACGGGATGAGACGCCGGAGTCGCGCTTGAGGATCTCGCCGGCACGGGAGGCGATGGAGGTGATAAAAGCGGCGCTATCGATGGGGGGTTCACCGGAGAACCGGGTCTGGTGGACTGCGATAGCTCCCCCCTCTTCGATTGGCCCCTTCGGAATGACGCCTCCGCCCTGACGGAGTGCGGGAGTACGGCGGAAGCCCTCTTTCAGCACGGCTGGAGCGAGAACTTTACCGGTGAGAGGGTCTATCACAGGCTCCTCGCCCCGCACGAGACCGCCGCTGGTTGCTGGGCCTTCGAACTCCTCTCTCGCTCGTGCGACCGAGGTGACGATGCGATCCCAGATGTCGAGCTTCGCCACGTCGGGGATCTCGAATTGCTCCATGCCGGGGAGGCGGGCTTGGCGCTCGCGCTGCTGGAACGCTGTGATGCCCTCCTCGGAGAGAATCGAGCGGATGCGCTGGCGGAGTTGGTCAAGGGGAGGCGTGGACGAGCCCGTGCGCCGGGCGTGAGAGAGCGAGTCGAGGACTGTACGGGTGATCGACTCGGCGGTGGCGTCGGAGCCGATGCGGCGGAGGAGGGATTCGAGGAGGGCGAGGCTCATGGGGTTGATTCTCCTAGTGCAGGTGCCGCACCGCTCGTACCTCCACCCTCCTTCGGCTTCTTCACGAGCGGCTTCTTCTTCAATGTCTTCTTCACCTCGGCGACAATGGGCGCGGCTGCGACGGCTTCGGGTGCTGCGGGTGGCGCTTCTGCCGCTGGAGCCTTCCCCTCGTGCAGCGCAATCGCCCGATCCCGCGCCTCCCCGACGGTCTTGAAGGTGCGGAACTCGGACTGGTCCGGTGCGCCGGGTTTGGGGTATCGCAGCAACCAGAGGCCCTGGTCGTTCTGGGTGATCGTGAAGTCGCCAGCGTTGAACGCGGGCTTCTCCTTGAAGGTGCCACGGGACCAGACGAGCTTGCCTCCGGGTTTCGTGGGGGCCTTTTTGGGAGGGATGCCTTCGAGGCCGTGGGCAGTGAGAGAACCGGCACCTCCACTTCCGCCTCCAACCCGCCTTCCGAACGCCGGAGACGAGAGCCCTGCCCGCTCTGTGCCGAGCATATCGCGGATGGAGTCGGAGAGGAGATCGAGATCGGATTGCGAGTAGTGCTCCCTCGCAGCGGCGGTGAACTCGATGTTGGTGAGATCGAGAGGAGTGTGAACGAGAGCGCGGGTGCGGGGACGATCACCCGGCTTCTTGGCGGGGATCTCGAAAAAGAGACCCCGGTTGCCGCGGATGATCTGCGAGTGCATGGCGGCTTTCTGTGTAGCGAGTTCGGCGAGCTTCGCGGCTTCCTTCTCGGCGACAGCGGCTGCGGCTTCTGCGGCTTCCTTGCGAAACGCTTCCGGCAGCCTCACGAGGGACTCGATGGGAATCCCGAGCTGCTTGAAGCCACCGAAGATTTCAGGGCGCACGGCGAGTTCGGCGAACGAGCTGGCGAGGCCGGCTTCGGTGAGTTCCTGGGGGGTCTTGGAGGCGATGGTCTGAGCGACTTGGAGGAGGTCTGCTGTCGCGGGCTTGCCGATGACACGTTCGATGGTGGCGACCTTCGAGGTGAGCATGTCGGCGAGCGCGGCGTCGATGGCCTCGTTGCGAGAGAAGTTGCGAGCTTCGGCACTCTGAACGGCGCGATTGAACGTCTCCGCGACGGCTCGGTGTTCGAGGATGCGCTGGTGGCCGCGGACGCCTTTGAGTGCCATCGATCCTGCACCCCCGAGCCCCATGAATCCGAGTTCGAGGGCCTCGAATACGAGGAGACTCTGCGCGAACTCACCGATGCGGGAGCCGCCTTCGCGGGGCTCCTCGAACAGCTCCACCGACGCGAAGGGCAGCGACCAGCCGAGGCCGGTGGCGAGGCGGTGCAGCACACGACGGCCGTAATTCGCTTCCAGGATCGGTGCGCCGGTGCGGGTGAGAGCGCCGACAGCTTTCACAGCGGGCACGGCCTTGCCGAGCTTCGCTGCGAGGCCGTAGCCAGAAGCGAGGAGGAGGAGGTTGAAGGGGTCAAGTTGGTCGGCGAGGAGATCGACTGCGAGATCGCCGAGATCCTTGTGGAGAGCTGGAGTAGCGAAAGCGTCTGCCGGTGCCGCGGCAGCGCGGTCGAGGAGCCCTGTCGGCGGGCCTAGAGTACGACCGAGAAACCCCTGCTCAGGTTTCTCCTCCTCGATAACTCGGTCAAGGAGCCCCACAGGATCACTCCTCTCCGCCGGTCTTCCATTGGCTCCAGGTGTCGTGACCGAGGGAGACTAGCATAGCCCAATCGCGGAAGTAGTCCTCGCTGCTGCCGGAGATGAAGGCCTTGAGAGCGACGACTCGTTGATCGACGCTGAGATCGGCCCAGCGAGGATCGTCCTTGAAGTTCTGCGTGGGATCAGGGAAGCGGTCGAGCTTCGAAGCGAGGTAGCGCAGAGCGCGGTCGTTTTCGAGGGCGGCACCAACGAGGCTGTCGGCGTGATCGATCTTCTGAGAGGGGGTGTCACCTCCAATCCACTCTGCGGCCTTCCCAAAAACCGCGAGCAGCGGACCCGGACCTGCCCCCATGAACGCCTTGCCGAACTGCCCAACAGGACTCGCTGCGGGGGGCTCGAATTCACCGCCCCTGAGAGGTTCGGGGAGAGGGGCAAAGGGACCAACATCTGTCGGAGGTCTCTTGTCTATTGGCTCCTCCCCCAACACCCTCGTCGCCATCGAGGGATCCCCTCCCGGCAGCTCCACATCTGCGGCTCCTGCGAGCTTTCGGGTTGCTGCGTTTCGGGAGATCGACAGCTTCTCGTACTCGTTGATCGCTTCACGCAGGAGCGCGATGGCGCGCTTGTCCTCGGGCTTCGAAGCGGGGAGGCCAGAGAGCGCGTCCTCACGATCATCAGCGGAAGCGCCGAGGAGAGCTTGAAGCGATCCGATGCCCTGATCGGGGTCGGTCTTGAACACCGTCGCAGCGAGACTGATCATCGCGGCGCGGGCATGGGATTCGGATTCGGAAGTGGAGGTGAGGAAATCACGGAGACTCTGGCCCTTGAGGTTGGCGATTTGGGCATCTAGCATCTCGCGCTCGGCTCTGGCGTTGTCTACTTCCATCTCTGCGCGGGAGAGAGGGTCGAGGCCAGACTTGAGGCTCTCAGCAAAGACCTCCTCGCGGATCTTGTCTTCGTCCTCTACTGTGAACTTCGGCTTCTCCAATCTGGCGTGTGCGATACGGAGGGTGATGGTGTCCTTGACGAACTGAGGGAGGGTATCGTCTCGAAACGCCATCGCCAGCCCGCCTGCGAGGGCGTTTTCCTGTTCAGGAGAGAGGTCTCCGAGGTAGTATCCACGGAGAAGAGAGCTGGCGTTGATACCGGCAGATGCAGCGAGCCGGTGGAGATCGGGGTACTTTTGGAAGACCCCGAAGGAGAACTCTCTCGCTTTATCTTGACGATCCCGGCGAGCCTGAGCGGCTTCCTCTTCGAGACGCCTCGCGGTGAGAGCGGCGAGATCCTCTTGTGTCTTCGCACCACGGCGTTGAATGTCAAGTTGAGCTTCTCGGGTCTTCTTGGCCTCTTCGCGCTCCTCTCTTCCGATAGCTGCCTCCGCCCCCGCGCTCGCGCCGCGCTGAAAGCCGCCGAGAGCCGCGGTGAGAGAAGAGAGGAAGGTGGGCTTGAAGAGGGATGTCGGGGGAGGTTCGGCGGGGAGGGAGGAGGCGGGGATCGGGGTACGGAAGAAAGCGGCTGCTCGGGATTGCGCTCGCTTCTGCACCGGATCGGTGAAGCGGTCCTCTTCCTCGGGGTCGATGGGGGGACCGATGATGGGGTGGGGCATGGGGACTCCGCTACTTCGGTCCAGGAGCAGCGCCGAGGAATCCTCTCTCTGCGGCGCCGCCGAGGTATGACCCACCGAGGTTCCCGAGCATGCTTGCGAACTGCGCCTTCTGGTTGTTGTACTGCGACGGTGGGACGACGGGCGCGCCGCCGAAGCCGGGGAGCGCAGAGGAGAAGAAGCGGAAGGGAGTGAAAAGGGATTCGCCGAGGCCCTGGGTCTGGCCGAAGAGGGCTTGCGCTCCTGCGGTGCGGCGGTTGATCGCGGCGTCGAGGTAGCGGTTCGTGAAGTCGCTGAGACCACGGGAGACCATGCTCTCGGCACCGGTGGAGCGCAGGCCGATGCCCTGACGGGAGCGCTCGGCCAGCTCTGCACCCAGCCGCTCGCGCTCTTGGAGGAAGAGAGGGTCGGTGAACTTAGTGGGGTCGTCTGTGACCTGCCGGAGGGCTCCCATACTTGCGAGCACGTCGGGGTTGGATTCGATGTCGGAGAAGAAACGAGTGCCACGCTTGACCCCGGCCTCGAAGCCGGCGCCACCCGTGAGAGTACGGTTCATCATGTTGGAGAGAGGCGCAGCGATGTGCTGGAAGGGCTTGAGGAAGGAGGTGTCGGCGCCGGAGCTGCCGCCCTTTTTGCCGCCGGAGCCGCCCTTGCCACTGAGGCCACTGTAGAGAGCGGAGGCCCCACTGATGGCCCACGGCACCCAGGCAGCTTCGGTTCCAGTCATGTCCTACACCACCCTATCGTAGAAGGTGCCACGGCGAAGGAGGCTGTAAATCTCCACATCCGTCCAGGCGCCATTGTAGCGCAGAGCTTCGACGATGTGGCCTTCCTGGCGAAAATTTAGCGAGGTGGCGAGACGCTGGGAGGGGAGGTTTGGGGAGGGGATGAGGACGTAGATGCGGTGGAGGTCGTACTGCTGGAACACGGCTTCCATGATGACTTTGAGGAGATCCTGGCGCCCATAGGCCCGGAAGCCCCACAGAGCAATGGAGCCTGAGGCAGTCTCGCCCGGCACGATGTCGGCGAACCAGACGAGGCCAGCTGGGGGGTTGCCGAGAGCGAAGGCGGCGGCGTTGGAGGAAGAGAGGATCGCGCCGAAGGTGAAGGGGTTGCGGGCCTTGTCGTCGAGGAGGAAGGGCATTCGCTCGATGTGCCGCCACATCTCGTAGAGCTGCGCGCCGGTGAGGTTCAGGTGCGCGAGAATGTGGATGTCGGTGTCGGTGAGGGTGCGGCGGCGCTGGGGTCGGTCAGCCGACGTGGACTCGGAGAGAGGCGAACCCGATGTGGTCTCGCTCGAAGGCTCGGATGCGGGCGGCGGCTCGCTCGGAGGCTGCTGGAATTCCTCCAAGAACCTCGCTGCATCGGATGATTCTGAGGGAGTCGGTGAGGGGCTCGCCGATGGAGGAGTCGATGAGGATTTCCTCTTCCTTCGTGGCGTCGCATGTGCAGCCTGCGCGGAGGATTCGAGCATAGGCTTCTCCTGGGACGATGACGGTGGGGAACTTGGCGACGATGCCGAGGGCGAGGAGTGCGTCACCGGGCTCGACGCCCTCGGAGCGCAGTTTACGCCATGCTGCCCTGGCCTGCACGGCCTCGCGTTGTGGGAGGATGGGGTCCAGGAAGCGCGGAAGGACTGGATGGCGCGCTTCGAGAAAGCGGATCAGGCGTTGCCTGAAATAGTGCGGGATCTCGTGCGGGTGGTAGTCCTTCGGAGGTGGGAACGCGAGGCCGGGGGCCAGTTCGGAGTCGTGCATGGGGATAACGATGCGGACGAGGAGGTGGTGCTGGAGAGGGCGAATCTTGCCGGCGGCGGCGAGCGATTCGATGCGCTCGTCGTTCACGAGGCGAACCTCAGTGCGCCGCTCTTGCGGAGACTGATGGTGATGTCGTTGATGGTGGAGCGCAAGGGGGTGACGGCGCCGGTGACGGGGTGGCGGTTCGTCAGGCGGAGACGAGGGGAGCGGAAGGTGTGGCGGAAGCCGGTTTCGGCTTGGTGGACGCTGCTGAGGGTGCCGGCGGGAAGAGTGAGGGTGCCGATGTGGGTCCAACCGAGGCCGCCGTCGCCAGATGCGAGGACGTAGAGGGTGCTCGCTGCGGTGCCGTCGAAGGGGGAGTAGTCGATGAGGAGGCCGTCGAGAGTGATCATAGAGCGGGAGTCGATGACGGCCTCCGGGCGCCGGGGTTCGGGGCCGGAGAGGAGTGTGCCCTCCCAGGTCCAGTCGGGGGTGTCGATGGTGATCTCGATGGAGGTGTTTGGAGAGGTGTCGTCGAGGACGTGGGTTTCGCCGTCGTTGTGACCGGAGACGATGAGAGGGGAGGTTGGAGCGCCGCCAAGAGAGGCCCAGGAGCCGACCTGCGCGCTCCATGCCCCGACGAGAGCGCCCCAGGTGACGCCAGCGTTGTTGGTGATGAGAGCGAGAGCTATGGGGGCGGCTTCGGATGCGAAGAGTTGGGAGGTGCGGAGCCAGCGCTGGCGTACCGTGTCGTAGGCCCAGATTTCGGACGGCAGGCCAGTGCTACTGAGTGGGAGCGCCCAGATAGCGAGGTTCCATGGGGAAGGGAGGAAGGCGGAGCAGATCGTGGCGATGGCGGAGCGCTCGATGCGGGAGATGATGTAGGCGTCAACGGCCTCGCCGATGTTCGTGATGGAGTTCGAGACGGGATCCCAAGCGTGGAAGCCTTCTTGGGAGAGCCATGCGAAGGATTGGTTGAAGCGGACGAGGGAGCCCGGAGCCCAGACTCCGGCGGCGTTGCGGAGAGGGGGGCCGAAGTACACCGGGGCGTCCACGTCGAAGCTCTCGACGCCGCGGATGATTGCGCGCTCGGAGAGGATGTAGAGGTACTCGTCGAAGGGCATGATCCCCGTGATCGGGCCTTCGAACTCGGCGAAGTCGCGTGCGCCGGAGCCGGTGCCGGTCCATGCGAGGCCGTCGCCGGGGAGGGACCATTGGATGCGTCGGCCCCAGGTGCTGCCGGCGACGAGTTGATGAGCGAGCCATGCTCGGTCAGCGAAGGAAGTGACGAAGCGTGCTGGGGAGGGGGTGCCAGAGGTCCAGGTGTTCGAGATGGACGGGGCTGCACCGTCCCAGAAGAATATTTGGGGAGTGGGGGCTCCTCCTGCTTCGTTATTGTTGGAGGTGAAGAGGTAGTAGCCTCGACCGGTGTTTCCTGGAATGAGCGCAGAGGACCAGTAGGCGCTGGCCGGGGCGTTCAGGTTGAGGGCGCCGATGATGGATGTCCAGGAACCAGCGAGGAGCCGGTGGATCGAGGTGGCGGTGTGGCGGAAGGTGTCTACAGTACCGTTGCCCCAGAGAAGGTTGTGGAGGAGACGCACGGGAGAGGCGTTGGGGGTGTTGGCGAAGGAGCCGACGGCGGGCCAGGGGCGGAGGACTTCGCCCTGATCAGCGTCGCGGGCGAAGCGGAAACCGTCGAGATCCTGGGCGAACCAGAGATGGGTCTGCTGCGGCGAGGGTTGGCGCTTGGGGACGGTGCGAGCGAGCCCCTGGAGAGGGAGGCCGATGTGGACGGAGGCGAAGGGCATCGGGGTGGGGGCTCCAGTTAGACGTTAGCGCTCTGAGAGAGGAGTGTCCAGTTCACGCCGTTGAAACAGGCGAAGAGGAGACTGTCCTTGTTGGTCACGGGGCCGATGGCAGCGGGCATCTCAAGGTTGCCGGCAAGGGTGATCGTCGGGGTGCCGGAGAATCGGAGAGCTACTAGACGCCCACTGTCGTGAGTTGTCGCCGTGATCGTGTCGATGTTCGCGTTCCCAACGATGCGGCAGACGGTCACGCGGCCGGTTGCGGGGATAGTGATCGAGGCTGCGGCTGTGACCTCGACGACACCGCGTTCGAGCCAGGGGGGCGAGTGGGTCGCGGGGCCGCGGACCACGGGGGTTCACCCACGCTTCCGCGAGAGGGCCTTCTCGATGCGAGCGATGGACTTCGCGGCGGAGCGGAGAGCGCGAGCGACGGCGCGGAGGTCTTTGAGCATGGGTGTCACCTCTTGAAGACCGCGGCGTAGAGACGAGTGGAGGTGTTGGTGCCGTCGAAGGCTTGATCGCCGCGGAGGCGGAGAGTGGCGCCGGCGGTGGCGCGTCCAAGAACTTCATAGGTCGTCGCGGCGGTGCGGCCGAAGTCATGGCCGAGGAGGAAGAGGGAGCTACGGATATTGCCAGTGTTGGAGAAAGTGTCAACATCGGCGGCCTGGATCGCGGGGCTGACATCGGCGGCAGCAGTGGTGTTGCGGATCTTGACGTGGCCTATGTCCCCGGAGCTGCCGCCGAGGCTCGCGGTGGCTTCGAAGATGAGGAAGATCGCGTAGTCGGAGGTGTCGCGGGCAGAGCCGCTGGCGTGAGCAATGTCGGCGGCGAGAGGTGGAGAAGGGATGGTGATCGTGACGGGCGTGGAGAAAGAAGCCCACGAGGTACTGGTGACACTGAGGTTCGCGGCGTTGGTGAAGACCTCGAAGTAGGTCGCAGCACGGGCGACGGCGTTCCAGCCTCCGGCGCCGCGGGAGAGGGCAATGGTGTCGGCTTTGTTGGGGTTGACCTCCGCGGGGTCGGTGTCTACGGTACGGGTGCCGGTGGTGTCGGCAAGACCGGTTCCCCCTGCACCGGAGCCGAAGATGAGGCGCTCATAGACCTGGACCTTGAACTCACGGATGCGGTCGTCTCCAAGAGACGCGGCTTCCGCGTCGGCGGGGAGGATGTTTGACCATACGACGGAGTAGGCCACGAGGGGCTCCTAGATACCGAGTCGGCGATCTCGTATCCCGCGCCACGCACGAATGCCGCGGGGGCGTCGAGTGTGGGATTCGATGGCTTGCGGGAGACGGACGCGAGTGAGGAAGGCGCGGTACTCGCCTTGTTCGACAGCCGTTGCGCGGGAGGTCTCGTCGAGAGCGTTCCAGCCGTTGCGGACTGCGAGGAGCATGATGGCGTCGTGCCAGACTTCGGGGATGATGGGGATGTCGCCCGGAGCCGCGAGAGTCGCGGGCTCGTCTTGGACGAGCATTCGGAGACCATAGGCTCCGTTGGGGCGGGGCTTGAAGTAGATGCTGGAGGCTTGACGGACCCAGTGTGTCGGGCGGCCTTGATCGGAGGAGAGAACTCGGGTGCGCTCGTACTCTTCGAAGCCGCCGGGGAGCGGGCGGAGATAGACGGCGTTCGTGATGTCGAAGACGGTGCGGATGGCGTAGGCGTCGGAGGGGATCGAGACGAAGGCGTCGGCGGTGGAGGTGGTACGGGAGGAGTCGAGGCGTTCGAGCTGCGGGAAGCGGAAGGTGTGGGCGAGTTCGCGGACGGCGAAGTTGATCCAGTAGTCGAGCGCGGTGAGGCCATCGCCGGAGATGAGGTCTTGACGCGAGCTGCCCCCGAGACGGATGCGGACTTGGGTGCGGAGATCGGCGAGGGTCACAGGGGGATCCTACCACATATCTCAGGCATCATGGCCCTCCAGATCCCCCTCGACGAACCTCGGCTCCGTGGGCTCTGGGTTGATGTCGTCGAGTTCTTCCGGGCGAAGGAGGAGGCCGTAGTGAGGGTGGCGGGGGTCGTTGACTTGCGCGAGGTCGGAGCGGTGGTAGGGGATGCCGGAGATGGAGTCGATGTGTACGGTGTCGTGCATCGCCGGGCCGCGGTGGAAGACTCCGCTGCCGGGGAGGTGGAAGTTCTCGCTCCAGGTACCGGCGAAGGCGACGAAGAGCTGGGAGACGGAGACGCCGATGAGGCCCGCGGCCCCACGAATGCCGAACTCCAGGGAGCCGGAGAGGAGATCGGAGCCGGCCCACGCGAGACCAGTGACGGGATCGAGGGTGGAGACGGAGGTGTACGGGCGCATGGAGTCGTTAGAGGGGTTTGCGCCGGTGGAGGTGATGGTGATCGAGCCGATGTCGGTACTGACGCCGGCGCGGCGGACGTGGAGAGTGAGGGGGCGAGTTTGACCGAGGAGCCCACGCTGGGAGGCGTCGCCGAGAGCGAGCCCATGAGAGGCGACGACGGTGAAAGTGAGGGAGGAGATGAGGGGAGCGCTGAATCCGGCGGGTGTGCCGAAGGCAAAGTTCGTGGGGTGCCAGAGGTCGGAGAAGATGAAACTGGAGGGTGTGGTGATCGCCACGGTGGCACTGAGGTAGGTCGTCCAGCCGTCGTGGGAGTCGAGATCGAGCGCTGGCCAGCGGGGATCTTCGTTGAGGGCGTCCCACTGTTGGGATCCGTCAACGAGACCAACGGCGGTCATGTTGGAGTCGGCGCCCTGAGATGTAGGGCGGAAGATGGTGGTGCTCACGGCGAGAGGGCTTTCAGAAAGGCGTCTATAGCGGTGCAGAGAGGGGTGAAACGGGTCCAGGGATCGAGGCCGGGGAGTTCGAAATGCACGCGGTCGGGGGTCTTCCAGTCCCCGCCCCAGACGAGGGCGATGTCACGGGCGAGGATGCCAAGGCGGTCCTTTTGGTGTTCGATGGTGTCAGGGTCAGCATCGACGGGGGAGAGATCGACAGCGGCAGTGAGGCCGGACCAGTAGCCGTGGTGGCGAGAGAGGCCTGGGGCAGCAGCGGGGTATTTGTGGCGGCCTTCGCGGTAGGCGCGGTAGAGGTCGGCTTGTTCGGCGAAGGTGCGGAGGCCGGAGGTCTTGACGACGGAGATGCCTTCGCTGTTGGCGATGGCGATGAGGGCGTCTACTCGAACGCGGAGATCGGGGGTGAGGTCGGTGAGGTCGAGCATCGGGGGCCTCCGAGGCTAGTCTACGCGGTGGCGCTCCAGAAGTCGAATGAGGGCGTCGCCCCCGGTCTCAGCGCGACGTTCGAGGCGTTCGAGGCACCCGGCGATGCGCTCCTGGTGGTTGACGATATCACCCTGGCTGTTGACGATATCGCGGAGGAGTTCGGTGGTGTTGGTGTAGTAGTCAAGAGCTGCCTTGGGCATCGCGGAATCTGGCATTCGGCCAGTAGCGAGGAGGCAGCCGCCGTTCGTGCCGTTGCGGGAGGCGCTGCGGCGGTCGCGGCCGTTGACGTGGCGCCAGGAGTTCCATTTGCGGGCGCCGAAGATGGAGCCCACGGAGATTGCAACGGTGGTGAGGGCGCCGAGGAGGCCGACGAGGGAGGTTTCGAGGGCGGGGCTCACCAGGAGGTCTCCGCGCACGGCGAGCACCCTGCGGCGTTGCAGGCGCGTAGACAGTGGAGGAGGTAGGCGTCACCGGGCGCAAGAGAGGGACAGTCAAGGGAGGTACCCGAAACCACGCACGACGGGGAGAGCCTGTCCACGCCTGCAACGAGACAGGAAGAGCCGTCAGCGCAGGTTCCGGGCACCATCGAAACGCGGAGGACTTCGAACTGGTAGTGGGTGGTGCGTGGGCAGTGGGCGAGCGGAGCGCAATCCGTGGCGAGGGTCCAGGTGGCGAGGAGGGTGGCGAGGAGGATCACGGCGCAGCACACACACCGATAAGCATCTCAGCCGCCAGCGCCGGGGTTGCTGTCTGATCGATCCTCATGTCGATCTTCGATCCAACCGCGACAAGGACGGGAGACCCCGAGTAGGTGCATGTCGTGGCCGCCCCGAGGATCTGACACGTCACAGCCGTAGCGACTCCATCATCCATGAGCGTTAGATCCCAGGAATCCGTAGTGGCCGGAGCTACATCCACCAAGACATTGAGATCCCGGAACCACAGAGCCTTCGGAGTCCTTGTATCGTCTACGCTCGTTTCCGTGGCGTTCTGGGCGCTTGTGCCACCCACGACTTCCTTCGAGGAGAATGAAGCGAAGGCGTCGGCGGCTTCGTTGGGGTTCAGGTTGACAAAATATTGATGATCGCACCAGTTCCCTGTGAGAACCGGAGTTGCCGTCGTGGACCACAGGGCTTGCACTGTACCGCCGTTTCGGAGAGATGTGATATCCTGAACAGCAAGAGTCTCCAGGGCGTCATCGAGGAACCAGAGATCCCGCGTTGTCGCCGCGTAGCCGCCGACTGTCGAATCTACGTCAAAGACGATGCGCGACAGCTTGAGGGCTCCTGTGCCGCCGCCTACAAGCCCCATTTTGACCCCGCCAATGTTCATGTCGGGATCGGCGGTGTTGCGGACTTTAATGAAGCCGTTGGAGATGGAGAGATTCACGGGCTCGCTCGTTATGATAATACCGCCAACAGGTATGACCGAATCCGCAGGCGTGTCATCGTTGAAAGAGTCAATGTTGATCTGGAGTTCTCCCGTCAGACCGTCGATCACCACGGCGCCAGAGTTCGAGATGCTGGAGATGACCGATGCCGTAGCGCCTGTGGCAGCCGCTCCTCCAAGGCCGCTGTTGATGATGGTTCTGCCGGTGAAATTAGCGAAGGTATAAGATCCGTTTGCTGTATTGGCGAAATGAAGCGCTGCTGACTTCCAGGGGGAATTGAGCGTGATCCAGTCGTCAGTGCAGAGCGAGTCCTCGTCGTTCACTGTGGTCAAATTGATAGTGCATGTGGCGTCTGTGGCGACTCCTGCTGCCGGAGTAAACGTAAGAAGCGAGGTGGTGTTGGCTGTAACGGTGTAGGCCCCCGCTGCCGCGCAGGTTCCTAGTGTCAGTTCAATTCCCCGGAGAGAATCGGCTGCCGGCCCCGACGTGATGCACATGTGGGTTGTATCGTTGCCGGTACCGCAGGACGTGAAGTTGACACCGCTCGCTGGGGCGCAGTAATTCGACCACGAAAGACACGTAAGCCCGTTGGCTATGACCGTAGAATCGGGGTCGCCGTTCTTGAAAGCACAGGAATCGTGGCCGGAGATACTTAGAACATTCCTGAATGTCAATTGGGACGTGACACTACTAAGAGGAGCCGCTTGCAGTCCATCATGGAGTCCAATGCATGTCACGCCGTCGAACGTGATCTCGCCGACAGCTCTTGTTCCTCCCTCGGCACCAATCTGGCATCCAGATTCGGGGCCACTGAAAGCATTATTGTGGTATGTGCCGCCCTGGATCTTGATGCGGGTCGGTGTCACACCGTCGTTATTGGGGCCGATGCGAAGGACCCCGCCAGTTACGTCAAGAACCGCCGCTACTGTCGGCTTGACGATAGCACCGGGATCGAGTACGAGGGATAGATCCGTCATCTCGATGACGACGCACTCGTTGTAAACGCCGGGGCGAGCCTTGATCGTGATCGGGTTGGTGATCGAGGCGGTCTGCGCGGCGATTGCAACGGCGCTTCCAGCGGCGCAGGCGGAAGTAGCGCTGGAGCAGGTTGCACCACAGATGACGGTCGTGGCGCACGTCGAGCAGACCTCGATGACCCGCGGGTTCTCCGGGGAGCCGAAGATGCCGCCGCCGATCCCCGGATCCGCGAACGCCGCGCCCGCCGTGAGAACGAGTGCCGCTGCGAGTGCCGCTAGGCTGCGAAGCATCGGACCTGCGCAGACCCGGCGGCGCCTGAGCCGACGATCTGCACCTTCTTCGCGGGGGTGCCGATGATCTGATCTGTGTCTACGAGGATCTCGCTCTCGCCGTTCGCAAGGTCCGCCATCTCGGCTTCCACAGGAGTGTCGTCCTCGCTCATGGACCACTGGATCGCCACGCCCGCGGTGTCGAGGAGGAGGTACGACAGAATCGGGGGGAGATCCGCCTGGATCTCGATGTCGTCGTTCGCGCCGATGGGATCGACAAGAGCTGGAGTCCAGGTGATGAGCGCGGCGACGGAGTGGGCGGTGATGCGGTAGACGCGGCCCATCCAGCGGAAGGAGGTGTCGCGGAGGCGGTCGGCGGTCACTCGGAGTGTCGCCCACGCTTCTGCCTCATTCCATGTCGCGGTGGTGGCGAGGGTCAGGGTCGTGGCGGTGGCGATGACGGCCGCGGTGGGCTTGCACTTCGCCATTGTCCAGGCTTGGCCGGCGCTCGGGTGTGGGGGTGCGAGGACAATCGGAACCCCGCCTGTCGCGGCGATGGGGAGGTTGCGTGTGGGTCCAGCGAGGTGCCAGGGCACTCGGGCCATGAGGGGCTATCTCCTTGCGGCCCGGCGAAGTGAGCTTTCGGCCTCCTTGAGCCGCCGTTGGGTGGGGTCGGTGACGGGGGTAGCGTCGGTGACGGTGCCGGAGAAGCGCTGGCGCTTGGAGCCTGCGGAACGAGCGCGAGACACTGCGCTGGGCTCGGGGGGCTTCTTTGGCTGCTTGCGGAGCTTCGGGGGCATGGGAAGTCCCACTCTACGTGAGCAGATCGTATTCGATGATGCAGCCTTCGAGTTCGAGATCGCTTGTGGCGGCGTGGTTGATGGTGAGTTCGGCGAAGAGAACTTGGTTGAGAGCGGAGATGATCTGTGGCGTGTCGAGAGTCCAGCGCGGACGGCGCTGCAAGGTGTCGCTGGTCGTGACGACCGCGGCGACATTGGCCGTCACGGCGACGGCTGCACCCACAACGAAGGCCACGGCATCCGCGGCGTAGGATTGGAGGAAGCAGGCGAGTGTCGGAGCGGCGTCGAGAGCGGCGCCGCCTGTCGCAGGGTTGATCATCGAGAACTGGAGCGCGTTGACACGGGCACCACGAGCACGTTCGCCTCGCTCCGCGACCGCGGCGTCTACGACGTTGAAGAGAGCGCCGGTGATGGCGAAACCGACCACGCTGGTCTCGTCCACGTTCGCGTGGCGCATGCTGAACTGACCGTTGCCACGGCGGTTGGCGAGCCAGTTGGTCTGGGTCGTGGTAAGGAAGGCTTGGCACGCGGGGATGAACGCGACGAGGCCCCGAACGCTGCTCCTCGCGGCTTGCTGAGAGTTCACGACCCCGGTTTCGACGACCGGGCCGCTGGAATGGGTGCTTGCCACCGAGGGCTCCTAGAAGAGTATCGACCCCGCCGCGACGACGGTGAAGAAGACGAGGCAGTTCTGCTGCGTGCCGACGTTGAGGACTGCCGGGCCACCGGGAACAGCGGCGACGGTGCTAATCGGCTGCGGGTTGGCGAAGCCCATGATGACGCAGTGGTCGCCGACGATGGCATTCGCGTCGGTGTTCAGGAGGACGAACTCATCAGCGATGTTGTAGTCCATGTCTTGCATGTTCGAGACGCCCGTGACGGTTCGGCCGAAGGAGATGTTCACGGGGCCGTCGTAGATGTTGCCTGCGGCGGAGGTACGGTCGGAGCCTCCGTCGTTGTCCGCAGCGGAAGTGACGTGGTGCGCCGCGAACATCATGCCGGGGAGGAAGGGGTGGAAGAGGATCCCGCTCGTCTCGTCGGCGGGGTTGGCGTAGTCGGGAGCGACGGCTGCGGGAACAGTGCGCTGCCACGGAAGAGCGGTGGCGGGAGCGGTGGCGGAGGTCAGAGGAGCGAGGTCTTGGCGCCGAGGGGACATACGAACGGAGACGCCGAAGCAGGCGTCATCGGCGATCTCAGCGGCGCCGAAATCGACGAGCCCAAGTTCGCCCGCGGTGCCGCTGAGGATCAGAGGCGCGCCACTGGGGTAGGAGTCGTTCTCCACGACCCAGCCGTACCACGTCGGGGCCGAGGGGTAGGTGCCCCCACTGCCGAAGTCGTTGGCCGGTCGGATGCCGCCGCGGGTGAGGGTGTTGTTGGTGATCGCCATCTGAGTCCTCTATGCCTCGAACGCCAGTGGAGGCGCTTCTTGAATCAAGCCACGATCAACTTTGTAAACCGCGACAGGTTTACGACGGGGCTTCCCGTAGTCGTCCTGCGCCGGAACTGCTTTTGCTTTCGCCTGCTTAATCACCAGGAAGGGAAGAATAGCCGTCAAGAGATCTCGTGCCTGCTTAGATCCAGTTTGCCAATTGAAGCACGGCTTACTGGCGCGAACTCCGGTCTTCGTTACTTCCCCAGGTCTTTGATGCACGTAAACCCTTCCACCGAACTGCTCGGCCAGAAGAAGAACTCCGAAGTGTGTGTTCGTTACGACAACTCTTGGGTAACGACGTACTGACACGGAGTTTTTCGACTTCCCCGATTTTATTAGACTGATGCAGCCTTCTCCGTCCACGAGTCCGGCTACGTATTCGAGAGACAGTTTCATCATCAAACCCCGGTCGAACCAGCTATCCCGTGCCAGTCCGGGCAGCCCTGAGACCAGCGGTACGAGCCTGCGTGGCAGGAGCCCTGGATCTCGTCGTCGTCCCATGAGGTCATTGAGAGCATCCGGCGGTTGGCCCAGAAGGGACCGTCGGACTTGGAGAGCGCGAGGTTACTGAGCGCTATGGTGCGGTCGGTGTCGTCGAGGTAGGAGTAGACGACCTTCTGGATGCCCGTGCGCATCGCGCCGAGTTCGTGCGGGGTGTTGTCGGAGGTGAAGGGCTGCATCCCGGAGCCGCCGAGGATCTGGTCGAGGAGAGGTTCGGTCGTGGCGTCCGGGGCAATGACGATCTTCGAGAGCTTGTGGCCCTGGTTGCGGAAGCCGCGGTCGTTGCGGAGGTTGCGGTAGTGGTAGCGGAAGGACTGGATCAGAGCGAGAGAGATGTCGCCGGTGAAGAGGTTCGACTGGTTGGGGCCTCCGTCGAGGCGGCGGTGAGCGGTGTTGACGATGCTGAGGCCGTCGTAGGTGAGGAGGTCGGTGCCAGGGGTGTCGGCGGCGAAGCAGCGGTTCCAGACGGTCGCGGCGTCGATCTCCTGGGTCTCGCGGAACGAGTCGCCCATCGAGCTGACCACGCCGACGACGACGCCGTACTTGTCGTCCTCCTCGGCTTCGTAGGAGAACTTGTAGCCGAGGGCCTTGACGCGGGATTGGTATTCCTTGCGACCGCCCTGGATCGGGTCGTCGAAGACGATGGGAGCGAGTTCGGCCTTGTCGTAGGCGAGGCCGAGCTGGGCGAACTCTTGGAAGGTCTCTGTGTGCTTGGCGAAGGAGATCGTTCGCATGACCGAGGTGTACTCGGTTGGCTGGGAGCGGAAGGACTGGTTGGTGATCTCGCGCAGAATCGGCTCGAAGAAGCCTGAGAAGGTTGAGGTAGTGGTCGGCATCGGGTGCTCCTCGTCGCCGCTCTATGCGGGCGTTACGAGAGGAGGGTGCGGCACGGGGGTGCAGGAGTCAAGAGGAAGGGGGATCTTTTTGGCGAGGTGTGGGGCAGACGGTGTGCTCCTTTCGGTAGCTGATGTCGGAGGGGTTCGGGGAGGCTTGCTGGGGGTCGGAGGGGAGGAGAGGAGCGAGGCATTTTGGACAGAGCTTCGGGGGCTTGGGGGTCACAGGTTGGGGTCTCCAGGAGCAGCAACGATCTCACGTAGGATCGGTTCGAGGGAGTCTGAGAGAGTAGAGACAAGGAGGATCGAGTCCAGAATACAAGTCGTCATGTGCGAGTCCCTCTGGAGGCGAGATCGGTGAAGGCTTTCGGGGGAGCGCCGGCCTTCTTGGCTTTCGAGAACTTTGCGCGATCTTGGATCTCGTCGTCTTCGAGATGGATCGAGGCGACGTGCTCGCTGCCCTTGAGACCGTGCTGATCGTGGAGCTGCCGCTGGGCCTCGGTGATGTTCTCGTGGAAGGTCTCGACGACCTCGGCGGAGCGGTCGGAGCGGAAGGTAGAGCGAGCGGCTTGGCGGGCGTTCCAGATTTTGCGTGGGAGGACCATGAGAACGGTGTCTTCGTGGTACACGCGGCCGTCGGCGAGGCGCTTCTTGAGGAGGAGGCCGGAGGGGTCCCACTTGAGGAGCGTCGCGGGGTTAGTGGGTGCGCGCCACCCGCGCTGGTGGAAGTGCATCACGCGAGCCGGGGAGCGGTTGACGAAGAGGTGGACGTACTCGGCGGGGAGGTTGGGGACTGGAGGAAAACCACCGGTGTCACGGGCGGCGTCCTCGATGAACGCGGATTCATCGACGGGATCGGTTTCGAGATCGCCGGTGCCGCCTTGAGGTGCGGGGGCGGGAACTTGTGCGAGCACGGCGTCGGAAGCGGTGCGGAGGGTGTCGAGACGGGCGGTGACGGAGGGGGTGTCGAGGGGGACTGGAGGGAGTGCGGCCTTGGCGAGAGCGCGCTCGGCGTCGGCGATCAGCACCTTCTGCGTGCCGTAGATCGGCTTGCCGGTGACGCTCTTGGAGATCCCAGCGCGGCGGAGGAGTTTGATCACCTGCGCCTTGGCTTCCTTGAAAGCGATGCCGCGCTCCTTGGAGAACGCGGTGGCGAGAGTGCGGATCTGGATCGTCTCACCGTCGTTGAGGCCCTTCTTTGCGAGTTCCACTTGAGACTCCACGGAGAGGATCTACTAGATCAGTATGTACTAGTAGATCGTGTGCATTACGAGTTCAGGCTCCTGCGGCAGCCCGAGTGGCGGCTGCACGCCTTTCGGCTTCGGCGCGTTCATCCTCCGGGTGTTCACCAGTCATGGTCCATGTGCGCTTCCTAAACGGCCCCACGCCGTGCGTCACGGTGTGCCGCGGGGAGGATTGCTTCTCGATCTGCCGGATGATCGCGGGCCAAGTGATGTTGGCGCCGCGGGAGTTGTAGTCCTCGATGCGGGAACGGAGGTAGCGGATCACCTCGTCGTCTTCGAACCCGGCGTGCTTGAGGACGTTGGTGACGCGCTCGCGCTCGGTCTCGGGGAAGGCGTGGGTGATCGCGGAGATCGGGGCGAGGAGCGGGAGGGATTCGGCGCGAAGTTGGGCCTCGCGCTCGGTCACGGCGGCGACGATTAGGGATTCCGATTCCTCCTTCACGTAGGCATCTCTATCGGCGCCGATGGTGAGGGCGAACAGGCGCTCACAGGTGTCCATGTCCATGAGCCACTCGTCGGGGACGCTGGCGACGCGCTGCTGCTCGCGGAAGAGCAGTTCGCGCTTCGTGAACTTCTCGCCGTACTTCGAGCGGAGCTGGGAGAGGTTCGCGTTCGCGGCAGCGCGGGCGAGGGCTTTCATCTGGCCGTGCGCCGGGGCGACGGTGGTGTCCTGCATGTGGCGAGCGAAGAACTCGATGGCCTCGCGGCCCTTGCCGGCGTTGATAAGTTCGTCGAACTTGTCGGCGACGGCGGTGGGGACAATGGGAGGAGGTGGAGCGTTGGGATCGACAAGCGGAGGAGTGTTACGAGGCGGGTCTTGTGCGCGGGCTCGGATCGTCTCGTCGAGCTTGGAGAGGCCCTCTAGGAGGCGGTCTACGGTGGCTTTGGCGTCGGGGGGTTTTTCGGGCATGTCAGGACTCCACGGGTCTCGCCGACTTCTTGAGCCGGCGGTTGATGATGGAGAAGATTCGGTCGATGCCGGAGACGGCGCCGGCAGCGAAGATGGAGGCTGTGGCGGCGTCGAGGGAGCGAGCGGATTGGACCGCAGCGACGTGCTCGGCGAGGGTGGCGTCGCGCTCCCGGTTGAAGTCGCGGAGGAGATCCTGAAACGCTGTGGAGGTGTAGAGAATCTCGAAGGGGCTTGGGGCGCTCATCGCTGCCGCCTCACGAACGCGAACGCGCCGCGCTGGAACGGGGAGAGCTTACGGGCGCCGGTTTCGGGATCGATGCCGTGCAGGCGCTTCATGGCACGGTAGGCGCGATTCGCTAGAAGAGTGTCGGGGTGTGGAGCGCCGGAGTGCTTGGCGCACGTGCCGCAGAGAGGTGCCGGAGCGCTGCCGGGGGGGAGTTCGGTGCGGGTGCCGCAGCGCTTGCATTGGACCTGGACTCGGAGGGACATGTCAGAGCGCTCCCTGCTGAGGCGCCGCGGCATCGACGGCAGCCTTAGAATCGTACCGGACATTCACCACCGGAACGAAGTCTTTCTTGTCCACGAGGAGGATCTCCAGGAGTTCTCCTCTCGGAAAGATCATGAGGTGCAGGAGATCCTCTCCGGTTTCGGTTTTCCTGACGTAGACCTCCACTAGGCCTGGGCTGGAGACGATATCGTGAAATACCTGCATCACATGGCTCCCTGCCGAATCGCCCCGGCGCCCGGACCAGCGAACACCGGCGCAAGCGGAGACACGGCTTGACCGGCAATGGGAGAGCCGCCGCTGGTCACTGCGGCTGCCGCGGCCTCCACGTCGCTCGCCACGTCGGGGGTGAGTTCCTCGGGGTCGGTGATGTTCGGGAACTTGTCCAAGAATTGCCGCATGGCGATCTGAGTAGATCGGATGAACTTCGCGGCGGTGGATTGGAGGAGCTGGTTCTGGGGGAGCGGTTCGCCGGTTTTGGGGTCCACGGTGCCGAACGCGAGGCCGATGACCTCCAGGATCGCACGCTGGTACTGACCGAGAGACTGGAAGGCCGCGCCGGTGTTCTGGCGGTCGAGTTCGCGGGAGTGCGCGGCGGAGGAGATGTTGAGGTCGAGCGAGAGACCGTTCCAGCCAAGGGTACCGATGAGGCGCTTGATCTTGGCGAAATCCTCGGGTCCGACAGCGCGAGCCCACGCAGCGGGGTTCGTTTGCCAAGTGATTGCGAGCGCCTTCGAGCAGACGCTGGTGAGGGTGGAGCGGAAGCGGGAGATCACTTTATCCAGGAGCGCGAAGCCTTCGAGCATGATCGATTGCCCGAGGTCCGCGGGGGCGCGCTGGGCTGAGCGCACGTCGCCGAATTGCGCCGGGCCGAGGTGGTTGATGCGGAAGTAGATGTCCACGAAGCGGTCGAAGATCGAGAGGGAGAGCACGGCGCTGGACTGGCCGAATTCGAGGGTTTTGATCTCCTGCCCCGTGCGCTTGCGGAGGATCTGTCCGGGGTGCCAGCCGTCGGCTTCCAGGTCGTCCGCCGCCTCGGAGTTCTCGTCGGTGATGATCGTCGGGGTGTTGCGGATGGTTTGAGCGTCGATGGTCTGGTTGGCGATGGTGTTGACGCCAGCGGCGAGGGTCTCGCCGGGTTCGATGACGCCTTGGCCGATGGGGTGGTTGTGGCGCTGCTGATACCAGAGGAAGTCGATGGGGGATTCGTTGTGGATGTAGTGGAAGAGGATCACGCGGGCGATTTTGTGGGAGGCGCGGTGCCACGTGACGATCACGTCTTCGAGTGTTCCGTCGTCGTTCACGTCGATGTTGCGGAGATAGACCTCGTGGAGGGTGTAGCGGGAGCCGAAGGGTACGGGGTGCGGGACGCCCTTGGAGTCTTGTACCTCCTCTATCGGACCTGTGGAGGGGTCGAGATGGGCACGGCGCATCCGATCAGAGGTGGAGTCGGTGGGGGTGCTGTCAGGGTGGATCAGGATGTCGGCGACGGTGGCCTCGTTGAAGGTCGGGTCGTTCTTGAGTAGGGGGTAGCTGAGTTCGAAGGGGTAGGTGAAGAAGGAGATGTCGTTCGAGATGCGAGCGGTGGTGTCCCAGACGCAGGCTTCCATCGGGATCACGCGGATCTCCACGCGGTCGGAGAGGGTGAGGTTCTCCGCGGTGAACACCGATCCCTGACCGTCGATCTGGAGCTTGCGGGGGGCGCGACGGAAGCTGTGAGCGGTGCGAGAGATACAGGTGCCGATCTGACTCGACTCGGAGGCGAGCTGGTCGGCGACGGTGCGGATGTCGATTTGGCGTTCGTCCCAGAGGATCTCGTTCGCGCCACGGCGGAAGGCGTTGATGTCCTCAAGCAAGTCGCCGCCGCCGGAGAGACGGGAGTAGTCGGAGGATTGGATCGTGGCCTCGACGGCAAGGAAGTCGCGCTGCTGGGTGAGGGTCTGGGTGATGCGGGCGGAGGCGGTGTCGGCGACCATCCGCGGGAGGGGGAAGAAGATCGCCGAGGCGTCGGACCAGGGACGGGATTCAGGGGTCGGGCGCACCGCGTCGCCGCCGTCGTAGAGGTCGCGCCAGAGCTTGATCTTGGTGTGGTAGGGACGAAGCACCCGCATGTGGTGCTCGTAGGCGATGGTGATCTGGGATTCGAGGCGGGTGAGTTGAGCGGGGGTGAGCTTGAGGAGGTAGGGGGCCTCGGGGGCGGGGCTCACGGCGAGCGCGCTCGATGCCTTCTTCCGGGGCGCCATGTCAGCGAGGCTCACAGAGCTTGCAGTGCGCGTCGAGGGAAGCGAGGATCTCACCCTCGCGGGCCTCGATGCTGCATCCGCATTCGGTGCAGGAGTAGAGGGCGTAGACGTTCGGGGGGTCTTCGATGTGGCGAATCACGGTGCGGCGCCAGACGAACTGCAAGGGGGGCGCAGAGACTGTGCGAGCGCGAGACTCAGTGGCTGCCAGTGCCATTCTTGGATTTCCCATACGCCCCAGCGGCGTCTGCCAGAGATTGCCCGCCGAGGTAGATCGCCCCGAGCTGCCCGATGCCCTGGACGATCCACATCGGGGTGTCGAGGAGGTTGAGGACGGGGAGGAGGGTGCCAGTGATGAAGAGGACGAGGATCTTCTTGGACACGCCGGGACCGTTCGTGCTGGGGAAGAGTTTGGAGAGCATGTCTGGGGTCTCCTTGAGGAAGTGATAGAGGCGGCGAGCGAAGAGGAGGGTACGGAGGAGACTCATGAGTGCCGCCGTTTTCGCTTGCGCGCTTTCCCGGACGCCACGACGCCGAAATACCCCCTCTGCGCCTTCGTAAGGGGGTGCCCTTGCGCCTTCCCCTCGTGGAGCATCTTCGCGGCCTTGCGGCGGGAGAGTTTCGACTTGGGCATGGGTCTGTGGTCCTTTCGCGCCCCCCGGCCGAGTCCAGCCACCTCGCAACGCTACTCCTGCGCGTGCGAGGTGTCAAGGGGAACTCGTGTGGTGGGTGTCATCGCGGGCGCCGCCCGAAGTCCCCGTACCCCGTCACCCCGGCGGTCTTGCGATGGCGGAGCTGGCGGAACTTCAACGTCCGGCGCCGCTCCATCTTGGCCTCCCGCGTGGCCGGCGGGCGACCCTCGAACAGGTGCGGCATCATCGCGGCGGCGTCGATGAGGTCGGTGATCGTGACGGGGAACACGTCGATGGCGTGGGAGGACTCGGCGGCACCGGGAGCAGGGGAAGCGGGGAGGAGGATGGCGCGGGTGTTGATGAGCGGGCCAAGGGCGTCTCGGATGTACGCGGACTTTCGGCCTTGTTCGCGGGTGCGGGGGATCGGGATGATGTCGTCTTCGGCGATGGGGGAGCGAACGAGCGGGTCGAGGCGGTGGACGGTGCAGCCGAGGCGCTTCGGGTCGGTGACGCGAACGAAGCAGCAGGGGGTGCGACGGGCTTCGAGTTCGCGCCAGATGAGCGGGCGGATCACGCGCTGATACCCCACCGACTCGATGCCCACTTTGTTCGGGTGCAGACGGTGGATGAGCCAGACGAGGGTGTCGAGGGCGTCGAGGGCGTCAGCGCTGGGCCAAGTGTAGGATTCGAGCCACGCGAAGCGGTCGTCGGGGAGCCAGCCCCACACGGCTATCGCGTGTCGAGACGTTCCCTCGTCCGCGCCGTGCGCCGGGTCGTAGGTGATGCCGATCCGCAGGTCCGAGAGGCGGGTCGTGAGGTCGCCGGGGGTTGTGGTGCTGGGGTAGGCGAGACGCCAGCCGAGTTTCGGCGGGTCGGTGATGGCGCCGGGCACGTCGAAGTAGCGGAAGCGCGGGAGGGTTTTGGAATCCCAGGTCGTCGCCTCGGAGTCGTAGGGGGAGTTCTCGTACTGACTCATGGCGATGTGCTTGGTGGCGCAGCCGGCGTAGATCACGGCGGCATCAGGGACGGAGCCGTCGGCTTCTTTCATAAGCCAGGTGAAGGTCGGAAGGGGGGTGCCGTCGGCGTCGGCGTGCTGATGGACCCAGCGGTTGTCGGCGCGGCGCTCGGGGATGCCGGAGCTGTCCGTGGGCCAACCGTCGCGGCACAGCGTGCACGCGGTCATCGAGCGCATGAAGACGCGCCAGTTGCCGTCCTGGCGGTCGATGGTGTCGGCGACATCTCCGGCGGTCCAGTGATTGCCGGTGACGAGGCGAAACCCCTGCTCCGGGCGGGTGACGGAGAAGAGCTGCCGGATCCCGTGGATCGCGTTGTCGATGTTCGTCTCGGAGTTCCAAGTCTTCGTGTTCACAGGGTCGTCGATGAATTCGCCGTGGGAGTGCGGGCCGGCGACACCGGATTCGAGGGCGCGGGGGGAGATCGTCGGGTCGGGCCATTTGGTCTGGGAGGGGTATGTGGCGAACAGGGGGTGATCGCGGAGGCTCTCCAGCTCCTCGGTGAGGCCGCGACGGAGTTCGATCCCCTTGATACTCCAGCGGCGGGGGGCGCTGGGGAAGAGTTCAGGGAAGGCCCAGCGGAGGAGTTCGTTGTTCATGTCGTCGAGGGCGACGCGCATGAAGTCATAGGTGAGGTCCATCTTGAGGGTGGTAATGCCGATGCGGCTCTCGCGCCCTCGGATCGGCCAGCCGCGTTCGATGCACTCGATGGGGTCTTGGATGAGCACCCAGACCGTGCCGCCACGAGTGCTGAGGGAGGTCTTGCCGTTGCCGCGGGGGTCGCGGAGGTTCCCGAAGCCGTGGGGTGATTTGCACACGGACATGATGAAGTCCGCCGGGGGCCGGTGATGCGCCTCGTCGAGCCGGTCGAGGTTGAGGACGTTGCGACAGGCCCAGAGGAGGTCTCGGCGGGCTCGGGCGCGGGTTGCGAGCCAGACCTTCGAGGTGTTCTCGGCGAGACCGTATATGCCAGCGAAGAGGAGGTCGCGGGTGAAAGTGCGGGATTCGATGGGGTCGAGAGGGAGGAGGGGGTGGCCGGGGATCTCGGGGGAGTAGGGCATCAGGCGATGGTCCATTCCCAGCCGGGGCCACTGGAGAAGCGGACAGGCCCATTGGAAACGATGCACCGAACCTGCTCGGACCAGGAGAGGTGTTCGAAGCGAAGGATCTCGGGAGTCCGGTAGTCGGCGCAACGGAGACCGGGGGAGTCGTTCTTCGCCGCGTTGCAGGGGCCACAGAGAGGTTGGATGTTGCGTATGTCGTCCTGCCCTCCGAGACCCAGAGGCACGACGTGATCGATGGTCAGAGGGATCCCTTGCATCTCACAGCAGAGACACCGATCCCCGGCGAGGACAATCAGGTGTCTCCACAGTAGGATCGCCCAGGAGCGACGGCGGCTGTAGGAAGCCCAGAAACCTCGACCACGGCGCCTACGAGACCTGGAGTTCATAGCTCTGAAATGGTAGCACGGAGTACGCCTCTTGACTCCTCCCCTGCGTCGTTGTACCGTTCCCGTGGTGAACGAGCCCGACGGTTCATCTGCTTGCTCCTCCCACGAGGAAGCGGTCTCCCAGGCCCCTTCCTCCACCACGCCCGCGGCGGCTGGGGCTTCTCCCTCTCCCAGCGCCGCGGGCAACTCGTCGGAGACGGTGATCGCCAGCGAGGGCGAGCCACCGACCTCTCCCGCACCCGCGGCTCCACTCGTTCCAGTGCGGCTATCGTCGAGCGGGTCGCCTGTTCCACTCCGCAAGAACCGCCCTCGCAGCAGAGAAACCCAGGGAGGCCCACATGGGATCCCCATTGGTCGTGGTGGGAGCCCGTGCCAGGACTGCGGCACCGAGCACCTGCGCGGCGTGGAGTGTGATTCCGCGGGACTGCTAGACCGTGGGTGGACCTTCGAGCCGACGACAAAGGTGTGGCGGTCGGCGCTGTACCACCGGAAGCGCCGCAAACTCAGCGCGGGGCCAAAGGTGCCGAATAAACTCCGGCATGTCATTCGGCAGACCAGAGGAGGGACGTCGAGCCGCACGGAGATGCGCGACGCACTCAAGCGCCTCGGCTCGTCAGTGGCAAGCATCGTGGAGAGGTGCGACGCGCAGACCTATCGGCTGTGGATCACCACCGCGCACGCCAGGTCGATGGGGCTCAGCGACGAGCAGATCGCCCGGAGCCTCGATGTGGAGGAGGAGCTTGTTCGGCAGCTCGTGCAGTCGCCGCCGTTCCTGCTGTTCGAGTCGGAGCTGCGGCGGGTGCTGGGGAGCGCCGAGGGCGTGCAGGCGCTGAGGGAGAAGTTGCTCGTCGCGGGCCTGAGTGCGGTGGAGTCGCTGGAGTTCTGGGCGCAGCAGAGGGCTGTGGAGGCCGCTGGAGCGAGCGTGGCCGCGTCGAAGGCCATCCTTGCGAGCCTCGGGCTCACCACGAGCCGGCAGGAGCGCATTGTGAAGCGGTACGACATCTCGAAGGCCGCGGTGGAGAAGATGATAGAGGCGGTGGTGAGGGAGGGGGCATGAAGGAGCACACTCGACGCCGTGAACCCTGAAATTTGATCACCGCTCGATTTTTGTTGACAATGGAGCCCTGGTACTGTAGACTTCCCCTCTTGAAGTGAGGGTCATAGGCTGAGGCCGCTGTTGTGGGGTTGCTCCCACATCGGCCCAGCGGCCTCAGTCTCGCTCTCCTTGGCCGAAGGAGACCCAGATGCCTCGAAAACGGCGCGATCCAGTCGCCTCCGCCCCTCCACCGCTCTCCGAAGTCCCCCTTCCACCCGAAGATTCCTCCTTTTCCAGAGACTTCAACTGCTCCGGCCTCGGAAACTCGGAATTCTTCATCGAACGACACGGCGATCACCTCCGTTTCGACCCTGATCGAGGCACTTGGCTCGTCTGGGGGGAGCATTCGTGGCGTCCGGGCGCCTCCGCGGAGGCGATGGAGCTTGCGAAGCACACTATGAGGTTCCGCGGAATGCGCTCCATGCGCCGACACGACGACCCGCAGAAGATTCAGAAGGAAGTCACCTTCTCATTGCGCAGCGAGAACCTTCGACCCATCCTGGATCTCCTCAAACTTTCCGAAACCGACCCCGCGATACGAGTCGAGAGCGGGTTGTGGGACCGCGATCCTCTTCTCCTCGGCGCGGCGAACGGGGTCGTAGACCTTCGAGACGGATCCTTGCGCTCAGGGGCGCAATCCGATCTCATTTCCCGCGCTTCTCCGATCCCCTTCGACCCTCTCGCGCCCGCTCCCCGTTGGCTCGCGTTCATCGACAGCATATTCAACGGACACTCACAGCTCATCTCGTTCGTGCAACGCGCCCTTGGGTACTCTCTCACCGGCAGCACATCGGAGCAGTGTTTGTTCGCCTGCTACGGCACGGGTGCAAACGGGAAATCGACGCTCCTCGAAACTGTCCACTCCATTCTCGGCTCTCTCGCCACCGCGACACCCTTTTCGACATTCGAAGCTCACGACAGCAAAGGCGCCACCAACGATCTCGCGGCTCTCACGAGCGTCCGATTCGTCACCGCGAGCGAGACAGGAGAGGACACTCGCCTCAACGAGGCTCGCGTGAAAGCGATCACCGGCGGCGACACGATCTCCGCACGCTTCCACTTCAAGGAATTCTTCACCTTCACCCCCGTGTTCAAGCTCTGGCTCGCCTTCAATCATCGCCCTGTTGTACGCGACGACTCCGAGGGGTTCTGGAGGCGCGTGCATCTCGTGCCGTTCGAGCAGGAGTTTCTCGGCTCTCGCGCCGACAGGGATCTGTTCTTGAAGCTCCGCGCCGAGGCTCCTGGGATCCTCGCTTGGATGGTGGCTGGCGCGGTGGCGTGGAAGGTCGAGGGACTGTGCCCACCAGAAGAAGTAACATCCGCAACCAGGGAGTACCGGGAAGAGAGCGATCCACTCTCGGAGTTCCTCGAATCGTGTTGTGAGCTGGGGGAGGGGAAATCAGAGCTATCCAGTAGACTCTACAAGACTTACATCGCTTGGAAGGCAAAAGCCGAGGGGATCAACGCAGACTCCCTTACCCAGACATCGTTCGGCAACCGAATGGTCAGAAAATTCAAGAGGACCCACAGCGAGCACGGAAAGAAATATCTCGGGCTATCTATTCGGCCTGATCGGCTGACGGGCTGAATAGTTCTGAATACTTTTCCCAGAGATTTCACTATACATCTCTCACGTGGAATACTTTGGAACAACTATTCAGAACCCGTCATCCCGTCAGGAAAGGAGATTTGATACCGGAACAAGTGGAACCGCCCCACAGCACTTCCGCCTTACTTTCGTGCCCTCGAAATATATGGGGTGGTATGGGAGGGGGTGCTTATTCATATACAAAGAGGGGTACCCCTTGGGGGGTTTCGAGCGCTCGCGGGACGGGGATCGCGTGGGCGGGTTGCGCGATGGGGATCGCGGGGATGCTGGCGCGGCATCGCGGGATGCGATGGGCGCATCGGCGGGG